>Ga0307477_10004410_pt1 | contig 10262 bp, 7 predicted proteins | sample atmos_gasesECM2C_FD_203316 | JGI IMG/M metagenome (GOLD analysis project Ga0307477, IMG submission 203316) | Hardwood forest soil microbial communities from Morgan-Monroe State Forest, Indiana, United States - atmos_gasesECM2C_515 | ecosystem: Environmental > Terrestrial > Soil > Temperate... | reverse complement strand
AAGGGGTGGGCCGAGTGCTGCTCCCTGCGCATTGGTGATTCCCGTTCATGAGTTTGCGCCTAATTATACCACGCTAGTTACCAGAAAGTCAACTAATACTTGAGAGACCGTGCCGGAGTTTCCCGCAAATATGTGGCCTGCACGGATTTAGCCGGCGAAATGCGGGCGGGCGAAGGTTAGGAGGCGCGACGAACGGTGAGGTAGAGCGAGGCGAAGCCGATCAGAAGAGTGGCACCCTCGAGTTGGACGGAGATTCGATGCAAGTGATTGAATTCCACACGCAAAGGGTTTTCGGGAGGCGTTGCGGCGACGGAAACCATTTGCCGGCGGAGATTCATCATGCGGGCGATTATGACGTGTTGCGAAACAATGGTCAGAACGAGCATGACGACTACCCCGGCGACCGGCAGGAATAATGATTTGTCAGAGCTGCTTGCGGACATGGCCATGGCGGCCGAAACCAGGAGAAAAATCACTCCCGCGACTACTCCGAGCGTGTGCAACCGCCGCAAAGTGAACTCGACAAAGAGGCCGGCCTGGTCCTGGCTCTGCAGTACACGAAACGCCGCAGGCGCGACGGCAGCGCTGAAATAGAAAATCGAGCCGACCCACGTGCCCAATGCGAACACCTGTACGAATCGCAGGATATTTGTCATCGGGCAAGGTTAACACAGCAACCGCAGGCCGAGTCGCCGCCCGGGTCGTCCGGCACGACCAACTTCATGCCGCTCCCTGAATCTCCAGCGGGAATACGGTGTCCATAATGGATGCCCCTCCATCAACAAAGAAAATCTGTCCGGTCATCCAGCTTGCTTCCTCCATGCAGATGAGCATGGTCGCATTCGCGACGTCCTGCGGAGTCCCCGTTCGCCGCGAAGGGCACCATCCTGCTTCATGCCAGGATTTAATGGCGCTCTGCACCTCCGGCGGGAGTCCGACCAATACGCCGCCATCCACCAGGTTAGCCGCACCGAAGATGACGCCCGGACTCAATGAGTTGACGGTGATGCCGCGCTTGGCAAGTGCGACTGCAAAGTAGCGCACGAGTGATTCCATAGCTGCTTTCGCCGATCCCATCCCCACCCAGGGCTGCCAGCTTCCCGACCGCGCGCCGGGTGCGTGAGTGATGGCGATAATTCGGCCGCCGCTTCCCATCAAGGGAGCCGCCAACTGGGCACCGAGCAAAAAGGCTGTGGCCTGCGAATTAATTGCCTGCTGCCACTGCTCGACTTGAATCTCCATGGGCGGCTTGTAGAACTCGGGAATTTCGGGGCGGGCGTTACTGACGAAGATATCGAGCCTCCCGAACTCACTCTTCACACGGTTCATCATTTCCCGAATATCTTTGGTTTGGTTTACGTCTGCTTGAACGATAAACCCGTCAGAGCCGCGCTCCCGCACTTTTGCGAGCGTATCATTCGCAGCGTCAATATTCCGATAGTAGTGGACACCGATCTTTGCTCCGCATTCCGCCAACTTCATTGCTATGGCCCTGCCAATTCCCCGCGAAGATCCCGTGATCAACGCGTACTTGCCTTTCAGCGACATGTCGGTTAGTCCTCCCTTCTGGAGTCTGGAGATGTTGAGATATACCCGGCCGGTCACGGGAAGCAAGGTATATCTGAGTCCGGCGCATGATGTGAGCTCGTGCCTGAATCGCAGGGCATTAGTCATTACATAAGACTGAAATCCTGCATGTGCCCTTAGTTCTTAGCCAGCGATCTAGAGAAGTAGCGGAACCCCAGAGAAAAGCCAATCGCAAAGGCAACCAGTGGAATAAGTACTGCAGTAAGTGGAGAGTTGTGGGCCATCGTGACGAGATCCCAGCCGACCTCTCCACTGCCGTTAGATATTGTGGGAGCACTCCTAGAGTGGAGATACAAAGCAACCGGAAGGCCAATAAAAATGCCAATACCAAACGTCACAAATATCGCAGCGATTCCAGCGCAGATACTTCAGAGGATAACGATCAACATCGCACCTGCAATTGAATTCCCATCGGAAAATCGCGTCAAGGAATTTATTTGCCCGACACTCTCCCAAATCCGTCAGGCCACTTTCTGAGCACACACATCCAAATCAGTGGTGCGAGGCTTCGAACGATTGATGGCAGAATTAGGTGGGGCGTGGTGGGCGACAAAGGACTTGAACCTTTGACCTCTCCCGTGTGAGGGGAGCGCTCTAACCAACTGAGCTAGTCGCCCACGAATTCACGAGCAAAAAAAGCCGGCGGGACGCCCATTCGCGATGCTCAGGGCAAGCCGGGGCAGCACGTACTTTTTGTAACAGAAGGCTACGCGAATTGCAATCAACCACCAAACACGCGAGCGGGGCCGCGAGTAGCCGCCTCGCCGAACTCCAGCGCTCGATCGCCCGCATCGTCAAGGGCAAAGAAGACGTGATCCAACTCGCGCTGACCACGCTGCTGGCGCGCGGCCACCTGCTGATTGAGGACGTCCCCGGCGTGGGCAAGACCACACTGGCGCAAGCGCTCGCGCGTTCGTTCCACTGCTCGTTCCAGCGTATTCAATTCACTTCCGACCTGCTGCCCAGCGACGTGATCGGCGTCAGCGTCTTCAACCCCGCAACCCAGGAATTCGAATTCAAGCCCGGGCCCATCTTCGCGAATATCATTGTGGCGGACGAAATCAATCGCACCACCCCGAAAACGCAATCCGCCCTGCTCGAGGCGATGAACGAATCGCAAATCACCGTGGACAATCACACGCACCCGCTCCCTCAGCCATTTCTAGTCCTCGCCACGCAGAATCCCATCGAGCATCATGGCACCTATCCCCTGCCGGAATCGCAGCTCGATCGCTTCCTGATGCGCATCCGCATGGGCTATCCCGCGCGGGAGAGCGAAAAAGAAATTCTCCGGAACCACGCCGGCCATTCGCCCGCGGAAACCATGCCGGCGTTGCTCGAAATTCCCGACGTTCTGGCCATGCAGGAAGAAGCGTCCCAGGTGAAAGTGGAAGAAAGTTTGCTCGATTACGCGCTCGAAATTGTCGATCGCACGCGGCAGACCGAGCAATTGAGCCTAGGCGTGAGTCCTCGCGGCGCGTTGATGCTACACCGCGCAGCACAGGCCCGCGCATTCCTGGAAGGCCGCGATTATTGCCTGCCGGACGATTTCAAGCGCCTGATTCTTCCGGTGTTCGCGCATCGCGTGGTGGTCAGTTCCCGCTACGTATCCACGCAGAAAAAGTCCGAACAGGCTGAAGCCATCCTTCGCGAAATCCTCGAGACCGTTCGCGTTCCGGTCTGATTCCCATGGCAGAATTTATCGTCGCACGCTGGTGGCACACCCGCGACAAAGCCGGCTGGCGCAGCTTCGGCATCGCCATGCTGGTGCTCTCCGCCGCTCTTCTGATCGCACTTTTCTCCGCAGCCGCCGCGCAGACCGGGCGCATCTGGCTGGCAGGAACCACCACGGCGATTGCGCTCGGGCTCGCTGCATGGGTGGCGATCTATATCGTTCCCACGCTTGCGCGGCGGACCAGCCTGCGCTGGCTAGTCTATCAAGTGGATTACCGCCTGACGCGAGAAGGCATGATTTATCTCGTCGCGGTTTTCATTCTGATTCTCGCTGCGGTCAATACGGGTAACAACCTGTTGTTCATGATTCTGGCCTGCTCTCTGGGCGGCATTCTGATATCCGGAATCCTCTCTCGAGTGGTGCTCACAGGTGTGGACCTGAAATTCGATTTGCCTGAGCACATTTTCGCGGAGCAGCCTGTGCTCGCCGAGCTCGAACTGCGAAACGAAAAGCAGACCTGGCCCTCGTTTTCGCTGCGGGTAGTTGGGGAATCCAAGAAAACGGCAGCGCAAGTCCTGACTCGACCCGTTTATTTTCCCTACATTCCACGGCTGGGCGCCGCACGCCAGAAAGTGGAGCTTGCTTATCCGCGCCGTGGCGTTTATCGCCAGGACGCGTTCAGCATTCGCACTCGATTCCCTTTCGGCTTTTTCGAAAAAACCCGCAAGGTGGATTCCAATATCGAGATGGTGGTCTATCCGCGCGTCCAGCCTACCGAACAGTTCTACGAAGTGCTCCCGCTGCTGAGCGGCGAGATGGCCAGCAATTTTCGGGGCCGCGGCCACGAGCTGCATTCGCTGCGCGATTATCAATTTACAGACAGCGCCCGCTTCGTGGATTGGAAAGTGACCGCCAAGGCCGGACGCATGATGGTGCGCGAATTTGCGCGCGAGGATGAGCGGCGCATGATGTTGGTGCTCGACCCGTTCCTCGGTCCCCCGCGAGCTGAATTGGGCGCGATGGCCGAACTCGAGCACGCCGACCGTTTCGAGCGCGCCGTCTCGCTGACCGCCTGCATCGCCTGGCACTTCAATGAAATTAATTCCGTGATGCAGTTCCGTACCGACCGCTTTTCGACTCCGATGGCTCCCGCTCGCGAAATTATTTACGACAGCCTGCGCGAACTCGCGTTGATTGAACCCAACACGTCGAAGACCGGGGGCGCGTTCCTGGATGAACTGGCAGCCGAACGCGAAATATTCAAAATCGTCATCACCAGCCGGCCGCAGGGTTCGATTCCAACTGCGCTGTGGACCTCCTCTTATTTCCTCTTCACCGAGACGCTCTAAGGCGGCAACAGCTACGCGCGCCGTCCTGATCGTGCGAGAATGGCGCGCACATGAAATCCGGTTTCACTCCCCATCGGTTGAAAAATTTCCAGCGTCGGCTGCTCGCGTGGTTTCGCGGGCATCAACGCGACTTGCCGTGGAGAGCGAGCCGTGATCCGTATCGTGTGTGGGTCGCCGAGGTGATGCTGCAGCAAACGCGCATCGCCGCGGTCATGGCCTACTATCAGCGGTTCCTTCGACGTTTTCCTCGCGTCGAATCCCTGGCTCGCGCACGGCAAGATGAAGTGGTCAAGCTCTGGTCCGGCTTGGGCTACTACAGCCGCGCGCGAAATCTCCATTGCGCAGCAAAAGAAATCGTTGCGCACCACAACGGAAGATTTCCGCGCGAGCTCGAAGCTGCGTTGCGCCTGCCGGGAATTGGCCGCTACACCGCCGCAGCCGTCTTGAGCATTGCGTATGACGTTCCGCTCGCTGTTCTCGACGGCAATGTCGCTCGCGTCCTCGCGCGCGTCGGAGCAATTCGTGGCGACCTTCGCGCTCCCGGCCGTTGGAACTCGCTCGCTGCTACAGCCCAACAACTGCTCGCGACCGAAGCTCCCGGTGATTGGAACCAGGCGCTGATGGAACTGGGCGAAACAATCTGCACGCCACAGGGGCCGCGCTGCACAGCTTGCCCGGTTTCGAGCCACTGCCGCGCCTATGCGCAGGGCGTCGTTGCCCAGATTCCTGCTCCGCGGCGCAAGCCGGCCGCCGTCCAGATGAAAATTGCTGCGGCGATTCTACTCGACCCGGAGGACCGCACACTTTTGGTGCAAGACCCGGGCGCCCACGATCACGTTCTATTTTCGCGACTGTGGCAATTCCCGGCCATCGAGGTCGCACAAAACGCAGGAGCAGAGTTGGAGAAGCACCTGCGTGCCTCCCTGCAGATCGTGCCCGCTGCCCTCGAGGCGCTACCGCATGCCCGCCACGGGGTAACGTATCGCAATATTCAATTGCTTCCGTTCCTCGCCCATGTACCTAGACTACCCAAGCGCCCCCGCACGCGGATCATCGCGCTCGCCAGACTGACGCGCCTCCCTGTCTCCAGCGCCACCCGCAAAATCGCGCAAGCCGCATCGAGGGCGGACTAGCCGGGCTAGGAGTCGTTGAACGGAGCAGTGTTTTTTCGCTGCATATATGAAGAATGCACTTGCACCAGGACTAACAATGTGCGAAATACTCTTCGCGGTGATAAGCAACGCAGAAATCTGGCAATCCTCAGATCACGCAATACTTGCGGCGTTCATTTCGCAGCACCATTCGGCGGCACCAGGTAGCCAGCGTTCGCTCCTCCTGTGAGGAGAAGGCGGCACAATGACTGTCTCGAAGCACGCGGGAGACTTCAAGATTTCCTCGGCTTGCATGATATTGCGAACTAACTTGAGATACCTGATGGCAGCGGGGATTTTGTGCGGCGCCTTCCTGGCTGCGTTTCATACTGCCGGAGGGAGAACCGCCGCCGCACGAGCCGCGCAGCAATCTTCTGCTGCGACTGCACCCAATTCTGATCCCGTCTATCAGCAGTTGCGCAACATCACACCCGGTGGAAAAACCATCGCGGTGAAAGATTTTGTGCTCAAGCGCGATGCCGGCACATTCACGTTCAAGTCCGGCAATTTCTTCTTCCTCACCCCGGTCCAGGGCAAGACGACGGGCGCCGTGTTCATCGGCGCGGCAACATTTTCTCTGGATCCGCCGCTAGCCATCGAAAAGCGCAGCCTGGAGCTACTCACAAAATCTTCCGAGATGGTCGAACAATTCAGCTTGGCTGTCTTCCGCTTCACCGATGGCACCGAAGAGGATATCGAAGCGAAAGGAAGCGCGGCGACGGAACCCACGGCCAGCTCGGCCAGCGAAGCATTGTCTGACGTTCGCAAGGCACTGCGCAAAGACATCCAGTACAACCTCGATGCTCGAATTCTCGAGGACGTTCTCAACACCAGTCCGGGAGGTTTTTTTTGCGCATTCATCAAAGGCCAGAAATATAGCGGCAAAGAAATTTACGTGCTGGATCCACACGGGGTGCCGGGCGAGTTGGTCGGCCGTCCAGTGGCCCCGGAGGAAGTCGCCTTCTCGAGCTATGCAGAAAAGAAGGAAGGCGTCTGGGCAGCATTTCATTATTCAGATGAATATGGGCAAGGAGCTGCTTTGGGACGGCAGCCGAACGATCCGGTTCGCATCCGCGAGCAGAAACTCGATGTGACGATCGAAAAGAACGGCAACATTACAGGCACCGCTTCCACCACAATAGTTTCCCTCGCAGCCACCCTTCGCGTAATTCCTCTAAATCTGTTTTCGAAGCTGCGCGTGAAAAGCGTGGTGGACGAACATCAGCAGCCCCTTTCTTTCATCCAGGAAAAGAAAGAAGAGGACGCACAATTCGCGGTGATCCTGCGCGAGCCGCTTGCGGTTGGCAATCACATAACAATTGTGACTACCTATTCCGGCCCAGACGCGGTCATCAACGAAGGCGGCGGCAACTATTATCCCGTCGCCCGGGAGTCCTGGTATCCCAATACCTACCTGACAGGAAGCTATGTCACCTACGACATGACGTTTCGAATTCCAAAGGGATTAACTATGGTCGCTCCTGGAACCAGGATAAGCGACACAACTGAAGGCGACCGCGACGTCTCACAGTGGAAGACGGAAGTCCCCATTCCAATCGCCAGTTTTAATTTCGGCCATTTCAAGGAAGAGCAGGCAAACCTAGCCCAGCAAAATGTGACTGTGGAAGCGTATGCCAATCTGGAGCCGGGCAATCTGGTGAGCCAGCTTGAGCAGATTCAAGCGACTCACCACGGTGTGACACTTGGCACCATGAGCACCACTTCCATGATGAAGAAGGCTCTGGGAGAGGGGCAGTTGGCGGTTCCGCTCTACACTGACTATTTCGGCCAGCTACCCTACAAGCGCCTGGCCATAACCCAGCAGGAGAGTCCTTTCTTCGGACAATCGATGGCAGAACTCGTCTTTCTGCCAATTACTTCGTTCTTTGACCGCACCGTTCTTCAACAGCTCCACATGAACGACCCCAATTATTTCAATACTGTCGGGCCGCATGAGATCGCCCACCAATGGTGGGGCAACACGGTGGGATGGATTTCTTATCGCGATCAGTGGATGGGCGAAGGTTTCGCGGAATTCTCCGCTTCCCTTTTTCTGCAGGCGTTCTACAAGGACGGCTCATACGATAAATTCTGGGATAAAGAGCTGGAGCTATTGACTGAGAAAGACAGGGAAGGATTCCGCTCCATTGACGTGGGCCCAGTCACGCTGGGTTACCGTCTGGGCACCACTCGTGCCGGGTTTAGCGTCCCACGCCGCCTGATTTATCCCAAGGGCGCTTACATTCTCAACATGATTCGCATGATGATGTGGAGCAATGAAACTCAGGATGCTGATTTCAAGAGACTCATGCACGATTTCCTCCAGTTCTACACCAACCGACCAGCAACTACCGAAGACTTCAAGCTCGCCGTCGAGAAGCACATGAATTCCTCGATGAATCTCGCCGGGGACGGCAAAATGGACTGGTTTTTCGATGAATATGTTTACGGCACGGCGCTTCCCGCGGAAAAACTGAGTTATACCTTTTCGAATGCGCCTGATGGCTCAGTCGCCCTGAACTTCAAGCTGGCGCAATCGGGCGTGGACCAGCATTTCCGCATGACCATCCCGATTTATGTCGAGCTCGCAGAAGGAGGATTCTACCGCGTTGGCAGCGTCCCGCTCACCGGCAGCACCACATTCGAAAACCAGACCGTACTCCGGGGTTTGAAGACCAGGCCAAAACGCGCGCTCATCAATTATTACCACGACGTCCTCTGCACCCTGAACTGAACTCGCCGCGCGAAGGCCGCGGCGCCACAAGTGACATCCTGCCTCGCAGCCCAGTAGCGCATTCGCGACGCGTCCATGTATGCCCGCCGCGCGAGTGCTAGCATGGAATCAGAGCCATGTCCTCCGCCGCACGCACCCTGACGCCGCCGCTTTCGGCGGTACAGCGGTATTTTGAAATCTCGCTCTATCTCCTCGCCTGCACGGGTGTCGTGGCCGTCGTCTCCACCAGCAAGCTGGATTTGGTCACTTCCATCATTCCGACCATCGCGCTGGGGTACAAGGGAATTCGGCTCTGGCGCGGACGCGGGCCGGAAATTTCCGTGCGCGTGGCCACCTCGCTGGTGCTCGCCTACTTCCTGTTCTTCCCGTTCGATCTTTGGATTCTCTCGCGCAAACTCGCGGAAGGCGCGCCCAACGCTTCACTCTATTCCGCCTTGCTCGCGGCAATTCATTTGTTGCTGTTCGCCACGATTGTGCGTCTGTATTCCGCGCGCTCCAATCGCGATTACGCTTTTCTCGCGGTCCTGGCGTTTGCGTCCATCCTCGCTTCCGCGATTCTTACCGTCGAGACGAGCTTTTTGATCTCGCTGGCCGTTTTTCTAGTACTGGCTGTCTCCACCTTTGTCGCGCTTGAGATTCGCCGCGGGGCAGCAGGTGCCGTTTCGCCACCTCTAGAGCCTGGCACACCATTGGCCCAGCGTCTCACGCGCGCGCTCGGCCTCACTTCCCTTCTGGTCGCCGTCGGGACGCTGCTCCTCGGCGCGGGAATCTTTTTCATGATTCCGCGCTTCACCACCGGCTATCTCAGCGCCATGAATCTGCAGCCCACGCTGATGACCGGCTTCTCCGACAATGTCACGCTTGGAGAAATCGGACGCATTAAGAAAAATTCCGCAGTGGTGATGCGCATTCGTGTGGAAGACAATCCCGCCCGCGCGGAAGGCATTCACTGGCGCGGCCTGGCGCTCACTGATTTCGACGGCCGCCGCTGGTTCACGCCCCAGCACGATCCGATGATCATCAGTCCCAACAGCGAGGGCGAATACCATCTGTTGGCTGCCCCGCTGCGCAACGGTGAATTCTATGCCCTTCGTTACACCGTCCTGATGGAGCCCATCGCCAGCGACGCGATTTTCACCGCCCCTCGCCTGGATAAAATTCGCGGCCGTTTCACCAACACCACCGATCGCCCAAACGACCGCCGCCGCTCCGGCTATCTCATGATCGATAAGACCGGCTCGATTTTTAATCCTTTTCACAACGACACCAAAGTTCGTTACGAGGCCACCTCACTCCTTCCGATCGTGCCTCCTGCGGAATTGCGCGCGGCTTCAGCGCCCTACCCGGAAGTAATTCGCGCTCTCTATCTTCAATTGCCGACACTCGACCCGCGCATCCCCAAACTCGCGCAGCAAATCGCCTCAGGCTCGAACAATAATTACGACAAGGCCGCCAACATCGAGCGGTACCTGAAAACTCGTCTTGGCTACACGCTTGATCTAACGGGCCCTCCCACGGCTGATCCTTTGCCCTACTTCCTTTTCGTACGCCGTGCGGGACATTGCGAATACTTCGCCTCCGCCATGACCGTGATGCTGCGCTCGCTCGGAATTCCCGCGCGCTATGCCACCGGCTTTCTGCCCGGCCAGTTCAACGACGTGGGCGGTGATTACATTGTCCGCGCCAGCGACGCGCATGCCTGGGTCGAAGCCTATTTCCCCGGCTATGGCTGGATTACCTTCGACCCCACTCCATCCGCCGAAGAA
>Ga0307477_10004409_pt1 | contig 10263 bp, 5 predicted proteins | sample atmos_gasesECM2C_FD_203316 | JGI IMG/M metagenome (GOLD analysis project Ga0307477, IMG submission 203316) | Hardwood forest soil microbial communities from Morgan-Monroe State Forest, Indiana, United States - atmos_gasesECM2C_515 | ecosystem: Environmental > Terrestrial > Soil > Temperate... | reverse complement strand
GCGATGGCCGGTCGGCTCACGTCTTTGTCGAATTGCGCCTGCTCCGAAGGCGAGCAGATCATTTCCCTTAGATCGAAATCGGCCGGCTGCAACCGCATGGGGAATTTATTTAACGCATTCCAGGGCTTCGTATACATCTGCGGATCGTTAATCGTCAGCGTGATCTCCATGATGTCGTGGTTCACGCGATGGAACCGCTCTTCGACGCGCAAGTCGCTGCTGTGCGGACGGCCGACATTGTCGATCCAGGTTCTTTCATCGAGCCCGGTCGTCTCCACAACGAACGTGGTGTCGTCCTCCCACTTGCCGGTGGAGTAGCCGTACCACCGAGGCTCGGAAATATCGTCCGGCGGAAACGCGCGGCCGTCGGACCAGATGCTGCGAAACGTCCGATCGTTCTGGTAAAAGATCAGCACCTGCTTTGGATTCTGGACGATCTGTATCGCGCGCAGATTGAATAGTTCTATGCGCGGAAAGCCGATCGGATCGCAGGTATCAAACGGATCGTTGTTGAGCGCGATGGGAACTTCTGTGGTTCCAAATCCGGGCTTGTGCGATTTCCACATCTTCTCGCCCAAGGGCGTGAAAGGCAATTCATGCTGCGGTTTTCCGTCCGAAGGATATTCCTTTGCGCCAAGGAACTGCACGCCGTCGCGCCAACCGCCCGCCGGTTCCCAGATTCCAGACAGATCGCGTCGAGGCGCCGGAGCTGCCTGCTGATCCTTTGGTGGCGCGGGCACTTCCTTGTACCACCCGTCGATATGCTTCTCCTGGTTTTGCGCCGCCGGCGGAGCATTTGGGTCGGGCGCGGGGAACGGCGTGCGCGTGGCATTTTGGGCGCGCACAGGAACCGAAAACATCGATGCTGCAAGTACAACGGCCGGGACCACGAAGCGGTTCAACATATCGGAAATCCTTTTCGTCATATTCGAGGACTCCTCGTCTAGCCGCGTAACCACGTGCCGTTCGCGAGCATCACTCGCTGGATACGGCCGACGGGCGCGCCGTTGTCTGGCGTTATCATCACCACCGTGACCTCATCCCCGGGCTTGAACGTCTTCTTGTTTATGCCATAGTTGATGAGGCTGGAGGGAGCGCTCCACTCAACAATCCAATTGACTACCGTTCCTTGGTCATCTTTTACATCCATCTTCAGCAAGGTATGCGGACTGAGCCAATCCCATTCCGTCACGGTGCCCTTCAACGTGATTTGTTTCGCGTGACCGTATGACGCGTTTCCGTGATGCGCTGCGAGTGGAACGGAAATCGCCAAAAGAGCAATCATCACGAGGAAGCCCAACCAAAGACTCTTTTTCATTGCCCCGCCTCCAAATTTCTGCGTGAACGGTGTGAGTTTTCTACTGGCCTAGCGAAATATACGCTTTGGCCCTCTCCACACGCAAAGAATTTTCTTACACTCCCCGCCGACCCGATCTGAAAACCTACGCGTTGTATATCATGGACGCATTCCGATAAACTCGCTGCACAGGCAGGGGCGGTTGACTTAAGAAATGCTTTCTTCACGGGCCCGGAAACAAATGCGCTCGCGTGTCTTCGGCACGCGCTAGCCTCGGATTCGTCGAGCGAAGGAGCCAGCCATGAGCAGAAACTGTGGCAATAATTCGAGTCTTCGTTGGCTGCGACTGCCCGGCGGTTTTGCGCTGTGCTTCGCGACCGTGGTTTTGCTTCTCCTCTCGCGCGCGCACGCCGCGCCGCAACAAGCTTCCGTTGCCGCTACGTCTGCGGCTTCCGAGAACCGCGGCGTCTCGGGCATCGCCGCGTCGCCCGCTTTTTCCGCGCAGGACCTCGTCGCTCCACCTGCGCAAAACTGGCTCAAGGTCGGCGGCAGCCTGCTCAGCCAGAACTGGTCTCCGCTGAAACAGATCGATCGCGAAAACGTAGGCAAACTCAAGGCCGTCTGGCAAACGCATTTGGATGGCTCCGCGCTGGCGAATAAATATTCCGGCGAAGCCCAGCCCGTCGTTTACGAGGGTATTCTGTACATCGTCACGGGCGCCGACGACGTTTTTGCCATTAGCGTAGACACCGGCAAGATTCTTTGGAAATACCAGGCCAACCTGGACCAGGGCATCACCACGGTGTGCTGCGGATGGACGAGCCGCGGCGTCGCGCTCGGCGCCGGCGCGGTTTATGTCGGCCAACTCGACGGCCGCCTCCTCTCGCTCGATCAAAAAACCGGCAAGCCGCTTTGGTCGATTCAAGCCGAGCAATGGCAGCAGGGCTACACCATCACAGCGGCTCCGCTCTATTACGACGGAATGGTGATCGCCGGCTTTGCGGGAGGCGAAAACGGCACGCGCGGGCGCGTCAAAGCCTTCGACGCGAAAGACGGCCGCCTGATCTGGACCTTCTACACAATTCCCGGCCCCGGCGAGATTGGTCACGACTCCTGGCCTAAAGACAGCGACGCATGGAAATACGGCGGCGCGGCGATTTGGCAAACTCCCGCCATCGATCCGGAGCTCGGCCTGCTCTACTTCACCACCGGCAATCCCGGGCCCGACTTCAACGGACACATCCGCCCCGGCGACAACCTGTTCGCCAATTCCATGGTCGCGATCGACGCGAAGACCGGCAAGTATCGCTGGCACTTTCAGCAGGTGCATCACGATTTGTGGGATTACGACGGGCCGAATCCGGTCATGCTTTTCGACGTCAAGATTAGCGGCCGCGTTCGCAAAGCCGCTGCCGAAGCGAACAAGGCCGGCTGGGTCTACATCCTCGATCGCACCAACGGCAAGCCGCTGATCGGCATCGACGAAAAGCCGGTCGCGCAGGAGCCGCGTCAATTCACTTCCGCCACGCAGCCGATTCCTCGCGGCGACGCGTTCGTGCCGCAGTCCATCGACGTGGCGCCGGAAGGCTTCACGCTCGTCAACCAGGGCCGCATCTTCACGCCGTTCTGGGCCGACGGCGTCGTCGTGAAGCCCTCTGCGCGCGGCGGCGCGAATTGGCCTCCGAGTTCCTACGATCCCGAGACGAATCTTTATTACGTCTGCGCCAGCGATGGCGCCAATTTCTTCAAGGGCGGCGAGGAGAACGAAAAATTCCCTGACGCCGGCGGCCAGAGATATTTGGGCAGCGCCTTCGGCGGTATGCCCATCGGCTCAAACGGAATTTTCGCGGCTCTGGATATGAAAACCAACAAGCTCGTGTGGCAGCAGCGGTGGAAAGATAGCTGCTACAGCGGCTCGGTGACCACCGCGGGCGGCCTCGTCTTTGTGGGCCGCAACGACGGCCGGCTCACCGCGCTCAATTCCTCGAGCGGCCAGCGCGTTTGGGAATTCCAGACCGGCGCCGGCGTGAACGCTCCGGCCAGCGTCTTCGAGTACCAAGGTGACGAATACGTCGCCGTGTACTCGGGCGGCAGTCTTTTTGCCGGCGCGCCGCGCGGAGACAGCGTTTTTCTCTTCTCCCTCAAGGGCGCGATGGCGCCGGTGTCCGAAATCTCGTCGCAGACGGCTGCTCCGCCTGCGGAGCGTCGCTGAGCTAGCGTCACCAAGACGCCCGCACCACAAACGCGGCCGAGATATGCCGGCCTGAAGGCCGGCGCTACAAAACACCGAAGAACCCACCCTTAAAAACGAAGGGTGGGGCACCCGCCTGCGGCCACTTCGCTCAGAATGACAAGAGCGGCCTTAGCGCGGCTGGGTGACCACGTCGAGCAGCGCGGGCTCGCCGCGCTTGACGACGGCGATCGCGCGCTTGATCGCCGCGCCCAAATCGGCGGGATTCTCGATCGGCCCCTCGGCATAGACGCCGAAGCCCTGCGCCAGCTTCGCAAAATCCACGTTGGGCTCCGTGAACGTCGTTCCGATACCGCCGCGATCGATGCCGCGATTGTGCCGGTCGGCCATGCGCTGCACGTGCATCATCTCTTCGTGATAGGCGCGGTTATTGTGCATGATGCTCAGCAGCGGAATGCGATGATGCGCCGCGGTCCATAGCACCGCCGGCGCAAACAGAAGATCGCCATCATCCTGAATACTCACGGAAAGCCGGCCATACTTCTTATTGGCCAGCGCCGCGCCCACGGTGGCGGGCGCGTTGTAGCCAACGCCGCCGCCTCCCTGCCTGCCGAGAAACTGGTAGTGCTTGTTGAAATTCCACAGGCGAATAGGCCACCAGCTGAAGTGCTGCAGGATCGACACCATGGCCCAATCCTCATTTTTGATCTGCGCATAAAGCTCGGCGCTCACGCGCGCCGTGCTGATCGGGCTCGCATCCCAACCGTAGGCCGCTTCGTCGCGCGCCGCTTCGAGAGCGTTCTGGTGCGCCGCCGCCAGCTTGGCGCCGCGATCCTGCGCCACGCGCTTGCGCTCGGCGGTCATCTGGCGCCTGGTCTGCTCGATCAGCGAAGGCAGCGTCGCTTCGCCTTCGCCCGCAATCGCCATATCCACTTCGGTAAAGCGGTTGAAATCCTGATAATTCGCCTTCGTGTAAAGATCGCCGGCGGTGATGCTGATCAGCTTCGCCTCCGGCTTCGTCAGCGAACGCGAACTGCGGTGCACCTGATCGTGATAGGTGTTCAACGCGCTCCAGAAATCCGAAGCCTCGAGTCCTAGGATCACGTCCGCGTTGGCCACCACGGCATTGCGTCGCGCGGACTGGTTCAGGGGATGGCGCGTGGGGAAATTCATCCGGTCGTTCATGTCGATCACCGAAGCTTGCAGCGCTTCGGCCAGCTCGACGAGCCGATCGATTCCGGCCTGCGTGCGCGTGTTGCGGCCCACCACGATCACCGGATTTTCCGCCTGCGCCAGCATCCGTGCCGCTTCCGCCACCGCGCCGGATTCGCCCACCGGCGGCGCGGGCAAAGTCAGCTTCGGGATGCTCAGCCTGGCGTCTGCGCGGATCGGGTTTTCCTGCAGTTCGCTATCGGCCACCAGCAGCACCGGAGCCATCGGCGGCGTCATGGCGATTTTGTAAGCGCGCACGGCGGATTCGGCAAAATGCTGCAATGAAGCGGGCTGGTCGTCCCATTTTGTGTAATCGCGCACCATCGCGGCGGCGTCCTGCACGCTGTGCGGCCACTCGCCGTAAGCGGGATCGCGCGTGAGCGCGTCCAGATTGTTGGCGATGACGATATACACTGGCACGCGATCGCAAAATGCGTTGTAGATGGCCATCGAAGCATGCTGCAGGCCAACCGTGCCGTGCGCAAAAACGCACAGCGGCTTGCCCTCGATCTTGGCGTAGCCATGCCCCATCGCAACGGAAGATTCTTCGTGACAGCAGGTGATGAACTCGGGATTCTTGTTGCCGGCGTAGTTGACCACCGATTCGTGCAGCCCTCGAAAACTCGAACCCGCCACCGCGCACACGTACTCGAGGTTGAGCGACTTGAAGACGTCCACCATGAAATCGGAGCCGGTGCGGTCGACGGTAAGCACTTCGCCGGTTGCTGGAGGCGGATCGCCCTCCACGGCCGGGAGTGGGAATGCGCGCGCCGGTGCGGCCGGAGGCGCCGCGTTTGCGGCCAGCGCGCCCGCACCCGCCAAGGTGCCGGCTCCTGCTGCTACTCCCTTAAGGAACTCTCGCCGTCCGACGGCTCGCTTTTTCCCTCTCGCCATCTTTTCTTACCTCGACGTTGTCATCCCGAGGCCCAGCTCCAGCCATGCTTTGGCGCTAAAAGAAGTGCGGCCCGAGGGATCTGCTTTTTCTTTTCCGCTTTTCCCGGAATCGTCTGAGGCTACGATGTTCCGCCGGTGAATGCAATCTTCCCGCTGACACCCCCATTAAGAGTGCAGAGTGCCGCGCTGAAGTCCGCGGCTCTACGTATAAGTCTTTTGCGTGTACCCACCCCCCGGTGTTTTTGTGTAAGTGCGGATTCTGCGAGGGTTGCGACTGCACTGACGTATGCGCTTTCGCAGACAAAAACCTCAGGTCTCGCGCCGAGAAAAGCGCCGGCGCCGACACCTGAGCTGCAAAGACAGGAAAAAGCCTCAGGGCCGGCAAGGGGCGCCGCGCACTGAGCTATAAGTCTTCTTTTTTCCGGCGCAAAAGTGGCGATGAAAAGTGAAGCGGGGAACGGGAATTTAGCACAGAGGGCACAGAGACACGGAGGGCGCAGAGTCGGGGACGAATTTCCGGCGGGAGTTGACACCAGAAAAGCGCGGCGGGTGCGATTTGTTCGAACTAATTGATTCTGGCGGGTCCCGCGATCGGGGGTGCTAAATTTTTTTGCTGACGTCCGCAACGATGCTCGGCGCTAGCGGAGAACGCACACATATGCATGAGCTCCTTCGCGAGCGTTACATCTATTTTATCGTGGTGGTCAACTCCAGGCCGCCCCGAAATCCCTCGCTCCTTCCCCGCGCCGGCCGGAACACCCCCCGAATGCAACCCTCGCGCTTTCTGTAAAGCACTCAGAAGAATGCAGCGTCCGCAAGCGGCGGTGTCCGAAACCACTACCCTCGCGCCTTCATGACTTATTAAGAACGATCACGATTGTGTTGTAGACCGCGTGGGTGAGGATGGGCGCTAGGAGAAACCCAGACCTCTGAAAACTAATCGCGGCAGCAATCCCGAGGCCAAAAACGGGTACGACTGAGAGTGGGGGGTGTACGAGAGCGAAAATCGCGGCGCTGCCGAGGATGGCTAAAGCTGGGCCGGCGGTTCGCCGCAAGCCTTGAAAAATCAGGCCGCGGAAAAGAAGTTCCTCAAAAATAGGCGCCGCAACGATGGCCAGGATGCATATCCAGAGAGGCCGCTCTGCGCGAGATAGAAACGAAGTCAGTTCCGCATTCTGCTTCCAGATTTGTCCCTGCGGAAAGAGATTTAATGCCCGGACGTAAAGTATCCCACCAACACCTGCCAGCCCGCCCAAGCCAACGCCGCGAAGAAGACCCGTCACCAGCGGCTCGGAAGCTCCCTCCCTTCGGAGACGTAAGAGACCGATTTTCCTCCAAAGATCAGGAACATGTTGCCTCCAGAAAACGTATAGAGCACAGGCGGCGACGAGCAAGCCCGCTAAAATGTACGAGAAACTGATTTGGGCGCCCAGGGAAGCATCGCTCACGGCATGAACGAGCAAGAAGACCAGGCCCTGCCCCACGAAAAATGCTAAGGCCGCAATCATTCCGTCCGCCAAGCTGATGCTACGCGGCGGTTGAGCAATTGGATCGAGCAGATATGGCGTGGCGTCATTGACTTTCTGCCAAAGCGCTAAGGCGAGCAGAGTAGAAAGCACGAGTTGAGTGAGCTTGGTCCAGACCGAGGGCGAATAGATTGTATTGGCATACATCGCCGCCAACATCATGTAGAGATACACCATATCTGTGCGAAAGCGGCCCCGGGGCTCGTTCTCGAGAACGTCGGTGGCCAGAGCGCCGATGCCGGCAGCGATGAAGGCGTAAAGGCCAATTCCGTAAAGGGCCAGAAAGACTTCTCCCCACGAGCCGGAATGTAGATTGTGACTGAAGCGCGTGATGAGCAGGAGCGTGGCTCCGCCATAGAGCAGACCGATGGCAGCCCACGTCATCGTCTTTTTCACTAAAATGCTGGCGAGGGATTGCGGGAATGTGAGGAGCTGCCAGAGCGTTTTAGCTTCGCGGCCCAAAAGCGGCATGGCGCTGCTGAGGAAGGAATAGGCGCCGATGCCGAAAGCCATTACCGCGGCGTGCCGGAAATTGCCGCTCACCGCCGAAACCATTCCCGAGTAGATCAGCAGATAAAATACCGGAACGAGCAGTGGAACAATGAGCACTTGGACGAGAAGATTGCGATCCCGCCCCAAAAGGAGCACTTCCTGCGCGGCGGCGCCGTGCAGCCAGCTTAAGCCGAGACGGCTCTTGCGAATCGCCCTCGTTCCTTGATAAGCCCCGCCTGCTTTCACCAATCCATCGCGCGTCAGCCACTCACTACCCACCAGACTCAGCGAGCAGAAGCCTATGGCGAAAAACGCCATCAGGGCCATGACCATCCACCTTTGTGCTGACGGTGCGGAAGGCATCCCAAGCATTAACGGAAGGGAAAACGGAGTCCAAGCAAGCCCCTCGGGCATCGCGGTGGCTCGCGCAACCAGGAAATCGTCGAACGACTTTGAAAGCCCACCTGCGTAGGTAAGTAGAAATGAGATAGTCCCGACGACGGTGAAGAGAGCTTGGACATTCTTGAGCTGTCCGAGGCTCAGGAATTTCCGCAAAACTACTTCGAGAATGGTGCACACCGCCCCGGCCAAGAGCGACAGGTAGAGAACAACGGCAAGACCAGCGATAATCGCACTGAAACCATAACCGCCGGCGGCGTAGAGGAGAATTAAAAGAGGAAGGAGAAAGAACCAGACGACAGGATTTAGGAAGGAATAAACGGATAGCTTTGCTGCATAAAGAGCTCGAGCCGATGCCGGAAATGTGTAGAGCCACTCAAAATTCCACTCGATTTGACCGAGATTCCTATTGTTCAGACCAAGTGACCCAAAAACAATGAAAGATACCCAGAGGAAAACGATCAGACAGAGTGAACGGAGGAAAATAGAGCTTGCTTGCGCGCTGCTCGGCCACGTACCACGAGATGCCCAAACCCCCTCGCTTACGCGATCCGTGAAACCTGCCGCGCCTTTTTCATCGAAGACCTCGTGCATACGTCGTAAGCCATCGCGTTCATCGTCGTCGGACAGCCCTTCGCGACGAACTTCCGCGAGAAATACATCGTTCACGTGCCGGTTCCACAGGTCTACGTACTTTTCGCGCTGAGCCGGATCGGGCAATTCCTCGACGCGGTGGAGAGCGTTCTCGGCAGCGATGAGTTCAGCCCGCCTATAGCTGCTGATCGGGATTTTCTCCGACGAAACATTGAGATTACGAGATGTCCTGGAGAGCCTGAGCAAGTTGTTGGAGCCGATGAAGAATCCGTTAAAGGTCATCGTGAGGAGGATGAAGAGGGTGAAGACAGAGCGCCCACGCGATTTTGTTGGAGTGCCCGAGCGCCGGGGTCCGCCAGGAACAGCAAGGGCGCTGCGCCTTTCGCGTCGAAAACGGGCGCTCTGCCACATATTGAGCTGACGGCGCAGCGCAAGGCGCGCGATCAACCAGATCGCGCGCGCGGTGCTGATTGGCTTTGAGGAGTTCACGGCGCGGTCACGCCGCTATCGCCGCTCTCGCCGGCGACCGAAAAGAATATCTCTTCCAGGGAACTATCACTCGTCAGCCGCGCGCGGAGTTCCGCCAAAGTGCCGTGCGCGGCAAGCCGGCCTTTGGCGATGATGGCAATTTGTGTGCAAAGCTTTTCCGCCTGGTCCAGAAGATGCGTGCTGAAGAAAATAGTTTTACCGGCGGCGGCATTCGTCCGCATGAGTTCATGGAGCGAGCGCGTGGCAAAAGGATCGAGCCCGCTTGTAGGCTCATCGAGGATCAACAGTGCGGGATCGTGAACCATCGCGCAAACCAGCGCCAGCTTCTTCTTCATGCCTCGGGAATAATTAACGGCAAATTCTTCGAGAGCATCGTTCAGTTCTAATTGCTGAACCAAAAGCCGGGTATGATCCTCGATCTCGCTGCGGCTGAGCCCGTGCATCTCACCGGTAAACCGGATAATTTCACTGCCGCGAAGATAGTCGTGGAAGACGGGCTCATCCGGGAGATAGCCGACGCGGCGTTTTACTTCTACGCGATCTCGAAAGCAGTCCAGCCCGTCGATTCTGGCGGAGCCGGAACTGGGAACCAGAATGCCCATTAGCATTCGAATCGTAGTGGTTTTTCCCGCGCCATTGGGGCCAAGCAGGGCGAAAATTTGTCCATAGGAGACTGAAAAATTCAGGTCTCTGACGGCTTCGAAGGCCCCAAAGGACTTACTGAGGCCCTGAATCTCGACTAGACTGTCGGTCCGAGAGGACATGAGACCCACCGTTACTCACGGATGAACGAAAATCAATCAATACTGCACGATACCTTACACTTGGCTATTTTCCCCTTCAATAAGTTCCGGGCAGGTTACTCGTTGGCGAATGCCGTTCCCGTGAGCACGGGTATCCAGGCTCAAACGGGAGTAGCTGACGCGTGCGGCGACATAGTTCTAAACCTTTCGTACCAGGCGCGCGGCTCCGTTTCTGTACTTCAGGAGTAGCACGTACCGCCCCCAAGCTCCCGCTGAGAATGATCTCAACTTACCATTCGTTTTCTACAGCCTTACCCTTACGCTCATTTGTGTGAAGCAGGCGTGAACAGCAGCGCCGCTCGTGTCTTCGCTTTGCACTGGAGCATATGGCTCTCAAACAGATAGCCTTCGCAATCGCCTCCGTCG
>Ga0307477_10004408_pt1 | contig 10263 bp, 6 predicted proteins | sample atmos_gasesECM2C_FD_203316 | JGI IMG/M metagenome (GOLD analysis project Ga0307477, IMG submission 203316) | Hardwood forest soil microbial communities from Morgan-Monroe State Forest, Indiana, United States - atmos_gasesECM2C_515 | ecosystem: Environmental > Terrestrial > Soil > Temperate... | reverse complement strand
TCCGCGCACCCGGGATGGATGTACACACGCATGTTGGACTGAATGAACTGAACCGCGTCCTCTGGCCGAACCAACTTTCTGCGGTATTCGTCTTGCCAGCTCATAGACTCTCCTGCTGTAAATCGTGACGTTTCATCACAGATGATGGAAATTGTGCGCGGCCGCAAACGCGCCATTGCGCCACTCTGCTGTTTTTCACGGATTTCTTTTCTTGGCTATGTATATGGACTGCGGGAAGGGCTGCGGGGTCCTTCCGGACGAACTCGACACGGACCGTCAGCGTGTGCACAGAAGCTGCCTCCCAATAGGAGAGTGCAAGCGGCATACCAAGGAAGATGTTGCGGCGCGGTACTAAGCCTTTGTAGAACAATAACTTATGAAGGTCACAAGTTTAGCTTATGCCGAGCCTTGCGCGTTTTAACCCAATGCTCGCCGCTCGCTGCGCTCCTTTGCGCAAACCTTCCGTCACAGAGGATAACTGTGTGGTCCGTCCATCTCCGGCGAGGCGAGGACCTCGACAGCCATGCAAGTTTCGGCGTCTGTTCTTGGTCCGGCAGCGGTGTTTTCTTCCTGCAACATCCCTCGAGGTTGCCCACCACTTTTTTCCAGTAGCGGTGTAGAGTTATTAGCGGAAAGAAATCAATTTCGGTGTGCGAATGCCCAAGACAAAACTTTTGGTGTCTCTTACGACGAACGACAACGACTACCAGGTAGAACAAGCCCATGCAGCGGAGCAAGCTGCGCGAAAATTTGGCGCCGACCTGCAAATCCTCTATGCCGACAATGACGCCATCAGCCAGAGCACGCAGATCCTCAAGGCCATTCAGGCGGCGCCCGATGAGCGCCCGGATGCGATCATTTTTGAACCGGTGGGCGGTACGTCGCTTCCGCAGGTTGCGCGCGCTGCGGCCAACGCCGGCATAGGTTGGGCCGTGCTCAATCGCGAAGCGAACTACATCCCCGAACTTCGCAGCGCCAACAAAGCCCCAGTGTTCAGCGTAAGTTCCGATCACATGGAAATCGGCCGGATTCAAGGACGCCAATGCGCGGCGCTTCTGCCGGGCGGCGGAACGGTCCTTTATATTCAAGGACCGTCAGAGAACTCAGCCGCGAAAGAGCGCACCCTCGGGATGCAGGAAGCCAAGCCCACGAATATTCATTTGATCACGCTCAAAGGCCAGTGGACCGAAGAAAGCTCACAGCGGGCCGTGCGCTCGTGGCTCAAGCTCCCGACATCGCAAAAAACCAGTGTGGACCTGGTGGCGGCTCAGGACGATTCGATGGCTATCGGCGCGCGAAAGGCGTTCCAGGAATTGCTTTCCGAGAACGAGCGCGAGCGCTGGTTGAATCTTCCGTTCCTCGGCTGCGATGGCCTCCCCAAAACCGGGCAGGCCTGGGTCCGCAGCGGCGTGCTGACCGCCACCATCTATATCCCTCCGAATACGGGCCAGGCCATCGAGATGCTCGTGGACGCACTTCAGAATGGGAAGAGCCAGCCGGAACGCGCGCTGACAGCGGCGCTCTCCATTCCTCCCGTTGAGACGCTGCGGCCAGCCAAATGACCGGTAGTTTCGCTGCACCTTCCACGTCCCGGGGGCGTATAATTTCGCGGTCTTCTTCGCTTCATCTTTTTTCCAGTTAAATGGAGGCTCTCGCATGAGCGCACGACGTCCGAAAGGTTCGGATTCTTCCTCAAGTCTTGGCCGCAGACAATTTCTTGCCGCTGGAGGCACGGGCCTTCTTGCGGCCGCAATGCCTGGCACCTCTAAACTGGCGGAGGTTGCGGAGGGGCTCGCTCCGGAAGCTCCCGCCTTTCGCGCAGCACAGGCATCTTCGGGGGTGAAGAAGAAAATCCCGATTGGAGTCTTCGATCCCGTTTACGCCGACCTTTCGCTGGATGCCATGCTGGACAAAGTCAGCGCGCTTGGCCTCGAAGCCATGGAAATCGGCACCGGCGGCTATCCGGGCGCGAAGCACTGTCCCGTAGATGAACTGCTCGACGATCCGGCCAAAGAAAAAGCCTGGTTGAAGAAGTTTGAAGACCGCGGGATTCGCGTGGCGACGCTGAGTTGCCACGGCAATCCCGTGCATCCGGATGAAAAGCATGCCAGGAAAGATGCCGAGACCTTTCAAAAGACGGTGCGACTGGCTGAACGCATCGGCGTGAAAGTGATTGTGGGATTCTCCGGATGTCCCGGAGGCTCGCCGGCGGACACGCAACCCAACTGGATCACCTACCGCTGGCCGGAAGAGTACGACCAGATGCTCCAATGGCAGTGGAAAGAAAAGGTGGTTCCTTACTGGAAAGAGGCGGCAAAGTATGCGCGCGAGCATGGCATCCATCGTCTCGCGTTTGAAATGCATCCTAATTTCGTTGTCTACAATCCGCGCACCCTCATTCGGCTGCGCGAGGCCGTTGGCGAGGAGATCGGCGCGAACTGCGACTTGAGCCATCTTTTCTGGCAGGGCTGCGATCCGGTAGAGGTGATTCATTTCCTGGGGAAACAGGGAATGATTTATCATGCACACATGAAAGACACAGTCCTGTATCCTGAAAACGTCGCCAAGTATGGCGTGCTGAATTTTGTTTTCGAAAAAAGCGATCTGCCATTGGCCTCCGATGCGTTTCGCGCGGTGGGTTACGGCCACGGGGCATCCGCCTGGAAGGCCATCATGCAGGCCTATATGGACATTGGCTACGAGGGCATTCTGAGCATCGAAAATGAAGATCCGATCTTGTCGGGCGAAGTGGGCGTCGAACGCGCAGCCTACGTTCTGAAGAATATTCGCAACGAGATTCTCAGTGCGTGAAATGCATCCCTGCAGGTTCTTGGAACCTCGCGCCGTGCCCGCCTTGCGGGTCTCTTTCAGAGCCACTCTGGCCCTGGACGTCCATGTCGTAATGAAAGGAAAGCATGCTTCGGCGTGATCTGCTGCGCTTTCTTTCCGCCGCCGCGGTTGCTCCCGTGCTGCCTCGAGAGGTCTCCCTTCTTCTGCGACAAGCCCACGCTCCCGCCGGGTACGCGCTTCGCTCCCTCAACCCTCATCAGAACGCCACGGTCGTGGCCATGATCGATCTGATCATTCCGATGACCGACACGCCAGGCGCCAAGGCCGCGCGAGTGAACGAATTCATGGATGTCATACTCACCGACTGGGCCACGGACGCAGAACGCACGCGCTTTCTAAAAGGGTTGGACGACGTAGACACGCAATGCCATGCGCTCTTTGGCAAGAACTTTGTTGGTGCTTCAACGCCGCAGCAAACCGCTATTCTTCAAGCGCTCGACGATTCTGTTGACTGGCGCCAGGGCCCCCCTGCGGATCCTGCTCCTTCATTTTCGGGCCGGCGGTTCAACCAGTTGCGCGGCGAATTTTTCCGCTCCTTCAAACTCATGACCATTCATGGCTATTACACGTCCGAAATTGGCCAGACTCAGGAGCTGAAACGCGAAATCATTCCAGGCGCGTTCGATGGCTGTGCTCCGATGGCTTCCGGGAAGAAGGCATAGAAACAGCTTCATGGAAAATACGACTTACGACGCCCTCATCGTTGGTTCCGGAGTGACGGGCGGCTGGGCGGCCAAAGAACTAACAGAAAAAGGCCTGAACGTTTTGGTGCTCGAAGCCGGGCGCATGATTATTCCCGAACAAGACTATGTCGAGCACGTGCCCATTTGGGAGATGAAATTCCGCGACTGGGACAACCGCGCCGAGCGTTTGCGCACCCAGAGTATCCAGCGCGCCGCGGAAGATTGCGACGAATTCTCCGGCAAGTTTTTTGTGAACGATCTTGAAAATCCCTACTCCTGGGAGGAAGGGAAACCGTTCACCTGGATTCGCGGACGTCAGTTGGGCGGAAAATCCATCACCTGGGGACGCCAGACCTACCGCTGGAGCGACCTGGATTTCGAAGCCAATGCCAAAGAGGGCATCGCGATCGACTGGCCGATTCGTTACAAGGACATCGCTCCTTGGTACGACTACGTGGAGGATTTTGCGGGAATCAGCGGCCAAGCCGAAGGCCTTCCGAATTTACCGGACGGAAAATTTCTTCCGCCGATGGAAATGAGCTGCGTCGAGCAGGATGTTCGCGACGCCTTCCAGAAACATTACGACGACCGGATCGTGACGATTGGCCGCTGCGCCGTTCTTACGCGGGTGCACAAAGGCCGCGCCGCGTGCCATTACTGCGGCGAATGCCAGCGCGGATGCATCACGCAATCCTATTTCAGCAGCCTCAATTCCACGCTGCCCGCCGCGCAGAAGACCGGCAGGCTCACCATCCGGCCGCACAGCGTGGTGCACAGCTTGATCTTCGATTCGAACGCACGGCGCGTCACCGGCGTTCGCGTAATCGATGGGCAAACAAAAGCGGCGCTCGAGTTCAAGGCCCGCCTGGTGTTTTTGTGCGCGGCGTGCCTTGAGTCCACGCGCATCCTGCTCAATTCGGCCACGACAGAATTTCCGAGCGGCCTGGCCAACAGCAGCGGCGAACTCGGCCACAACCTGATGGATCACCACATGGGCAGCGGCGCGGAGGGCATCTTGGCGGGTCATGCGGACAAAATGCCCTTTGGCTATCGCCCGAATGGGATTTACATCCCGCGTTTTCGCAACGTCAAGACGCAGCAAAAAGATTTCTTGCGTGGCTATGGCTATCAGGGCGACAGCGGCCGCGACGATTGGACGCGCGGGGGCACGCTGGCCGGATTCGGTCCCAGCTACAAGAAAACCCTCACCACGCCCGGACCCTGGCGGTTCGGCATCGGCGGCTTCGGCGAATGCCTGCCAAATCACGGCAATTATGTTGAGCTCGATCGCGAGAAGCTCGATGCCTGGGGCATTCCGACGCTGAAGTTTCATTGCCGGTGGAGCGAAAACGAGCTGGCCATGTCGCGCGATATCGCTTTCGAGGCTGCGGAAATGCTTGCTGTGGCGGGAGCGCGCGAAATCGCTGTCTATCAGAAGATCACGAATCCGGGCCGCGCCATCCATGAAATGGGCACCGCGAGGATGGGGCGGGATCCGAAGACTTCTGTGCTGAACGAGTTCAATCAGGCGCACGATGCGAAGAATCTCTTCGTCACCGACGGCTCCTGCATGACTTCTTCCTCGTGCGTGAATCCCTCGATCACCTTCATGGCGCTTACGGCGCGGGCGTGCGACTACGCCGTCTCCCAACTCAAAAAAGGCGAACTGTAAGGAATCTCGCTGCTGGCGGGAGTGGTCGGCCTCAGAATGATTGCCACACTCTGCGAAAGAATGGTGGGGCTGGGGAGATTCGAACTCCCGACACTTGGTTTAGGAAACCAATGCTCTATCCATCTGAGCTACAGCCCCGCATCGCCAGTTTACCACGCCAAAAACGAGGTGTAGGGGGTCGAACCCGCTGGCTCCCTTGAACGCACACCGACGCCTCACCGAAACCGTAGCAAGAAATCAAATGCCCGGTCCGCGCCTTTATATGCAGAACACGCGCGGCTACTTCAGCGCGGCGTAGAGGGCTTCTTTCCACCGGGCGCTGTCGATGGTCCAAACGACTTCAACCTTGTGCCCCCTAGCAATACAGGATGCCCAAACATCGCGGTTGCGTTCATTGGCCGCCACATTTAGTCGGTCGACGACGGTCATTCCGCGTGTGAGCTCGCTTTCTGTCTCGATTTGCACGAAATGCTTGGATCGCGAAGTCACGATGGACGGATCTAACGCCACAGCCATCGCGACGGGATCCGGCAAGTTCATGCCATTTTCGCCGGTTTGTTCGAAAAAAGCCTCTTGCGCTCGGCTGTTACACTCTACGGCAAATTTGGCGAGTCGGGTTCCGAAACCCAGAACCCGCTGTATGTCTGCCGCCGTGACCACGGCTTCGCCGCGGCTGAGATGCCAGCCAACCAGTTCGATCGGCAGGCCGCTGCTCATCACAATGCGCGCGGCTTCCGGGTCGCACCAGATGTTGTATTCAGCCGCGGGCGTGACATTACCTCCGCAGGTCTCGCCACCCATGATCACGCAGCGGCCGACTTGCGCGGCGATGCCAGGGTTCTTTTGCAACGCAAACGCCACATTCGTCAGCGGGCCCAGCGTGACCAAAACCAGACCAGGGTGCGATTTAATCGTCTGCACGATGGCATCGGAGGCGCTTTGCTTTTCCGCTTTGCGGCGCGGAGCCGGGTAGCCGTGATCGCCCAGGCCATCCTTCCCGTGAAACCAGTCTGCGGGAGCATGCGCTCGGTTCAGCGGTTTCTCTGCTCCGATGAACACGGGCACGTCGGAACCGCAAATCTCTGCGGTGTAAAGGGCGTTGCGCGCCGCTTGTTGAACCGCCACGTTTCCCGCAACGGCCGTGATCGCCGCGACCTGAATCTCCTGGGAACCGAAGGCCATGATCAAAGCGACTGCGTCATCGGAGGCCGTATCGGTGTCAATCAGAAATGGAGTTTTCACGTGCGGTAGGATAGCAAATTCGAGGACAGATTCTACAGCGCAGCTAGAGACTTGCTGGAAGACCGCCTACAAATGCCATCCCTACCCTGCCTGCGACAGGCAGGGTAGCCAGGCAACCCCGGCCCCAGGAATGACGGACCGGCAGGTTTTTTCGCATGCTCTGGAACTATCCTGCGGCCTCACGCAGTGATATTATCGCCTCGCACTCGTTTTGAGGCGCCCGCCTACGCCTGCCCTCCCGGAGGAATCCATGAGCAGCAAATTGAAATGGATCGGCATCGCCGTCCTTGCGCTGATTGTGATCGTGTTAGTCCTGCCTTTTTTCATCCCTGTCAACAAATTCCGTCCCACGATTGAAGCAAAAGCCTCGGAAGCGCTCGGTAGAAAAGTACAACTCGGGGATCTCAGCTTGTCGATTCTGGGCGGTTCGCTGGGCATCGATAATTTGTCGATCAGCGATGACCCGAAATTCAGTTCTGCGCCGTTTCTGACGGCAAAGAAGGTGAGGGTCGGCGTTGAGCTGATCCCACTCGTTTTTTCGCAGCAGGTCAACGTCACCGAAATCACCATCGAAGGCCCTCAGGTCATGATGCTGAAGGACCCGAGCGGCAAATGGAATTTCTCGTCCATCGGAGGCAATTCCGCTCCAGCGCAAAAGAAGCCCGAGGCGAGCGGCTCTGGTGCCGGCAGTTCCGGCTCCGGCAACAAGATGGCGGAATCCCTCTCCATCAGGAAACTTGCGCTCGAGGACGGGCAAATCACCCTGGGCAACACCAATTCCAAGAAGCGCACCGTCTATAACAAAGTGAACCTGACCGCCACCGACGTCTCCATGAACAGTAACTTTCCCGTGGTTTTTTCCATGGAGGGACCCGGCGGAGGCACGATGAAAATCGATGGCAAGGTCGGGCCCGTGGATCAGAAGGACGCCGCCTTCACGCCGCAGGACGTGAAGCTGACCATCAGCAATCTCAACCTGGCCACCACGGGCTTCCTTGATCCGAGCCTAGGCCTCGGCGGCCTCGCCGACATGGATGCCAATCTGGTGAGCAGAAATGGCGAGATGGCCACGAAGGGACAAGTTAAGCTTTCAAAAGCCGTTCTTGTTGCGGGCGGAAAACCGGCAAGCGTTCCGGCAATCATTGACTTCGACACAAAATACGATTTGGCCAAGGGCGCAGGCGTCCTGAACCCTTCCACTCTCAAGATCGGCAATGCAAAAGCCAATTTGAACGGCACTTACAAATCGGAAGGCGATGAATTTGTCGTCGACATGAAAATCACCGGCGAAGGCTTGCCGGCGACAGACCTGGAAGCCTTTCTCCCCGCGCTCGCCGTCAACCTACCCGAGGGCGCCAAACTCACGCAAGGGACGCTCAGCGCAAACCTGCGTCTGACGGGGCCTACGGACAAGCTGGTCACTGACGGAAACATCGGCCTGTTCAATGGAACGCTTTCTGGGTTTGATCTCGGGCAGAAGATGTCCGGGGTTGCCTCGCTCGCGGGAATCAAGACTGGGAAGGACTTGGCGATCGAGAAGATGACCAGCAACGTGCACATGGCTCCTACGGGACTGCGTGCTGACAACTTTAATCTGGTCGTGCCCTCCCTCGGTACAGTCGTGGGTGGTGGCACGCTCGATGCCAAGAACAATATGAACTTCAACATGGTCGCAACCGTGAGCAGCGCCGTGGTTTCGACGGCCGCTTCCTCTGTCGGCGGAGGCGCACTTGGACAGGTACTGGGAGGCGGCGCCACGAACTGCAAGGGCGGTGCGATCAAGGTGCCGTTCCAGATTCATGGCACTACCGCGAATCCCGAGTTTGTCCCCGACGTTGGCGGCGCCACCGCCAGTCTGCTGAAGTCTGAGTTGAGTTGCGCAGGTGGAACCACGGGCCTCGCCAATAGCCTCGCTGGAGCTGCCGGAAGTGGCAACACGTCGGACGCCATCAATCAATTGACCGGCCTGCTCGGCGGCAAAAAGAAGAAACCGTAGCCGCGGTGACAGCCTTGCATAGAAAAAGAGCGGTCTCCGGCCACCTTTTTCATTCCTTGGTTAACACTAACCATTGAATACTGCCTTTCTCCTGAATGGTACTCGTAGGACTTGCCCCCTGACGAACCAAATTTAAGCCGGCGTTCCGGCCTGAAATTGATTCACTGTGCTGCGCTTATCTCTATAAATGGATATACTTGCCATACTTGTTCCGGGCTCCATTGAGGTATTTCGGCCCGGCCTTGAAAAATGACAGACGATCCCAAATCTAAAAAGGGTCGTGAAGGCCTGCCCGGGCGCGCTCCTCAAGGTGTCGGTGTGCCCGCGAAGGGTGACAGCGCTTCAAGCAACGTGCCTCTCGGTTCCGACGACGGCGCTACTATCTCCGACGCTCCCCCTACCCCTTCGCCTCCCCCAGACAAGCCTGCCACCCGTCTCCCGCATCCGGACGCAACCTTTCTGGACGACATACCGTCACGGTCCGGCATTGGACGCCCCCTCTCCGGCATTTATATGAAGGAACCCGTCTTGAGTCCCGGCAACGTACTCGGCGGCCGGTATGAGATCTTGCAGTTACTTGGGGAAGGGGGAATGGGCGCGGTCTATAAGGCCCTAGACCGCGAAGTTGATCGCACCGTGGCGCTGAAGCTGATCCGCCCGGAATTAGCCTCCAATCCAACGATTCTCGCGCGCTTCAAGCAGGAACTTCTCACGGCCCATCAGGTCACCCACAAAAACGTTATCCGCATCTACGACATTGCGGAAGCCGACGGCGTGAAGTTCATCACCATGGAGTACGTCGAGGGTTCCGATCTCCGGCACATTCTCATCGATAATGGAAAGCTCGCTCCGGAACGCGCCATCGAGATTATTCGCCAGGTTTGCGTTGCGCTCGAAGCTGCGCACACCGCCGGGGTAATCCACCGCGACCTGAAGCCCCAGAACATCATGCAGGAGAGCAAGACCGGTCGCATCCTGGTGATGGACTTTGGCTTGGCCCGCTCCACCGAATCCGACGGCATGACGCAGACCGGCGCTCTACTTGGCACCATTGAGTACATGTCTCCCGAGCAATCGATGGGCAAGCAGCTTGACCAGCGCTCCGATATTTTCGCGGTGGGCCTGATTTTCTACGAGATGCTAACCGGCAAGACTCCGTACAAGGCGGACACGGCCATGGCCAGCCTGTTGCGCCGCAATCAGGAGCGCGCCATCCCCGCCGCGGTACTCGATTCCAGCGTCCCCAAGGGCCTGAGCGACATCGTGGCAAAATGCCTGGAACGCGACCTCGAAAATCGCTATCAAAATGTTCAGGAAATTCTCGAGGATCTGGACGCCTTTCAGGGCGCGAGACCGACGCGGGCTTCGATGGCAGGCATAGCCGTTGCGCCGCCGAAGTCGGCGCTGCCCTGGAAGTGGATCGGCATCGGTTCGCTGGTATTGGTCATGCTTGCCGGCGGGTGGATCCTCAAGACTGGCTTGGTTCGCTCAGGGTCTTCAAACTCCAGCGCGGGGAGCGTGAAAGCCCCGGAGTTGTCGCTGGCGATTCTGCCGTTCCGGAACGCCTCGGGAGATAGTTCGCTCGATTGGCTGGGCCCGACACTCGCGGACATGCTCAGCACCGGAGTCGGCCAATCCGCGCAAATGCGTGTGATCTCACCGGAGCGTCTTCACCAGGTTCTTTCCGACCTGCGCATCACCCAAGAGTCCCCGGTGGATGCGACCATGGTCGGCCACATCGCGGAGTCGAGCAGCGCCAATGCTGTTTTTTGGGGCAAGTACGTCCGCTACAACGACAAGATCCGTATCGATGGCACCTT
>Ga0307477_10004407_pt1 | contig 10264 bp, 12 predicted proteins | sample atmos_gasesECM2C_FD_203316 | JGI IMG/M metagenome (GOLD analysis project Ga0307477, IMG submission 203316) | Hardwood forest soil microbial communities from Morgan-Monroe State Forest, Indiana, United States - atmos_gasesECM2C_515 | ecosystem: Environmental > Terrestrial > Soil > Temperate... | reverse complement strand
GCTCGTCGGGCGGCGTGGCTTCACGAAGGGACTCGTGGGGCTCTCGGGCGGAGTCGATTCGTCGGTCACCGCTTTCCTCGCCGCCGAGGCGCTGGGCCGCGAGAACGTGATCGGCGTCCGCATGCCGTACCGCACCTCGAGCCCGGAAAGTCTCGAGCACGCCCAGCTCGTGATCGACAAGCTCGGGATCGCGGCGGTCACCGTGGACTTAAGCACCACGGTGGACGCGTACTTGCGCGAGATCGGCGACACGGACCCCGGGCGCAAGGGCAACGTCATCGCGCGTGAGCGCATGATCGTGCTGTTCGACCTCTCGGCCAAGCACCATGCGCTGCCGCTCGGCACCGGCAACAAGTCGGAGCGTTTGCTCGGCTACTTCACCTGGCACGCCGACGACGCGCCTCCCGTCAATCCGCTCGGCGACCTGTTCAAGACCCAGGTGTGGGCGCTCGCGCGCCATGTCGGGGTGCCGGAGGTGATCGTCACTAAGCCCGCGACGGCCGACCTGATTCAAGGCCAGACGGACGAGGGCGACTTCGGGATCTCCTATCCCAAGGCCGATCGCATCCTCTACTACCTGCTCCGCGCCCAACCACCCGAGGAGATCGTGGCACGGGGGTTCACGGCGGCCGAGGTCGAGCTCGTGCGCCGGCGGCTCGACGCCACGCACTGGAAACGCAAGCTGCCCACGGTCGCCGTGATGTCGGCGACTGCGATCGGCGAATTCTACTTAAGACCGGTGGACTACTGATGCAGGGACGTCATCCACGCGAATCCGAGACAGTGATCGCGGAGCTGATGATGCCGCAGCACGCGAACATCATGGGGAACGTGTTCGGCGGCGTCATTCTCGCGCTCGTGGACAAGGTCGCGGCCGTCGCCGCGATCCGCCACGCCCGACACCAGTGCGTCACCGTTTCGGTCGACAAGGTGAACTTCCGCGAGCCCATCAAGGTGGGGGAACTGGTGAGCGCGATGGCTCGCGTCAACTTCACGGGCCACACCTCGATGGAGGTCGGGGTGAAGGTGATCGCCGAGAACGTGCTCACCGGCGAGCAGCGCCACACGAACTCCTGCTACCTCACCTACGTCGCGCTGGATGACCTCGGGGAACCGACCGAAGTCCCGCCGATCGTCCCGGAGACCCCTGATGAGAAACGCCGCTACGACCGCGCGGCGCAGCGCCGCACCACGCGAGTCATGGATCGGCGCTATGACCAGGGGCGCGGCGAGTAGCAGCATGCGGCTCGCGGCCGGGAGGGACGACCGCCCGTGAAGGTGGTCGTCGTGTTGGGGGGTGGGGGGGCAAAGGCGCTTGCTCACGCCGGAGCCTGGAGAGCGGTGCGCGACATCGGGGCGAGCGTCACGCACCTCGTGGGCACGTCGATGGGGGCCGTCCTTGCCGCGGCGTTCGCCGCGGGGTCCAACGCCGACCGGGTCCTGGCGACCGCCAGCGCCCTCACGCGTCGCGACGTCGCCGCGCTCGATCCCTGGGCGTTCGTGAAGGGCGTGTTCGCCGATAGCCTGCTCGAGCCCGCGGCCTTGCGGCGCACGATCGCCCGCCTGGTCCCTGCGACCCGGTTCGACGAGCTCGAGATCCCCCTTACCATTACGGCGACGGACGTCGATACCGGGGAGCTTGTGCTGTTCGGGGCGCCGGTCCCGGGACCGGACGAGTGGGCCGGGATCTTGCCCGTCCGCCACCTCGGCGTGAGCGCACCGCTCCAGGAAGCGCTGTACGCTTCGTGCGCTCTGCCCCTCTATTTCCCCGCCGCCGAGCTCGAAGGCGCGCGCCTCGTCGACGGCGGCCTGCGAGCGGTCTTGCCGCTTGCCGTCGCTGCGCGGATTCCGGCGGATGTCGTGCTCGCGGTCAGCGTGGGCCCTGGGTTTGATGAGCCTGCCGCCCCGGTTTCTCGCGGTCTCTTCCCTCCCGCCCTCATCCGCGCGCACGGCGAAGCGATCCGGGTCATGATGGCGGCTGAGACCGCGCGCGCGATCGCGGCGTGGCCTCCCGGCGCCCCGCCGCTCGTCCTCGTGCGGGCGGTGGCTGAACGTGAGTCGACGTTCGCGATGGGACAAAGTGACCGCTACGCGGCGGCGGGCTACGAGGCGACGCGGCGGGCGTGGAGCGCCGCGCTCGATGCCGCGGCGTCGGAGCGTTGAGGGGCGGGTCGAGACACCGGTGGGTTCGCGACCCGCTCGCTTAGCGCCCCTCCGGCGCGCGCTCTAGATTACGGCGCATGGCCCGGAAGCACTTCACGCTCGCCGAAGCGAACCGGACGCTGCCGCTCGTCAAGCGCATCGTCGCCGACATCACTGCCCTTTATCCCAGCTGGCGCGATTTCGTCTACCGCTACGAATTCGCCGCCGCACAGGCGCGGCCCGAATCGGGCGAATCGGCCGAGCAGCTCGAACTCCGGCGACAGATCGAGAATGTGGCGCGCCAGATCAACCAGTACCTCGAGGAACTGGAGCAGGTGGGGTGCCTCTTCAAGGGCTTCGAGCAAGGCTTGGTGGACTTCCGCGGGACGCTCGACGGTCGAGAGGTGTTCTGGTGCTGGAAGGTGGGGGAGGAGCGGATTGAGCACTGGCACGACGTGGACGCCGGGTACGCCGGTCGCCAGCCGCTGCCCGCCGTGAGTGCTCAAGCCTCGAGGTAACCCTCGAGGGGCCACGGCTGGTGCACCGAACGAGAGCGAAGGAGCAATTCGTACATCGTACGGCCGCGGCGTCCAGGCGATTGCGCGGCGACATCCAACACTCGAGGGCCCGATGCGTGGATTTTGGTTACTCGTGCATGTCCTCGGCTTTACTCTGTGGCTGGGCGGTGGCCTCGCCACCATGGTCGCCGGCGTCACGGCCAAGGGGTTTGCGCCGGCCGAGCGTCTCAAGGCCTACAAGCTCATCTCCGCGATCCAGCGCCTGCTCGTCGGGCCGGGAGCCGGTGCGGTCGTCGTGGCCGGGGTGATGCTGCTCCTCACCGGCCCCCGCATGCAGTCAGGCGAGATGCCGGGGTGGCTAACCCTGATGATGGGCGCTGGGATCTTGGGCGCCATCGCCGCCGTGGGCATCAGCGTCCCCACCGCCGCCCGCCTCGGACGCCTCGAAGTGGATGCGAGGGGGGAGCTCCCCGAAGCCTTTCAGGGATTGCGAAAGCGCCAAATCCTGGCCGCGACGCTCGCGGGATCCTTGGGGTTGATCGCGCTGTTTGCCGCGACGCTCGGTCGATAGCGGCCCGCGCCGGATGGGCGGGCGAGGGGACTGGGTCGAGTCACGGCCTCCCCCTCCCCCGTTTCGCCTCGCGGCAGAGGCGCCGTCCCATGTGGCAGGCGGAGCTCAAGGGGCACTCGCCGCACCGCGGTTTCCGTGCGGTGCAGATCAGTGCTCCGAGCTCCATGATCGCTTGATTGAAGCGCCAGGCCCGCTTGCCGTCTCTCGGGACGAGGGCCGTGGCTACCTCCCACACCGCCCGCTTCCCCGCGGCGCCGCGAGCCTCCGGGCCGCGGAAGAGCCGCTCGATCACACGCGCCACATTCGTGTCCACCGCCGGGACCGCCTGCTCATAGGCGAAACACGCGACCGCGCCCGCCGTGTAGCGCCCCACGCCCGGCAGCTTGACGAGTTCGCCCGGGTCCCGCGGCAGGGTCGCGCCGGGGCCGCGCACGACCCGTTTCGCGAGACGATGCAGGTTCCTCGCCCGCGCGTAGTAGCCCAATCCCTCCCAGGCCTCCCGCACCGCTCGTGGCCGCGCCTCGGCCAGGACACCGAGACTCGGGAAGCGCGCGAGGAAGCGCGGATAGTACTCCACCACTCGGCTCACCTGCGTTTGTTGCAGCATCATCTCGGAGACGAGCACCTGGTAGGGGTCGCGTGTGCGCCGCCATGGCAGGTCGCGGCCGGCGCGGGCGTACCAGCTGAGTAACAAGCGTCTAAGCCGTTGAATGGTGTGGGGTTTAGGTAGCCGGGGGGTAGACGAACGGGTCATGCGTACACAAGATACACGCCATGGTGCAGGAGGCGGAGCTCACGCTGGACCTGCGACGGCTGGTCGGGCGCTGGAGTCTCCGGGCGGCGGGCCATGCGGGTCGCTTCACCTTTCTGCTGCTCGATCTCTTGCGCGGGCTCACGGAGTGGCGGGTGTATGTCCCCCGCGCCTTCGAGCAGGCGCTCTCCGTCGGCTACGGCTCCATCTTCATTGTGCTCCTCGTGGCAGGTTTCGCGGGCGCCGTGACGAGCTTGCAGGCCGGCTACCAGTTCACGGGCAGCGTGCCCCTCTACATCTATGGGACGGTCATCGTCGAGTCGATCATCCTCGAGTTGGGGCCGGTGCTCACGGGCCTTATCCTCGCGGGGCGGGTCGGGGCCCGCTACGCGGCCGAACTGGGGACGATGCGCGTCACCGAGCAGATCGACGCGCTCGAGAGCCTGGGGCGCTCCCCCGTGAGCCATCTCATTCTCCCGCGGGTTCTTGCGGGGCTCGTGGTTATCCCCGCCCTCACGATGTTCGCCAATGTCACGGGCTTCTTCTCAGGCTGGGTAGCGCTCAAGGCGTCGATCGGCATCACGAACGCCGACTTCATCTACGGCGCCCGCTACTACTTCCGCCCCTTCGACCTCTGGTACTCGATGACCAAAGCCGTGTTCTTCGCGGCCGCCGTGACGCTCATCCCCTGCTACATCGGCTACAACACGCAGCAGGGAGCCGAAGGCGTGGGGCGCTCGACGACCATGGCCGTGGTCGCCGCGTCGGTCACGATCCTGTTTCTCGACACCCTGCTCGCGCAGCTCCTGCTTAACCACTGATGATTGAGCTCCTGGGAGTTTCCAAGCGCTTCCTCGACAACATCGTGCTCGACGGCGTGAGCCTCGAGGTGCAGGACGGCGAGACCCTGGCGCTCCTCGGGCCCTCGGGCGTGGGCAAGAGCGTCACGCTGAAGACCATCAACGGCCTGCTGCGTCCCGATGCGGGGGACGTGATTGTCGATGGACTGCACGTTCCGCGCCTCTCGCGCGCCGAGCTCTCCCATCTCCGCTCGAAGATCGGCTACGTGTTTCAGTACGGCGCGCTGTTCGACTCGATGAACGTGCGGGAGAACATCCGGCTCGGCATCACGAACGAGGATCTGTACGAGGACGAGGCCTATTGCGCGGAGCGCGTGCGGGAGTGCTTGCGGCTCGTGAACCTCCAGCCCGAGGTGGCCGAGAAGATGCCGGCGGAACTGTCGGGTGGTATGAAGAAGCGGGTCGGCATCGCGCGCGCGATCGCGGGGAAGCCCAAGTACTTGCTGTACGACGAGCCCACCTCGGGCCTCGATCCGGTGAACGCCGACGTGATCGACGGCCTGGTGGAGCGGCTGCGAGACGAGCTCGGGGTGACGAGCGTCGTCGTGTCGCACGACGTGCGGGGCAGCTTCCGCGTGGCGGACCGGGTGGCGCTGCTCTGGCAGGCGAAGATCCGGGCCGTGGGGACGCCCGAGGAGGTTCTCGCCTCGCGCGATCCCGCGGTGCTCCAGTTCCTTGAGCGGGACCTCGAAATGAGCCTCATCCAGGCCGAGTCGACGGCGGAGCAGAAGAGTGGAAGTTAGCTACCGGCAGGAGGTGAGCGTCGGGGCGCTCGTCATCGTCGGTCTCGTGGCCTTCACGGCGGCGATGTTCTGGCTCACGGGGCGCTCGTTCGTGACCAAGGGCCTGGCGGTGGACGTCGCGTTCAAGGACGTGAGCGGGCTCAAAGAAGGCGACCCGGTCCGCGTATCGGGCGTCACGAAGGGCCGGGTGGCGCGCGTGCGCTTGGACCGGGTCGGCAAGGTGCTCGTCACCTTGGAGCTCGCGCCCGAGATGCGTCCCCACCTCGATGCGAGCGCCACCGTGGCCGCGGCGGACTTCCTGGGCGCGAAGTTCGTCGATTACAACCCCGGCGCGAAGGATGATCCCCTGCCCCCGGGCGTACCGATCCCCGGCGTAGCCGAGGAGCAGTTCACCGACATTGCGTCGCGGGCCGCGAACAGCGCGAGCACGCTGATCGAGAACGTGAACCGCGGGTTGAACCCCGGCCAGCTCGCCACCGATCTGCACAACACCCTCGTCGTGACACAGCGCGGCATGCGGGCGCTCACCGATGCGTCGAACGGGCCCATCGTGCAACAAACCACGCAGACGCTGAAGGCGGTGCAAGGCGTCATGGCCCGGATCGATTCGGTCCTCGGCACGCGGGACGCTGCGCAAAACGGGCGCCGCCTCGACACGCTCACGGCGAACTTGACCGAGCTCACGAGCCACCTCGCCGCCGCCACGAGTTCTCTCAACCTGCTGCTCACCAAGGTGGACAAGGGCGAAGGGAGTCTCGGGCGCATGGCCACCGACACGATGCTCTACAAGAACCTGACCTCGACCCTCGCCGCCCTCTCCGCCCTCCTCACGGACTTGAAGGAGCGGCCGGGAAGGTATCTGACCGTGAAGGTCTTCTAGCCCCTCAGAGCTCGAGACCGCTCCGCTGCACGCCTTGCCACACCTCTCGTAGAGCTGTGGGCCCGTCAGCCGGCCTTATATTCGGCCCATGTTGTCAGTCACGTTTCTCGGCACGTCCGCGGCCCGCCCGACCGTCGAGCGGAACGTCTCAGCCCTCGCACTCGAACGCGAGGGTGAGACGCTCCTCTTCGAGTGTGGCGAGGGGACGCAGCGCCAGATGATGCGCTACGGGGTGAGTTTCGCGCTGTCCCAGATCTTCTTCACCCACTTTCACGCTGATCACTTTCTCGGGGTGATCGGGCTCATCCGCACGCTCGGGCTGCAGGGGCGGGAGGAGGCGATGCGTCTCTACGGGCCGATGGGAGCAAAGCGAGTCCTCACCCAGGCGATTTCCCTCGGCGTCGAACGCGTGCCGTTTGAGGTCGAAGTCACGGAAGTGAAGGCGGGTGACGTGTTGCAGGCCGTAGGCAGCGGGCCACGGGAGGCGTACGAAATTCTGGTCTTCGAGACCGAGCATGGCGGCGGGAGCGTCGGCTACGCGCTCCGGGAGGCGGAGCGTGCGGGGCGTTTCGACCCCGAGCGAGCGCGGGCCGCGGGCGTGCCGGAGGGGCCGTTCTGGGGCAAGCTCCAACGGGGGGAAGGGGTGACACTCGCCGATGGGCGCGTTGTGAGCCCGGACGGCATCGTGGGACCCAAGCGCCCGGGGCGGCTCGTCGTGTTGACGGGAGATACCCGTCCCTGCGCCGCGGTCGTCGACGCCGCTCAGGGGGCCGACCTACTCATCCACGAGGCGACGTTCAGCGAGGAGGAAAGGGATCGGGCGAAGGAGACCGGCCATTCGACGGCGAAGGAAGCGGCGCAAGTGGCGCTCGCGGCGCGGGCACGACGTCTCGTGCTGTCGCACGTCTCGGCGCGCTACTCGATGAGTGCGGACGAGTTGGTGAAGGAGGCGCGCGAAGTGTTCAAGGAGACGAGTGTGGCTAAGGACGGCATGGTCGTCGACGTGCCGTTCAGCGAGCCAGAAGCTTCCTGACGTTCTGCAGCGATGCGTCGAATTGCTTTTGGATTTGCCGCCGTCTGCGCCACGCCCCTCGCACCCAGGCGCTGAATCCGCGGGGGGCCCAGATATGCTTCATCGTCACCCCGGTTGCCCCGCCGTCGAACTGCAGCTTGAAGAACGTCTTCGTGCCACTGCGGGGGCCAAGTTCGGCCCAACCGAAGGTGGTCGGCTCGGCATACTCGATCACCTCGAGGGCGAGCTCGCGGGTTCGCAGCCGCGACTGCATCTGGAGTCGGAAGCGCGTGCCCTTCTTGAGGCCGGCGCCGCTCGGTCGTGCCGCGCGGCACCCTGGGAGCCAGTCGGGCATGCGGGCCGGGTCGGTGAGCAGCGCGAACACGGTCTCGATGGGGGCTGCGACGGTGCCGGAGAAGATGTAGGAGGCAGGCCGCATGGGGCGGGTAATATACAGGGAGAGGGACAGCCGCCCCGCGCGCTCTGAGGCTAGGCAGGGCGCTCAGCGATAGCGGGTCCGTCGCGCATGTGGGCGAGCTGAGGGGTTGCTCGCTCCGGGCGCTGGATTTACGTTCACGCTCCCGTCGGGGCTGTAGCTCAGTTGGGAGAGCGCCTGGATCGCACCCAGGAGGTCAGGGGTTCGAGCCCCCTCAGCTCCATAGAAAAGTTCTGCCCCTTGGTGTAACTGGCAACACGCCTGACTCTGGATCAGGAGAGTCCTGGTTCGAGCCCAGGAGGGGCAACTCGAAGCGCGACATCACGATGAGTGGTGTCGCGTTTCGGCGTTTTTGCGACTCTCTTTTTCTGGGTCAGGAGAGCGCTGTTTCGGGCGACGGGTCGAACTCGAGGCGCCATATGATGTTCGGGACGTGCCCCTGCTGAGGACCCAAGCGGACTTCGCCAACGTTTGAGCGGACAGATCCGGGCATCCCTGTGCAACGCTGCGAATGGTCAATGACAAATCGTGTTGACTGAACAGTGGCGCGCTCGGCCGCAGGTCCCGCTTTGGGCACCACACTACATTTAGGCCATGCCTGACCTAACAGCTGTGTTTCAGAAAGTCGCTCAGGGGTATATCGGCTTCGTCGAGGAACTGCCGGGTGCGAATACCCAGGGCGCTACACTCGACGAGGTGCGTGCCAACCTCGCCGAGGCCGTGCAACTGGTTCTGGAAGCCAACCGCATTCTCGCCGAAGAAGCCCTTCGCGGGAAGGACGTGATTCGCGAGCCCCTCCGCCTCGGAGCGTGAAGCGCCGCGACCTCGTAGGACACTTGGAGGCGCACGGGTGCGAATTGTTGCGGGAGGGCGGCGAGCACACGGTCTACGTGAATCGGGCGAAGAGGAAGACGTCGACCGTGCCTCGGCATCGCGAGGTCGACGAGTTTCTCGCCCGCAAGATCTGTCGTGATCTTGACGTTCCTGAGCCGTGACCGACGGCGAGGCGCTTGGGTTGGCGGCCAGGATCGGTCTGGACGATAACATTTAGCCAGCCAACGCCTTCATTCGGCGTAAGCAGTGCGTTCGCCACCAAGTCTCCGAACTCGCTCGACACACGTTCCGAAGACGAGTTCACTGCCACCTCCCGATGATAGTTCCACACGATGGCACGAACCCGCTCCTTGCTGTGGTCCACGGGTCTTGGCCGACTCCATGGTAGCAGCAAGGGGCGTGCTCTCAACGTGCGTTAGGCGGCCGCCACCGTGAGGTTCTTTACATTCCTCATGGCACTTATCCAACAACCGTGGGCCGCGCGCGCAGCGGCGGTCCTCTCCACAGTGGCGCTTACGGGGGGTGTCGGCCGGACAGTCATCTATCAGATTCTCTTGCGAGAGCTAAGTGTGGGTCGATGACAGACCTTGTGAGTCTCACGCCTTCGTCTGAGAGACTGCCAATCTGGGTGAACATGCCCGCGTCGCGGTAGCCCCCTCGCCCGGGGAGCCTTGTCAGCACGGTTGTGCGTAACCGTATGTGGTGAAGCGTGTTACTGCAATCATTAAGTAACATACCTTGCACTATTAGCAAGCCACGCACCATAATTGATCTCGATGCTCACCGACCTCGCCGCGCGAGAGGCCGTACACCTCTTGCTCCTCGCAAAGCTCTCGCAGGAGCTGCGCCCCAACGCCTTTGTCCTCAAAGGCGGCGTCAACGTGCGCCTGTTCTTCGGCAGCCCGCGATACTCCGAGGACGTCGACCTCGACGTCGACCCGAGCGCGAAGCAAGGGTTCGTGCGAACGATTTCGACTTTGCTCCCCAGTCAGTGGCTCGCGGCGCGCCTTCAGAGCGTAGGCGTGGAGCGCGTGGAATATGGTGGCAAGCCAGCGAAGAGCACCGACACAACGGTGCGATTTCAAGCTGGCCGTTTTCAACACGGGCGGCATTCGCCTGCATACGCGCATCGAGGCCTCCCTTCGCGATCGGTCCTCGGGAGATGCCGTGACCGTTGAAGCGCCCGCGCAAGCGGTCATCAAGCCCTATCGGAACGCGGGGTTGGAGGGCTTGGTGATTCCTCACTATCCGCGCGATCCAATGATCCGTCAGAAGATCCGAGCGCTCGCAGCGCGGAGCGCGGCGCAGGCTCGCGACGTGTTTGACCTCCATGTCCTCGCCGACGGGGACGTTCGGAATGTGAACGTGACGTTCCTCAAGCAGGCGCTTCCTGCGCGGGAGCTGACGGAGGCCTCAGACCGGGCGACAGGGATCACGTACGAACAGTTCCGAGATCAAGTGGTCGAGTTCCTGCCGGACGCGGAGCGGGCCGCTGTCGACGAGGCGAGCTGGGAGCG
>Ga0307477_10004406_pt1 | contig 10268 bp, 8 predicted proteins | sample atmos_gasesECM2C_FD_203316 | JGI IMG/M metagenome (GOLD analysis project Ga0307477, IMG submission 203316) | Hardwood forest soil microbial communities from Morgan-Monroe State Forest, Indiana, United States - atmos_gasesECM2C_515 | ecosystem: Environmental > Terrestrial > Soil > Temperate... | reverse complement strand
GCTCGGCGAGTTGGCTCAGGCAACTGCCGAAGGCAAGAGCGAGATCGGCCTCGACGAGCTCGGCATGATGCTCGCGGCGCGCTTTGTGGCGATCCTTTCCGGGCGCGAGCGAAAGCCCTCCCAACCACGGTCATGGGAGCGCCGGCGCGCGGTCGAAGCAGCGCTGTGGATCGACGCGAACTCACATAATCCGATCGATCTCGAAGGGGCGGCCAGAGAGTTCGGGCTCAGCTCGTTTCAATTCCTCCGGCTCTTCGGAAAAGTCCTTGGTGTGACCCCGCACCAATACCTGATCCGTTCCCGGCTGCGCCGGGCGGCGCAGCTGCTGGCCGATGACCCGAGGCCGATCACCGAGGTCGCGCTCGATGTCGGATTTGGCGACCTGTCCAACTTTGTGCGCACGTTCCATCGGGCCGCCGCGGTGTCGCCGGGAAGGTTTCGTCAGGCGGCGAAAGGAAACCGACGGATCTTCCAGGACCTCCTCGCCACAGCCACGCTTGGCGTCGGCTGATTCCAAGGGATCAGTGCGCGGTGCGGCGGATCAGGGCGGCCCAGCGGTCGAGGATCGGCAGGATCTTCTCGCGCTCCTCCGAGAGCAGCATGACGACAACGCGAGCCACACCCATGTCGCGATAGCGGGCGAGCTCGCCCTCATCCTCGGCCGGGTCGAACAGGGTGACCGGCAGGGAATGCGGGTCACGCCCGGCATCGCGCGCCATCTGCCGGAACTGCGCGAGCACATCGAGCGGGGTCGAACCCGGCCGGCCGCCGATCGGGCACCAGCCGTCGCCATAGCGGATAGCGCGGCGCGCGGCTTGCGGAAAGCCGCCGCCGACCAGGATCGGCGGGTAGGGCTTCTGGACCGGTTTGGGCCAGGCCATCATCTCAGGAAAATCGACCATGTCGCCGTGATACTCGGCCTTGGACCTGGTCCAGATTTGTTTCATGGCCTCGATCCGCTCGCGCATCAGCTTGAAGCGGGTTTCGAACATGGTGCCGTGGTCTTCCATTTCATCCTGATTCCAGCCGCCGCCGACACCGAACAGAAAGCGGCCGTTCGACACCTGATCGAGTGACGCGACGAGCTTGGCCGTCTGAATCGGGTCGCGCTGCTGCACCAGGCACACGCCGGTGCCGACCTTCAGCTTTGTCGTGGCGATCGCGGCCGCAGTCAGCGACACGAATGGGTCCATCGCGTCGTAATACCGCTTCGGCAATTCGCCGCCGCCGGGAAACGGCGTCTTGCGCGAGGTTGGGATGTGCGAGTGCTCGGGCGCCCAGACCGATTCGAACCCGCGCTCCTCGAGCGCCTTGGCGAGGTCGACCGCCGAGATCGCGTAATCGGTGAAGAACATCAAAGCGCCGAAATCCATTTCATTCCTCTCGCTGATTCGGGGCTACCAAACGTCGGACGAGAGCTTAGTCGCGATCGGCCGCCGCCGGCTAGCCCCGGTGCTGTGAAAGGAGGATCTGCGGCATAGCTATCGCCATCCGGTCGCGCTAGGCTTGCTCCCGATGATATCGCTTGGCGGTGAATGTCGAATGTCGCTCCCCCCTGAGATCCCCGAAAGGATCGAAGACCGGCTGATCGTCGCGCTCGATGTGCCGAGCATCGGTGAGGCTCGCGACTTGGTCGGTGAGCTGGACGGGTTGGTTTCGTTTTTCAAAGTCGGCCTGTGGCTGCAATTCGCTGCCGGGTTCGACGGCCTGATCGACGAGCTGATCAAGCGCGGCAAGAAGATCTTTCTCGACGCCAAGATGTTCGACATCGGCGAGACCGTGAAACAGGGGGTCGCGCGGGCGGCGGAGCGGGGCGTCAGCTTGGTCACCGTCCATGGCGATGGCGAGATCATGAGGGCCGCGGCCGAGGGCAGGGGCGAGTCGCGACTTAAGATCCTTGCCATCACGGTGTTGACCAGTGTGGATCAAGATGGGCTGCGCGAGCTTGGTTATCTTTGCTCGGTCGAAGAACTGATTCGGCTGCGCGTGCAACGATCGATCGCGTGCGGCTGCGATGGCATCATCGCCGCGCCGCACGACAACCCAAATCGGATCCGCCAACTGGCCGGGGAGGAAAGGCTCCTGATCGTCACCCCGGGGGTAAGGTTGGCGGGGATGTCGGCCGACGATCACAAGCGCCCGGGAACCCCCGCGGAAGCGATCACGGCGGGAGCGGACTACCTCGTCGTCGGCCGCCCGATCGTCAAAAGCGACGATCCTGCACTCGCCGCCGCGCGGATCATCGAGGATATGCGCCGCGCGGTATAGCCCACGCAGGCCTGCTCCGTTGCTGGCCGCGGCGCGCCCGTGATAGCATCCGGCGCAACGAGCGGTGGAGTTCGACCGCCTCCAGTAGGGCGTCGGCAGAGCGGGATAGGGGCTGTATGACAATCAACGACATCTTGGGCGGGCTCATGATCATTGCCGTCGGGTTGGGTCTCGGCGGCACCGCGCAGGCCGGGCCGACACTCGACAAAGTCAAGCAAACCGGCCAGATCAGCTGCGGCGTGCCGACCGGGCAGGTCGGGTTTGCCACGCCCGACAGTCAGGGCCGCTGGGGCGGCTTCGATATCGATATCTGCAAGGCATTGTCGGCGGCAATCTTCGGCGCGGTCGACAAGGTGAAGTACGTGCCGCTGACCGCGCAACAGCGCTTCACCGCATTGCAATCCGGCGAGGTCGACGTCCTGTCGAACAACACGACCGACACCTTGCAGCGCGACACCGAACTGGGGCTGAATTTTGCGCCGGTCGTGTTCTATGACGGCCAGGGCTTTCTGGTGTCGAAGAAGCTGGGCGTCAAGAACGCCAAGGAATTGAATGGGGCGACCATCTGCGTCTCACCCGGAACGACGACCGAGCTCAACCTCGCCGATTACTTCCGCGCCAACAAGATGGATTTCAAACCGGTCGTCATAGAGAAGGTCGACGAGCTCCGCGCGGCCTTCTTTTCCGGGCGCTGCGACGTACTCACCGGAGACGCGTCGGCTCTCAATGCAACCCGCCTGGGCCAAGCGCCGAACCCGGACGATTACGTGATCCTGCCCGAGCGCATCTCGAAGGAGCCGCTCGCGCCGGTGGTGCGTCATGGTGACGACCAATGGGACGACATCGTCCGCTGGGTCGTCTATGCGTTGATCGAAGCGGAGGAAAAGGGGATCACGTCGCGGAACGTCGACGAGAAATTGAAGAGCGACGATCCCAACATCAAGCGCATGCTGGGCGTCACTCCGGGCATGGGCAAGGCGCTCGGGCTCGACGAGAAATGGGCCTATAACGAGATCAAGCTGGTCGGCAATTACGGCGAGATTTTCGATCGCAACCTCGGCAAGGATACCGAGCTGAAATTCGAGCGCGGCCTCAACGATCTGTGGACGCGCGGCGGCCTGATGTATGCGATGCCGATCCGCTGAGCAGAGCGGCTAGGCGCCGACGATGGCGACCGACACAGCGTCCGGCACCTCGCGGTTGCGCGGGCCGGCGCCTTGGCACGACCCCCGGATCCGCAGCGTTGTCTGGCAAATACTTTTCGTCGGCATCGTCGTCGCGCTCGTCGCCTTTCTCGTTCACAATACGCTGGTCAACCTGCGACGCCAGAACATCGCCAGCGGCTTTGGGTTTCTCGATCGGGAAGCCGCCTTTGGCATCGGCGAGTCGCTGATCGCCTATTCCCCGGCGGATACCTACGCACGAGCCTTTCTCGTCGGGCTGCTGAATACCCTGTATGTCTCGGCCCTCGGCGTCGTGCTGGCGACGGTTCTCGGCACAGTGATGGGGATCGCGCGGCTGTCGAGCAACTGGCTGATCCGCAAGCTCGCGCAGGTCTATGTCGAGACCTTCCGCAACATCCCGCTGCTGCTGCAGCTGTTTTTCTGGTGGGCGATGTTGCGGGTGAGCGCGCCGGCGCCGCGCCAAGCCTGGGAATTGCTGCCCGGCGTCCTTGTCAGCAATCGTGGCTTCGTCTTTCCCGTTCCAATTGCCGATCCGGCCCATCGCTGGATGTTGCTGGCTCTCGTCCTAGGTGTGCTCGGCGCGATTGCGCTGAAGCGCTGGTCGAAGCGCCGTCAGGCGGCAACCGGCGCACAATTCCCGACGGGATGGGTGAGCGCCGGTCTCGTTCTCGGCCTGCCGCTATTGGTGTTTCTTGCCGCCGGCAGGCCGATCGATCTCGATTGGCCCGAGCTCAAAGGGTTCAACTTTGTCGGGGGCTCCGCAGTCTCTCCTGAATTCGCCGCGCTGCTTATTGGACTGACCGTTTATACCGGCACCTTTATTGCCGAGATCGTTCGCGCAGGCATCCTTGCGGTCAGTTGGGGTCAGAGCGAGGCGGCGATGGCGCTCGGCCTCAAGCCCGGTCGCCGGATGCGGCTCATCGTGCTGCCGCAGGCGCTCCGCGTGATCGTTCCGCCGATGACGAGCGAATATTTGGGCCTGACCAAGAATAGCTCGCTCGCCGTCGCGATCGGCTACCCCGATCTCGTTTCGATTGCCAACACCACGCTGAACCAGACCGGCCAGGCGGTTGAAGGCATTGCGATGATCATGGCCGTCTACCTTGCGATCAGCCTTATCATCTCCTTCTTCATGAACCTCTACAATCGCGCCGTCGCCCTGGTCGAGCGCTAAATCCATGACCGTTATACGTGGCTCCCGCAGTACGTTCCCCACCTCCCGCTTTCCCGGCGAAGGCCGGGACCCACGGCAGAAATGGGCACCGGCCTTCTTCGCCGGTGTGACAAATCAGGTCGCGGTGGGCTGAGGCATGGCCGACATCGACGTCACCCAAGAGCTGCCGCTTCCGGTCGAACGCCCGCGTCCGGCCGCTTCGGGCCCGATCGACTGGCTGCGCACCAATCTCTTCAACAGCATACCCAATACGATCCTGACTCTGATCGCGCTCTATCTGCTAGCAGTGACGATCCCGCCGGTGATCCGCTGGGCGCTGGTCGACGCGATCTGGCATGCCGACAGCGGCCGCGCTTGCCACACCGGCGGTGCCTGTTGGGCCTTCATCGCGGAGAAGGGCCGTTTTATCCTGTTTGGCCGCTTCCCATACGAAGAGCATTGGCGGCCGCTCTTTGCCGTCGTGATTTTCGTCGCGATGGTCCTGGCCAGCTGCAATCGCCGTCTGTGGGGCCGCTGGCTGGCGATCCTTTGGCTCACCGGGCTCATTGTGGTCGGCGGATTGATGCGGGGCGGCATTCTCGGCATGAGCTATGTCGAGCCCGAGCTGTGGAACGGCTTGCCATTGACCCTGATTCTCTCGGTGGTCGGGATGGTTTTCGCCTTCCCACTGGCGATCGTATTGGCGCTCGGGCGGCGATCGCGGCTGCCGGCAGTGCGGGCGATCTGCGTCGGCTATATCGAGCTGATCCGTGGCGTGCCGTCGATAACTCTCTTGTTCATGGCCTCGGTGATGCTGCCGCTCCTCCTGCCGACCGGCATGACAATAGACAAGCTGCTGCGCGCCCAGGTCGCCATCATTATGTTCGCCGCCGCCTTTCTCGCAGAAATCATCCGCGGCGGTCTGCAGGCGATCCCGCGGGGACAATTCGAGGCCGCAGATTCCCTTGGCCTCGGGTATTGGCGCCGCACCCGCCTGATCGTTCTGCCGCAGGCATTGGCGATGGTCATTCCGCCGTTGGTCAACAACTTCATCAGTTCGTTCAAGAATACATCGCTCGTCAGCATCATAAGCTTGTTTGACTTGCTCGGCGCGGCAAACGCGGCGTTGACCGACGCGAATTGGCAGGGCTTCTACATGGAGGCTTACGTCTTCACCGCCGTGATCTATTTTACTTTCTGTTTTTTTATGTCGCGCTACAGCCAGATGCTTGAGCGCGAGTTCAACCGGGGCCGCAGGCGCTGAGATGACCGACGCAACAGCAGCGACACCGGTTGGCGAGCCCATCATCGAGCTGCGCCATGTCGACAAGTGGTTCGGCGAGTTCCACGTCCTCAGAGACATCAATCTCGAGGTCAAGAAGGGCGAGCGCGTCGTCGTCTGCGGGCCTTCGGGATCGGGCAAATCTACGATGATCCGCTGCGTCAACCGCTTGGAAGAGCATCAACGCGGCCAGATCATCGTCGCCGGGATCGAGCTGACTTCCGATGTCAAGAACATCGAGGCGATCCGCCGCGAGGTCGGCATGGTGTTCCAGCAGTTCAACCTGTTCCCGCATCTGACCGTGCTGCAGAACCTGACCCTTGCACCGATCTGGGTGCGGAAACTGCCGCGTAAGGAGGCCGAGGAGACAGCCCGGCTCTATCTCGAACGGGTGCGCATCCCCGAACAGGCCGACAAATACCCGGGCCAGCTCTCGGGCGGGCAGCAGCAGCGCGTCGCGATCGCCCGCTCGCTGTGCATGAAACCCGAGATCATGCTGTTCGACGAGCCGACCTCGGCGCTCGATCCGGAGATGATCAAGGAGGTGCTCGACGTCATGGTCGAGCTCGCCCGTGAGGGCATGACGATGGTGTGCGTCACCCACGAGATGGGCTTTGCCCGCACCGTCGCCGACACGATGGTCTTCATGGATCGCGGCGAGATTGTCGAGCGCGGGCCGCCCGCACGATTCTTCGCCAATCCCGAGAGCGACCGCACCAAACTGTTCCTGAGCCAGATCCTATCCCATTGAGGAGAATGCTCGGGGCGGTTCCCTTACGGGCGTCCGTTCCGCACCGGTCTCTGGCGAAACCGTGCAATCGCGCTCGGCAATCTCGACGGCTTCACCAACGGGGCATTGATCATGGCGGTTAGCGGCTACCTGCCGACCTATGTTCAGGGGCGATGGGAGGAACCGTTTTGTCCGCGGGACTGGTGCTCGGCGCAAGCTCGATGAGCTGGGCCTTCGCGAGCTTCGTGGCGGGCCGCCTGATGGTCCGCACGTCATACCGTCTCGTCGCGGTCTTCGGCGGCCTGTCGCTGGTCGCCGGCAGCTTGTTGCTGGTCGTGCTCGAACCCGGGCGCGCGCTCGCCTGGGCCGCGACCGGCTCCTTCGTGCGTGGGCTGGACCGAGCGCGGCGTGGCGACTTCCTCATACATGTTTATGCGCATCGTCGGCCAATCGGTAGGTGCCGCGGTGTTTGGCGCGGTGCTCAATTTCGGCCTCTATCTTCATGCTCCGGAAGCGGGCGATCTGGTAAATCGGGTGTTGGATCCGGGGTTGCGCCGCAGTCTGGGGAGCGCCGAACTCGCACAACTCAGCGAGGGGATCGCATCGTCGCTCCACCTCGTGTACATCATTGCCGGTCTCGCAGCGGCTGTGACGCTCCTCCTGGCCTGGGCATTGCCGGCCGCACTCAGTCCGAGGCAGCCGCGCGACAGTGCAAGGGGTCGTGGTTAGGGAGGGATGCGTGTCGCAGGAAGACAATTTATCGCCGGCCGATCGGCTGGTCGCGTTGATGGATCACCTCGGCGTCGGCACTGCACACTTCGGCACCGCGATCCCGCGCGACATTTCGGGCATGGCGGTGGAGCATCCCGAGCGCCTCGCCGGCATCGTGCTGTGTGTGCCGAGCCGGCTCGATCCGGCACCCCTTACCGGTATCGCCGACCGCGTTCTGATGATTTCGGGCGAGCGCGGACCGGCCGCCGAAGCCACCGCGCGCGCCGCCGCACGGCTGCCGGCGGCCGAGCGCTCCGTCCTCGCCGGCTACGAGGCGCCCGGCAGCTGGAGCGACGCCGTCGCCGAGCGCACCCAGGAAATCGCCGAACGGATCATCGCGTTTCTCCGCGGGCATCACGCCGATGCCCCGCCCGCCGCACCGAAAGGAGGCAGCCACGCCGGGATTTCATACCAAGTCGAGGGCTCGGGGCCCGCGCTGATCCTGCTGCCGTTCTTTCTCGCCCCCTCGCAATGGATGCCGGCCATCCCGCACTTGGCGCAGCACTTCACCGTCGTGATCACCGGCGGCCCGTATCTCGGCGGCGTCGCCTCGCTCGAGGATCGGGCGCGGATGCCGAGCTACCGGGCGATGTTCCGGACTTTGATCGATGTGATCGCGCCACTGCCCGGCGAGGCCATTCTCGAAATCGGCTGCGGTGCTGGATCGCTCGTCCGGTTGCTGGCGCAGCGCCTCGGCGCCGCCAATCCGATCACCGCAGCCGATGTCAACCCGTTCCTGCTGCGCGAGGCTGGGCAGTTGGCGGCAGCGGACGGGCTTGCCGGCTTGATCCAGTTCCGCCAAGCAAATGCCGAGGCGCTGCCGTTCGAAGATAACTCCTACGATTGCGTCTATTCGGTCACCGTCTTCGAAGAATGCGACGCCGGTCGGGCGATCGCCGAGGCGATGCGGGTCGTCCGGCCGGGCGGTCGGGTCGGGCTCGTCGTGCGGGCACTCGATATGCGGCAGTGGTGGAACCTGGCGCTGCCCGAGGCGATCCTCCGCAAGGTCGAGGCGCCGCCCCGTTCCGTCGCTCCGTCGGGTATCGCCGACCGAAGCCTCTATCGGCGGATGCGTGAAGCGGGGTTCCGCGATCTCGTGTGTTTTCCCTCGATGGTTACGCTCGACCGCCCGGGCGGCCCGATCTGGCGCAACCGCGAAGATCACATCCTGTCGCTGCTGTCGCCCGATGAACTTGCGGTCTGGCACGCCGAGCGCGATCGGGCCGAGGCCGAAGGGCTTTTGTTCATGGCCCACCCGCTGCACTGCGCAGTCGGCACCAAACCCGGATCTGCGGTCGGCTAGCCGGCGCACCCACGCGTTTTTCCCTGAGCTCAGGGAAAAAAATCGATTCGGCATCCTCAGATCGACCATAAGTCATTTGAGATCAAATAGTTGACGACCAAATAGCACTCGTCTGGCAGGGAACCGATTTACGGTTCTGAGGGAGGGAGCAGGGATACTCGATGTGGGCACGTCGCACCGATTTTTTTTGCGATATCGGAACGATATATCTTATCCTAATCGCATTTTCAATATTGACAAAAGCGCATCTGTTCTGCTACAAACGCGGGTCATTCTCGCTCAAACCACCGCGGGATAGGTCAGCGCGAAGGTGTGCTGGCGACGGCGGCCCGTGCCGGCGATGCGGGAGAGGGGCTGATGCGTGACGCGGCCGCGTCCCACATCAGCCGTGGGTCAAAGGTTTCGGCGGCGAACATGGTCAGGATCACGACGGCGCAGAAGGCCAGCGCGCCGACCCCGGGCTCGATCGTGATCACCGAGCCGAAGGCGACGAGTGCCCCGAGCAATGACTCCATGAAGATGTCGATCATCGACCAGCGCCCGATGAAACGTACGATGTGATAGAGCCGGACGCGGTCGCGCAGCCATCCCGAGCGGCCGGTCTGGATCGTCACCAGCATCAACGAGAGCCCGACAAGCTTCAGCATCGGCACCGCGATACTGGCGAAGAACACCAATAGGGCAAGCGGATACTGGCGCGCTGTCACCAGCTCCTCGACGCCGCCGAGGATGGTGCTCGGCTGGCCGGCGCCGAGCTGCACGACAGAGAGCACCGGGTAGTAATTTGCCGGGATGTAGAGAATGGCGGCGGCGATGACCAGGGCCCAGGTCCGCGCCACGCTGTCGGGCTTGCGTTCGTGCAGCGCGCTTGCGCAGCGTGGGCAGCGCGGGTCGTCCGGCTCGGGCGCGCTGACGAGGCCGCAGGTCTCGCAGCCGACCGCACCCTCCAGGCCGCGGGAGCCGCCGGCCCGGTTTCGCCGGTCCAGCCTCTCCCACACCGCCTCGCGGTCGAGTGCCGAATCCATCCAGACGAGGACGAAGGTCAGCGCCAACAACGCGTAGACGCCGGCCATCAGCCCGATCGTCACCAGGTCGCCGAGCTTCACATAAGCGACGAACACTCCGAAGACGAAGACCTCGATCATCGACCACGGGCGCAGCCGCTCGGCGAGCGCAAAGACCCGGCGCAAATGCCGGGGCGGCCTCCTCTCGTGCAATCGGATCAGCACATAGAGCGTACTGACCAGCCTGCCGAGCGGTGCCAATACAGTGACAAAGACGATCACCAACGCGAGCTCGCCCATATTCTGCCGGACGAGTTCCCAAGGGCCCGAGAACAAATTGGCCGTGCGCGAGATCCCGGCCGTTTCGACGCTCATCATGGTCGTCGTGCACATGACAACGAGCAGCACGAACGCGGCTGTGGTCAGGGCGATGATGTGGTCGATGCGGTGCGAGCTGGTGCGGCGCAAGGTCGTCGGGCACCGCACACACTGCGCACTCATGCCCGGCGTCAGGGCCGGGACCGTCTGCAACAGTCCACAGCCCGGGCATTCGCGCAGCTGCGGCTGCGTCTG
>Ga0307477_10004405_pt1 | contig 10268 bp, 5 predicted proteins | sample atmos_gasesECM2C_FD_203316 | JGI IMG/M metagenome (GOLD analysis project Ga0307477, IMG submission 203316) | Hardwood forest soil microbial communities from Morgan-Monroe State Forest, Indiana, United States - atmos_gasesECM2C_515 | ecosystem: Environmental > Terrestrial > Soil > Temperate... | reverse complement strand
CCTTTCCCGTCTTGAGGAAATGCCCAACCATATTGTCGGTGATGAGCGTGAGAGGGATGCCGCCTTCGGCGAGCTCCCAGGCGGTGAGGCGCGCGCCCTGCAGATAAGGGCGCGTCTCGGGGACGAAAACGCGCAGTTTTCGTCCCTGATCGACGGCGACGCGAATGACGCCGAGCGCCGTGCCGATGCCGGCGGTGGCCAAAGCGCCGGCATTGCATTGCGTCATGACATGGCCACTTTCGGGCATCAGCGGAGCGCCGAAGCGGCCGATGGCTTCGTCGATGGCGTGCTTTTCTTCGTGAATAAGGCGGGCCTCGGCGACGAGCGCATCGCGGACGGTTTGCAAATTGGCGTTGCCGCCGAGTTCGCCGAAGCGGCGCGTCATGCGACTGATCGCCCAAAACAGGTCCACGGCGGTGGGCCGGGTGCGGGCGATGGTTTCGCAGATCGCGGGAAATTCGGCGCGCAACTCCGCGACGGACTTAGCTTTTGAGTGCAGTACGCCGAGCGCGACGCCCATGGCGGCCGCGACGCCGATGGCGGGCGCGCCGCGAATGACCATATCGCGGATGGCCGCGGCAACGTCGCGGTAATCGGTATAGGTATGGCGAACGAGTTCGCCAGGCAGGCGGCGCTGGTCAATCATGACCACGCCGGCCGGGGTCCACTCGATGGGCTGCACTACGCGCACGGAAGGAAGACTCCGGTCATGGGTGAGCCAAGGCAGCGAAGGGGCAGCACGCTCATGCGCCGGGGAGGTGGCGCAGGCCGCCGGTGGCGATGTAGAAGCCGGCGAAGAGGATGGTGTTATAGCCGAGATGTACGAAATAGCTTGCAGCGACGGTTCCGGCTCGGGCGCGAACGTAAGTGAGGACGATGCCGACGCAGATCAGCAGGCCGATTTGTCCCCAGGCCCCGCCGAGCTGCTGTGCGTGAGCTAGTCCAAAAAGCGCGCCAGTGGCGACGATGCCGGTGGTGATGCCAAATTTGCGGGCGATGACCGGGAAGATGCAGCCGCGGAAAATTGTCTCTTCGACCAAGGGAGCAACGAGAATTCCCAGCGCCATGAGCATCAAGACGCTTTGACGGCTGCGGAAAAGTTCTTCCATAGGAATGCCGGATTCGCGCCCGACAAAATTTCCCAGCCAGCCCACCACGACAGCCAAGGCGAAGCCCCCAAAGACATACCGCAGCATGACCGAGCCACTCGAGGCCATGTTGCGAAAACCGCGCCAACCCATGGTTTGCCAAAACGGCGCGGCGCTGCGGCCACGAACGACGACGTAAAGAAAGACCAGCGTGGCGCCAGAAAGCAGGGCCTGGCTAATGATCAGTACCGAAGCCCAGTCGGCGGTGGAATTTCGCAGTGCAGCGGGAGATATCCCAAAAAAAACGACCGCGCCGGCCGCCACGATGACGGTAAGGATGCCGCCAGCAATGAAATAAAACAGCATGAGGTAGAGCAGATCGATCCATCGGAAAGGAGTGCGCGAGTCAACCCGTGGAGCGCGATCGGCTAGAGGCTGATTTTCGAACTCCGGCCGTGGTCTAAATTCGGGCATAGGTTCAGCGGGGCCGGGGCCAGGCAGGGGAATTGCGGCAAATCTGTCGGATTGCCCTTCGATAGGGGCCGGCACGTTATCAGGAGGAAGAGAGCTCATTCGGCTTTACAGTTCTTTGGATATGGTCGTTGGATGATTGGCCCAATGCGCAGGGTGCACCCATCTCTAATAGCACTGTAAATGGAGTCGACGTTTCCGCGCAAGCTTTTCACTGGCGGCGGGAGCCAGTCCCGACGAGACGACCTCAAGACTGGACGAGGCGTGTACAGGCTTTCACCGGTACCCACCGAATTATTGGCGTTTATGCGTAACTTAGTACTCCCGTACTAGGTTTATTTTTCATTCCGTTCGAGAAAATAGAAGCCCGTCCCTCTCCGACGGTGCCTATTTCCAGCGCTCTATGGCGAGATAGCCCTTGCTACGTGGCCACGAAGGAGACCGAATGAAGGATCCAGATCGCTTCTCCAGTTTTCCGTCCTTAGCCGACCGCGATGGAAGCCCAAAACCCTCCATTCGAGTTTCAGAGATCATTTCTGCGCTTTCGTACGCCCTGGACCTTACGGAAGGTCAGCCCATGGGTCATTCGGTGCGCGCCTGCATCATCGGCATGAGGCTGGCCGAACAGATTGGCTTGCCTGCCGGCGAGCGCGGCGATCTGTACTATGCCCTGCTGCTGAAAGACGCAGGTTGCAGCAGCAATTCTTCCCGGCTGTTTCACATCGTGACGGCGGACGAGATTAAAGCCAAGCGCGACGTGAAATTGACAGACTGGACTCGCGTGGGGTGGGAAAGCCTCCACTATGCACTGACCCATGTCGCCACGGGCCTGCCTTTCTTACAGCGCGTGAGGCGGCTCTTTCAGGTGGCCGCCACGCAACAGCAGGATTCCTGCGCGCTGGTTAAGATTCGATGCGAACGCGGCGCCGATATCGCCAAACAGCTGGGCTTCTCCGATAGCGTCGTATCGGGCATTTACAGTCTGGACGAGCACTGGAACGGGCGCGGATATCCGGATGGACTCCGCAGAGACGAAATTCCCCTTTTTTCGCGAATCGCGAACCTATCGCAAACCCTGGATGTGTTTCACACCGAGCGCGGTCCTACAGCAGCAATCGACGCGGCGTGCCGGCGCAGCGGACGTTGGTTTGATCCCGAGCTTGTGAGTGCGGCCGTCTGCATGTCCAAAAACGGAACGTTGTGGAGCGGCCTCGAGAATCCAGACTTACTCCATAAGGTGATCGCCGTCGAACCAGAACAACGCCGCATTACGGCGACGGAAGATTCCATAGACAACATCTGTCAGGCCTTTGCTGAGGTCATCGACGCCAAATCGCCATTCACGTATCGACATTCGACCGGCGTCGCCGAAGCCGCCATGGAGATCGGCACCTGGTTTGGCATGAAGCCTCGCGACATCAAGCTGCTGCGTCGCGCCGCGCTTTTACATGACCTGGGGAAGCTCAGCGTGCCTAACATGGTTCTCGAAAAGCCGGGGAAATTGACGGACGACGAATGGAAAATCGTCAAGATGCACCCGTACTACACGCTTGAGATTCTCAGGCGAATTCCCGGTTTCGAGGCTTTAGGCGAAGAAGCTGCCGCGCATCATGAAAAACTCGACGGCTCGGGGTATTGGCGAGGCCTGGTTGGGGAGCAGCTCTCCACGTTCGCTCGCATCCTGGCGGTGGCTGACATATTCGACGCGTTACGAGCCAAGCGGCCCTACCGGGATTCCCTGCCGCTCGAAAAAGCTTTTTCCATTATGCGCGGGGAGTCGCCTCATGCGCTGGATTTGCCGTGTCTAGAAGCATTGATTGCCGCCAAAACGAGTTCTGAGCCTTCTGTCCTGGAACCGCCAAAATTTCGAACTGCCGCAGCGACAATCCAAAAAAAGGAGTAGCGCTCGATGAAACTACAATCGCGATTGGCTTTGGCGCTTTCTGTTTGCGCCGTATTTGCGTCTCCCGCGTTCGCGCAAAGTTTCTACTGGAACACCGCGAGTGCCCGGTCACAGGCTTTGGGGGGCATCTACGTGACGTCCTCGGACGACGCGGTCGATGCCTTGGCGGCAAATCCCGCGGGTCTCACTTCCCTGAGCGGCCGCACGCTTGACGTAAGCGTCAGCCTTATGCTTCCTCGCGGCTCCTTCAGCAACTCTGTAAACAATTCGGCCCAGCTCAGCCAGACCCCGGGGGCGCTTCCGTATGGGGCATTCGGAATGCCCATTCGGCACTCTCGGTTCAGCTGGGGAGTCGGCTTTGTGCCCGACCTTATGTCCGTTGCCAATTGGCATTACGTAGATGCCCCAGGAGTCGCCGGAGCGACCTATGGAATGCAGCAGCAGAAGTCGGCCATCCTTGCGGGACGCGCAATGGCCGGATTGGGGGTGGTCCTCAATCCGAAGATCTCGATCGGCGTGAGCCTGGGGGCCGATTACAATTCGAATACGCTTGATGCGCCGTACATTTTTCAGCAGCAACCGGTGCTGAAGGGGCTCAAGACGCTGCTGGATCTCCATACCACGGGTTACGGCTGGAATGGCAGCGTGGGCGCACTCATCCGCCCCACCCGTTCGGTGGAAGTGGGACTTGCCTGGAAATCCAGCACGACAATTATCAGTAAGGGCGCTGCCAGCGGCGACGTGTACGCGCAATTCGCGGCGCTGGGTTTAACGGGCGTCCCTTCGACCTTTAACTATTCAGCGCAGGTGCGAAACGTGCTTCCACAATCCCTGCTGGCGAACGTCGCCTGGCGCGTCAATCCGCGCTGGCTGCTCGCCTTCCAGGCCGATTGGGTCAACTGGCACAACGCCTTTGTAACTCTACCGGTCACGCTTACCAACGGCACCAATGCCGCAATCAATGGCCTGTTGAATTCCACAACGCTACAGGATGGCGTTCCGCTCGGTTGGAAGGACCAATATTCGTTCCACGTCGGCGCAGAGCGCCTGCTAACCGAACGCACTTCGCTCCGATTCGGTTATGCTCACGCCAATGATCCGGTGCCCAGCTCCACCCTCACGCCCCTGACCGCGGCGATCATGTCGAATCAGATTTCGACCGGATTGGTGTACCACCCAGGGCGCTCCAGCTTTGAGTTTGCGTATTCCTACGATCCGACCGCGCAAGCTCAGGTTCAACAGAGCGCGCTTTTATCCGGCGAATATAACAACAGCACCGTTCGCGTGGGCACTCAAGCGATAACGATGAACTACTCGTTCCGCTTCTAGCGCATTGAGGCGGAACCTCGACGGCAACTGGAATTAAGTTCCGTCCGCTCTTCTCGCCTGCTTTGGCGCGTCCAAACGATGTAGGGCCGGCTGTTGGCGTCTGTTTTGACTATTTGGCGGCGGAATTGAGGCGAGCCGGGACAGCGGAATCGGCGGCGGCATCGGGCGGGACCGTCGGCTTGCTGCCATTAACGTCGAGAACGCGGGCGAGAGCCTGGCCCGTGTAGGATTTTTTGTTGCGGGCGACCTGTTCCGGCGTACCCTGCGCAACGATGCGGCCTCCCGCTTCGCCGCCCTCGGGACCGAGATCAATAATCCAATCCGCTTGCTTAATGACGTCGAGGTGGTGCTCGATGATAAGCACGGTGTTACCGAGATCCACCAGGCGATTCAGGACATGCATGAGTTTTTTCACGTCGTCAAAATGCAGACCGGTGGTGGGTTCGTCCAGGATGTAGAGAGTGCGGCCGGTTTGACGGCGCGATAGTTCGCGGGCCAGCTTGATTCTCTGGGCTTCACCGCCGGACAGCGTTGTGGAAGATTGGCCGAGTTCGACGTAGCCGAGCCCCACGTCAACCAGCGTCTGCAGTTTCTGGCTCACCTGCGGAATATTTTCGAGCACCTTCAGGGCTTCCTCGATGGGCATGTCCAACAGGTCAGAGATGGAATAATTTTTGTAGCGGACGGCCAGAGTTTCGGAGTTGTAGCGGCGGCCGCGGCACACATCGCAGGTGACGTACACGTCGGGGAGAAAATTCATTTCGATTCGCTTCAGGCCGTCGCCCTGACAGGCTTCACAGCGTCCACCTTTCACATTGAAGCTAAAGCGGCCGGGACGATAACCGCGCTCGCGCGACTCGGGCAGCATGGCGAAGAGTTCACGGATCGGCGCAAAAACTCCGGTGTAAGTAGCGGGATTCGACCGTGGCGAACGCCCGATGGGCGCCTGATCGATTTCGATGACTTTGTCGATGTGCTCGGCGCCGCGAATTTCGCGGAATTCTCCGGGACGCTCGGCGGAGCGATAGAGCTTCTGAGCCAAAGCGCGGTAAAGGATGTCATTGACCAGCGTCGATTTTCCCGAACCGGACACACCGGTGATGACAATCAGCAAACCCAGCGGGAAATTGACGTCAATGTTTTTCAAGTTGTTGGCCTGGCAGCCAATCAATGAAAGCGCTTTGGCGCCCGGCGTTCGGCGAGCCTGTGGAACTGGAATCTGTAATTTTCCAGACAGATATTTGCCTGTAAGAGATTGATCGCTCGCGGCAATCGTTGGGGGCGTTCCGAGAGCGACCAAATGGCCGCCGGCATTTCCGGCTCCGGGGCCGAGGTCGACGACAAAATCGGCGCGCCGGATGGTCTCTTCGTCGTGTTCGACAACGAGCACGGTATTGCCAAGATTGCGAAGTTGCTCGAGGGAAGCGAGCAGCCGATGGTTATCGCGCGCGTGCAGGCCGATGGAAGGCTCGTCGAGCACATAGAGCACGCCTCGAAGGCGCGAGCCGATCTGAGTGGCTAGGCGGATACGTTGCGCTTCGCCGCCCGAGAGCGTCGCGGCAGAACGGTCCAGACTGAGATAGCCCAACCCGACTTCGAGCAGGAAATCCAGCCGCTCGGCGACTTCCGCGAGAGGGCGGCCGGCGACTTTGCGTTGACGCAGGGTAAGCTCATTCCGGATTTGGTCGACTGCAGGCCGCGCATCGCTCAGGGCCAGGGCGGTGAAATCCGAGATGGAAAGATCGCCAACTTTGACCGCAAGGCTTTCGGGACGCAGGCGCCTTCCGCCGCAAACGGTACAAGGGATGGCAGACATGTATTGCGTCAACCATTCGCGATATCCATCGGAATTCGTTTCTGCGAGGTTTTCCTCGAGAAACCCGAAAACTCCGGGAAAGCGCAATCCGGCGACATTTTTTTTCTCTCGCGCGCGGGTGGTAGCGGCTGGATCGGCTCCATTTTGGCCATTGCCCCCGAAGCGGCTCTGCAATGGAGGATTACCGTAGAGGATCAGGTTTTGGTCCCGGCGCGACAATTTTTCGAAAGGCTGGCTCAGATCAAATCCGTGCGCAACGGCTGCGAGATCCAAGGTGCGCTTGAGATAAACGGAGCCCGAACCCGGTCCCAATCCGCCTTCGAAAAGGGGCCGCGACCAATCCACAATCACTTTGGCGGGATCGAAATCGTATTTCGAACCCAAGCCGTGGCACGCGGGACAAGCGCCATACGGCGAATTGAAGCTGAAAGAACGGGGCTCGAGCTGCGGCACGGAAATGCCGCATTCCGGGCAGGCCAGCTTTTCCGAAAAAACTTTCTCAGCGCCGTCCACAACCGAGACAGTTACCAGGCCTTGAGCCAATTTGAGGGCAGTATTTAGCGACTGTGTCAGGCGGTCGGCGATGCCGGGCTTGACCAGTAGGCGATCAACGACGATTTCGATATCGTGATTCTTGCGACGGTCGAGCCGGGGAGGTTCGTCGAGGGGATAGAGGACGCGATCGATGCGCACGCGGGTGAATCCGGCACGCGCCATTTTGTCCAGCTCTTCGCGGTATTCGCCCTTGCGCCCGCGAACGATGGGCGCGAGCACCATGAGGCGATCGCCTTCGTGCGCCAATTCGCCGCTCAGCACAGCCTGGACGATCTGCTCGCTGGACTGCCGCGCAATGGCGCGGCCGCAATTGGGGCAGTGGGGCACGCCGATGGAGCTATAAACGACGCGGAGATAATCGTAAATTTCCGTGATTGTGCCCACCGTGGAACGCGGCGACCGCGTGGTGGTTTTCTGCTCGATGGCAATGGAAGGCGAAAGACCGTCGATCGAATCGACATCCGGCCGCTCCATCTGATCGAGAAACTGACGGGCATAGGCGGAAAGGGATTCCACGTAGCGGCGCTGCCCTTCGGCGTAAATGGTGTCGAACGCGAGCGAGGATTTGCCCGAGCCGGATAGCCCCGTGATGACCGAGAGCGAGTTACGAGGAATTTCCAGGCTGATGTTTTTCAGGTTGTGCTGGCGGGCGCCCCGAACGGTGATGCTCTTCAATGTCATATGGGAAGCAGCCGAGCCGAGCTGCGCACAGAGGAGTCCAGCGCACAGCGGGCAAAATACGGCCAGGGTAATCTTGAACCATAACAAGCGGCCCGGTAGAGGTCAAGGCGGAGCGAATACATCTATTTTGCTCTACCCTGAGGGGCTTGGCGTTTCAGCGCGGTGGGGGGGTCGCCCAGGTCGATTGTATTTTTCGATTCCCCGAAGCCGAGCACGCAGGGATTGGCTCCGCGCCCGGGTCTTTAATCCGCCAAAACGGGCAGTTAAGCTGGTCAACCCTGCGGTGCAGTTTTACGGCCAGTTCGCCTGTGAATTTCGGCCCCACGGATGACCAGAAGTTTTTTCCCCGGACGTATTTTTTTTACCAGGGTACCGTTCGAAAAGCCTTGCACTTTCAGTCGGTTGAGTTTGGCGCGCTGCGTGCCCTATGAATTACCCGAAGGGGGAAGACGAGCCGAGGATCCCTTTAGGGGATTGAGGGCTGGGCCGGCGCGATCTTCCCCCCGACTTTTTCTTAGCCTGCCAAATCCACTCGAAATACGGTATCCCGGTAAATCCTTCAAGTCGGATGAATCCTGCTCGCCGGAGGCACGCCCGAGTACCTACGACCTATGCCTTCCGCAAAGGCCTCACGTCGACTTCGCTGATAAAACTATGGGTACCCTGGGTGACCAGCATGGCCACAGCGTGCGCCACGTCGTTGGGCTCCAGAAGCGTGGGCGGGTCTCGCCCCGCGTGAGGAGAAAACTCCGTGGCCACGCTACCGGGACAGATGACGCTTACCCGAATACCACGCGCCCTCAAGTCCTCTGCCATGCAGGCGGTTAGCCCCATCAACCCCCACTTCGAGGCGCAATAGATGGCTCCGCCGGCAAAAGCGCTCTTTGATGCAAGAGAACTGATATTGATGATGTGGCCGCGTCCCAAACGGACCATTCGCGGAGCTACCGCCCGGCTTGCCAGGAACACGGCTTTAAGGTTCGTACCCAGAACCGCATCCCAGTCAGTTTCGGGCCGCTCGTAAAAGGGACCGAAGACGCCTATGCCGGCGTTATTGACGAGAATTTCGATCTCGCCGAGCTGACTGCACGTTTGCTCGATCATTTTCTGGACGTCTTCCGCGCGGGTCACATCCGCCACGATTGATAGAGTTTGTATGCCGTCTTTGCGGAGAGCTGCGGCCGCCCGTTCGATCTCCTCGCGGCTCCTGGCGCAAATGGCAACGGAGGCGCCCATCCGGCCCAACCGCGAGGCGATGGCCCGGCCAATGCCACGGCTGGCGCCGGTGACCAGTGCGACCTTTTGCGCAAGGGGAGCGGCATCTTTCTCAGGAAGCTTCGCGGGCATTCTCCACCTCTCCGGCAATCCTTTTTGACTGGGAATTCATCATAGCAGTTAGAGATTTGAACGCTGGCCGGAGCCGGAAATTCTTCGCACTGAACTGTTCACAGGGAACGCGCTTGCGCCGTCGGAGAAATTTCCCCTATAATCCCCTGATCTCGTACCTGGCCGGCGGTTCGTGACAGTCGGCAAATTATAAGTCGACGCTCAGCATTGAAATTTGCCGGGGAGGCAGTTGATGAAACGAGCGTGTAAATGGGTCTCTATGGGATTTATCGCGGCGGTGTGTGTAATCAGCGCCGCAGCCGCAACCTGGGCGGCCCCTCAAGACCAACAACAGCAGAAACCGAATTATACCTTGGCCGAATACAATGCCTACCAGGCCGCGCACAACGAAAAAGATCCGCAGATGAGGCTCAAGGATCTCGACGATTTTTCGATGAAGTTTCCGGGTTCTGCTTTGATGTTGTATATCGACGGGGACTACTATCGGACTTACTATGCCCTGAAGAACTACCCCAAGACGATCGAATACGTCGACAAGATATTGGCCCTGCCGGATCTCGCGAAGCCGGAACAGATCGGTACGCGGCTGGAGGCCTTGGGGTATCGCTCGCAGGCCATGCTTTACGGTTCCGGAGAAAAGGATTTGCAAACCCCCGATGCCTACACGAAAGCGAAAGAGGCGTCGGCGCTGGGATTGCAAACCTTGAACCAATGGCAAAAACCGCAAGGCCAGACGGACGAGCAATTCGCGAACACTAAGAAAGGCCTCGGCGTTCTTTTCAATTCCGTGGCCGGCATTGCCGAATCGGGTTTGAAGGACTATAAGTCGGCCGCGGATTCCTACAAGGCCGTCCTGGTGCTCGATCCCACTGATGCGGTAACGCATTTCCGGCTGGGCGTTGCTTATCTCCAACAGATGCCCGCGGATGCGCCGAACGGGTTCTGGGAGCTTTCGCGTTCGATCGCCCTGAAGGGGCCCGGAGAACCGCAGGTGCGGACTTATCTTCGAAACCAACTGTTGCACTACCAGCAGCCATCTTGCGACAAGCTGGCGGACGACGAAATGAACCAGATGATT
>Ga0307477_10004404_pt1 | contig 10268 bp, 8 predicted proteins | sample atmos_gasesECM2C_FD_203316 | JGI IMG/M metagenome (GOLD analysis project Ga0307477, IMG submission 203316) | Hardwood forest soil microbial communities from Morgan-Monroe State Forest, Indiana, United States - atmos_gasesECM2C_515 | ecosystem: Environmental > Terrestrial > Soil > Temperate... | reverse complement strand
ACCGCCGAGACCGTGGCCAAGCGCTACCAGATCTCGAAGCAGGCGCAAGACGAATACGGGGTTCGCAGCCAACTGCGCGCGGCCGCGGCGCAGGCTGCCGGCAAGTTCAAGGACGAGATCGCGCCGATGACGACGATCATGGGTGTCGTCGACAAGGCGAGCGGCGCAATCAACACGCAGGAAACGACGATCGACGCCGATGAGGGCATCCGGCCCGACACGACCCTCGAGGCCGTCGCCAGGATTCGACCGGCACTGCCGGGCGGCGTCATCACGGCGGGCAACGCGAGCCAGTTCTCAGACGGCAGCAGCGCCTGCGTTCTCATGGAGCGCAAACTCGCTGAGCGGCGCGGCCTGCAACCGCTGGGGTTGTTTCGCGGATTTGCGGTTGCCGGTTGCGAACCCGACGAAATGGGCGTGGGTCCGGTTTACGCAGTCCCGCGGCTGCTCGAGCGCACCGGTTACAAAGTGGGCGATATCGATCTCTGGGAGCTCAATGAGGCCTTCGCTTGCCAAGTGCTGTATTGCCGGGATCGCCTCGGCATTCCGGACGAGCGCTTGAACGTCAACGGCGGTGCGATTGCCGTCGGACATCCGTATGGGGTCAGCGGCGCACGCCTGACGGGTCATGCACTCATCGAAGGCAAGCGGCGCGGCGCGAGGCTCGTGGTGGTGACGATGTGCATCGGCGGGGGCCAGGGGGCGGCGGGCTTGTTCGAAGTGACCTGAGCGCACGCCATGTCGGACATGCACTTCAAATTCTGGCCTGATCATTCGCGGCAGCACCTGGACGCGCCGGCCACCAACGTGTTTTACAACCTCGAGGTGTCCGCACGGCGCTATCCGGCCAAACCCTGTCTCGTCTATTACGACACGCCGATAGGCTTTGCCGAGATTCACGAGGAAGCGCAGCGGATCGCGGGCTATCTCGAGCAGCGCTGCGGTGTGCGCAAGGGCGATCGCGTGCTGCTCTACATGCAGAACAGTCCGCAGTTCGTGATCGCCTACTACGGCATCTTGCGCGCCAATGCGGTCGTCGTGCCGCTCAATCCGATGTACCTCACGCAGGAATTTCTGCGCTGCGCCAAGGATGCAGGCACCACGACTGCGATCGTCTCGCAGGAGCTGTACTCGCGTATCGAGCCGCTGCTCGATTCGAGGGAACTCGAGCAGGTGATCGTCGCCGCATATTCGGATTATTTGAAACAGCCCACCAAGCTCTCCGTGCCGGAGTTCGTTGCAGCGCCGCGCGTCGAGCTTTCACGTCCCGGTGTCACGCTTTGGGGCGATGCACTCGCGGGGGGCTTGCCCCCGGGACCCGTCAGCGCAGGTCCCGACGATTTGTGCGTGATGCCGTACACCTCCGGCACCACCGGCGAGCCCAAGGGCTGCATGCATACGCACCGCACGACCATGCATACGCTCGTCGCCTCGATGCGCTGGTTCACGGTGCAGCCTGAATTGACGCTGCTCGCGGTCGCGCCCTTCTTTCACGTGACCGGCATGCAAGGCAGCATGAACGGCCCCATCTACAACGGCAATACCGTGGTTCTGCTGCCGCGTTGGGACCGTGCGGTCGCCGCGGAATGCGTGCAGCGCTATTCCGTCGCGAGCTGGACCGCGGTTCCGACGATGATCCAGGATTTCTTCTTGAACCCGGACCTCGAACGCTATGACTTGTCCTCAATCCGCAAATTGAGCGGCGGCGGCGCCGCGATGCCGGCCGCCGTGGCGCAGCGACTGCTGCACCGGGGCATCACCTATTACGAAGGCTATGGGCTCTCGGAGACCATGGCGGCCACGCACATCAATCCCCCCGATCGTGCGAAACCTCAATGTCTGGGCATACCGATCTACGGCGTCGATTCGCGCGTGGTCGATCCCGCGAGCGGCGAGGAGCTCGCCGCCGGCGAGGTCGGCGAGATCGTGACTCACGGCCCACAGGTGTTCCTGGGCTATTGGAACAAGCCGCAAAACACCGCGCAGGCGTTCATCGAGATCGACGGCAAACGCTTCTTGCGCACCGGGGATCTCGGCAGAGTCGACGCAGACGGCTACTTCTTCATGGTGGACCGCCTCAAGCGCATGATCAATGCGTCCGCATTCAAAGTGTGGCCGACCGAGGTCGAATCGCTGATGTATCAGCATCCCGCCGTGCTCGAGGCCTGCGTCATCGGGGCGAGCGACGCGCATCGGGGCGAGACCGTAAAGGCCTTAGTCGTGTTGCGCCCGGAATGGAAGGGACGCATCGAGGCCGCGGCGATCATCGATTGGTGCCGCGAGAACATGGCGGCGTTCAAAGTCCCGAGGATCGTCGAATTCATCGATGCGTTGCCCAAATCGGGCAGCGGCAAGATTCAGTGGCGTGAACTGCAGGATCGTGAACGGCGGGCGGAAACCGCGCGCCACGCCGCTGCCGAGCCCGGTGGCACAGCATGAGGGCGCTGCTGAGCCGCCAGCCTGGCGGCCCCGAGACTCTGGAGCTCGGGGAGCTTCCCGAGCCCGTCGCAGCCTCCGGCCAGGTCCGGGTCGCGGTGCGCGCTTGTGGCGTCAATTTCCCGGATTGGCTCATCATTCAGGATCTCTATCAGGTCAAGCCACCGCGACCGTTCGCGCCCGGGGGCGAAATCTCCGGCATCGTCGATGCGCTCGGCACGGGCGTCGAGGGGCTGCGCGTCGGCGATCGCGTGCTCATGAGTCCGGTCCGCGGCGGAATGGCTGAGAAAGTCGTCGGTCCGGCGGCAACCTGCTGGAAGATTCCCGATGCGATGCCCTTCGACGAGGCGGCTGCGCTGCTTCTGACCTACGGTACCTCGCAGCACGCACTCGCGGATCGAGCGCAGCTCAAGCCCGACGAGACGCTGCTCGTGCTCGGCGCCGCGGGCGGCGTCGGCCTCGCCGCGGTGGAATTAGGCAAGGCCATCGGCGCTCGCGTCGTCGCCGCTGCATCGACCGAAGCGAAGCTGGCGCTGGCGCGCGAACATGGCGCCGATGCGATCGTGCAATACCCGGCGGTTGCGCTCGACAAAGCCGCAGCGCGTGCGCTCGCGGATCAGTTCAAGTCCGTCTGTGGTGCGGACGGCGCCCAGGTGATCTTCGATCCGGTGGGCGGCGATTACACGGAGGCGGCGCTGCGCGCGATCGGGTGGCAGGGACGCTATCTGGTCGTCGGCTTTACCGCCGGGATCCCGAAGCTGCCACTTAATCTGACCTTGCTCAAGAGTTGCCAGATCATCGGTGTGTTCTGGGGAGAGTTCACCGCGCGCCAGCCCCGGCAGCATGCCGCCAATGTCGCGGCGCTCATGGCGCTCTATCTCGGGGGCCACATCAAGCCGGCCGTCAGCGAGCGCTTTCCGCTGCAACGGGGAATGCAGGCGATCGCCAGGCTCGGCGCGCGCGAGGCGCGCGGCAAGGTCGTCGTCATGATCGAATGAGAAAACTCTCATGAATCTCAACTACACCGCGGAAGAAGAATCCTTTCGCGCCGAAGTCCGCGCTTTCCTTGAGGCTGAGCTTCCGGCCGACATCCGCTCCAAGGTGCGCCTGGGAAGGCGCATGCACAAAGACGACCTGGTGCGCTGGCAGAAGATCCTCTACCGTCGCGGCTGGGGCGCCGGTATGTGGCCGCGGCGCTACGGGGGCGCCGGATGGAGCGTCGTCGAGCAGCACATCTTTGACGAAGAGGGTGCGGCGGCCGGCGCACCGCCACAGATTGCGTTCGCGTTACGCATGGTCGCCCCCGTGCTCATGAGCTTCGGAACAGCCGCACAACAGGATCACTTCCTGCCGCGCATCCTCTCCGGCGAACACTGGTGGTGCCAGGGGTATTCGGAGCCCGGTTCGGGGTCCGATCTCGCATCGCTGCGCATGAGCGCGGTGCGCGAAGGCGCTCATTACCGCGTCAACGGCCAAAAAACCTGGAACACACTCGGCCAGTATGCCGATTGGATCTTCTGTCTGGTGCGCACCAGCGCCGAGGCACGCCCACAGCAAGGCATTTCGTTCCTGTTGATCGATATGAAATCGCCGGGCATCACGGTGCGGCCGATCATCACGATCGACGGCGAACACGAAATCAACGATATTTTCTTCGACAAGGTGCAGGTGCCGGTCGAAAACCTGGTCGGCGAGGAAAACAAAGGCTGGACTTACGCAAAGTTCCTGCTCTCGCATGAGCGCACCAATAATGCCGGCATTGGCAATTGCAAGCGTGCGCTGAAGCGGCTGAAGGAGATTGCAACGCGGCAACTGCGTAACGGCCAGCCGCTGATCGAGGATGCACGCTTCCGCGATCGCATCGCGCGGGTCGAGCTCGAGCTCATGGCGCTCGAGATCACGAACCTGCGTGTCCTTTCGGCGGTCGCGGCGGAGTCCCGCGCTCCGGGGCCCGAGGCGTCGCTGCTGAAAATCAAGGGATCGGAGATCATCCAGCAGCTCGCGGAGCTGCAGATGCATGCGCTCGGACACGATGCCCTGCCTTACTTGCGCGAGGCGCTGGACGTGGACTGGGTGCCAGCGCCGCTACTGGCGGATCACTATGGCCCCTTCGCGCCGCCGCTCACCGGCCAGTATTTCAACTACCGCAAGACCACGATCTATGCAGGCTCGACCGAGATCCAAAAGAACATCATTTCGAAACTGATCCTGGGGCTCTAAGAGAGCGGCGATGGATTTCCGCCTAACGGACGAACAACTGGCGCTGCAGGAGACGCTGCGGCGTTTCATCGCCAAAGATTACGCGTTCGAGCGGCGCCGCTCGTTGGCACGCTCACCGCTCGGCTATTCCGCGCAAGCCTGGGCGCGATATGCCGAGCTCGGGCTGCTCGGCCTGCCCTTTCCCGAGGAGTTCGGCGGGCTGGGCGGCAGCGGTGTGGACATCATGGTCGTCATGGAGCTGGTCGGCCAGGGACTGCTGCTGGAGCCTTACCTGAGTACGGTGGTGGTCTGCGGTGGGCTGCTGCGCGATGCCGCTGCCCACGCGATCAAGGAGGCGCTATTGCCGCAGATCGCCGCGGGAACGCTTAAGGTCGCTCTCGCCGCCTATGAGGCCGCCGGGCGCTATGAGCTCACGCACGTCGCTTCGACGGCCGTCCGTGATGGCAAAGGCTGGCGGCTCACGGGTCGCAAGTCCGTCGTGCTCGATGCCCCGTCGGCCGATTATTTTCTTCTGTCGGCGCGAAGCAGCGGCAATCAGACCGACGCACAGGGTATCTCCCTGTTTCTGGTGCCACGTGATGCGCGCGGATTGACGCTGCAAGCCTATCCCACCCAGTCCGGCGGCAGAGCCGCAGATTTGCATTTGCAGGATGTGGCTATCGAGGATGCGGCCGTCATCGGCGCAGCCGATCGAGCGCTTCCCGTCATTGAGCGCGCCGTCGAGCAGGGTATCGCCGCACTCTGCGCGGAAGCTGTTGGCATCGTGACCGCGCTCAATGAGGCGACTCTCAATCATTTGAAAACCCGCAAACAGTTCGGCACCGTGATCGGCAGCTTCCAGGCGCTGCAACATCGAATGGCCGACATGTTCATCGCCGCCGAGCAGGCCCGTTCGATGGCCATCGTTGCGGCGATCCCAGCCGACGGCGACGACCCCGCGGCACGCCGTCGCGCCATATCGGGCGCGAAGGCCTATATAGGACAGGCCGCACGCTTCGTGGGCCAGCAGGCGGTCCAGCTGCACGGCGCGATGGGAGTGGTCGACGAGCTGAACGTCAGCCATTACTTCAAGCGCCTCACGATGATCGATATGACATTTGGCGACGCCGACTATCATCTGGCGCGCTTCAGCGAAGCACTGCGAGTCGAAGCCCTGGGAGCCGCCTCATGAAGTTCAACCGCCACCGCCTGATTCTTGGACTCTGCGTGCTCGCGCTCATTGTCATCACCGAGCTCGTCACCCAGCCCCTCAAGCTGCCGGCGTGGCCGGCGTACGTGACCTGGGTGCTCTTCTTCGTCGAACACATGAATCCGAAGAGGGCGCCGCATATTCTGCTCGGCGCCGCCGCCGGTATCGGCCTCGTGATCCTTGCGCCGAGCGTCATCGGCCTGCTCGCGCACCTCATCGGCGCCGACTGGGGCAGATTGATTTACATTTTGGCCGCCGTTTACGCGATCTTCGCCTTCGGCGAAATGATTCCGCTGGTTCTCAACAGCCATACCTTCATGTTGTTCACGGTCGCCGGCCTCGCGCTGGCGACGCCACATCCCAATCCTCCGTTGTGGCTGCTCATGGCGGCGGCGGGTGGCGGGTTGCTGATCGGCGCCACCATCGTCGCCGGCAGGCTGATCGGGGCACCCGCGGCGGCGCAGCCGGCCACTGAATAAAGCACGGAATGGCCACTTCAGTGAGACAGCAAGTCAGCGCCGCCGAATGGGACGTGCGGGTGAATCTCGCGGCCGCGTATCGGCTCGTCGCGCTCTACGGCTGGGATGACCTCGTCTTCACTCACGTGTCGGCGCGGGTTCCCGGATTGGAGCATCATTTTCTGATCAATCCCTACGGCATGATGTTCGAGGAAATCACGGCTTCCTCGCTCGTCAAGATTGATCTCGGCGGCCGTAAGATCATGCAGTCTCCCCACGAAATCAATCCGGCCGGCTTCACCATCCACAGCTGCATTCATGCGGCACGCGAGGATGTCGGGTGTGTCATGCACATCCATTCGCTCAATGGCGTCGCCGTCGCGGCACAAACACAGGGCTTGCTGCCGATTTCACAGCAATCCCTGTTCGTGCTGTCGTCATTGGCCTATCACGACTACGAGGGTGTCGCGCTCAATGCCGCCGAACAGCCGCGTTTGGTCGCGGACCTCGGCGAGAAGTCCTATCTGATGCTGCGCAATCACGGGCTGCTGACGGCCGGCGCCTCGCCCGCCGATGCCTTTCTGTACATGTATATCTTCGAGGCTGCATGCGCGATCCAGGTGCGGGCTCAAAGCGGCGGACAGGAATTGCTGCGAATACCTGAGCCCATTCTCGGCGGGATTCGGGCCGCCGCCAAAGAGGTGACGCGAGGATTGGGAAGCAGCCTCGCGTGGCCGGGTCTGCTGCGAAAGCTCGATCGATCAAATCCGGGGTATCGGGAATAGGGCGGCAGCACCGAGCGCTACAAGTGAAACAAAAGGCCGGCACCGCGAAATGCCGGCAAGAGGCTGCCTGCCCTACATTCCTCTTAACCATGTCAGGCATCGTGATATACGAGGAAAATGATCTCATGAGCGGGCTGCTCAAGGAGTGGCTGACCCAGGCGGGCTATCGCGTGCGTGAGGCCGCGCCGCGCGCAGTGCGGCGCGCAGACGCTGAGGATCTGGTGATCGCCAGCGTTAGCAGCCCCAGGCAGGCCGGTGCGCAGATGCTGCGCGACATCCAGGCCGCGCACCCTGGTACTCCGCTCATTGCTATCTCGGGGCAGTTCCGCTCCGGTCTCTGCGCTACGGGATCGACCGCGCAGCTGCCGGGTGTCGAGCAGCTCCTGGCCAAACCCCTGACCCGCGGCGAGCTGCTCGCCGCCGTGCGCGCTATCATTGGTACACCGAGCTGAGCGCATTGATCGTACTCGAATGCCCTCACCAGATGATGCTTCGTCCCCCCGCGACCGAACCACCCGGTTCAGACGCCTGCGGCTCGGCGCGATCGTGCTCGGCGTCCTGGTCATCCTTGCGTTTGCGGCCTCGTCCGCTTACGACGCCTGGCGCGCGTATCAGAATTCGCTCGTTGCGACGAATCGCGAGCTCAATAACGTAGCCAAAGCCCTCGGCGAGCAGACCGCATGGACCTGGCAGGGAATCGATCTGCTATTGCGCGATACGGCGCGCTGGTATGAAACCAACGGGCGGCAGCTGGAGCCGGCGCGTGTGAGCCAGGTTCTCGCCAACCGCGCGGCGGGCGTGCGGCAGGTGCGCTTCCTCACGATCGTCGACAGGCAGGGTAGACAGCTTTACCGCTCGGGCGGGTCTACGCCGCAGCTCTTTGACGTCTCGGACCGCTCCTATTTCATAGCCCAGCGGGATGGCACCGCAAGGGGGCTCTTCATGAGCGAGCCCCTGGTGACACGCTCCGAAAACCGCGCCGGGGTAGAGCTCTCCCGGCGGCTCGACGACGCAGCCGGGGACTTCGCCGGCGTGGTCACGGCAATCGTCGACTTCGATGATCTGGAGCAGTTCTATGGCGCCGTGAACCTCGGCGCGGGCAGTGCGATCCAGCTGTTGCGCGATGACGGGACGCTGCTGGTGCGTAACCCGCCGACCCCGAGCGCGCTCGGGCAGAAATTCCCGCAGCTCCTCGCCGCATCAGGCGCGCAGCTCAAGCGCCTCGTGAATCCCATCGATGGCAAGCGGGACTTCGTCGCCGCGGCACGCGTGCGGGACGTGCCGCTCGAGCTCGCGGTCACTCGCGCCGAGGCGGTCGCGTTGCAACCGTGGCGTGATGAGGCCTTCCGCCTCGCCCTGCGCACGCTGGTCGTAACCTTGCTGGGGGCGGCAACTATTGCGGGTCTGTCGCGGCAGTTGCGACAAGTCGAGGCGGGCGAGCGCGCGCTGCGCGAGAGCGAGGAGCGCTATGCGCTCGCAATGGAAGGAGCCAACGAGGGGCACTGGGACTGGGACCTTGCGACGGATCGGCTGTTCCTGTCACCGAAGGCGAAGATGTGGGCGGGACTCAGCACAGACAGTGCCGTTACTACGCGCGCGGCCTGGTTGGCGCAAACCGTGATCTACCCCGACGACCGACCCCGCGTCGAGGCCGCGCTTACAGATCATCTCGAGGGGCGTACGCCGCGCTATGAGTGCGAGTACCGCATTCGTCAACCTGACGGTCAGTGGCGCTGGATGCTGGTCCGTGGCCGTTGTCTGCGCGACGCGACGGGCAAGGCGTATCGACTCGTCGGCTCGACGAACGATATTACTGGTGAAAAGGAGGCGCAAGCCGCGAAGGAACACCTGGAGGCGCAACTGCGGCAGTCGCAGAAGATGGAGGCGATGGGGACGCTGGCCGGCGGTATCGCCCATGACTTCAACAACATCCTCGGCGCGATTCTCGGCTACGGTGAGCTGGCGCAGCAGCATGCCTCTGCCGGCAGCGCCATGCGGCGCTACCTCGACAATGTCATGCACGCAGCGGGGCGCGCCAAGGCGCTGGTTGACCGCATTCTCGGCTTCAGTCGCAGCGGGCTTGGCGAGCGCCTGCCCGTGAACGTGCAGTCGGCGGTCGAGGAAACGCTCGAACTGCTCGCGGCCTCCCTGCCCGCCGGCATTCGCCTCGAGCAAACACTCGCAGCCGGAGACGCGGCGGTGATCGGAGATGCGACGCGTCTGCATCAGGTGGCGATGAACCTGTGTACCAACGCACTTCATGCAATGGAGCGCGGTGGCGTACTCAGTGTGGCTCTCGAGCGCGTCCAGCTGAGCGAGCAGCGCTCCCTTTCGCGCGGTACCCTGTCCCCGGGGGCGTATGTGCGGCTCGTCGTAACCGATACGGGCACCGGCATACCGCCGGCCGTTCTCGAGCGCATGTTCGATCCGTTCTTTACCACCAAGGGTGTGGGCCAAGGTACCGGGCTTGGGCTGTCGCTGGTGCACGGCATCGTTTCCGAGCTCGGCGGCGCCATTGACGTGGCTACGACTGCGGGTAAGGGGACGAAGTTCGGGATTTGGCTACCGCTGGCCGGCGAAGCCGGAAAGCCCGTCGTTGATACGGTGGCAGAGCTGCCGCGCGGACACGGTGAAACGGTAATGATTGTGGACGACGAGCGGCCACTTCTCGCGCTCGCCGCGGAGACGCTCGCCGGCCTCGGCTACCAGCCCGTGGAATTCGAATCGAGCAGCGCGGCGCTGCAGGCGTTTCGGGGCCAGCCGCACCGCTTCGATCTCGTGCTCACTGATGAGGCGATGCCGGATCTGGTGGGCACCGAACTGGCGCAGCAGATCCGGCTCATTGACCCTGGCGTGCCGATCATCCTGATGAGCGGTCACGGGGGTGCACGGCTGACGCTGAACGCAGCAGCCGTCGGCGCACAAGAAGTACTGCACAAGCCGCTGCAAAGCCGCGACCTGGCCGAGTCACTGGCGCGAGTACTGGGCGCAGCTCACCCGGAGCACTCAGCTGGAAGGCAGCGGGTCGTGCTGTGATTCAACCGCACATCCTAGTGGTCGATGATGATGCGCAGATCCGTGCGCTGCTGGAGGAGTATCTCCAGGACAACGGGCTGCGCACCAGCCTGGCGGCGAACGGCAGCGAGATGTCACGGATTCTCGCCGACGAAGCGATCGACC
>Ga0307477_10004403_pt1 | contig 10269 bp, 9 predicted proteins | sample atmos_gasesECM2C_FD_203316 | JGI IMG/M metagenome (GOLD analysis project Ga0307477, IMG submission 203316) | Hardwood forest soil microbial communities from Morgan-Monroe State Forest, Indiana, United States - atmos_gasesECM2C_515 | ecosystem: Environmental > Terrestrial > Soil > Temperate... | reverse complement strand
GACCTCGAGAAGCTCGCAGCGGTGACCCACGGGTTCGTGGGCGCTGACGCGGAGTACCTGTGCAAGGAGGCGGCGATGAAGACCCTCCGCAGGATGCTCCCCGAGCTCAAGCTCGAGGAGGAGAGGCTCAGCCCTGAGATACTTGACAAGCTCATCGTGACGATGTCGGACTTTGAGGGCGCGCTGAAGGACGTGATGCCCTCGGCGATGCGCGAGGTCTACCTCGAGACGCCCGACGTAAAGTGGGCGGAGATAGGCGGCCTCGAAGGCGTCAAGAGAGAGCTCCAGGAGGCGGTGGAATGGCCGCTAAAGTTCGCCGACCTCTACTCGGCGATAGGCTACAACATGCCCAAGGGGATCCTGCTCTACGGGCCGTCAGGGACGGGCAAGACGATGCTGGCCAAGGCGGTCGCCACCGAGAGCGAGTGCAACTTCATCAGCGTGAGAGGGCCCGAGCTCCTCAGCAAGTGGGTCGGGGAGTCGGAGCGCGGCGTTAGGGAGGTCTTCAGGAGGGCCCGCCAGGCGGCGCCCTGCATCATATTCTTCGACGAGATCGATGCGCTCGCGCCGACCCGAGGGATGGGAGGCGACAGCATGGTGACCGAGAGGGTGGTCAGCCAGCTCCTCACTGAGCTCGACGGGATCCAGTCCCTGAACGGCGTCGTCGTCCTCGCAGCCACCAACAGGATAGACATGGTCGACCCAGCCCTGGTGAGGCCGGGAAGGTTCGACAAGGTCGTCGCGATACCCATGCCCGACAAGGAGGCCAGGCGGCAGATACTCTCCATCAACATGGAGGGCAAGCCAATCGCCCCCGAGGTGAAGAAGGACGTCCAGTCCCTCGTCGACATGACCGAGGGGCTCAGCGGTGCGGACGTCGCGGCCCTGGTGAACACAGCGGTCTCGATGGTGCTCCAAGAGTACGTCGCAAAGTACCCTAAGCCCGACGACGCGAAGAAGCACCTCGAAGAGGCGATCGTGACCTACGAGCACTTCAAGGACGCGGTCAAGAAGGTTCGCTCTTCGAGGGAGAGCAAGCCGATGGAGAAGGTCGCCGTGCCCTACTACCGCTGAGCTCGGCGCTATCCTCTTTACCAGGCTCGAGTCCGGCCTACAAGTTATTGTCCCAAGAGACCAAGGTCATCGGCCGAGGCACGTGGCTCGACCGGGTGGCTAGCGAGCTCCTCGAGCGGGAAAAGGCGCTCGGGAGGAATACCTCACTCCTGAGGGTGGAGAGCGGACTCGGGGCATCAGGGATACCGCACATCGGGAGCGTCGGAGACGCCATCCGGAGCTACGGGGTCAAGATGGCCCTCGAGACCGCGGGATACAGGTCCGAGCTCATCGCGTACTCCGACGACCTCGATGGCCTGCGCAGGGTGCCTGCGGGGTTCCCCGACTGGCTGAAGGATTACATCGCCCACCCCGTCACACGCATCCGCGACCCATTCGGGTGCCACTCTTCGTTCGGGGCGCACACGGGCGGCCTGCTCAGAGAAGCGCTGGACGACCTCGGCGTCCAATACACCTTCGTCAGCGCAGCCGAGACGTACAAGAAAGGGCTCCTCAACGAGCAGATCAAGAAGATCCTCGAGAACTCAGCCCTCGTCGGCAAGATGATCAAGGAGCTGACCGGGCAGGAGAAATACGAGAAGGTCCTCCCCTATACCCCCATCTGCCAGAACTGCGGGAGGCTCTACACGACGATCTCGACCTCCTACGACCCGGCGAGGGCCGTCGTCCGCTACAAGTGCGACGAGACCGAGATAGGCGAGAAGATGGTGAAGGGCTGCGGCCACGAGGGGGAACGGAAGGTCACCGAAGGGGAAGGGAAGCTGATCTGGAAGACCGAGTTCGCAGCGAGGTGGGCCGCCCTCGACATCAGGTTCGAGGCCTACGGGAAGGACATCGCCGACTCGGTCCGGATCAACGACTGGGTCTCCGAGAACGTCCTCGGGTTCCCGCCGCCCTACCACGCCAGGTACGAGATGTTCCAGGACAAGTCAGGGAGGAAGGTCTCAAAGTCGGTCGGGAACGTGATAACGATCCAAGACTGGCTGAGCTTCGCGACCCCGGAGAGCGTTAGGCTGATTATGTTCAAGCGCATCGTGGGTGCGCGGAGCATCTCTGTCGACGACGTCCCCGTGTACATGGACGAGTTCGACGAACTCGAGGAGTCCTACTTCTCTGAGAACAAGGAGCCGAACAAGATGAAGGAGGCGAAGCTTCGGGGTCTCTACGAGTACACGATGCTCACCCGAGTGCCAGAGAAGCCCTCTATCCACGTCCCGTATCGGCTCCTCGCGGACCTCGCATCGACGGCGCCGAGGAGCGCGCTCGCGGAGTACGTCACCAAGCGACTAATGGCCTACGGGCTGCTCAAGGGGCAGCCCGACCCACCGTTCGTCGTGAGGATCAATCGGGCCCTGGCCTGGGCCCAGAGGAGGGGCGCCGCGCCGCCTGAGCAGGACCTGCCGGAGCTCTCTGCAAAGCAGCGCGAGGCACTGGGCGAGTTCGCAGACGCCTTGGAGCGAGCCACGACTGCCGACGGAATCCAGGAGGCGGCCTTCAACGCGATGAGGTCCCACGACCTAAAGGCGGGCGAGTTTTTCCCGCTGGTATACGGCATCCTACTCGGGTTGGAGAAGGGGCCGAGACTCGGCGCCTACATCGTGGACGCCGGGACCAAGTCCACAGCAGAGAAGGTCCGCAAGGCGCTTGCCGCCTCTGGAAGACATAACTAGCGTTCACCTGCCCCTAAAGTCAGGGCCCGTAGCCTAGCACGGATCAGGGCACCAGCCTGCGACCCAATAATGGGCTGAAAGTTGGAGATCGAGAGTTCGAATCTCTCCGGGCCCGCTACAATCTCCCTAGGGACGGATTCATGGAATCAGAGCGACATTTGTGTGGTTGAGAAGTATCCCGCTAACGGAAACTTGAGTGTAGAGACTTGAGAATCTGGCTTCTTCATTGGACGACGCTGTTGGCTGGCTAAACCCGCGCACGTGTGCTCGGGTCGACTTTTCTCTTGATTTGTGCGAACGTCAGCTTATCCGGGTCGTAGCCAATTGTCACGTTATCCAGAATGTAGTTGATGTCCAATAGAATGACCCCGTTGAGCTCAGCAGCCGACCGCCTCAACCGATCAGCTCGTCCAGGCTTGTTCATGCCTTCTATCCTCAGAATGGCAGTCGCTTGCCGGTTCCCGCTTGTCATAGCCCTCTTCCGCATCTAGCAACTCCATGCTCTTGAACCGGGCGTATTTTCTGCAATGGATTGTAATTGAACGCGGAGCTCTTTCACTGAAGCTCAAAGGCGACGGCATTCTCGTCTGGCAGGAACTTAGGCGGCTTTCCCAGCGGTTCGAAGATGGCTTGCACGTACCTCTGCAGGAAGAGGCTGCCCTTGGCGCCGAAGTCATGCGAGAGGGTTACGTTGACCTTCCCGCCTCGCGTGACCTCGCTGTATTCGAAGAGGTTTGTGTGGTCGGCTGTGATCTTGAGGTAATTCAGGGCGTTCTCAACACTGACCTCCCCCCATTTGGCCCTCATGTACGTCTTCGGAACGTCCTCGCCAGTGGAGCGACCGGCTTCGATCACCGTCTCGCTCGTCGCTGCCTGCAACATGTGCTTGAAGGTCGACGCTGGCAACTTTATCATGCGGAACCTCTTCATCGGTCGGTCGAAGTTGGCATAAGTGAGGACGAGTTGATTGAGCAATGTGTTGACGCTGACGTTCTGCTTTTTCGCATCTTCCTGGATGGCGGAGAGCGCTAAATCGTCCAGTCTGAACGAGGCCGTCGCTGTCTTTGGTTTCGCCAATACCATCATCTATCCAACTATCGAACTCGCGCCACGCTTTGCGACGCCTCTTCCCGGTGCGAGCCACCTCAGGGAGAGCCACCAGAAGACGGCGACGAACGCGAGGAAGAAAAGGGCGCCTCCGAACTCGTGCGTGAAGCCCTCAATCGCCCCGTAGCCATAGAGGTAGCCTAGGTAGATAATCAGGGGGACCCTTACCACGTTCACGAGATAGGTACCCAGCGCACCGATAAAAAATATTGCGAGGACCTTCCTCCGGGGAACGGTTCTTCCCACGTCTAGGAGCATCATCGCGAAAACGCCCACGAAAAGGAGTGATGTCTCCGCCCCGCTACACGCCTGGACTATCGTTACCTGTGGGACCTTGGAACCGACCGGGAGTGTTATCAGTCCGCCGCTCCTTACCGCCCCAATGCCTCCAAGGTTCAAAATCAAGACCGAAGACCGGCTGGTCAGGTCAGTCAGGAGGGCGCCGTATGGAGAGTCGTAGACGACGTTTATCCAGCCGTTTGATATGAAAGCCCACTCCAGCATCGCCGCGGCGCCCAAGAAGGGGATCGCCCTCCTATACGCCCGAAGCCTCGTATCAGGGGCGACTAGGTAGAAGCCGGACGACGACAGCGCGATACCTAGCGGAACCGCGACGTCAATTGTCAGGATGCTGGACAGATAGAGGAGGTATGATACAGCGGCGGAAGCGATTAGGACCAGTCCAACAGCAAGCCTGTGGCGCAACTCCCGTTGCCCCGCACGGCTAGGGCATCCTTAAGCCGGGCAGGCTACCGCGGCGTCTGACGACCGCGTAGATGCCGATGGCGGCAGCGAAGACTATGGGCAGTGCGTATGCGAAGGGCAACTCGGGGATGGGACCCACAGGTGGCACGGCTCCAGCTGAAATCGTGTTGCCAGATAGTGTAACCGCTGTCTGCGCCAGCGCTCTGCCCGTCAGCACTGCTCCAGTATTCAGCGTAATACTCGTTGCATCCAATATGATGCCCTTGAAGTTGGCCGTAGTTCCAATGGCCGTTGCGCCTCCGACCGCGAAGAAGACGTTACTGAAGACTGCGCCTCCGGCAAGAGTAACGGTGATGGCGTTGCTCACGGTGAAAGTTCCCGGTATGATGAAGATGAATACGTCGGTAGGGGCGCCTGAGATTGTGAAACTACCGCTGGCGGCAGCGTTGGCCGTCCAGCAATAGACGTTTGTGGTGAAGGTCAGGCCGCTAAAGTCTGTGACGCCCTCAGAAACTCCACATGCCCGTCCGGAGGCGTCGGTGTACGCATTCTGCATGTCGAGTATGGCAGTGGTCATCGTAGCCGGGGTTGGAGGCGCGTTGTCGGCTGCCAATATCCTTCCTGTCACCTGGGCCGACGTCCAAAATTGGTTCGAGGCATCCTCAGTCATCGAAAGCCCGGTGATGGAACTCGCGGCGGCTGGACTGATTCCAAGATTCCCGGTAATCGCGCTGGTCGGGGTGTTTGTGATTGCTGATTTCGCCAGAACCACGTAATTGCCGGCTGAGTTAAGATTCACAGCAGCCGGCGGAAGGGCAAAAGCATGCGGAACCAGACCCGCGCCAGCCGTTAGCAGAAGAGCGATCGTCAATCCCAGTCCTGTCTTGTTCATCAACCTGTCCTATGGCGGGATTACTACTAAAGTCGAGCCGTCAATATTTGGGTAAAAAGAAGGGAAACGCTCAAACGTGGAGTTAGAGGGATGAGCAAAAAGTGCAATTCCTTGGCGAAACTGAAACAAGATGCGTTTCTGACTGACGATTTCACAATTCGCTAATTGTCAATGTGACGAACCGCAACAACATGGGGTCATACGGTGTGACCGCGCTTGTGACCAGTGTCGTGGACGGTCCATTTCAGATGTGGCAATTCTGCCACAGATGGAAATGAGATTGACGTTGCGATTGGTAAGCTGGGGAAAGCACCGGTTATTCACTGCCTTCGTGACCGTTCAAATTGAACGTGGCAGAGCTGGAAGAGTGGCTCGCGTCTCCAGAATACGTCGCTGTGATCGTCTGCGCGCCCGACGAAGAGGGCGTGTAGTCGACAAAGCACGATAACGATCTATCCTGACCTTCTCCCTTGTCTGATGGCTTGGCATCTTGATGACCAGCCTTGGTGGTGCAGGTCGCCTGACCGAATGTTCCATGACTATCGCTGCTCGTGAACGTCACGCTGCCGGTTGGCGTGCTGTCGTCCCTGGCGGTCACATCCGCCTTGCACTCTGTGCTCTTCCCGACCTGAACGTTTGACGGGTCACACGTAAGAGATGTATGCGTGGGTATCAGCGTGACAGTCAGCCCGAAGGTGCCCGTGCTGGGTGCGTTGTTCTGGTCGCCGGAATAGGAAGCTGTTATCGTCTGAGCACCCGGCGAAGAAGAGGAGTAGTCAGCCCTGCACCGCAACACGTTGCCATTGCCATTATCGCTGTGACCGCCTTCGTCGTTCGCCAACTTGCCATCGTGGCCGTCGTTGTTGTTCGTGCCGCACTTCACGCTGGTGAATGTCCCGTGGGTGTCGCTGCTCGTAAACGTCAGAGTTCCGGTCAGCGCGCCGCTTCCGGCCGCAGAGACAGTCGCCGTGCAGGTAGAAGGAGAGCCCACTGCGACGGAAGAGGGGGAGCACCTGACGGACGTGGTTGTTGTCCCGGGAGGGTTGACCCCTGTCGGCGCTGTGATAGCGTTCATTATGAGTGTTACCGCGGTCTGTGCCAGCGCCCTGCCGGCCAGCGTCGCGCCGCTCTGCATCGCAATATTGGTCGCATCTAGTATGACGCCCTGGAAGCTGACGGAAGTTCCAATTGTCGTTGCGCCTCCGACCACCCAGAATACGTTGTTTGGAGTTGCACCGCCGGTCAGGGTAAGAGTGATGCCGTTGCTTACGGTCATGGTCCCCGGTACCTGGAAGATGAACACATCGCTCGAGCTGCCTGAGATTGTGAAGCTACCGGTTATTGCGAGGGTGCCAGTCCAACAATAGACGCCCGTGGTGAGGATTTGCCCGCTGAGAGCAGTTACGCCCTCCGAAGTGCCGCATGCCCGTCCAGCCGCGTCGGTGTACGCAGTCATCATATCGCCTACGGCCGTGGTCAATAGAGCGGGAGCGATTACCCTGCATGGAGGACCCGCAGCATCTACTGTGTATATCGTCCCAGTCACCTCTGGACAAGTCAATCCTGTGATGGCGGCCCCCGTAATCGGGCTCGTTCCGATATTTCCAGTGATCGCAGATGTGGGGACATCTGTGATTCCTGATTCTGACAGAATCGCAAAATTGTTCGTTGACACTGATCCAAGATTCACAGCCGAGGGCGGTGCGGCATGAGCGTACGGCACCGCCGCTGCCATCACCAGGAGCGCCAGTATCAGGACGAGTCCTATCTTGTTCATCTGCCCTCCTTTGAGGTGAGCATCACTACTAAAGTCGAGCCGTCAAAATCCAGGAAAAAACAAGGGAAACGTCCGAATGGTAAGTAGAGGGATGAGCAAAAGGCCTATTCTCCTGAAGAAACTGATGCAGGACTAGCCTTGGGTGGCGGTTTCGCAAATTCCGCGGGTCGGAATGTGACAAATCGAGGCGATAGTCTTCAAAGCTTGTCGATGATTGAGGAAGGCACCGAACTCTTCGTACCAATGAATTCGACAATCTCGCTCCACACCACGTCCTTCACGTTTTCCGTGCCTTTCACCTCTTCGAGCAATTCGAGCAGTTCCGAATTATCTTTGACAATCACCTCAGCCCTCAAGTCAATCGTATGCTCTCCGATAGACCTGCCTACGCACACAACCTCGTCACGCCTTAAGAGGTTATGTGCGATCGCCGTCGTGGCCCCTCCTCCCGTAAAGATCATCAAGTCCACACGCCTAAATCCTAGGGTTGCCACATTCAGCATGTATGGATGATCCAGATATTTCTCTTCAAGGTATCTTCGCCTTCGCTGGATAGTGCTTCGAGGGAGCCGAAGTTTCTGCTCCAACTCATGGTTGGAGACTTCCCTTTTGGGTTCGAGCAGAATCTTCAATATCTTCTTGTCTGTCTCTGAGAACGCGTGCGACCTCCTCTTTGAACTCCCTTCGAGTCCCTCCGTATCGGTTTCACCAAGGAGCGGATATCTTGACCCGACTAGTTAAGCGAGTGGATTGAAAGGTAAGGGAAGTTTACGGCGTAAACCATCACCTTATATCAAATAATGACCTGCAAGTGGTCGGAAGCCAAAACCAATGCAAACAGAAATTGGGGCAAAAGAGCCCGACCGCGTTTCATTTGGAATCGAGGGTCTAGACAGCCTGCTTTCAGGTGGTCTTCCGGACGGAAGCATGACGGTTGTTTGCGGGCGACCGGGGACGGGCAAGACGCTTCTAGCCTCGCGGTTCCTGTACGAGGGGGCAACTCGCGGCGAACCGGGTCTTTATGTCTCCTTCGCTGAGACTAAAGATCAATTCATGATCAACATGGAAAGGTTTGGGTTGCGGTTCGGCGAGCTGATCTCTCAGGGAGTTTTTTCTTTCATCGACCTCACAACAATAGCCCATGAAGGAGTGCCCGATGCGCTCGACATGATAGTTGAACAGGCCACAGCTGGCAAGGTAAAGCGCCTCGTCATCGATTCCTTTACGGCTCTAGCCCAGGCATTTGACAAGCTGATAGACTCCAGGATAACCCTTCACGTCGTGCTCGGGAGGTTGACGCAAGACCTCGGATGCACGACCATAGTATTGACCGAGATGCCTTTCGGCGAGGACAAGATTGGTCTCGGAATAGAAGAATTCGTTGCAGACGGCATAATCATAATGGATTTCGCTACGCAGAAGGGTAATCCAAAACGCACCATCAGCATAAGAAAAATGAGGGGAACCGAGATATCTTTGCGCCCCAGTTCCTATGAGATCACCAAGGGGGGCATTGTGGTCTTTCCTGCAGTCGCGCCGCCGCCAAGAGAGAGCATAGGCGGCGGGAGGGTCCCCGCAGGAGTTCCAGGATTCGACGAACTCGTGGAAGGCGGTCTTATGGAAAGAAGCGTCACCGGGATAGTAGGAACCGCCGGGACAGGAAAGACTACTTTCGGTATGCAATTCGTCTACTCTGGCGCGAAAGACTTCGGAGACAACGGCTTGTTTGTGTCTTTCAGCGAGTCAAGCGACCAGATAAGGCTCGTCGCCAGTAGATTGGGGATGAGCCGTTTTGGAGACCTGGAAGAGCTTGCGAAGCTCAAGATAATGACCATCACGGCGGAAACGAACACTCCCGAAGGTGTGATACTTCATCTACAGACGCTCTTGGAGGAGGTTAATCCAAAACGCGTGGTCTTTGATGACGTGACCGCGCTCGAAGCCATAACAGACGGGGACGAGTTCTATCGATTGCTGAACACCATGGCAAAGTTAGCACAGAAGGGGGGCGCGACTGTAGTCCTCTCGATCACGACAAATGAGATTGTCGGGACTTCCATCACAGGACGATCCGTCTCCACAGTCATGGACGGCATCGTGATGCTTCGATACGTCGAAGTGGAAGGGGTGATGGAAAGAACCATGGTAGTCCTCAAAATGCGCGGGACAAAGCACGACCTTTCCATCAGAAGGTTTGTCATCGATGAAGGGGGGATTGTGATTGAATCGGCCTTCCGGGGCTATACCGGGCTGATTTCGGGCGTAGCAACGCGGATGCAGGCGGATTTTAGGGTCGAAGAAGCTAGAATCTCTGCCAACGAGAAGAAAGGGCGGCGTGAAAGGAGAGTGGCTTTCGACAAGAAACTTAGAGGCATGCGGGCTCAAAGACAGTAGACTGTTCAACGGGCGCATGAATTGATTAAATAGTAGTGCAGACCAAATGTTGTGGTCTTTGTGAGCGAGACCATCGGGGAAAAGGGGACTTCGGATTACAAGGCGGTGTATCAGAATGCAGTGTTATTCGGCTTTCAAGTCCTCGGAAGCCAGGTCTCGAACGTGGTCGCCAATTATGTCTCCAGAAAATATGGGATAAGGCTTGAGGAAACGTTCTCGAACCCGGCGTTTCTAGGGGAGGCGCTTGAAAGCACGCTTGGAGCAGGGGGGACGCTCATAGAACGCAGAATCGTGAAGTCGATATATCGTCAGCTCTCAGATTCCCTGAAGGATTCTGATATACGTCTGAGCACCAGACTGGATTTTGAAAGATACATCAAGGAGTCTTGGGGGCTCTTCCAGAAGGTCCACGGAAGATAGGAGAAAACGCATTTAGGACTTACCACCCGCCATAGGAGTAATGTGCCTTCTCACTGCTTCTCTCGGGCGGGAACCGCCAGCACCGAGCATCCGAACGTGGAAAATTCAACGGTCGTACGCATATTCAGGAATGAAGACAGAAGGCTTGAGATGAACTCCGAGGTGAAGATTGACCATTTGATGCCCATGTCGTGTTTGACCAAAACCTCCAGACCTCCGCCTTCTCTCCT
>Ga0307477_10004401_pt1 | contig 10271 bp, 10 predicted proteins | sample atmos_gasesECM2C_FD_203316 | JGI IMG/M metagenome (GOLD analysis project Ga0307477, IMG submission 203316) | Hardwood forest soil microbial communities from Morgan-Monroe State Forest, Indiana, United States - atmos_gasesECM2C_515 | ecosystem: Environmental > Terrestrial > Soil > Temperate... | reverse complement strand
GGAATGCACTGTCACAAGTGCGAGCAGTCGATCCAGAGGGTGTTGTCTCGTTTTCCCGGCGTGCACGAAGTCGAGGTGGATTTCAACAGCGGGCAAGCCTCCGTTTTATTTGACCGCGGAACTGTCACCGTGAAGCACCTCATGGAGGCGGTCAACGGCGCTGGCTATCGAGCCACCGGCTTCACGCAAGGTCAGGCCGACCGTGCCGTTTGAGCGCGGCGCGCAGCCACCAAATCCCTACATCGATTGTCGATACGCTCGCGTCTGTCGGGCCGGCTGACAGGATTCATCCGTGTCCGTTGCGGGTAAACGGGCTCCACCAGAGGCGGTTGAAGTGAACGCGGTCTTTGGCATAGAAATTCCACGTATCGGTGTCCCAGAATTCGACGTGTCCGTCAACGCAAGCGACATTTCCTCCCTTGAAATGGCGGTTGGCCATCAACTCTTCGTTGGGCCTGCTTGAACCATCATTCCAAATGGCGCCGGTGATCGCCCCTTGGTTGGCGTATGACTGCTCAACGGCCTCCCAAAACAGCACCGATTCGGCGGGGTGTCGGATCTGGCCGATCTTGCATCCCGGAATGTTCTGCGTGTTGTTGGCGCTGGCTCCGACGGCGCCAAAGCCGCACTGCGAACCGTCCATCAGGTAACTGGTCATCCGCTCCGTGTGAAGTTGATACTTATAATCCAGCGGACAGTGATAAATGCCGAACTCATGGCAGTACGGCCACAGCACGCCGGTCTTAACGCCCATCGGCGGCGGATTGGCGCCCCACGCTCCATCAATGCCCGGCCCCCAGCCGTGGCGGAAGGTGATCTTCGCGAACAGCCACCCATACCCATAGTTGGTCGTCACGTCGACATTGTCGTCCCAGTTGCAAAACGGGACCTGTCCCTTGTAATCGCTTTCGTACATGCCGACACAGAGCATCAGTGTCCGCATGTTGCTTTGGCATTTGACCATGTTGGCCTGCTCTCGGGCCCGGTTGAGCGCCGGCAGCAGGATCGAGATCAGCAGCGCGATGATTCCTATGACGATCAGCAGCTCGACCAGCGTAAACGCCTTCCGCCTGGACATGGAAAACCTCCTTTTATGCGCGGTCGCGGCCGCGCCACTGTCTGACGTGAAACAGAAGTGCTGACTTGCTGGCGCTACTATACCCCCATCGTTTGCGGCGCTGCTAGAGTGTTTTTTCAACAATTGTGAAAGTGATTGACATCGCAGATCGCTTCACGCAGATAACGATTTCGTCATCATCGGTCGCCATGAGAACTATTGCCCACGTTTCGGATTTGCATTTTGGCCGCGTCGATCCGTTGGTGGCACAGGGGTTGGTGGCCGACCTCAACGAGAGAACGCCGACCGTTCTGGTTGTCAGCGGCGATCTGACGCAGCGAGCGCGCCGCAGGCAATATCAGGCAGCCGCACAATATCTCAGGCGTCTGCCGCACCCGCAGATCATCGTTCCGGGAAATCACGATGTTCCCTTGTGGGACGTGGTGCGGCGCTTTTTCTTTCCTTTGAGTCGCTATCGACGTTACATCTTGGAGAACCTCATGCCCGAATTTCGGGATGAGGAGTTGCTGATCCTGGGAGCGAACACGGCGCGCTCGTTTACTCGAATCAGTGGATGGCTCGACGAGCGGCAGATGGACGAAATCCGCCGACGAATGAGAGAGGCGCCGCTCAACCTGTTTAAAGTGCTTGTTACCCATCACCCCTTCATTCCAACATCGCAGAAGCCCGGCTGCGACGTTCTGGTAGGCGCGGCGGCTGCGCTGGATGCGTTGCAGGATAGCGGGGTCGACTTACTTCTGGCTGGCCATCTGCACCTGGCATACTGCGACGACGTGCGCGGGCATTATTCATCGGCCCGACGCTCGATGCTCTCAATCCAGGCCGGCACGGCCATCAGCACCCGCCGTCGCGGCGAGCCCAATTGCTACAACTGGATTACGGTCAGTCCGGATCTCGTGAGCATTGTCGTGCGCGGGTGGAACGGGGCGCGGTTTGAAGAATGGCGTGCGACGCGGTATCAGCGTGTCAACGGCCAGTGGAATGCGACGAATACGTCGCCGATCAGCCCAGCCGCAGTTGCGTCCGATCGTTCGGGCGACGTACCATAGCCGCCCCCTTCGATGAGAACATCACTTATGCACCGGCTTCCAATCGCCTTGGCCTTCGGATTGACGGGTCTGGCCGGGTGCGTGCAATCGGTCACTTCCGAGGTCACTACGCCCATCGTGAAACTGCCGGACGGCGGCGAAATCGACTTGGAGGTTGTCCGGCAAAGCAACTCGCAAATTCCGGGTAAAGGGCCTCTGGCCGTCTGGAGAACACCGGACGGCGAACGAAAGGTGCTGATCACGCTCGTTCCGGCACCGGGTTCGCCGGTAGAAGTCCTGAAGATCGACAGCTCTCGCCCGGTATTCGGGTCTGATGGAATGCGGGTCTGGTTGATCCGCGATAACGAGGTGGTAGCCAGCTTCGACTACAACGGCGGCGTGGCGGTCCTGGGTCCGGCGGGCCAACCGGAATGGGCACGCCTCGATAAGTGACGTCAAAAACGGCCGAAGGCCGGGGTGTCCCGGCAACTATCGCGGTTTGACGGCCCAACGCGACGGCTGATATCCTGCTGCATCCTTAATGGAGCCACCCGTGAGCAAGCACCTGTTGATTCTTACGTTGTCGGCGACCGCCCTGGTTGCCGGCTGCGCCGCCAAGCCATCCGAACCGATCCCGCCTCCCGGGCCGCTGCAAACCAAGTCATTTGCCCGCCAATGGGCGACTTCATTGCAGAGCGGCGCCGAGAATCCCGTCACCGCGGTTCACGTCTCCGACCAGTTCGTCTTTGCTTACCGGCAGGATGGGTCGGCCAACGTCATGGATCGCGCCACCGGCCGGCTGCTGCACATCGATTACCCACGCGGCGGCACAACCCGCATTCATCCCCCTGTCATCCTTGGCAAAGACCGCATCGTCTACCCTACCACCACCTTCCTCGAAGTGTTCGATTTCGATGGTCATTACATTCCCCACGCCACTAAGCCATCCGACGAAATCGACAAGCCGTTTTCCCAGGAGTTCCGTTACGCGATCCGCAGTGACGTGGTTGGAGTCGGAAAGCTGGTATTTTTCGGCGCCGATTTCCCCGGCAGCGGACGCGTCGTCGAAGTGGATATGACGCGGCCTTACGTACCTGACATCTGGACGTTGGTGGAGCCCGGCGCCGGCGTCTCAGCCGCCCCCGCGTTGAGCAAGGACGTTGTGTATGTCGCATCGGAAGACGGCAACGTTGCTGCCGTTTCAATCGAGTCCCGCGCGCCGCTGTGGTCACTTCCCAACGGCGTCTTTGGAACGCATGGCGGCGTGGAAGGCAACCTGACCCAGGACGAGACGGGCCTCTACGTCGCTTCGACCGACACCAAACTCTACTACTTGGCAAAGGCCAGCGGCAAGATCAAGTGGCAATACTTCGCCAGCGTGCCGTTGCGTGAGGGACCGGTCGTCACCAAGGACATGGTTTACCAAATCGTCCCCGGCGTTGGACTGGCAGCAATCGACAAGACTCCTTCGGCCGAGGAACTCGCCAGCAGCTACGACCGCAAGCCTGCTTGGATCGATTACAGCGCCGTTCAATTTCTCTCGGAAGACGGAAAGTACATTTACGTTCGCAGCAACGACAACCATATCGTCGCGCTGGACAAAAAAACGGGTCAGGTGAGATTTGCTTCCCGCCGCAACGATCTGGCGGTCTTCGCAACCAACGCGAAAGGCGACGGCGTCATCTATGCGTCGACGCCGGGCAGCCGGATCATGGCGATTCGACCCATCCTCGAACCGGGCGAGGTCGGCGAGTTGGTGATGGCCCCGGCGACCCCGGAGTCTCTCGCCAGCGCTCGATAGCAGGTACGGCGGTGCAGGAGTTGCATGGCAAGCGGGTGACGGTGGCGGGGCTCGGCCGGTTTGGCGGGCAAATCGCGGCCGCCCGCTGGCTGGTTCAACAGGGCGCGCAGGTCCTGGTTACCGATCAAGCCGCGGCCGAGAAACTTTCACAATCAGTCGAGCAACTTCGTGACCTGGCTCTTGAGTTGCGTCTGGGCGAGCACCGCGAAGCGGACTTTACGCAAGCCGATCTGATCGTCGCTTCCCCCGCGATTCCACCGGCCAGCAAGTACCTCCAGGCCGCCGCCGCCGCGGGCGTGCCGATCACGACAGAAATCCGCCTGTTTATCGAGCGGTGCCCGGCGGCGATTGTCGGAATCACCGGAACCAAGGGAAAATCGACGACCACCGCGATGCTCGGTGAGATGCTTCGCCGGCGATTTGTCACCTGGGTCGGCGGGAACATCGGGCATTCGCTGCTGCTCGAACTGGACAAGATCCAAAAAACGCACTTGGTGGTGCTCGAACTTTCGAGCTTCATGCTTGAACACCTGGGGGCGATGCATTGGTCGCCGCACCTGGCGGTGGTGACGATGGTCGCGGCTGATCATCTCGATTGGCACGGCTCTTTGGAGGCCTACATCCGGGCGAAAGCGAACATCGTGCGATTCCAGCGGGCCGACGATATTGCCGTTCTGAATGAAGATGATCCAGGTTCGCTGGCGCTTGCAGCACAAACCCGGGCCCGCGTCGTCCGCTGTGGCCTGCGCGATCGCAGGCCGATGGACCTGCTGATCCCGGGCCGGCACAATCAATCTAACGCCCAGGCGGCTTTCGCCGCCGCTTACGAGCTGGGCGTGGGGCGAGACGACGCCCAGGAGGCGTTGCGCAACTTTCGCGGACTTCCGCACCGCCTTCAGCTCGTCCACGAAGAGCACGGCGTCCGCTATTTCAACGACTCGATCGCCACCATCCCCGAGGCGGCGGTGGCCGCCCTCGATTCATTTGCCCCGCGGCGCGTCATCCAGGTCGTCGGCGGGTATGATAAGGGCCTTGCCTTCACCGCCATGTGCAATGCTCTGCTCGAGCGCGCCAAGGCTGTGCTCTGCATCGGGGCAACGGGAAAGAAGCTGGCTGAGACGATGTCCGAATCCCTGCACCCCGCCGCCGCCTCGATCTACGAGTGCGGCGACCTGACTACCGCGGTGAAGCTCGCACGCCAGATCGCCGCGCCGGGCGATGTCGTTTTGCTCAGCCCCGGCTGTGCCAGCTATGACCAGTTTGATAACTTCGAGAAGCGAGGAGAGACATTCGCGAGGCTCGTCCGAGGAAACGGCCCAGACGTGGAATCACCCGGCACGCCGGCGACTTGAATTCTTCTGGGCCTGCTCCACCGTCACCAACCGCTCGACCCAGAGATCGATTTTGTTTGCGTTGAGACGACTGAATTCGGTGTAGTCTTCCAACCGCTGATCGACCCGCGTAATCCGCTGCCCAAGCTCGTTCATGACCGCAACCAAACGCTCCGTACGATCACTGAGCTCCTGGTTGAATTCCACGCGAAGCTGATCGACGGACCGTTCAACCAGTCGGATTCGATCCTCGACCTTGATAAATCGGTCCTCCATTTTCGCAATCCGCTCTTCGAGCGCGGCAAACCGCTCGCCCATCTCGCCGCGCAGCAGATGGATTTGCGCGTTGATTCCCTCAATGGTTTTGAGCAGTTCCGGCATCACCGAACGCAGAGCGCTTTCGAGTACGGCAATACCCGCTTGTTTCGCGATAGTCTTCCCCATTCGGCTCCTTTTATTTCCATCCTACTCAGGCGGTGACTCGGTCGCAAACACGATGCTTCAGGCCGCCTCCCTTTCCCCCGGCCATATCGCCTCGATACTCTTAACCGATGCCACCTCGGTCTGCCCGCAACCGCCACGACCCCTCGCGCCGCTACCATGACCGCGTGGCCCGGCAATACGACGCGATCTATGATGACCCGTACTGGCATTTCCATGACGAGCTGACCTGGCGGCTGATCAAGCCGCACCTGCCATCCGATTCCTCGGCCCAATGCGCCGACCTCGGCTGCGGCACCGGCAAGTGGGGGCTGCGGACGATCAAGAGCGGCTTCGCCACGACCTTCGTCGATCATTCCGCCTCGATGATCGGCCAAGCCCGCGCCCGTCTCGAAGAAATGGCAGCCAAAGCAAAGCGGGCGACGCTGCTTGTGGCCGACATTGTCGATATGCCTGCGGTCCCATCGGAGACGTTCGATTTGGTGCTGGCGATGGGCGACCCGCTCTCGATCTGCTCCGACGCCCACCGGGCGGCGAGAGAGATGCATCGCATCGCGCGGCCCGGCGGAACGGTCATCGTCACCGCCGACAACAAGCTCGCCGCACTCGATCACTACGTCGAACGCGGCAACCTCGACGAGCTCGAGCAGTTCGTGCAGTCATCCCGCACACACTGGCTGACCGCCGACCAGCGCGAGCAGTTCGAGCTGACCACCTTCACGCCCGTATCCCTGCGGCGGCTTTTCGAGCAGGCGGGATTCGAGGTGATTCAACTGGTCGGCAAGACGATCGTGCCGATCCGCCGGAACAAGATCCTCCTGGCCCACCCTGACGCCGAGCAGCGATTGTTGCGGATCGAGCAGGAGCTCTCCAAAGACCCCGCCAGCGCCGCCAGCGCCGCCCACCTGCAAATCACCGCCCGCAAACACCGCGGTTAGGCCGGTTGTCGCTTGATGGTGGTCGAGCGGCAGTATGGTGTCCGTCTTTGGCAAAGCATCCCCGGTCGTGCCAAAATCCAGTCGATGAAAGGCAAGAGCCGCTTCAGCCTGGCCGACGCGCGACAGATTCGAGCCATCCTACTGGAGCGCTCTCAGGTGATACCACGTTTTTTGCTTGCGTCGCCAGTTCCGCGCTGCGGAGGGTGTTCTTGAGCAGCATGGCGACGGTCATGGGGCCGACGCCGCCGGGGACGGGCGTGATCCAGCCGGCCCGCTGGCGGACGGCGTCGAACTCCACGTCGCCGACCGTCTTCTTCGTTCCATCCGGCGATACGACGCGGTTGATCCCGACGTCGATCACCACCGCACCCTCCCGCACGTCCGATGCCTTGACCAACTGTGGCTTCCCGACCGCCACCACGAGGACCTCCGCCCGCCGCGTGTGCGTCGGCAGGTCCCTGGTGGCGACGTCCGCCTCGGCGCCGCGCAGGGCGACCCCCGTCGATTTGATCAACTCGATCACGGCCAGCGCCGTGCACGGCGCGATCAGGGTGTGGCCGTACACGACGTAGCCGATGTTGGCGGGATTGACGCCCTCCACGTCTTTGACCGGATCGATCTGGTACTGCATCTCCGTCGCGTCGAGGTGGGTTGGCAACGGAAGGTGAAGCATGATGCCGCTGACGGACGGATCGCGGTTGAGCCCCTGGATCGTCTGCGTGAGCGACTTGGAGGTCGCGTCGGCGGGAAGGGTGCGCAGCTCGTAGTTGATGCCGACGGCCTGGCAGGCTTCGCGCTGCCGCTGGGCGTAAAGCTCGCCGGCGGCAGTCGAGCCGACGAGTATCGCGGTCAGGTGGACCGCGCGGCCGCTCTCCTCCAGCCGACGGACGCGCTCGGCCACTTCCTGCCTGAGCCCGGCGGCCAATGCATTCCCATCGATGTTCTTTGCCGGCATGCAAATGAGGGTACGGATTTGGTGGGGAAAGGGAAGGCGGGGTTTGGGGTTCAGGGTTCAGGGTTCAGGGAAAATTCGAATGACGAAAAACGAATGACGAATCAAATTCGAAGCTCGAATGACCAATGGACCAAATGCGTCCGCAGGCGACGGATCTGCTGCAATTGTTTCGTCATTCGAATTTGGTTATTCGAACTTGACTCGTCATTCGAGTTTCGAGTTTCGTCATTCTGCCCTGTGGCTGACTTGCCGTTGGTTGTGCGACGCTCAATGATTCGGCCATGAAGATCTACACGAAGTCCGGGGATGACGGCACGACCGGGCTGGTCGGCGGCGGGCGGGTATCCAAGTCCGATCCAAGGATCGAATGCTTCGGGACGGTGGACGAGTTGAATGCCGCACTTGGACTGGCGGCGGTGAATGGGACCGAATCGCTGATGAGCCAGCTCCGTGAGATTCAAGCCGACCTTTTCGTCATTGGCTCTCACCTTGCCACGCCCGCCGGCGTTCCGGGCGCACAGACATTGCCGCATCTCAAGGAGGACATCATCAGGAGATTGGAAGTTCAGATCGATAAGGTTGAGTCGGAACTGCCGCCGCTGAGAAATTTCATCTTGCCGGGCGGAAGTGAAACGGCGGCACGGCTGCACCTGGCTCGGACCATCTGCCGCCGGGCGGAGCGCGCGGTGGTGGGATGCGAGTTGAATCCGGCGGATAGGCCAATCGTCGTGCGGTATCTCAATCGGCTCAGTGACTGGCTCTTCGTAAAGGCGCGGGCGGCAAATCAGCATGCCGGCGTGAGCGACATTCCATGGATCGGAAGATAACGGGCCGGATCAGCGGGAAGCGGCAACCGGCGGCGGGCTTGCTGGAGGAGGTACCTGAAGGTGCGCGGATTGGGCGCGCTGCGAAAGGCTCCCGGTTGCCGGGAAGTCCACGCCGAACACAATCGTTCCAATCACCGACAGCGCGATTCCGGCCAGAACAGGCCAGGGCCGCGAGGCAATCGACGGTTCGGCTGGCGCGGCGATCACGGTTCCTGCCGGCGGCGCCGGCTCGGGACGCAGGAACATCGCGGCGATGATCCGAAGGTAGTAAGCCGCGGAAATCGCGGCATTGATGACCAGCAGAATCACCAGCCAGATCATTCGCGTGCGGACCTCGCCAACGGCGGCCTGCCATGCGGGCTTGATCAGGAAGACCTTGCCAAAGAACCCGATGGTGAAGGGCAAGCCGGTGAGGCTCCAGCAGCAGACCGCCATGGCGATCCCCAGCGCCAGATGGTTGCGGCCCTGGCCGGCGATGTCCTCGAACGTTTCGGCCGAGGTTCCCGTCGCGGCGGGAACCTGCGGACCCGCCCCCGGGGGCTCGAGATACCCGGTATGCCCGCGACCGCGGCTTGGCAACATCATCAGCACGCCGAACGCACCAGTGTTCATGATTCCATAGGCGGCCAGATAAAACAGGACGCCGCCCAGTGCCGCGGCTTGCACCTCCGGCTGACCGCCGGCGGTCACCAGCGCCGTAACCCCGGCCAACATGTAGCCGCTATGTGCGACCGAACTGTACGCCAGCACGCGCTTGACGTTGTGCTGGAGCAACCCCAGCACATTCCCCACAAACATGCTGAGCACCGCCAGGACCCACAGCAGCTTGGCAATCGTGTCCGGGACAACCCACTGTTGGGTCCCGGTCAAGCCGACATAAAATAGGACCTTGAGGATCGCGACGAACCCGCTGGTCTTTGGCACGAAAGCCAGAAACGCCGTGACCGGGGTGGCCGCGCCCTGGTAAACGTCGCCCGCATACGAGTGGAGCGGCACCGCCGCGATCTTGAACGCGAGGCCCACCAGCACCATGAGCACGGCAAGGAGCTGCCAGTCGTGCTGGCCGCCTTCCGTATGCAGGGCGCGGGCGATCGCGTCGAGGTTTGTCTCCCCCGTGACGCCGTAGAGATAGCTGAAGCCGAACAACATCACCGCCGCGGCCATGGCGCCCAGGAAGAAGTATTTTACCCCCGCTTCCTGCGCGACCGGAAGCGGCCGCGAGATCGACACCAGAACGTAGGTCGGAATGCTGGCCAGCTCGATTCCCAGGAATAGGACGATGATGTCATTGGCCGAGGCGACGAACAGGATTCCTGAAATCGACAGCAGCATCAGCCCAAAGAACTCGCCGCTCTCGTGCCCAAACTGTAGCGCGGGGTTTCCGGTGGCGTCGGCGTTGGTCGGCCAGGCCAGCAGGACCAGAAGAATTCCCACCCCCGCCGCGATCAGCTTGACGTACTCCTGGAATCGATAGACCGCGGTCGTCCACCACGGATCGAACTCACGGGAACCGGTCGGCCCGTTCCAGAGAAACACCGCGAACACGATCCCCAGCGACGCGATCGCCAGCACCGGCGCAAAGCGCCTCGCCGCGGCTCTCTGGACCACTCCCAGCAGGAGCAGGACGCATCCCACCACAACCAGGAGGATTTCGGGCCAAAGAACGTCAAGGATCTGGATCATAGCCTTCGCTTCTGCAATCTCGGCTCATCGCGGCGAGAGCCTTTCCGCCTTCGCCAGCATCGGTCCTGCCGCATGGGCATCCCTCGCCGCAACCGGTCCGGAATTCATCAACGGCGCACGAATTTCATGGACGGAATCGAGCATCGAATCGATCACCACTCCGGGTTTGACGCCAAGTATGACGACGGC
>Ga0307477_10004400_pt1 | contig 10275 bp, 8 predicted proteins | sample atmos_gasesECM2C_FD_203316 | JGI IMG/M metagenome (GOLD analysis project Ga0307477, IMG submission 203316) | Hardwood forest soil microbial communities from Morgan-Monroe State Forest, Indiana, United States - atmos_gasesECM2C_515 | ecosystem: Environmental > Terrestrial > Soil > Temperate... | reverse complement strand
GCACGAACAATCTCAAGCAGATCGGCGTGGCCCTGCACGACTATCACGATAGCTACAATCGCTTTCCTCCCGGCTACATCGATGGCAACACCAACCCTGCCAGCACCCCCGACAACGATGTGGGGCCGGGATGGGGTTGGGCGTCCATCTTGCTGCCCTACGTGGAACAGCAGAACGTCTATAACCAGATCAATTTCAGCCAGGGGGTGGGAATCGGCAGCAACGTGGCAGTCTCCCTGACGTCCCTGAAGGTCTTCCAGTGTCCGACGGATCCTCTGCAGGACCCGTTCCCCGTCTACGACAGTACCTTCACCCAGCCGATTGCCACGGTGGCGCACGGCAACTACGTCGGCTGCAACGGCTGGGTAGAATGCTTTAACAACGCCGGCGGAGGCTACACAGGCGGCGTCGGCAACGACGGCCTGCCCGGCAATGCAGGCCGTGCCGGCGACGGGCTGTTTTATCGCAACAGCCGCAATCGCATCGCCGACATCACCGACGGCACGAGCAACACCATCATCGCCGGCGAGCGCTCCAGCAATCATGCCCCCGCCACCTGGACCGGCGCCGTGACGGGAGGAAGGTGCCCCGCCTGGATGGCGACCCAACCTCCGTCCCCCTACTCTCCTCCCCCCGGGCCCCCCTACGACAATGCGGACTTCGACGAGGCCCTAATCCTCAGCCACGGCAACGCCACGCACATGCCCAGCGCCGACTACCCGATCTTCGACCCCGATACGTTTTACAGCATGCACGCGCCGCGGGGGGCGAACTTCCTGTTCGGCGACGGCTCGGTGCATTACCTCACGAACGGCATCGATCCCGTCATTTATCAAGCCCTCTGCACTATAGCCGGCGGCGAAGTGACCACCGATTGGTGACGGTCCGGATGAGGGGCAAGGAGCGAGACCCATTCTTCCCTCGCCCTCGCCCCCATTTAGAGGGAGGGTTCCAGCCATGCGCGGGCGTACACGTTTAGTTCTCTTGTTTTGTTTTCTGGCATGCGGCGGCTGCAGCAAGGAGAAATCGACCGACGAGCTGATCGAGAACCTGAAGTCGCCCCAGGAGGGAGAGCGGATCGTAGCGGTGCGTCTGTTGCCGCAGCACAAGGAGGACGCGGCACACGTCGTGCCGGCGCTTATCAAAGCCCTCAAGGACAGTCAGGGCGACGTGCGCTGGAGCGCTGCCATCGGGCTTGGCTATTTTGGCGAAGAAGCCAAGGACGCCATCCCCGCGCTCCGGGAGGCGCGGCGCGACCGCGACCCCAGGGTGCGGGAGGCCGCGGGCGTCGCCCTGTCGCGCATCGATCCGGTACGATTCCACGCCCCGTCCAAGAGCCGGCCGGCGCGGGGACAATGATCGCTTAAGATGCGACGGTACCGGTAATAACGCCAATCTGGCGGACACTGCGCCGCGGCGTCTCGAAGGCAGCCGGACAAACCAGCCGGACCCAGGGTCGTTGGCTTCCCTTTCCCTCCCCGTACGGATTATGTCCGGCGTGGCCGCGCAAGACAAGTCGCCCAAAAAAACGGCTTGCCGCGCTTGCAATGGCTGTCAATAATGGGACCACCCAGGGGCCCATGACGACCGCTCTGCGAGTTAACCAGGCCTACAAGCGGTTCGGCGCGACGCAGGCGCTGGACGGGGCAGAGGTCACGTCCCAACGGGGCCGGCAAGACGACGCTGGTCCGCTCCGTCACGGGGCGGGTGCGGCTGGATCGAGGGGAGATCGAGCTGTTGGGCCGGAAGCTCAACGGTGCGGCCGGCGACGCCCGGCGGTCGCTCGGCGTCGTGCCGCAGGAGATTGCCCTCTACCCGTTGCTCACGGCGCGGGAGAACCTGGAAGTCTTTGGCGCGTTTTACAACCTCGGCGGCGCCGCGCTGGCGGAACAGGTGACGTGGGCGCTGGCCTGGACCGAACTGGGGGACCGGGCCGGCGAGCCGATCAAGGGCTTCTCCGGCGGCATGAAGCGCCGGCTCAACATCGCTTGCGGCGTCCTGCACAAGCCGGAAGTGGTCCTGCTCGACGAGCCGACCGTCGGCGTGGACCCGCAGAGCCGGGAACGCATCTGGGAGATGCTCGACAAGCTGAGAGAGGCCGGTGCCTCGCTGGTGCTGACCACCCACCAGCTCGACGAGGCCCAGACTCGCGGCGACCGGATCGTCATCATCGACCACGGCAAGACCATCGCGGCCGGCACGTTCCGCGAGTTGGTGGAACAGACCGTGGGCACGCGCCGCCAGGTGACGCTGACGCTGGACCGCCCGCTGCCCCAGCCGCTCGACGGTCTGGCGGCGGAGTCCCATGGCCGGACGGTCTGCTTGCAAGCCGCGGACGTGGCGGCGGAGCTGCCGCCCCTGCTGGAGCGGGTGCGGGCAGCAGGGTGTCACGTCGACGACCTTGCCGTTCAAAGCCCCACGCTACAGCTCGTCTTCCTGCACCTCACCGGGCGCGAGGTGCGCGAATGATTGCCACGCTCCTTCGCATCTTCTGGATCCACCTGCGGCGGGACCGCGTTCTCTGGCTGTTAACGTTCTTCGTCCCCGTCGCATTCTTCTCCATCTTCGCCATCATTTTCAGCGGGGCGGGCCGCGGGAGTACGCCGACCGTCCGCGTCGCCGTCGTGGACGAGGATGGGTCTGAGTTCAGCAAGAAACTGGCCACGGCGTTGGAGAAGGACAAGAGCCTCAGGGTCACGACCTCGGCGGGGTCAGGAGACCCGCGCCGAGCACAGGAGGGAGGGGAGGATAACCAGCCCGGGGCGCCGCTCACACGCAAGGACGCGGAGGCGCTGGTCCGCGACGGCAAAGTGTCGGCGGCGGTCGTCCTTCCGAGGGGGCTGGGGCAGTCGTTTCCGACCTTTGGCGGTGACCGGCCGACGGTCGAGCTGCTCGCGGACACGTCCGACCCGGTCGCGCCGCAAATGCTCTCCGGGATGCTACAAGGACTGGTGATGACGGCCGCCCCGGACGCGATGCTGAAAGGCGGCATCGGCCAGTTGAATAAATGGGGCGGCCCGCTGACCCCCGCGCAGCAGAAGGTCATCGACCAGGCCGAGCAACGCCTGAAACGGCCTGCTCCGGACGACGTACCGAGCGGGGGTGCTGCTGCTTCCGGGCTCCTGGCGGTCAAGGTCGTGGATGTGCTGGGTCAGGAGAAAGCCAACCCCGCCATCGCCTTCTACGCGGCCGCGACGGCGGTGATGTTCCTCTTGTTCGGCTGCGCCAACGGGGCCGGCGGCTCGCTGCTCGAGGAAGTCGAAAGCGGCACGCTGGACCGGTTGCTCTCGTCGAGCCTGACCATGCCGCGGTTGCTCGCGGGCAAATGGCTTTCGTTCGTCTTGCTGGGGGTGATGCAGGTTACGGTGATGTTCGTCTGGGGCTGGCTGGTATTCAAGCTCGAATTGTGGAGCCATCTCGCCGGCTTTATCGTTATGACGCTGGTCACTTCGGCTGCGGCTGCGGCGTTCGGGGTCATGCTGGGAACGTTCTGCCGCACGCGCGGCCAGCTGGCGGGGGTTTCCACCACCGTCATCCTTCTCATGTCGGCGGTAGGCGGGTCGATGTTCCCGCGCTTCGCGATGAGCGAGGGCTTGCAGAGGGTCGGCCTGTTCACTTTCAACGCCTGGGCCCTGGACGGTTACCAGAAGGTGTTCTGGCGCGACGCGCCGGTGTGGGAGTTGTGGCCACAGGTGCTTGTGCTGGCGGCCTTGACGGTGGTGTTCCTCGCGGCGGCGCGGCTGCTGGCGCGGCGGTGGGAGACGGTGTAAGTCAAGCGTCGGTCTGGCCGACGGGTTCCTACACGTCCCGGCCGGGTAAGCGACGGCAACTCGTGATCGCTCATGTGGCGGATATAATCGGGTGGGGACGTGACCCAAAAGCGCGCGGCTTCCGTTCGTCCTCTTGTCGCGTTGGCCTGGGTCAACGTCGTCCTGCATGTCACCGGCCTGGCGCTCGCCGCGGTCGGCATCCGCCCGGGGAGCCCGCTCGTCCCGCTGGAAGGACGGCTTGCCTACCTGGCCGGCGCGCACGTAGCCTGGACGACCGCCTGGATTACGTGGATGTTCTGTGCGGCGGCCCTGGTCGCATTCCTCGCTGTCCTGAGGCACCGTCTCGGCGAGCGGGCGGTCCTGGCCCAGATCGGGCTGACGGTCGCCGTCACCGGGGCGGCTTTTGACCTGTTCTGCGATTCGGTCTACCTCCTGGTCTTGCCCATGCTGGCCTCGCAGCCGGACGCGACCGCTCTGTTCCTGACGGTGGAACGCGTGACGGGGATCGGCAGCTTGGTGATCGCGAACGGGGCCTACTGTGTAGCGATACTTCTATTCGCGCAGGCACTGCGTGCCCGGCAAGGGCTGACTCCGTTGACAACGGCGCTCGGCTACGCTGTGGGCGGGTGCGGTCTGCTGCTCGCGGGAGCAGGCTTCACCGGGGTGCCCCAGCACGCTGAGTGGCTGACTCCGCCGACGATGGGTTTGTTCTGCCTATGGGTCGTCCTCGTTGCCCGCTCCCTGGAACCGGCGGGGAGGTCCCCTTGAGCCGTGTCATCGTCTTCGGCGGTTATGGGGTATTCGGCTCTCACGTAGCCCGTGCCCTGGCGGCGTGGAAGACGCCGCTCACGATTGCGGGACGGGAGCTGGCGGCGGCGGAGGCGTTCGCCCGCCGGCTGGGTGGCGACTGCAAGGCGCGGACCGGCGACGTTACCCGGCCGGACTCCTGCCGGGCCGCGCTCGAAGGCCACACCGTTGCGGTCAACTGCGCCGGCCCGTTCCACAACCTGAACACAGCGTTGCTGGAAGCTTGCCTCCAGGCCGGTTGCCACTATGTGGACATTGCCGACGATCGTGGCTACTCGGCCAGGGTCAGCTCGTTCGGGGAACGGTTCCTGCAGCGTGGGCTGGCCGCGGTTCATGGCTGTTCCAGCCTGCCGGGCATCTCCGGGGCGCTTGCCCTGCTGGCGCGCGATGCCACGCAGGCCGCGGTGCAACGGGCGCGGGTGACCCTGTTCATCGGCAACCGGAATCCCAAGGGCCGGGCCGCGGTTCGCTCGCTCCTCGCCGGGCTGGGAAGGCCTATCGCGGCGCCTCAGGGCACCCTGTTGGGCTTCCATGACCAGGAAGTCGTTCCGCTGCCGCCGCCGTTTGGCCGTCGCGGCGTGTTCAATTTCGATGCGCCGGAGTACGACCTCTTCCCGGCCTTGCTGGGTGCGCGGGCGGTGACGGTGAAGGTAGGTTTCGAGCTGCGGTCGGCAACGTATGGCTTCGCCCTGCTGGCGCGGCTGGGCCACGCCTATGGCGCCCGCATGGCACGCGTCCTGGAGTTGCCAGGGCGTCTGTCGGCCTGGCTCGGCTGCTCCGGCGGCGCGGTGATGGCGGAACTCTTCCTCAGCGACGGCTCGGTCCGGCGGGCGGCGCTAATTGGTCGCCGTGACGGCCAGCGCATGGCGGCCCTGCCCTGTGCGCTCGTGGCCCGGGCACTGTGCGAGGCGGCCAGAGTCCGACCGGGCACGGCAACCGCGTATGACTTCCTCGGCGCCGGGCCCCTGCTCGCCAAGCTGGTCGACGCGGGATTCGAGCTGCACACCGGGCCGTGACGGGTTGGCGCGGACAGGCGCCGCCACTTATTTTCTTCCAATCCATATTTGCTGTCAGGTTTCGATACACATGCGCATAGACCCTTGATAGAGCGCCGCGAGTCCCGCGGGGGGGAAGGGTCCACGGCGAGGGTTGCGTGCATATGGCGTCTTCCGGGAGGACGCCCCATCATTGGAGACAACCTATGGGCATTAAAGAATCAGTGGGCCAGGCGATTGGCGACGCACTCGAGCGAAGCCGTCAGCACCTTGAAACCATCGCCGCGTCGCAGCTCATGGCAAGGGAGAAACTTGTGGCCTTTCAACTGGGTGAAACCAAGCCTCCCTTCATCATTCGCATCATTCCCGTGATAGGGGCTCTGTTTGGACGAGCCAAGATCTACTTGATGGCAGCCACCGATCGGCGAATCCTGATCATACGACTTGGTCGATCGCTCACGAAGGGTCATCAATTCAAAGAATTGACTGCGTCCATCCGGTTCTCGGAACTCGCCGGGGTTGAGCCCTCCACGGGTATGCTGACATCATCGGTCACGATCCGGACCACGGGGGGACAGTCTTATCATTTCGTGGACATGTTGAAGTCTGCTGCGGTAGCCTTCGCGCGGGATGTCGCGCTTGCCGCCCGTGCTCCTGCCGCCGGCACCAGCAAGCGGTGAGAAAAAGCAATCGCGGGAGGCGGCCGTCACGGCGGTCCCGGCCGGCCCTCCGCACCGGGCTTCTTGCCGAACTGCGTCGCGGGCTGGTCGTTGATCTTCTCCAGCGTCCGGATTGAACGCAGGTCCTGGCGCGCCCTTTCGGACACGACCGGTCCGCTGAATTCGCGGAGCGGCGCGCCGCGGAGTGGCGACAGGTCCGTGACCGGGGTCCGCGTCAGGAGGAGGTGCGTCAGGGCCATGTTCCGCAAGGGCTCCAGGTCCGCCACCCGGGTCGAACGGCAATCCAGGTAGGTCAGGGGCAAGCCCTGGAGCGGCCGCAGGTCGCGCAGCGGCGTGCCCCAGCAGACCAGGACGTGCAGCGGCATCCCTTGGAGCGGCGCCAGGTCAGTCACCTGGCTGCCGCCGCAATCCAGGAAGGTGAGACGCAGGCCCCGCAGCGCCCACAGGTCGCAGAGCCGGCTCGCGCCAGGGCCGGTGCCACGGCAGACCAACCGCCGCAGCCGGGGGATGGCCCGGACAGGTTCCAGGTTCGTTACCTTGTCCGTGAAGAATTGCAGCCCGACCACCTCGCCGCCGTCGAGCGTGGGGATGACGGTGCTGTCGAAGCCCGGGTTCAGTTCCTTCAACTTGGCTGCCACCGCCTGCACCTGCTTCTCGGCCGGCAAGCCCGCCACCTGATCGGCCCAGACCTCCAGGGCCGGACCCCGAGGCATCGCTCCGGTCTGGACGTCGGCTTCGAGGATGGAACGGCCCTTATCGGTTTTCGGGGACAGGAGGGCGGCGGCCAATGTGATCCAGGTTCCAGCCCGCCGGCTGCGTGGGGGGGCGGCCTGTACCAACGGCATCGGGTTCCGGGCGTCGGACGGGTCCAAGCCGGTGGCCCCTGGGCGGCCGTCCGCGATCTCTTGCAGGGTCGCGGCCACGACGTCCGCGCTCCGCGGTCGGTCCGCCGCGGACCTGGCCAGCAGCCGCATCACCAGGAGCGACAAGGCCGGCGGGACGTCGGGGCAGAAAGCATGGGGCGGGCTGAGGCGTCCGTCGTCCCCGGCCGGCGGGGTGCCGATCCCCTCGTTGCCCGCGAGGGGCAGCCGGCCCGCGCACAGGCGGTAGAGCACGACGCCGACGCTGAACAGGTCGCAGCGGGCATCGACGGACTGCCCGGTAGCCTGCTCCGGGGCCATATAACCCGGCGTGCCCAGCACGGCCCCGTGGAGGGTAAGCGGCTCCCCGTGGTCGGCAGTCAGCGCCAGTCCGAAGTCCAGGATCTTGGCGCGGTCGGTATCGGCCTCCAGCCAGAGATTGGCCGGCTTGATGTCCCGGTGCACCAGCCCGCGCCGGTGGGCCGCGGCCAGCCCTGCCGCGATCTCGCGGCCGATGCGCAACGTCGTCGCGACGGCCGGCCGCCCGGTGCGGCGGAGTCGGTCTTCCAGGGTCTCTCCCGTCAGGAACTCCATGGCAAAAAAGGGGATGCCCCGTGCCTGGGCCACCTGGTGGATGGTCACGATGTGGTCGTGCTTGAGCGCGGCGATGGCCCGGGCTTCGCGCAAGAAGCGGCGCCTGGCCGACCCGTCGGCCAGCAGTACGGGCCGCAGGACCTTGAGCGCCACCCGGCGTTGGAGCCGTGGGTCCTCGGCCTCGAACACAATGCCCATGCCTCCCGCCCCGAGGAGGCGAAGCACTCGGTAGGGTCCGAGCCGGCCGAGTTCGTCAGGCCGTTCCGCCGGCGACAGCCACGCCACGCACTCCGGCGCGGCACTTGCCGGCTTGCAGGACGGCACGGCAGTGGCGGAAGGCGGGTCTGGTGGCGTCTCCGCCGCCCCCGACTGCTCTGGCGTGCCGAGTCGGTTGGGCCAGAGCCGGCATAGTTGCTCGATGAGGCGGTCGTCGGCCGCGCCGGCGGGCCATTCCGCCGCCCTGAGCCCGGCGCGCACCGCTTCGGCCAGAGGATCGTGGGGGCGGAGGGTGCCCGCGCTCTGAAGGCAGAACGGGCACCGGGCCAGGTGAAACTCCAGCCGCTCGGCTTCCCACTCGGGCGTCTGGCCGAGAAGGAACCGTCGCAGGGCGCGCCGCCCGGGACAACTACGAGGGCCGGCCATGAATCTCTCCGGCCCGGCCGCGATCAGGGCGCGAGCCCCTGGTTGCAGCGGCCGGGGCTAAAAAATACCTATGCGCGAGGCGCGCCAATCCTGACGCAAAAACCTCCCCGCCGCGCGGCGCCTCAATCCAGGAGGCTGTCCAGCTCCTGACGCAACCTGCGGAGCACGCGCGACTTGGCGGCATAGACGGCGTCAATGCTCAGGCCCAACTCGACCGCGACTTCCGGCGTGGGGCGCTCCTCGACGACGCACGCCCAGAACGCCTTCCAGGTCGAGGGCTGAAAATCCGCCTGCATCAGCTGCAAGGCACGCTTCATCACGTAGTGGCGATACTCTGCTTCATCGAACACCGACACCTCGTCGGGCCGGGCACACTCCGAGAACGCCGCTTCTCCCGTCAAGGCGGCCGGCGCCGCGCGGCGTAGCCGTTCGCGGCATTTGTTGTGCGTCACGGTCCAAAGCCAGGCGCGGAAGCGCCGGTGCGGGTCGTAGCGAAACGCGGGCAGCTTCCGGACCAGTACGGTGAAGACGTCCTGGACGACGTCGGCGACGTCCTGGCCGCGGACCCCCGACCGGCGGACCCAATGGCACAGGAGCGGCGTGTATAGTTTGACGAAGCGCTCCCAGGCTGCCTGGTCCGCCGGGAAGCGCAACCGCTCGAGCAGACTAACCGAGGTCGTATGCATGGGGCACCTCGCGGCCGACAGACGCTGGGCGAATGCCGGATGGCCAGCGACGGGTTGGCGCACGAATTGCCGCGGGCAGGAGTCCCCGCGAGCGCGGCATGGCACATCCTGGGAGGGGCGCGATCTGCTAACAGCGCAGGGGGATGAAGGACAGGCTGGATTCGCCGGGGGTGCCCGGACAGCGCGTCGCACTGCGGGAACCAAAAGCAGGCGAACGTGCCCCGGCGGTCTGCGACAGACAACCGGCCGAGGCCGGGGTGCAGTCCCGGCGGACCCTGCTGCCGTCTGATCGCGGGGGACGGGGCGCGAGGGTGAAGTCCGTGTTCTCGTCGTCCTCGGGGAACGCTCCGGCGGGAACACCCGAGAAGGCGCCTGGCACGACAAGGCGCACGAGGTTGAAGTCGTCCCCGCTAGCGGCCAGGGTCAGGACGCATGCAATCAGTGAAAGGGCGCCCGAGTGGCGCGATGACAGTCTCACGGCGACGCTGCCTTGAGAGATACGGGAATTACTTTGTGGAGAGCCTAAGCCCTCCGACGTGGCCTGTCAACAACAAACCCTTGTAGCGCCTGCGTTTTCCCGTCAGGTTTCGGCGCGCAGGCGCATAGACTCCTGGTAGAGCGCCACGGGGGCGCTGGGCGGAGCTGGCGTCGGCCCGTGCCCCTCCTGCGGCTGCATGGGAGGCGTTTAGGAGGCGAGCGGGCGGCGCATCGCCCTGGAGAGACCCATGTGACGGGGTGGTTCAGAAGGTGTAATCCGCGGTGACAAGGGAGTCTGCGATGGTGACGCTTCCCGGACGACAGGTGCTGACCTCCCTGTGCTGCGCGGCCCTCTGGGCTATCGGGACGCACCCGGTGCCCGCCCAGACCTTTCAGCAACAGCAGCAACAGCTCCAGCAGCAGCAGCAACGGGCCTGGGAGGATCAGCAGCGCCAGCAGCAACAGTGGGCGCAGCAGCAACAGCAGCAGCGGCTCCAGCAGCAACAGCAAGACACGCAGCGCATGCTGGAGAACTCTCGCCGGGAGACCGAACGCATGAACGACTTCAACCGCCAGCAGCAGCGCGACTTTCAGATGCGGATGGACGAGGACCGGCGCCGGCAGGACGAATGGAACCGGCAGAACATGCAGCGGATGGACGAGGACCGGCGCCGGCAGGACGAGGTGAACCGGCAATTCAACGAGGGCCTGCGGCGCCGCCAAGCCTCGGGCGGAGGCACGAACGAGCCCGCCGGCGAGGTAAC
>Ga0307477_10004399_pt1 | contig 10275 bp, 5 predicted proteins | sample atmos_gasesECM2C_FD_203316 | JGI IMG/M metagenome (GOLD analysis project Ga0307477, IMG submission 203316) | Hardwood forest soil microbial communities from Morgan-Monroe State Forest, Indiana, United States - atmos_gasesECM2C_515 | ecosystem: Environmental > Terrestrial > Soil > Temperate... | reverse complement strand
GAATTCGTCGGAAAAGCGCAGCCGGCTGGAAACTTCCTTGATCTTGAGGTCGCTGGTCAGGAGCAATTGGATCGCTTCCTGGTTTAAACGCCGTTTCACGTACGCTTTGGGGCTCATGCCGGTATTCCGGGCAAAGGCCATCGAGAAGGCATGAAGGGTGGTCCCGTGGGCCCGGGCAAGCTCTTCAATTCGTAGATTTGGCGCCAGTTCTCGTTCGATCAGGTCAAAGACGGTATTGAAACGGGAATGCGTCCGGATGTGCCGGAGAATGACCTCATCGAGGTTGGACACGGCCCCTGCAATCCAATCCAGGACTCGGGCTTGGACCTGGAGCAACTTGTTGAACGTCGGCTTGTGTTTTGGATGCGACCAAGGCCGCCAATAATTCGAATCAAACTCGGCGATCGGCCGCGGCGTTCGGCCTTCCCAGTCGAGCAGCGGATCCACGCCGGGCAGCCATTCGCAACGCAGCTTAAAGAAGAGGACTTTACTGGGTTCACAGTACCTGCGTTCCAGCGGCGTGTTACCGGGAAACCAGAACGCAACCCCAGGTTTCACGTCCAGAACCTCGCCACGAAACACCACCTGTCGGCGGCCCGTCAATGTGAGGTCGATGTGATGGAGGTAGTCACTTTCCTGTCTTCCACAACTGCTCCATTCGGGGCCCACCTCGGCGTAGAAGATGCCTATGAGTTGGATTCGTAACCGTTCCAACAACTCGAGCCGAACCTGAGCCGACTGCCCGTTGAGAATGGTCCTCCGAACTGCGCGGGCAGTTGCGCTGGTCGAATCGTTAAGTTTCATGGTTAATGTTAAAACCGTACATGAAAAATGACGGTCCGTCCATGCTCTTTGCGGTTTCGTTCGGCAGAATGCAACGGGCCGAATGCATCAGGAACAGGGACAATTTCTTATGAAGTGCCTTTCAATTTGGATGGCGACGGCATTGGCTGTCCTTGCCGCATCTGGTCAAAGCTCCCAAGCGACTGTGGTGCAGGTGAGTGCTCAGGCCCCGACCTACCTCTACGGCGGAGGGGCATCGAAGGTCGAAGGGGACATAAAGAAGCGAGGCGGAGACAACTTTGCCTGGAAAGGCAACGGGGCGCTCACCTGGGACGTGCAGGTTGCCAAAGCGGGCGAATACGCGGTGGGTCTTTGCCACGCCGCCGAAGCCGGCGCCGCCGGACAGGAACTCCAAATTGCGGGCAGTGGCAGCCGGCTCAAATACACCCTGCGAAACACCGAAGGTGCGTTTCGAGGCAACATGGCCTACGAGATCGTGCCAGTCATGGGATCGCTTTCGCTTGCGGCGGGAAGACAAACCATCACCCTGAGCATCACCAATGCCCCCGTAGGCAAGCCCCTGCTCGCGTTTCGAAGTCTTGAGTTGACGCCGCTGTCGGCCAAGGCGGCGATCGACGCGGACCGGGAGGAAGCCCGGCGATCACGAGCCAGCACGGAGTGGCTCAACAAGGCCGGCTACGGGCTGATGTTTCACTGGACATCCCAGAGCGTCGGAAAGGATGGAATTAACAAGCCGTTCGCGCAGGCGGTTGACGATTTTCCTGTGGATCGGTTTGTCGAAATGGTGCAATCGACCGGCGCGGGTTATGTTTTATTCACCGTCGGGCACGCCCGGCCTTATTGCCCGGCCCCGCTGTCCAGTTGGGAAAAATACTTCCCCGGCCATACGACCAAACGCGATTTGATCGCCGGGATGGCACAAGCGCTGAACGCGAAGGGCGTCAAGTTGATGTGCTACTTCCCAGCTCACGTCATCGGGAAATATCCAAGGGCCTCCAGCCAGGAATTCACCGGGATGACGACCGACATCGTCAGAGAGTTCGGCGAGCGTTACGGGGACGAGGTGGCCGGCTATTGGTTCGACGGCTTCTACCAATGTTTCGAAAAATATCCCGATTTTTCCTTCCGCGATTTCTATAAAGTGTGCAAGGCCGGCAATCGCAATCGGATCGTCGCCATCAACTCATGGATCTATCCCAGCGTCACCGAATGGCAGGACTATTGGGCGGGAGAGACGTCCAGCCCCGTCGAGCCGCCGGTCAACGGCACCAACGCCCGCGGCCCGGGGCAGGGGCTGCGATATCAGTCATTGATCATCATGGAGCCGTACTGGGTTCAACAGAAGGCCCAAATGCCCAAGCCGCGATTCGATGCGCAAAAGCTCGGCGACTATATTAGCCAGTGCATGGCCAACGGCGGCGCGGTGACGATTAACCTCGGCATCTACCAGGACGGATCGGTTGACCCAAGAGCAGTGGACGTGCTCAAGGAAGTCCGACAACGCATCCGGAACGTGAAATTATGAAAAATGCGATTTCTCAAATAACCAGGCCGGCAAACCTTCTCGCCGTGGCGGCGGTTGCCGCCTCAGTGTTTGGCTTCGCCGGAAACATTCATGCGGCCGACCAGCCGGCGCCGGCGCAAAGTTCCCCGCCCTCGTTCGATGGCGGCAAAAGCACCTGGCACGACGGGTTCGTCCGCTACGACTTTGTCATGGACGACGCGACCCTTGCCATCTCTCCTTTCACCAGGCCGGAAAAAGAAGGCTTTGCGGTGGGCACTCCGGCCAAGGGTCAGCGGCGCTGCATCGTGGTCGTGCCCAACAAGCCGGCGCCCGGCAATCCCTGGTCGTGGCAAGGGTGTTATTGGGACCACCAGCCGCAGGCCGAGGTGGAACTGCTGCGGCGGGGTTTTTACATTGCGTTCATTACGCCCGATCCGGGCAGGCAGTATCCGGGCAAGCAGTGGGACGCCTGGTACGCCTACCTCACAGAGAAGCACGGGCTATCCAGCAAACCGGCCTTCGTGGGTATGAGCAAGGGCGGCGTAAATGAATACACTTGGGCAACCTCACACCCGGACAAAGTCTCGTGCATCTACGCCGACAATCCCGGCATCTACCCGGAGGACATCGTGAGACTCGGTGAGTTGATCAAGCACGATGTGCCGCTGCTCAACGTCTGCGGGACTGAGGATTTTGTCCTGGAGAAAAACACGAAGGTCATCGAGAACATCTATCATCAGGGCGGCGGCCAGATCACTATCATGATCAAGGAAGGAATGGGTCATCATCCGCACAGCTTGATCGATCCCAAACCCATTGCCGATTTCATTGAGCAGCACGTTCAGCCGAACACCACGCCCCGGCCCCCCCTGCCCGAAATCGTCGACGACACGTTCACCAAGTCCTACTACTACAGCACCGAGAATTCTTACATTTACCTGCCCAAAGAGGATACCTACGCCACCTGCCGTGGACCGCAATTCACGCCGTGTTACGACCGTTACGACAAGGCTGGCAAGTCGTCGTTTGGAGTCACCGGCATGGCGGTACTGGTGCCGAAGACTGAGGCTGCCGGGAAGCCCTGGGTCTTCCGGGCGGACCGCATTGGCCGAGATGCCTCCGCTGTTGATCTGGCCCTGCTGGCCAAGGGGTTCTACATCGTCGCCGCTCCTTACTTGGGACAAGGCCCCGTTCGCTCAGAGTGGGACGCCGTTTATAAGAACATGACCGACCACGGGTTTTCCAGGAAACCGGCCATGGAGGGCGCTGGCGCGGGAGCCGGGGAAGCCTACGCCTGGGCCATAGAAAACCCCGACAAAGTCTCGTGCATCTACGGGGAGAATCCCGTCCTGCGCAGCATCATGTCGGGCAGACAGGAAAAAGAGCAGCCTCTGGACAATCTGGCCCCGCTGGCCAAAGCGGGAGTGCCGATCCTGCATGTGTGCGGCGAGCTTGACCCCTGGCTTGACCGCCAGACGCGAGTCGCGGAAAAACGCTACAAGCAGTTCGGCGGAAAGATCACGGTCATCGTCAGGGAGGGCGAAGGGCATTTTCTGCTTTCGCCGAAAGACCCGAAGTCGATCGTGGATTTCATCACGATCAACTCCCGTTGATTACCACGTTGCAGCCGAAGGGAACCTTCCGTGAAATATAAACTCATGCCAGTCTTCGTGGCGGTGCCGATGGTGCTCGCACTCGCAGCCTCGGCCACGCGCATTGAGAACAATGCACCGCCGCCGTTTCCGACCGTCGGAGCCGGCAAGTACTACAAGGTCGACTATCCGGGCTCAACCGTGGAGGGCGAGCTGAAGACGCCCGTCACCTACCTGCTCTGGATTCCCGACGGCGTGACGACGCTCCGCGGCCTGATCGTCCATCAGCACGGCGCGGGCACCACGGCCTCGATTGAGGGATCGACCGGCGCCTACGACCTTCAGTGGCAGGCCCTGGCCAAGAAGTGGGATTGCGCTCTCTGGAGCTCCTCGTATCACGTTCAGAACGAGGCGGTTGATCTGACGCCCGGCGGCTCGGAGCACTGGTTCGATCCGCGCCGGGGCTCGGAGAAGACGTTCCTCAAGGCCATCGACGAGTTCGCAAACAAGTCGGAACATCCCGAACTGTCGAAGGTGCCGTGGGTTCTCTGGGGGCACTCGGGCGGCGGCATCTGGGCCGACGTGATGACCGACCTGCACCCGGACCGCGTCGTCGCGGTGTGGATGCGCTCGGGGGCGGCGGAGATGTTTCGCAGGCGGACCGAGTTCCCGCAGCCGACGCCCCCTGAGGCGGCCTACAAAGTCCCCGAGATGGGCAACCCGGGCGCCAAGGAAACCGGCCCGTACAACGGCGCGCTGGCTACGTTCAAGCAGTATCGGGCGCGGGGAGCCCCGGTCGGGTTCGCGCCCGACCCGCGGACCGGCCACGAGTGCGGCGACAGCCGCTACCTGGCAATTCCCTACCTCGATGCCTGCATGGCGATGCGTCTGCCCGACAAGGGCTCCAAGGATCAGACTCTCAAGCCTGTTGACCTGAGCAAGGGCTGGCTGGCGAAGCTCGTCGAGAAGGACCCCAGGGATGCGGCGGCCGTCCCGGCGGCTGAGTACAAGGGCAATGTTAACGAAGCGGTCTGGCTGCCCAATGAGGCGGTCGCCGAGGCGTGGGTCGAGTACGTCAGGACGGGAGCCGTCAGCGACACGACGCCGCCCCCGGCCCCGACCGACGTGAAGACGACCGACCGCGGCGACCGCGGCACGGAAGTCACCTGGATCGCCCAGGCCGATTTTGAGAGCGGCATCAGGCAGTTCATCATTTTGCGCGACGGCAAGGAACTGGCAGCCGTGGGTCCCGACCGCGGCAAGTACGGGCGGCCGATCTTCCAGGGCATGACCTATCATGACACGCCGGTTTGGCCGCTGAAGGAAACCAAGTACCTGGACGCCACGGCCAAAGCCGGCGAGAAGCACACGTACACCGTCATCACGGTCAACAGCGTGGGGCTCAAGTCACAGCCGTCCGCGGAAGCATCTCAACTCAAATAACTTCTCACACACGTTCTAAGTGGGTCGTGGATTTCATCACGATCACTTCGCATTGGCACCCAATAGAGAGAGAAGGCCATGTTCGGAACACGAAATCTGTGCCTCGTTGGAAGTTTGTTGTTTGTGCTTGGGCTGGGCCTGGCGGCGTGGGTGTTGGCATCCAATTCCGCGACAGCGCCGGCGGCCACCGCGCCAGATACCAAGGCTGTCGCTGAGAAGCCTGCCGCACCGGTGGTCACCGGCCCGGTATCGTCCACGGCGCCCGTCGACGTGCGCCTCTACGGCGCCAAGGGCGACGGCACGACCGATGACACGGCCGCCTTTCAGGCCGCGATCGAAGCCGCCAGGGCCACCAGCATGAAGGTTTACGCCCCGCGCGCCAGCTACCTGTTCGCCGGACGCCTGAACGTGCCGGCCGGGATGACCCTCGAGGGGTCGTTCGACAGCGTAACATCGCACCCCCGCGGCCGCCGGGGGAACCGAGGAGGCCCGGCCGCCCAGCCGGATGGAACAATGTTCCTCGTGACGGGCGACGTCCGCAATGAAGATGCGCCGGCCTTCATCACGCTGAACGGAAACTCGACGCTTCGCGGCGTCGCCATCCTGTACCCGGATCAGACCACGACGGACACGCCCAAGGCGTACCCGTACTCCGTGGCCATGCGCGGCAACAACCCCGCCGTGCTTGATGTGGAACTGGTGAACTCGTACAACGGCATCGATGCATCCCGCAACCAGCGGCACCTGATCCGCAACGTCAGCGGCCAGCCATTGCACATCGGCGTCTTCGTGGACGGCATCATGGACATCGGCCGCATGGAGAACGTGCACTTCAACCCGTGGTGGGGCGGCGGCCCGGCGGTGAAGAAGTTCATGATGGAAAAGGGCGTGGCATTCATCTTCGGACGGAGCGACTGGGAGTACGTCCTGGACACGTTCTGCTTCGGGTACAATACGGGCTATAAGTTCATCCGGTCCAAGGTCTCCCGCGGCAACTGCAACGGCAACTTCCTGGGCATCGGGGCCGACGATTGCTACACATCCGTGCTGGTCGAGGAGAGCGCCCCGTTCGGCCTGCTGATTACCAACGGCGAGTTCACCGCGTTCCACGGCCCGGACCCGACCGAAGTTGACGTGCCGGCGACCAACCGCGGATCGATCCGGTTCGTCAACTGCGCGTTCTGGGGTCCCGGGAACCAGATTGCCAAGATCGCCGGCGGCACGGTCGGCTTCAGCGACTGCACGTTCGTGGAGTGGGGCGGCAGGGCGAATGACCTTCCAGCCATTGCGGCCACGGCGGGCACCGTGATAATCCGCGGCTGCGAGTTCATCAAGCGCGCCCCCGCCATGAACCTGGGCGAGGGCGTCCGCCGCGCGGTCATCACCGGCAACGTTTTCTCGCTGCCGCAAGCCAGTGCGGGCATCGTCAACAAGTCCACGGGCGACGTCCAGATCGGCCTGAACTCGTTCGGGGCGGCTCACTGACGATATGCAATGAGAACAACGGTGTTAGTCATTTTGCTGTGCCTGTTTTCGGCCGAAACGCTGCCGGCCCAATCGAGCCGGCTGCTCAAAGTGAACTACCAGAGCCTCGTGGCGAAAGCCGACCTTTCCTACAATGCGCCAGTAGTTCGCAGCGAAGAAGGGATGCCGATCGGCAATGGCCGCATGGGCACCCTGGTGTGGACCACTCCCTCGGCGCTTCATTTCCAGATCAACCGGGTGGACCTTTTCTGCATGGGCAACAATACCCGGAGCTTTCCCAAAGGCCATACCGATTATTCCAGCGGCTGCGGGTACATGGATATCAATGTCGTCGATTATGGCGACGACGTCTTTTCAGGCAAAGCTTTCAGCCAGCATCTGTCGGTTTTTGAAGGCCTGACGACCGTCAAGGGCAAAGGTATCACCTCCCGCGTGATCATGTGCAATGACGGCGATGTGATGGCCACGGAGATAGACGACCAACGCGCCAACCCCCAAGCCATCGACATCGACCTGCGCATGTTGCGCTACGGCATAGAATACTCCGCCGGGACGAACTACGGGCTCACCAGCCGTCATGCCGTTCAGATCAGGACGATGAATCATGTCGCGACTTCGCGGTTGGAAATCCGCGATGGTCGGATTCTCCTCATCCAGGATTTCCGCGAAGGCACTTTCTACAGTGCCTCCGCGGTCGCCATCGGCGTTGCTGGTCGGAAAAGCAAAACCACTTACTACAATGAAGCCACCGTGCGGCTGTCGGCTCCTCCAGCCGGCGGGAAATTCACGATCCTGACGGCAAGCGCGACCAGTTATGACCGCACGGAAGATGTCGGGAGTCTCGCGTTGAAGCAGTTGGACGCCGCACAGTCAAAGAGCTTCGATGACCTGGTGAACGATGCCCGCGCCTGGTGGAGCGTTTTTTGGCCCAAGTGCTTTGTTCGCTTGCACAGCGCCGATGGCGTCGCGGATGAGGTCGAAAAGAACTATACCTACTTCCTTTACCTCATGGCGTCCTGTTCGCGTGGGACCTACATGCCGCGGTTCTGCGGCATGCTGTGGGGCACGGGCGGCGACCTGCGCATGTGGGGGTCGCAGTATTGGTGGAATAACCAGGGCGCTTATTTCAACGGATTCACTCCCGCCAACCGGCCCGAATTGATGGGGACGGTCTTTATCACTTACAGCCGCATGTTCGACTCTCTGTCTCGTGCCGCGCGCCAGCAATGGGGCAGCCGGGGCGTCTGGATCCCCGAAACGTGCTGGTTCGATGGACTGGAACCCGTCCCACAAAACCTCGTTGCCGAAATGCAGGACATCTATTTGGCGAAAAAACCGTGGAGCGAGCGCTCCAAGGAATTCATGGACTTTGCGCAAGACAAGAACGGCCTGAATAGCCGCTGGAATTGGCGTTTCTTGAACCCTGGGGCAGCCAACAGCACACGTCCGGGTCCCCCGTTCGCCTGGACCTCGCACGTCCTGTCCACCACCGCCAAGATCGCTTACATCTATTGGCTGAATTATGCCTATTACCTGGATCAGGACTGGCTACGCACGACCGGCTATCCCATGATCAAAGGGGCCGCGGAGCTCTACCGGAATTTCCCCAACCTCTACAAAACGCCGGATGGCAAATATCACATCCGTTACGTGAACAATCTCGAAAGCGCCTGGGGCGGCTCCGATGCGCCGGAAGAATTGTCGGCCATGTATGAAATGATGGCCCTGGCGATCCGCTCCTCGGAGATACTCGGTGTCGATGCCGACCTTCGCCCTCGCTGGCGGGAAGTGCTCGATAATCTGACCCCGATCCCCCCCGCCGCGCTGGAACCCGCAGAGTATTACGACTTGTGCAATGTCGGAACCGACGACAAAGCCCTCTATGAAAGAGTGCTCGCCGCTTACCGCCGGCGAAACGCCAACCTGAATGAGAAAACCTCTCTCAACGTGTTGTCCCGCGCTCCGGTCGTCGCGGCCAACCTCGGTCTGGCTGACGATGTGAAGTATTTGATCCCAGGTGAGATTCGCTCCGTCAAACGAGACAATTGCGACTATGCGGGCTGCGGCGAATCGGGCACCGGCCCCTTGCGCAACCGCCTGATGCTGCGGGAAGGACCCGGGGCAATTGAATTCGAGCGTCTGGGCGTGGCTGCTCATGCCCTCCAGAATGCGTTGCTCCAAAGTGTCCCACCATCTCCTGGGAAGGAACCGGTGAATTACCTTTTTCCGGCCTGGCCGAAAGAGTGGGATGCCCAGTTCCTGCTGGCGGCCCGCGATGCCTTCCTGGTCAGCGGGTCCGTGAAACAAGGGCAGATTGAATTTGTGGAATTCTATTCCCAAAAGGGCGGACAATGCCGGTTGCAGAATCCGTGGCCGCACATCCAAGTCACTCTCTATCGCAACGGGAAACCCGCCGAAGATCTCTCAGGCAAACAATTGGTGTTTCCCACTGCCAGTGGAGAAACGCTCACCCTGGCCCCCAAAGGCAGCGCCTTGGTTGAACAAGCGGTCCAATGAATATGAATATCAGCATGTTACAAAGGGGTTACATTCACGATTTCCTCGGCGTTCCTCCGCGTCCCCGGCGGTAGTATTTTCTCGCTCTTTACCGCAGAGGGCGCCGAGGATCGCGGAGGTTTGTAAAATCGGCTGACCACGACGGCGCGGAAAAATGACTGAGCCTGAATTGGTGAGCAAATCGCAGTGATCAAGTGGAGGACTGGATCACCAACCCGTTTAGCTCAAATTGAAGGGGGCCACGGCGAGAGTTACAATTCGGTTACGGCCGATCGCTGTCGAACGAGGCGCCGAGATGCTTGGCGTGCGTAGGACGGAGTTGCATAATCCCCCTTACCGATGGTTCTGAGAAGAGAACTCGCTCTGAAGACGGTCCTCGACGGATTGAGTTTCCTCAGGTTAGCTTGTGAAGACCGAGGAAAGCTTGGCCTTTTCGACCTCCACGTTCACGCGGAGTCGTTCTTCTGCCCATTTTTGAACGCGGCTTTTGGTCTAAACCTGCAGGTCCTGAAAACCGGCCATCCTGCAGTCGACCTGGGCGATGCCCAAGTTGGCAAAGCGTTTCAAATCACCGCGCAGCACGGCAAGGCGAAGGTTCAGCAAGCGCTTGACACATACTGCGCCCATGGGCTTTTTTCGATCTACCCATCGCTTCGGATCCTGATCATCGGCAAACGCCAGGATACGTATGCGGTGCGCATTCCCGAGGGGGTCACGTTCGATCCGGCCGCGGATATTATCGATATTCAGTCCCTTGGGGCCAAAATCGCGCGCATGGACACCGCTCAAATCGGGCGCCTTGCTGAAATCGTCAGGGCCGAGTTTGTGAACGCGGATGTAGCGACTAAAGCATATGGGCCTTCAGACGTCCTACAGGTGTCGCTGAGCGGCCAGGTGCTCGCCCGACCAGAAACAACATGTACTTTCGCT
>Ga0307477_10004398_pt1 | contig 10275 bp, 10 predicted proteins | sample atmos_gasesECM2C_FD_203316 | JGI IMG/M metagenome (GOLD analysis project Ga0307477, IMG submission 203316) | Hardwood forest soil microbial communities from Morgan-Monroe State Forest, Indiana, United States - atmos_gasesECM2C_515 | ecosystem: Environmental > Terrestrial > Soil > Temperate... | reverse complement strand
CGGCATAAAGCCCGAACATCACGACGCCCTGCAGGCTGAACCAGCCGACCACCGTCTGCGCCGGAACAAAGGCTGAGATGATCAGGGTGTAGACCGGGATGCGCGCCGAGCAGGTCATCAGCGGCGCAACCAGGATCGTTGCGAGGCGGCCGCGCCGGCTGGCGATGACCCGGGTTGCCATGATGCCGGGTATCGCGCAGGCAAAGCTCGACAACAGCGGGATGAAGGCGCGGCCGTGCAGCCCGGCACCGCCCATGATGCGGTCCATCAGAAAGGCGGCGCGGGCCATGTACCCGAAATCCTCGAGCAGCAGGATGAAGAAGAACAGGGTCAGGATCTGCGGCAGGAAGACGAGGACGCTGCCGAGCCCGGAGATGACCCCGTCGCGCACAAAGCTCAGCAGCCAGCCTTGCGGCAATATGGTGCCAACCCAGACGCCGAGGCCTGCAAAACCGCTCCTGATCAACTCCATCGGCGCCTGCGCCCAGCTAAAGACTGCCTGGAACATCAGGAACAAGATCGCCAGCAGGATGACGAGGCCGAGCACCGGGTGTAGCACGACCTGGTCGACGCGCCGGGTAAAACTGTCGGGCCGGCCGGGCATCCTGACCGCAGCATCGAGAATGCGGTCAGCTTGGCGTTGCGTCGCGCGCAACTCGGCAGCGTTCGGCTCGGACCAGGTGCCCTCGGCCGCCACGAGCCCCTGGGGCAATCCACGCTCGCTGATCACCTCGTCGATGCGCGCGAGAAGATCGCGCGTGCCGCCGCGGCGCACCGCGACGGAAGCCACGACGGGAACGCCAAGCTCCGCGGACAGCCGGTCGAGGTCAATCTCAAACCCGCGATGACGCGCGATGTCGAACATGTTGAGCGCGAGGATCATCGGCCGGCCGACGCGCTTGAGTTCGATCGCGAGCCGCAGTGCGAGTCGCAGGTTTGTCGCATCGGCGACGCAGACGAGGAGGCGCGGGACATCCTCTCCCGTGAGGCGTCCGAGGACGATGTCACGGGTGACGATTTCGTCGAGGCTGCGGGCCCGTAGCGAATAGGTCCCAGGCAGGTCGATCAGCCGCACGGTAAGCCCCGCGGGCGTCTGCACGACGCCCTCCTTGCGCTCCACCGTCACGCCGGGGTAGTTGGCGACCTTCTGACGACTGCCGGTCAGCGAATTGAACAGCGCCGTCTTCCCGCTGTTCGGGTTGCCGACCAGGGCGATGCGGGCCGGCAGCGCTAGCTCGCTCATCCGCCGTCCGACTCGACAAGGATCGCGGCTGCCTCCCGGCGGCGCAGCGCAACCGTTGCCTCGTTTACCCGGACCGCTATCGGATCGCGGCCGAACAAACCCTGATGCAGCACTTCCACGCGGGCGCCTTCGACAAATCCTAACTCGATCAGCCTGCGCTCGAGCTCGAGCGCAGACACGCCGTGGCCGTCCGAGCGTACTTCCACGGCCCGGATTCGGCCGGCGAACCCAACCGGCGCGGTGCCGAGCGCCAGCGTATTATCAGCGCATCTGCGTGCGATGACAGGCATATCCTTCCACCCGGGTTCGACCGAACCTATTGCGAGTGGATTTCATTTGCAAGTCTGCCGACTCCATGCGCCATCTTGCCTCACAGCCGCGCTCGCCACCCCTCACCCCGCTTGCGCGGAGAGGGTCATTCTGTCTCGGCGATATCTCGCATTTGCCGGAGCTCGCCGACTGGCTGGATGCCGATGCTACCGTCCCTTTGCGGAGGTCGGACCTTCCTCCGGCTATATAGCAAGTGACGTGTCGTAATGTTTTTTCCCCGCCGTGAGGGAGATGGTGACTGGGCTCGGCCAAGGGCCGACCCCGCCACGCGTCACAAGTGAGGGCGTGGTCCCGGTCGTCAGATATACACGCCGCGCATCCCGCCTTCGGGATAGCGTGTGCCGGCAGCGGCGCCGATCGGGATCGTTGCCGAGATGCGGTCGACCTCGGCCGGGGTCAGCAGGACGCGTGTCGCGCCGAGATTCTCCTCGAGCCGGGCAATACGCTTGGTGCCGGGGATCGGGATGACGTCCGGCCCCTGCGCCAGGAGCCAAGCCAATGCGAGCTGCGCCGGTGTGCAGCCTTTTTCTTCGGCGATCCCCTCGAGGCGTTCGACGCGCGCGCGGTTCTTGGCGAAATTGTCGCCGATAAAGCGGGGATGGCGGCCGCGCGTGTCGCCCGCGTCGAGATGTGCAAGGTCGGGGACGACGCCGGCCAACAGGCTGCGGCCGAGCGGCGCGTAAGCGAAAAAGGATATGCCGAGGTCGCGGGTGAGTTCGCGCGTCTGCGTCGCCTCCTCGCGATAGAGCAGCGAGAACTCCATCTGAACGGCCGCGATCGGATGGGTCGAATGGGCACGGCGAATACGCTCGGGCCGTGCCTCGCACATCCCGAGATAACGGACCTTGCCCTGCTCGACGAGCCGGGCCATCGCGCCGACGGTCTCTTCGACCGGCACCGCCGGATCGACGCGATGCTGATAGTAGAGATCGATGGTCTCGACACCGAGCCGCTTCAGGCTCGCCTCGCAAGCCTGCGCGATATAGGCCGGGCTGCCGTCGACGCCATTGGCGCCGCCGGGCCGCCGCGTTTGGCCGAATTTGCTGGCAATCACGATGCCGTCGCGCCGCCCTTTGAGCGCCCGGCCGAGCAGCTCTTCGTTCTGGCCCCAGCCGTACATGTCCGAGCTGTCCAAATGGTCGACGCCGAGATCGATCGCCCGGTGGATCAGCGCGATCCCGGCCGCGTCGTCACTGGTACCGTAGACGCCGGACAGGCTCATGCAGCCGAGACCGATTGCCGAGATCTCCGGCCCGCTCCTGCCGAGCCTGCGCCGTTGCGTGACAATCGTGTCGCCCATGGGTCTCTCCTTATCCCTTTGTGACAAGCCCTAATAGAAGCGTATGATCCCCGGCGCAATCCAGGCGAGGGAGGAGTTGATGGCAGCTACAACACATGTTTACGCCGGTGTGGCGCGGTCGATGGAGGGAACCTTCGGCGGCATCTTTCGTCAAGCCGTCGGCGATGATCGGTGGGAACGCCTAACCAATGGCTTATCGGACGAGACCGAGGTGCATGCCATCACGGTTCATCCGGAGAATCCCGATGTGGTATATATCGGGACCACCAAGGGCACCTTCCGCAGCACCAACCGGGGCGGTCGCTGGGAAAAGCTTAACCTGCCCGACAAGGACGCCGACATCTGGTCGGTTTGCGTCCATCCGAAGAACCCGCGCATCCTCTATGCCGGCGCAACCCCGCCCGGCGTCTATCGCAGTGACGATGGCGGCGAGACCTGGCGCAAGACGGCGGATCCGGGATTGCCGCACGACCGGGTCATCATGGCTTTTCCGTGCCGAGTCATGCGGCTCGCCGTCGATCCCAACTCGCCGGACGACATCTATGCGACGCTCGAAGCCAACGGCGCGATGCGCAGCCGCAACCGCGGCGAGACCTGGGAAGATTGCACCGCCGATCTGATCCGCTTCTGTGAGGAGCCCAAATACCGCAGCCGGATCGGCAGCCAGACCGAGATCGAGGGGATGCTCGACGGCCATGCGCTCGCCGTCAGCGCCGCCGCGCCCGGCACCGTGTTTCTGGCGAACCGCATGGGTCTCTTCCGCAGCGACAACCGCGGCGAGACCTGGAAGGACATGGAGATCGGCCGGTTCTCGCCGCTGACCTATGGCCGCGACATCCGCGTCTCGCCGCATGACCCCAAGGTCATGTATGCCTGCCTCAGCCCGGCGGCGCGCAGCACCGACGGCGCGATCTACCGCACCGAGGATGTCGGCCAGACCTGGAAGCGCTTCGACCACGGGGTCAAGGCGGAGGCGACGATGATGGCGGTAACGGTGCATCCGCGCGACCCCAACCAGGTATACGGCGTCTCGCGGTTCGGGCAGGTCTTCGGTACCCAGGATGGCGGCCGGACCTGGCACGAGCACCGACTGCCGGAAGGCGCCCGCGATCTTTACGCGGTCGCCTGCGGCTAAGCTGCGCTTAGCCCTCACTCACCCAGCGCTTCGCGCTGGGTGAGTGAGGGGCAAGGGAGGATGCCGTGGAAGAAGCCGCCTCTCAAAATCGAATGAAGCAGAAGCTCAGCGCGGGCGAGCTGGTGCTGTGCATGAATTTGCGCCTGGCGCGCACGGTCGACATCGCAATGGTCGCCAAGGCGGGCGGTTACGATGCCCTTTATGTCGACATGGAGCACAGCCCCTATTCGATCGAGACCACCTCGACGATCTGCGCTGCCGCCCTCGGCATCGGCATCACACCGCTGGTGCGGGTGCCGAGCCATGACGCCCACTGGTCGAGCCGAGTGCTGGACGGCGGCGCGCAGGGTGTCATCGTTCCGCATGTCAACAACCGCAGTGAAGCCGAGGCAGTGGTGCGCAATTGCCGCTTCCCGCCGGTGGGTCGGCGCTCGGTGATGGGGCTCGGACCGGCGCTCGGATATCGCGCTGCACCACTCGGCGAGCTGAACGAACGCCTCAACAACGATACCGCGCTTATCGTCATGCTGGAAACCGCCGAGGGCATCGACAATGCCGCGACGATTGCGGCATTGCCCGGGATCGACGTGTTGCTGATCGGCTCGGGCGACCTGACGACGGACTACGGCATTCCGGGGCAGGTCGACCACCCGCGTCTGCGCGAAGCCTATGAACGCGTCGCCAGCGCCTGCCGGGCGCACGGCAAAGTGCTGGGGGTCGGTGGCATCCGCCACAATGTCGCGCTGCAGGGCGAGCTGATCCGCCTCGGCGCACGGTTCGTCATCGCCGGCACCGATGTCAATTACGTGCTCACTGGGGCGCGTCAGGACACCGCCGCATTGCGCGCGATCCCGCTCGGGTGATCCGGGGTTGGGCGATCTCTTGAGTTGCCTCGAGCCGGCGGAAAGCATCGAGTGGCTCGGGGAGAAGGCGATGGTGCTGCGCGGCTTCGCGCGGCACCAGGCAGCGGTTCTGGTGGCTGCGGTAGCGCAAATCATCGCTGCGGCGCCGTTCCGCAACATGATCACACCCGGCGGGTTCCGGATGTCGGTAGCGATGACCAATTGCGGTCGAGCCGGTTGGGTGACCGATCGCCGAGGTTATCGCTACGAGCTCGTCGACCCGATGACAGGACGCGCATGGCCGCCGATGCCGCGATCGTTTCAGCGACTCGCCGCAGCCGCGGCAGAAGCTGCCGGTTTCAGCGGCTTTGAACCCGATGCCTGCCTGATCAACCGGTACGAGGCGGGGACCCGGTTGTCGCTGCACCGCGACGAGAACGAGCGAGACCTGACCGCGCCGATCGTCTCGGTCTCGCTCGGGCTGCCGGCGATTTTCTTGTTCGGTGGCCAGAGCCGGGGCGACCGGCCCCGTCGCATTGGGCTGGAGAGCGGCGATGTCGTCGTGTGGGGCGGTCCCGATCGCCTGGTCTACCACGGGGTGGCACCGCTTGCCGAAGGCGACGACCCGCTGACCGGCCAATCCCGGATCAATCTGACACTCCGCAAGGCGCTGTGAAACTCCAGACGGCAATGCTGGCACTGGCGCTCCTGGCGTCGCCTTGGCAAGCGCCTGCGCAAGAAGCACAGACGTTGAAGGAGCGCCTCTCCGACAAGGCGTCCGACGATCAGCGCGTCGACAATTGCCATGTGCCCGTGGAGCGTCGCGGACCCAAGCCTCGCCCCGATTGCCCTGCTGAGGCGCGCCCATCGCCGGCTGCGGCGGAGGCCGGGGTGCTTGCGGCGCCGAAAGCACAGTGATCTGCGTCTTCACCGCCCGGGCCACCGGCATCATCATGCCGTTGGGGTTTGTCGGTCTTGGATTGACGTTGGCCGGATTTCGCTGATGAAGACCTTCTCTCTCGTTCCCAACTCCGAGGGTCCTCGGCGCGAGTTCAAGATCACTTGGGGCTTGCGCGCTGGCTATGGCCTATCGGGTCGGTGGTATGATCTCGAAGAGGCGATCCGCGCGGCCCATCGCTGGATGAGGGAGCGCGATGCCCGTGCCGAACCGTTTCTCTCGGGCATGTTCACACGCGGTGAAGTTATCTATGCGGGCTCGGAAGCCGAAGCCGCTCATGATCGCGAGCCCGTCGCGATCTTTACGGGCGAGGTGCTGCCGCTCTATGCGGCCGATATAGACGATGACAGGGTTCGGATACTGCTCAACGAACTCGCATCCGAAATCGGGAGAATCCTCGAACAGGAAGAGGTCCACGTCGCGTATCGCGATCGGACATGGACGCTAAAGGCAGTCGGTGAGGAGACACGACCTTGAGCCTTTCACTCAGTGTAAAAGCAGCACGCCGCACCAAAGGGTTTTCGGGCGGGGACCTCTCCGGGCATCGCGGCGCAGGCGGTAAGGCGGGCCGGCTCAGAACGCATAACGACGTAGCCCGCCATCCACCGGGATGACCGCGCCGCTGATGTAGTGCGCGAGCGGCGACGCCAGAAAAACCGCCAGCACGGCCAGGTCCTCGGGCTCGCCATAGGCGCCGACCGGGATCTCGGCTGCGGCGTGGCTCTTGCGGTATTCTTCGGAATAGTTGCGGCGGATCTGCTCGCTCATGATACGTCCGGGCGGGATCGAGTTGACGGTGATCCCGTACTTGCCGACATCGCGCGACAATCCTTTGGCCCAGGCGTGCATCGCGGCCTTGGCGGCAAAGGCGGCGTTGAGCCGGTCGGGTTCCGATTTCCCGGTAATGTTGATGATCCGACCCCAGCGGCGCTCAATCATTTGTGGCAGCAGAGCATGGGTGATCTGGCGCTGCCGGGTAAAGTTGAGCGTGATCGCCTCATCCCAGCTCTCCTCCGGAGCATCCACCGGAAGCGGGCGGCTGCCGCCGGCGCAATTGACCAGAATGTCTACATGGCCGAGCCCGGCGAGTGCGGCATCACGCAAGCTGATCCCCGCATCTGCGGCCATAATGTCTTGGGTGATCGGCACTGGGCACGGTCCCTGGCCACGCTCGATCTCCCTCGCGAGTTGCTCGAGAAGGTGGGTTCGGCGAGCCACCGCTGCGACTTGAACACCCTCGGCAGCCAGCCCTTTTGCGATCGCGCGGCCGATCCCCATGCTCGCCCCGGTAACGAGCGCAGTCTTCCCGACGAGCTGCAGGTCCATGATCTCTCCTCCGAAACGTAGCGGACCATCGCGGGCGCTTTCGCGCAAGCTAAATGCACCAGCCGGGATAGCGGTCCCGGCGGGACGGCCGACTGACGCCTTGCGGGTTATCAACGGGTGGCGCAGCCCGCAGGGGTAGAGCCTTTCGCACGGCGGCGACGCTCAGCGAGCCCGAGCAAATCCTTTTCGAGTGTGAGGTGGCTCACACAGCTTGCCATGAATTTGCCCGATGATTGTCATGTTTGCAGCGTTGTCGTGTTTGTAGCGTGGGCAAACCTCAAGAGGAGGAGGTGCTATGGGTGCGATACTCTCGCGTTTGAGGATGCAACGCGCTGTTGGAACGAATCGGGATCGCGCCGGAGGGTCGCCGCCACGCGGTGTGGAGCGTTCCCACACCGAACTAGGCGGAGGGAACCGATCGGAACGAGGCGGAGAACGACCGCCCTGAAATCCTGCGAAGAACCCCACGAACATTCGATATATCCACTCACCGAGCCCTTGATTAAGCTTTTTAGTGTTCTAGGGAGGGTCCGCAAATGTGCTATCGCTCCTACTCGGTTATCACGAGGGTAATGCTTTTGACTCGCTAACTGGTTGTTAACTGCTGTCGGTAATCCTGGTTAACGAAGGCCCCGCCGGTACGTGTTACCGGCCGAACCCGGAGGTTCTTATGCGCGTGCTTCTTGTCGAGGATGATGCGACAACCGCGGCCGGCATCAAGATGATGCTCGGCAAGGAAAATTTCATTTGCGATGCGACCGATCTCGGCGAGGACGGCCTGGAGATCGGCAAGCTCTACGATTACGACATCATTCTCCTCGATCTGATGCTTCCCGATATCGACGGGTACGAAGTACTGCGGCGCCTGCGCGCGGCGCGCGTGCGCACGCCGATTTTGATCCTTTCCGGTCTTGCCGAGCTTGACCACAAGATCAAGGGTCTTGGTTTCGGCGCCGACGACTTCCTGACCAAGCCGTTCGATCGTCGGGAACTGGTCGCCCGAATCCAGGCGATCGTGCGACGCTCAAAGGGCCACTCGGAATCGACGATCCGGACCGGCAAGCTACTCGTTAATCTAGACAGTCGCATCGTATCGGTCGAAGACCAGCCAGTTCATCTAACCGGCAAAGAATACGGTATCCTTGAACTGCTCAGCCTACGCAAGGGCACTACCTTGACGAAGGAAATGTTCCTCAACCACCTTTACGGCGGAATGGACGAGCCGGAGCTAAAAATCATCGATGTCTTCGTCTGCAAGCTGCGCAAGAAGCTCGCCCAAGCGACCGGCGGCAAACATTACATCGAGACCGTTTGGGGGCGCGGGTACGTACTGCGTGACCCGGTCGAAACGTCCGTAACACTGGCGCCCGCTGCGGGCTCGGCGGCAGCTTAGCCGGCGAGAGCGACCGCGGTCAGTCGAAGCCGCCGGAGTTCTTCCGTGCGGACCAGCCGGCAGCCCAGCGTTTCCGCAAGAAGGCCGGTGAAATAGGCCTGGACCGAGCGCGAGGTGAGCGCAGCGACTGGTAGCGCGAGCAGCAGCGCGGCGCTCGTCTCGGGCGACAGCGCCGTGAATTCACCGGTCGCTTCGAGATCGAGGCCGTCAGGCGCGACCGCCAAGACCAAGCTGCCGCCACGGGAAAGCACTTCGGCTCCGGTCAAGAGAAGGTTGCACGCCAGTCTCTGCCAATCGAGCGGCAGAGCGCGAATGCTCTCGCCATAATCGCAGGTGATTCTCGTCCTCTCGAAAAAGCGGCTAGCGAGTTCGTTCGGTGGTGAGCCGACCATCGACCCGCCACCAAAACCGTAGGCAAAGCGGTAGAATTGGAGCCGTGTGGCGGCGCGACTCGCGCTGTCGCCGACGAGCGCGATGGCATCGTGCACGAAGTCCTGGTCCGCATGGCCTCCCGCAAGGACAGGCTCGTCCACGAGCAGCTCGACCCCGTTGCTTATCGCTGCAATCGGTCCGATCAGATCATGACACAAGCGGGCTGTCAGAAGCTCCAACAACCGCAAATCGAGGGGACCGGCAACCACACCACGCCGTGGCGGCAGCGCGGGCGCTTGATCGGCAACCCCGGTGAACGCCGATCCGAGCAAAAGGTGGTCGATATCCTGCCAACTCATTTGCAATCCACCATTCGCGGCGCAAACGTGCTGATAGCCTCTTCGACGTCAGTAGGCCGTCCTGCGGCGACAGCCGCACCCAGCTCAACCGCAAGCAGCTTTCAGCAACGCGGCGGCGGTTTCGAGATCCTCGGGCCTGTTGGCATTGAAGAACGGATCGACCGGCTGGTCGGCGAACGGCACCGTCGCCAGCACGTGGCGGGCGGTCCATATATCGACCTTGCGGACCGCCTGACCGACCACCGCCCGGCGGAGGTCGTCGCGCAGCCGTACCGGCCACAGCCCGAAGACCGGATGGGAGCGGCCACCCGAGGCGGCGCAGGCGAGGTCGGCGCGCGCCTCGTCGAGCCCATCGGCGAGGTGTGCGACGAGATCGACGGGCAGGAACGGTGCGTCGGTGGCGACGCTGACGACGTAGGGGCAATCCGGACGATGCGAGGCAGTCCAATCGAGGCCGGCAAGCACGCCTGCAAGCGGGCCGGCAAAACCCGTTACACTGTCGGCCGCCACCGGCAGCGCGAAGCGGGCGAAGCGCGCAGGATCGCCGTTGGCGTTGAGCACGAGCGCGTCGACCTGCGGCCGCAGCCGCTCGATGACCCGCTCGAGCAACGGAATTCCGCCCAGCAGACGCAACGCTTTGTCGCCACCTCCCATGCGCCGCGACTGTCCACCCGCGAGCAGGAGCCCGACGACCTTCACGCTGTGTCCTCGGCAAGGGTCGCCTTGCGGGCGAACTTCGGGTGCTCGTCCTCGACGGTCCTGACATCGCCGTCGAAAATGATGCGTTCGCCGCCGGCGAGCGCGACAAACCGTTTCCCCTTGGCGCGGCCGACTAAGGTGAGCCCGGCCTGACGCGCAAGGTCGACCCCCCAGGCGGTGAAGCCGGAGCGCGAGATAAGGATCGGAATACCCATCTGCACGGTCTTGATCACCATCTCGGAGGTGAGGCGACCGGTGGTATAGAAGATCTTGCCGACCGGAGAGATGGAGTTGACGTGCATGTAGCCGGCGATCTTG
>Ga0307477_10004396_pt1 | contig 10279 bp, 5 predicted proteins | sample atmos_gasesECM2C_FD_203316 | JGI IMG/M metagenome (GOLD analysis project Ga0307477, IMG submission 203316) | Hardwood forest soil microbial communities from Morgan-Monroe State Forest, Indiana, United States - atmos_gasesECM2C_515 | ecosystem: Environmental > Terrestrial > Soil > Temperate... | reverse complement strand
CCAGCACGCCGATGTCGACCAGCACGGACAGCAGCAGCCACCGGCCGCGAGCGGTTAGCCGGTGAGGGTTGACGGGGGCGGAGGCGGAGGCCAGGGCCGGAGTGCTGTTCGGCAACACCGGGCCGGCGCTGGAGTTGGCGCCCGGGGCGGTTGGGGCGACGGGAGCGGGTAGGGCGGGGCTGGCCCCGAGTGCCGCGCCGGTCGGCGCCGGGGGGCTCGGCGCCGGTGGCCCTCCGAGACCGTTGCCCGCTGGGAGGGGGGCGCCGAGGTTGCTCGGCGGGGGCACGGTCGTCGGCGGTGGCGCTGTGGTCGTCGTGGTCGTGGGCGGTGGCCCTTCGACGGCCGGCTGCACGGAGCTGGCCGTCAGCGGTTCGAAGGTGGCGTCGAACGTCGGCATCGGAGTGGAGGGCGCGGCCTGGAGAACCACGTTGTCGGGTTGCTGGAGCAACGAGAGATCGAACGTCATGGTCGTGCCGTCGGCGCTCAGCACACCGGCGACCGATCCGGTTGCGCACGCCGGTGTCGGTCGGGCCGACCAGGCGCCGGCGCTGCCGGGTGGCTTCCAGTTCGACGACGTGGAGCAGGCCTCGATCGTGACCTGCGACGCGGGCTGAGCCTGGTGCACCTTCAGGGTGAGGACCGGTTGGGACGCGCCCGCGGCCAGCGTGAAGCGCACGGCCGAGATCGATTGCGGTCCCGAGACGGTGGAGGAGACCCACAGTCCCCCCGAGGGGACCTGCGGCGGCGGGGGCAGCGGGGCGCCGTCAGGCTGGGCCACCCACCAGTAGCCGGACTTCACCTGGGTGGTGGCGGCGAAGGTGGTGGTCGGCGCCAGGGCGAGCACGGCGCCGAACAGCACGGCGACTCCCAGGCGCCTCACGTCAGGTCGACGCCCGCAGCGGCCGGGCCCGGCGGGCCGGCTTGACCGCATCGCTCCCGCCAGCCTCTTCTGGGATCGCGGCGGCGCTGTCGTCCTGCCCGAGGCCGGAGCGGTTGATGGCGGCCTGGTCGGTGCCGAGGTAGGACGCGACCACCTCGGGGTGGTTCACGACATCGTGGGGCGAGCCCATGGCGATGACCCGACCCAGCTCGAGGGCCAGCATCGTGTCCGACACGCTGGTGATGAGCGGCATGTCATGTTCGATGACCAGCAGCGCGCAGCCGACCTCTTGCTTGATGCGCAGGAGCAGCGGCCCCAGGGCTTCGGTCTCTCGCTGGGCGATCCCCGAGCTGGGCTCGTCGAGGATGAGCACCGACGGCCGGTGGGCGATGGCCATGGCCAGGTCCACGATCCGGCGGCTGCCGGTCGACAGCTCCGACACGAACTTGCTGCGAAAGGCGCCGAGCCCGAGCAGCTCGATGAGCTCCTGCACCTCCCACGCCACCTCGGTCTCGACATCGGTGACCGCGGGCAGCATCAGGGCGGCCGCGATGGGATCGCGGACGTCGAGATGGCGCTCGAGGGCAACGGCGATGTTCTCCGCGACGGTGAGCGTCGGGAACAGACGAGCGTCTTGGAACGAGCGACCCAGTCCCGCCATGGCCCGGTGATTGGGCGACCGGTCGGTGACGTCGTTGCCGAGGAATCGGATGTGGCCGCGCTCGGGGCGGACGAATCCGGAGATGGCGTCAAAGACCGTGGTCTTGCCGGCCCCGTTGGGGCCGATGAGACCCAGCACCTCGCCTTGATGCAGATCGAAGGTGACTTCATCCACGGCGCGCACGCCGCCGAAGCGCACCACCACGCTGTCAAGGCCGAGCACAACCGGCGTGTCTGGGGCCGCCCACGGCTCGAGCGCGCCCGCCTTGGCCTCCGCCGGCGACGCGCCATTGGCCCGCCGGCGGCTCCGCGTGGCCGGGGCTGGGACGGACGCCACCGCTCCGTCGGCCAGCTCAGGGTGGCCGATGGCCGTCGCCGCGCCCTCGAGGAACACCGATCGGAGGATGTCGCCCCGGCCCAGCAGGTCGGCGGTGGCGCCACTGAAGCGCACCTCGCCCTTTTCCATGAACACCGCTCGTTGGGCCAGCGTTAGAGCGACATTGACCGACTGCTCGACGAGCACGATGGTCGTGCCCTGGTCGTGGATGGCGCGCACGATCTGAACCAGCTGGCCGACGATGGCTGGGGCCAGCCCCAGGCTGAGCTCGTCGATCATCAACAACCTTGGCTTGGCGATAAAGGCCATGGCCAGGCCGAGCATCTGTTGTTCGCCGCCGGAGAGGTTGCCGGCGAGGGTGTCGGCTCGTTCTCGCAGCACCGGGAAATACTCGACCGCCCGGGCCGTCGCAGCCCGGATGTGCTCGGGGTCCCGGCGGCGGTAGAGCCAGCCGGCCAGGCGCAGGCACTCGTTGACGGTGAGGGTCGGGAACACGCTGCGCCCACCGGGCATCTGGACGATGCCGAGCTTGGTCGATTCCACCGCTCCGAGGTGGGTGACGTCGCGCCCGTCGAAGTAGATGACGCCGCCGGCGGGCTCGACCAGGCCGGAGATGGCCTTGAGGAGGGTGGACTTCCCGGCTCCGTTGGTGCCGAGCAGGGCCACGATCTCGCCTTCGGCCAACTCGAAGTCGACGTCGAACAGGACCTGCACGCTCTCGTAGGCAACGTCGACGCCGGCGCAGCGCAGCAGCGTTCGGCCGCCGGCCGCCTCCCGCTGGCGGCGCATCTCGACGGTGGTGGCGAGAATCTTCATGGCCTTCGCCGCATCCGAGCCCACGAAGCGCTTGCCCGACGCCAGCACCAGGCCACCGATGGCCCAGTAGGGCAACAACGCGGCCAGCGCCCAGCGGTAGCCGTCGTCGGTGGAGACCTTGCTCACCCCCGGGAACACCCACAGCACCCAGACTCCGAGGATGAGGAACAGCGAACCGAACCCGAAGGAGAGAGTGCGGACCCGGGCTGGCGACACCAGGGCCTGCACAGTGAAGAACGGGGGGTAGAAGATCCCGCCGGCGAAGCTGGTGATCACGCCGCAGACCAGGGCGATGGGCAGCGTTGGGGAGACGGCCACCAGGACGAGCCCAACGCCGACGGCCACGAGCGAGAAACCGGCCCGCCGCAGCGGCTCGCCGGGGTCCTTCGCCAGCCAGGACCGTGTCCACCGGCCGCTCAGCAACACGCCCACGAGCTGGAAGGCGGCGTTCATCGAGCCGACCGCGCCGCGCCCGAGCGGCTGCATGCCGTACACCCGCTCGAGGTACAGCGGGAGCAGGAAGGCCAGGGGGATGGCCCCGGCCCCAATGAAGAACCAGGCCGTGTACTGGCGCTTGAGGGTGGGCACGGCCAGAAGCGTGCGGGCCGCTTCCCGGAAGGGGATGGGAGCCTCCCGCTCGGCTTCGGCGGCGGCGTCGGGGTCGTCGGTGCCACCGCGGCGGGGTTCGTGTAGACGCAGGGCGACGAGGGCGACGATCACGATCGGGACGATCAGGATCAAGAAGGCGGCTTGAAAACCCCAGATTGTGGCGGCCGTGCCGGCCACCCCCGGGCCGATGACTGAGCCCAGGAACACCGCGTTTTGATGGGCCGCGAACACCCCGGGCCGGTTTTGCGGGGGGAAGTAGTCGGACAGGAGCGAGCGGTGGATCGGGTCGTTCACGAGCTGGCCGACGCCGTTGCCAATGCGGACCAGGGTGAGCAGCAGCACGGTGCCGACAATGCCGGTCATGAACGAGAAGGCCCCGGCGAGGAGTCCGCCGATCACCACGAGCTTGCTTCTCGGAAGGCGATCGCCGAAATGGCCGACGGGGATGGCCAAGGCCAGCACGATCGAAAGGTTGCCGATCACCAGCAGCGCGAACTGGCTGTCGCTGAGATGGAAATGGCGCTCGATGTCGGGCGCGAGGACGTTGAAGGCGGCCGTATCGAACTGGTCGAAGAAATGAAGCAGGAAGAGCACGAGCAGGGCGAACACGGCAGCTGGGCCGGCGTTGCCGACGATCTGGTCGCGCCAGCCCCGAGACGGCGTCATGGTTCAGTCCTCGAGCCGGCCCGGAGGCCCTTGGCCGGCGGCTCATCGCCCTCGTCCGGCGGTCGCGCCAGTTCCCGGCCGTTGGTCGAGGGCGCGAGTTCGGCAACGACCGACTCTGCCGCGGCGTGGAGAATCTCAGCCGCAGCGGCGTCGGTGCGCACGTCGGCCAGCAGGCTTGGCACCACGAGGTTGCGCCGGACCGCGACCGCCCGCAGGGCGGCGTCCCGAGCGTTGTAGAACAGCTGGGCCAGACCGCCGGGAACGACGACGAGCAGGATCAGCACGCCCACGCCGCTGGCCAACGACTGGATCTGCGCGTTGAACCCGCCGTATTTGAGCACGCCGATGAACAGGGCCCCGAGCAGCGCGCCCGGGAGCGAGGTGATGCCTCCGATCACGACGATGATGAGCAACAACAGGCTGATGCTCGGGTCGAAGGCGGCCGGCTGGACCGCGTTCTCCTGGTAGGCGAACAGGCAGCCGGCCAGCGCGGCCCAGAAGCCGGAGATGGCGAAGGCCGACAGCCGAGCCACGGGCACGCTCACGCCGTAGCTCTGCGCGCCCCGCTCGTTGTCCCGGGCGGCGATGATCACCCGACCAGCGCGTGAGCGACGGAGCGCCTGCGCCGAGAAGAGGCACAACCCCAGGAACACCAGACACAGGTAGTAGAAGGCCCGCGGCCCCCTGATGCTGTAGCGGCCGTAGAGGAGGGGCCGGTCGATCGTCTGCAACGCGTTGGGGAGCACCGAGCGGAAGTAGTTGGGCGACAGCAGATAGACCTGCACGGCGATACCGAAGGCGAGAGTGGTCACGGCCAGGTAGAGACCCTGGATGCGCAGGGCGGGCACCCCGATGACCACCGCGACCACGGCCCCGGCCACGCCCGCGGCAGCCAACGTCAAGAAGAAGTCGGCGTGCAGATGCAGCGCGAACTCGCTGGTGACGAACGCCCCCACGCCGGCCAGCCCCCACTGGCCGAGGCTGATCTGGCCGGCCCATCCGGTGAGCATCACGAGCGAGACGGCCACGATGGCGTAGATGAGGACGACTGAGGCGAGGATCTGGCGCTCGAGGCCGACCAGGTAGGGCAACGCGATCAACAGGCCCACAACGACGGCGCCGATCAGAAACCTTCCCCAGGCCACTTCGGGCACGTTGCGCAGCTCCGGCGGGATGGCTCGGAACTCCTTGGACAACGACCAGGTGGCCACCCCGCTGTCCTGGCCGCGGGACAGCTTTCCCCGTTGCGTCAACATCGCGACCAGCAGGATCGGCAGCATGAGGGCGCTGGCAATCGAGGGGTCGTGGGAGAAGTAGTACAGCGACTGCTCGATCACCCCGATGGCCACGCCGGCGGCGAGGGCGACAGCAAAGCTCTCCATGCGGGCGATGACGGCCGCGGCCAGTGCGTACAGCAATACGTAGGGCCCGATGTCGGCCCCGACCGGGAGCCCGATCACCGGGATGCGCAGGAAGATGCTGAGCGCTGACAGGGCGGTGGCCAACACCCACACCACGGTCGAGAGTCGGTTGACGGAGATGCCGAGCAGGCGGGCCCGGTCAGCGTTCTCCGCCGCGGCGCGCACGCCGATACCGACGTCGGTGAAGCGGAAGAAGGCGGACAGACCGATCACCACGAGCACGGCGGCGAAGACGATGACCAGCGAGTTGGCGTCGAAGATGAGCGGCTTGATGGTGAGACGTAGTCCGGAGAACGGTGTCTTGGGTGGTGACGGGTCGACGGTGAACCCGCCCCCGAGCCACTTGGGCAGGTAGAACTGCAGCACGGCGAAGAGCAGTGCCACTCCGATGGTCGCCACCGACAGGACGAGCCGGGGCGCTTTGGCGAATCGGCGCACGACGAGGAACTCGACGAGGAGCCCGGACACGATGGCCGCGGCCATGGCGACGACAAAGGCCAGCAGGTACGGCACGTGGTGGACCTTGATGAGGAGCACGGCCAGCACGGCGGCGGCCGCGCCCATCTCGGCCTGTGCGAAGTTGATGATACGGGTCGCCCGGTAGACCAGGATCAGGCCGAAGGCCACCATCGAGTACAGCAGGCCCACCAGGACCCCGAAGACGAACTCTCCCGTTGGGGGCACCCGGTTGCGCAACAGCAGCTCGATCGCGAGGTACAGCCCGAGGAACGCGAGCAACGTCCGCAGGGCCGGACCGCCGCGCCGGCTCGTCCATACGGCGGTCACCCGGCTGCGCGCCGGCGACTTCCGCCACCGGTCGGCGACGTTAGGGAGCACAGAAGCCGTTCGGGAAGAGCCCGGCCGTCCCGCCCTGCAGCTGGCCGAGCTGGTAGCGCACGCCGCCGTTGACCGGCATGTACGTGCCGGGATGCCCGTTGATGGGCGAGACGGAAGTCGGGCAGTACCAGACCTCGCGGAAGTCCTTGATGCCGGTCCACGGGAAGTTGCCCTTGTAGGCGAACAGGGGGTAGTTGGGCGAGCCGCCCATGGGGCCGAGGTTGGTGAGGCCGAGGCGCATGTTGGCTGGCGTCAGGTTTGGACCGGCCGTCTGGAAGGCCGTGCCCATGAGGGAGTAGTAGGCCCACGCCCGGTTCTCAGTCTGGTCGGGCTGGCCGGCGTACCCGCCGTCGTTGAAGGCCTTTACCGCGTCGCTCTGCGCGAACGGGATCGGATCTTGTAGCTCGGACGGGCCGAAGGCGTGGCGCCACACGTCTTGGTTGTAGAGCTGGCCGAGCACGTCGTAGTCGAGCAGTCCGCTGCCCGGCAGCAGGATCTCGGGGTGGTAGTTCTGCTCTGCCAGGGTGTTGCTCAGGAAGACCGGCGCGATCGGGTCACAGAAGCACACCACGGTGGTGATGTGGTCCTGTTTGATGCCGGCCACGGTCGTGTTGCTTTGCGTCTGCGCGGTGTTGATGTCGCTGGCGTAGGCGAACTCTTCGGTCCCCGACTTGGACGTGCCGCACTGGCCGCCGTCGATGAGCTTGACCAGTTGGTCGGCGGCGATCTTGTAAACGGGATCGCCGTTGTTGACCGGGAAGGTGATGGCGACCTTGCGGACGGGGGGCGGGGCGGTCACGCCGTTGAGGGTTTGGACCTCGGGCCCGCCGAACTGGACCGGTTTGCCGGAGAGCTTCTTGCAGTAGTACTCGGCGAGCTGGTCCATGGTTTGCGTGCCGGTCGGGAAGATGTTGTAGAAGTACGGAGCCAGCTGGTCGAAGTAGGACTCCGGCATGTTCTCGCCGCCGGCCGACCCTCCGGCGATCATTATTCCGGCCTGGGCCAGCCCGGCGTAGAGGTTGTCGAGGCCGGTGTGGGCGATGACGAAGGCGGGGTGCATGGCGGCGATGACCTGGGCCTCGGCCTTCTCGCAGGGGGGATCGGGCGGGGTCAGCGAGCACTGGCCCTGGAAGTAGGGGAAGTTGCAGTCGCTTTGCTGCGCTGAGCCCTGATGGTTGCCAGAGCTGGGGCCGTCCATGCTGACGAGCTTGCGGCCGTAGAACTCGAAGCGCTTGTTGAGCTCGGCGGTGAACGCCTGGATGGCAGCGCAGACCTGTGAGTTGGTCGCGGCCAGGTTCTCGGCATTGAGGATCTGGTTGACCTGCGGGTTGCCCTGGGCGTTGTAATAGACGTACCTGATCTCCGTGGCGGTCACCCCGGTCATCGTGGCGCCGCCGTTGTTGCCGCCGTGCCAAACCGGCACGCACTTGGGCATGTAGTAGGTCGGGCCCACCTCCTGGCCGTTGGCCGCGCAGTGGCTCATGTCGGTGCTCGTGTAGCCGATGCCGCCGGACGACTGACCCGTGCCCGGCGCCGGTCCCGTGGACGAGCCACCTCCGGTCACCGAGGATCCGCCGCCGCCCGTTGCGCCGCTCGCCCCGCCGCCGCCTCCGCTCGCTCCGATGCTCGAGCCGCCGCCCACGCTGGAGCCCGCAAGGGCGCCGCCGCCTCCGCCCCCGGTGGCCAGTCCCGAGGTACCGCCCGCGCCGGTGCCGATCGTGCCGGTCCCGCCGGTGCCGCCAGTGCCGAGGGCGTTGAGCCCGCCCTTGGAGGTGGTACCGGGCACCGAGGGAGCGAGGACGACGAGGAGGATCTGGACCGCGGCCAAAGCGAGCAGCGGGGCGTAGCGGCGGCCCAGGACGTTAGGCGTTGGCGCCATGGTGACGTTCCTTGATCTCTAGGTGGACGTAGATTCGGCGAGCGTCGCTCTGGCCGCCTCGGGTAGGCCGAGGATGGCCAGCTGCACGTACAGGATCAACGGCTCGAGGGCCACGAGGTTGGTGTCGTGGCGACGGAGCGCCGCCACGACCAGGTCGTTGGTGGCGGCCACGCAGGCCTCGAAGGCCCCGTCGGGAAGCTCGGGGACGTCGGGCATCTCCCGCCGAGCGCCCGCGTGCCATTGCTTGAGGAGCTCCACGTAGCGTTGCTGAGAGGAGACGCTGGCATCCCGGGCCGGCCGGCCCGCGGCCAGCACCTCGATGAGCAGCGCCCGGGCGTACGAAGGGGCCTCGGCCAAGACGGCGAGATAAACGCGGTTGCCGGCCCGAAGCCGTTCGATCCAGTCGTCGCCGGACGAGCCGGCCGCCGCCACCTGCCGGTAGTGGGCGCGGGCGCCCGCGGCGTGGGCGGCGAGGAAGCACGCCTCCTTGTCGCGGAACTGTCCGTAGAACGTGGCCCGCGAGACGCCGGCCCGGGCGATCACGTCGGCGACCGTCGTGGCCGCGTACCCCTTCGCCGCGACCGCCTCGACCATCCCCTCCAGGATGCGGGCCCGCTGGGAGAGCAGCACGACGTCGGGCGACAGCGAGTGCTTGCCGCGGGGGAGCGAGCGGGGCACCCGTACCGGTCGCGGACCTTCGTCCCCAGACGATGGCAACATCACCGATCCCCCCACGAGTGCCCCCCCGTAGACACGTCCGTACACTAGCGGACAGGTGTGTCTTAGGTCACATCGGGGTCAGCAACGTCAGCGGCGGCTCGAGGCGGGAATCCGGTCGGTTGGGCCAGGCAAACGGCGGCTCGATCCTGGCGGCCGGCCCGGCGATGCCGGCGCCCGGCCTGCCGGAGCGGGCAGCCGGCCGGCCGGGCCGGGCCCGGGCCCCTGGCGCAGGGCCGGAGCCGCGAGCCGGGCGGCGGCGCGCTGGCGCCGTTGCCGGCGGCGACGGATCTCCCGCCGGCGGGCTGCGATGAACAGCCAGGCCAGCAGCACGGCGAGCGCGCCCAGTCCGATCCGGACCCACGGCCACCCGTGATGGCGGGCGCGGGGATGCGGCGACGGCGAAGCCAAAGCCGACGACGCCACCGTCGGTGCCGCACCGAGGCGCACCGGCGGCAGCACGTCCCCGCCTGTCGGAAGCTGGGCCAGGGCGAAACCCCTGTCGAGTAGCGCCTCGGCGCTGCCGGCGGGGTTGGGGGTGTCGAGCACCACAGCGATGAGCGTGCGATCCCCGCGGCGGGCCGCGGCGACCAGGCCATTGCCGGCCTTTCGGGTATAGCCGGTCTTCATGCCGATGGCTCCGGTGTAGCGCTGGAGGAAGGCGTAGTTGTGGTTGAGAAGCCGGTGGTGCTGGCCATCCGGTCCGGTGAACGTGTAGATGTCGGTGGCCACCACGCTGGCGATGGTCGGCTGGGCCTCGGCGGCGCGGGCGATGATGGCCAGGTCGCGTGCCGACAGCAGGTTGCCCCCGTTGACCGAGAAGCCGTCATCGAGGCCGGCTGGATCCTGGAGCACCGGCGAGTCGGCCAAACCGAGCTGGCGGGCCTCGGCCGACAAGGCGGTCGAGAAGCTCTCCAGCGATCCACTCACTCGTTCGCCGATGGCTGCGGCGGCGTCGTTGGCCGAGGACATCAGCAGGGCGTACAGGGCGTCGCGGAACGGCCAGACCTCGCCCACCTTCATCCCTATGCTGCGCGCCGGCTCGCCCGCCGCCCGGGCGCTGACCGGAATGCCGTCGGTCGGTTGCAGAGCCTGCGTCGCCACGAGCGCGGTGAGCAGTTTCGTCAAGCTGGCGGGTGGGAGTGGAACACGATCGTTGCCCTCGTCGATGACGGTCCCGGTGGCGTTGTCGACCAGGATCCAAGCCTTGGGTGTGGGCACGGCGGTGCTCGGTGGCGAGGCCGCCGGCCGCGCAGTCGGCGTCGGCGGCGCTTTCGCGCCGGCGCTGGGCAACCAGACGAAGGAAAGGACCGCTAGCGCCGCGAGGATCGCTCCGGTCCGCATCGCGCGTGCGGATCGACGTTCGATGACAAGAGGCTAAACCGTTCTGCCCGGTACGTTGGGCATCATGAGCGCCGTCAGCGGGTCCTATCGCGACGCGCTGGTCGGCCTGCGAC
>Ga0307477_10004394_pt1 | contig 10280 bp, 10 predicted proteins | sample atmos_gasesECM2C_FD_203316 | JGI IMG/M metagenome (GOLD analysis project Ga0307477, IMG submission 203316) | Hardwood forest soil microbial communities from Morgan-Monroe State Forest, Indiana, United States - atmos_gasesECM2C_515 | ecosystem: Environmental > Terrestrial > Soil > Temperate... | reverse complement strand
CGCGGCCGGTCGGTCTTCCCGACGAGCTGGGCTCGATGCCGGCCGCGCAGTCGCAGCAGCGGAGCGGGCCCGAGCAGCTCGAACGCCGGCAGGCCCGCTTTCAGCTCCTCGAGCACGCGGGTCGCGTCCGTGAGCTCCGGGCCGGAGACGAGAAGGCGCACGAGATGCCGGAAGGGCGGATAGCCGAGCGCGCGGCGGCGCTCGAGCTCACCGGCGAGGAACCCGGCAACGTCGTGGCGCGCGGCGTACTGCACCGCACGCGATTCCGGCTGGAACGTCTGGACGAGCACGCGGCCGGGCGCGTCGCGGCCGCTGCGGCCGGCGAGCTGGGTGAGGAGCTGGAACGTCCGTTCCTCGGCGCGGAAATCCGGCAGGCCGAGGCCGGTATCGGCGTCGACAACCGCCGCGAGCTCGACGCCCGGGAAGTGGTGGCCCTTCGCGACCATCTGCGTCCCGACGAGGACGGCGCGCTCCGCGCCGGCAAACCGCTCGAGCGCCGCGTGGAGCGCGCCGGGCTTCGCCACGGCGTCCGCATCGAGCCGGATCCGCTCGAGCTCGGGGATGTGACGCTCGAGCTCGCGCTCGAGTCGCTGTGTCCCGGCGCCGATCCGCGCAAGCTCCGGGGAGCCGCACTCGGGACAGGTCTCTCCGGCGGCCTCGCGCTCACCGCAGTGGTGGCAGCGGAGCGTTCCGTCCCCGTGCAGCGTGAAGGCCACGTCGCAGTTCGCGCAGCGGCGGGTGACGCCGCAGGCGCGGCAGTGGAGCGCCGGCGCGACGCCGCGTCGGTTCAGCAGGAGGATCGCCTTGCCGCCTTCCTCCGCGAGCCGGCCCAGCTCGGCGAGGAGCGGCGTGGAGAGCGGGTAGCCGGTCTCCCGGCGCAGGTCGACGACCTGAACGGTCGGAAGTGGCGCGGCGATCCGGCCTCCGAGCTCGAGCCGGTCGAGCGCCTGCCAGGACTCGGGCCTCGGCGTGGCTGAGCCGAAGATCGCAACCGCGCCCTCGAGTGCTGCACGTTTCGCGGCGACGGTGCGGGCGTCGTAGCGGGGGTCCGATTCCTGCTTGTACGAGGCGTCGTGCTCCTCGTCGACGCAGATCACCCCGAGCGACGGCAAGGGCGCGAACACGGCGGAGCGAGCCCCGACCACGACCGGCGCCTCGCCGGCGACGATCCGCTCCCGCTCGTCTCGCCGCTCCGCCTCGGAAAGACCCGAGTGCAGAAGGGCGACGCGGTCACCGAAGCGCGCACGGAAGCGGCCGAGCGTCTGTGGCGCCAGCGCGATTTCCGGCACGAGCACGATCGCGCCGCGTCCCGCCGCGAGCGCGGCCTCGCAGGCGCGGATGTACACCTCGGTCTTGCCGCTGCCGGTCGCACCGGCGAGGAGGACGTTGCCGCCGCCGCTCCCGAGCAGCTCTTCGATGCGCACAAGCGTACGTTCCTGCGAGTCGGAGAGACGGGCCGGTGCGGGCTCGGCGGCCAGGGCGGCCGTCGCGGCGACCGCGCGCCGCTCGCCACGCCGGGATCGCTGTTGCGGCGCGATCAGCGCGAGCGCACGGGCCGGAGTCGAGCCGTAGTAGTCGGCGAGCCAGAGGGCGAGGTCGACGAGCGCCGGCGAGAGCGTCTCGAGCACCCGGTCGGCAGGAACCGGCGCGACGTCCGGGGGCGCCTCGGCATCTGCGTCCACGACAACGCCGCGCCTGCGCGCGTTGCCGAACTGGATCGCCACGACGGCGCCCTTCCCCACCTCGTCGCCGATCTCGTAGGTAAACGGCCGCGCTAGCGAGCGGGCGCTGACGATCGGGTACACGGAGGCCAGGCGGGACACGGACAGCGAGCGTAGCCTCGCCCATGGTCGGCATCACTGACAGGACTGCAACTTCCGGACGCCGGTGAGATGATCGATCCAACCTTCAGAGGAGGCTGCGATGGCAGTTGTCTACATTCAGGAGTTCCCGATCGGAGATCGCTCGACGACGAACTACGACTTCGTGGCGGACAAGGTCGGCGACGGCCCGTTCCAGGGGCTGATCGCACACACGGCCGGATTCGACGACGAGGCCGGCGTGTTCCGGATCCTCGACGTCTGGGAGACCCGCGAGGACGCCGAGCGATTCCTCGCCGAGCATGTCCAATCGATCGTCGAGCAGGGACCGCAGGCGTTCCCGAACCCCGACAGCTTCACGGAACCGACGCGGGACGGCTTCTACGAGCTCCACCACGTCGTGCAGTAAGCAACGCTCGCTTGGGCCGGGGCTCCGATGCTGGCGGTCAACGGACCCTCTTTCGTACTCTCCGTGGGGTGAGTCCACGCACGAGGCCCGGCTGGACCGGTGGTTTGCGTTTTCGCGGCGTGTCTTCTCCTCGGCTTAGCCGTCGCCTCGTCCGGTGGTCGATCTGCGTCGCAGGCACTGGCGCGATCGTGCTCGTCTTCGTGCTCGTACCTTCGAGACAGCCGAATACGGCTGCGACCGGAAAGCCGGGCTCGGCGAAGGTCGCGCGGCCGGTCAACTTGCGGGTTCGACCTGGCGAACACCACGCGGTTGACGACCTTCTCGACCGTTTCATACCCGCCGGAGTCGGTCGGCGCTCCATGACGACCGCGTGGCGGCTGGCTGGACCAGAGCTGAGGGCTGGTTCCACGCTCAGGCAGTGGCGCAACGACGTCAGCCCGATTCCGTACTACCCCGTGGCGGGGAAGACGTTCCACGACTGGATGACGCTCGACGCCGGGCCAAACTTCGTCGAGTTCGCCCTCCAGGTGTTTCCTCGTCGCGGGTCACGTCTGGGCGCCTGGGCCCTGTCAGGCCTGGTGGTCCGTCGCGGCTCGCAGTGGCTCGTCGACCGCCTTTACACGGCGGCGACCTACAACACGGCCGGCGCATTGACCGGCCCCCCAGACCTCATCGGGGGGCCTGTCAGCTCCGGTGCTCCGAGCACGAGGCGCGGGCTCAACGCCGGCTTCGCCGCCAGAATCGTTTGCATAGCGGTGATCGTGCTGCTGCTCATGCCCGCGCTCCTGCTCTCGTTGCTCCTCTGCGACGGCCGGCCGCGCCGCCGACGTCCGACCCGGCCCCTCCCGCCTCTGCCGATGAGCGCCCTGTCTCGTCGGGGATAGCAGCCTCTGGCCTAGGCCGATGTTCCGATTGTGCTGCTGATTTCAGCGATTCCGGCCACGGCGGCGTCGAGGTCTGCAGGCGGCACCGCCTGCGGGTCGCGCAAGGCGACAGCGACCACGGACGTATGAGTTGCGAGCCGGCGCACGATCTCGACCAGCGCCTCGTGTCTCTCCCCGAGATCCTGAAGCTGGGCGTCCACGTCTTTCTTCTTCGACGGCACGCGCTGTGACCTTCCCGTCTCGGCGTTTGTTGAAGCCGCTACCAGGCCTGGCCCTCCGCCTGCCCAGTGTCCTTACACCCGACCGCGGGCTAGACGCCGGCAGCAGTGACCACGAAGTCCGTCGCGAAGCCGAGCAGGATCCCGGCGAGCAGTAGCCAGCTCACGAGAACGGGGTGGCCGTGCTTGCGGTTGACCGCGAACAGCTCCCGGACGACGAAGAGGATCGAGCCGCCTGCGATCGTGAAGAAGACGACCGAGACGGCGTCGCTCGTCCACGCCTGCCCGACGACGGTGCCGAAGAACGTGGGGGCGCCTCCGATCAGGCCGAGCAGCCCCAGCAGCCGCCAGCTCGGCACGATCCCCGCTCCGCTCAACGGCCCGCAGATGCCGAATCCTTCCGTGGCGTTGTGCAGGCCGAATCCGATGATCAGCGTCACCGCGAGCGCGATCTGGCTCGCGGCCGCGGCCTGGCCGATCGCGAGGCCCTCGGCGAAGTTGTGCACGCCGATCCCGATCGCGATCAGGAACGAGAGCCGGATGGCCGGGTTCGTCAGGTCGAGCCTCTGCCGCTCGAGGAACTCGTCCACCGCCGCCGCGCCCGGCCCGACGAGCGTCGAGGAACGTCGGTCGGCGCGCTGCTTCATCCAGGCCTCGTAGTAGACGAGGCTCATCAGTCCGGCCGTGAAGCCGAGGGCGCCGAGGGCGCTCAGCTCGGCGAATCGTCCCCAGTGATGCGCGTGGAGGGACGCGTCGATCGGGTCGACGGCATTCGAGAGCACGTCCCAGAGCAGGAAGACCAGGATGCCGGTGGCGAACGCAGAGAGCCCCGCCCGCGCGTTCGGGCCGAGCTGCATCCTGCCGATCGGGAGACCCAGGAAGATGGTGACGCCGGCGATCGCGCCGAGCAGCAGGATCTCCGGAGTGCTCATCTTGTAAGGGTGCCCTTACAGGCCATGTTCGGCAATATAGCCGCGTGCCTGCCGCCGGCCATTCGGTAGACGAGTACCTCGAGACGATCTACTTCCTCGCGTTCCCGATCGGCGAGTACACGCCGCACGGCGCGGGCTCCCCTCCTCTCGCGTCGCGCGTCGCCGAGATGCTCCACGTCTCGCGGGCCTCGGCGGGCGAGATGCTGAAGCGGCTCGAGGCCGAGGGCCTGATCGAGCGCGGCAAGAATAAGGAGGCGCTCCTCACCGAGAGCGGCCGCGAACGCGCCGAGCGCGTCGTCCGCAAGCACCGGATCATCGAGCGGCTCCTCACGGACTTCATGGGCTACACCGCCTATGAGTCGCACGAGCGCGCCGACGAGCTCGGCGACACGTTCGACGAAGAGATGATCGAGCGGATCGACGACAAGCTCGGCCACCCCCAGCGCTGCCCGCACGGCTGGCCGGTCGACCCGGCGATGGAGCAGGCGGAGAACGCCGAGCTCGCGCCGCTGGCAACGCTGCCGGCCGGGACCAGGGCAACTATCGTCCGCCTAGCCGAGCACGACGGCGACCTCCTGCACTGGTTCTATGACCAGGGCCTCGTACCAGGCACGAGCGTCCTCGTTCAGGGCGCCGAGCCGGCGGCCGATCAGTTCACGGTCGCGATCGAGAAGGTGGGCGAGCGAGCGATCAGCGAGAAGGCAGCCGCGGGGCTGTTCGTCAGACCGTCGTAGGCTCCGCGAGGCCGGCCGCGGCGCGCAGCGCTTCGGCGCGGTCGGTCCGCTCCCAGGTGAACTCGCGGTCGTCCCGGCCGAAGTGGCCGTACGCGGCGGTTGTCGCGTAGATCGGACGGCGCAGGTCGAGGGCGCGCAGGATCGCCGCCGGGCGCAGGTCGAAATGATCGCGGACGAGCTCCTCGATCGTCGCGACGGGGATGTTCTCCGTCCCGAAGGTCTCGACGAGTATCGACATCGGGTGGGCGACGCCGATCGCGTAGGCGACCTGGAGCTGACAGCGATCGGCGAGGCCGGCGGCGACGACGTTCTTCGCCACGTAACGCGCCGCGTATGCGGCCGAGCGGTCGACCTTCGTCGGATCCTTGCCCGAGAAGGCGCCGCCGCCATGCGGGGCTGCGCCGCCGTACGTGTCGACGATGATCTTGCGGCCGGTCAGGCCGGCGTCGCCCATCGGGCCGCCGACGACGAACTTGCCGGTCGGGTTGCAGTAGAAGAAGCCCTTCTCCTCGAGCCGCTTCGGGTCGTAAAGATCCTTCGGGAGGATCGGCTCGAGCACGGCTTCCGCGATGTCCGGCTTCATCAAGGACTCGATGTCGATGCCCTCGCGATGCTGGGTCGAGACGACGACTCGCTCGATCTCGACCGGCCGCCGGCGGCCGTCGGTCTCCTCGTAGCGGATCGTCACCTGCGTCTTCCCGTCGGGCCGCAGGTACGGGAGGACGTCCGACTTGCGGACGGCTGCGAGCCGCTTGGCGAGCCGGTGCGCGAGCATGATCGGCAGCGGCATCAGCTCTTCGGTCTCGTTCGTCGCGTAGCCGAACATCATCCCCTGGTCGCCGGCGCCGACCCGATCGAGCGGGTCGTCGTCGCCGTGCTGCTGCTCATAGGAGCTGTCCACTCCCTGCGCGATGTCGGGCGACTGGTTGTCGATCGCGACCGTGACGCCGCAGGTGTCGGCGTCGAACCCGTACTTGCCCCGCGTGTAGCCGATCTCGCGGATCTGCTCGCGGACGAGGCCGGGGATGTCGACGTAGGTCGAGGTCGTGATCTCGCCACCGACGACGACGAGGCCGGTCGTGAGAAAGGTCTCGCAGGCGACGCGGCCCTGCGGATCGTCGGCAAGGACGGCGTCGAGCACGGAGTCGGAGATCTGATCGGCCATCTTGTCGGGATGGCCCTCGGTCACGGACTCGGACGTGAAGGAAAAGCTACGGCTGGACATGGGCGGCAGGCTAGCGGACGGACCGTCACTCCTCGGTCGGTGCCCGTCCCATGAGGCCTGCGGCGAGATCCGTGATGCTCTGCCCTGCCAGGACCGCGCATACGCCCTCGGTGATCGGGAGCTCGACGCCCAGCCGGTGCGAGAGGTCGCGCAGGATCGGTGCCGTCGTCAGGCCCTCGACCGTCTGGCCGATCTCGGCGGCCGCCCGCTCGGGGGTCAGCCCCTGTGCGATCAGCTCTCCGGCGCGGCGGTTGCGCGTCTTCGTGCTGCAGCAGCTGACGACGAGATCGCCGATCCCGGCCAGCCCGGCGAACGTCTCCGGCTGGGCACCCGCGGCCTCGCCCAACCGTGTCATCTCCGCAAGGCCTCGTGCGATGAGTGACGCCTTCGCGTTGTCGCCCAGCCCGAGTCCGTCGACGCCGCCGGCCGCAAGCGCGATCACGTTCTTCGCCGCCGCGCAAAGCTCGACGCCGACGACGTCGGGATTGACGTAGGCACGGAAGAGGCTCGAGTTGAGGGCGTGCTGGAGCTCGCCGGCCAGGTAGCCGTCCTCGCTCGCAATCACCGCCGCCGTCGGCAGTCCCTCTGCGATCTCCTCCGCGACGTTCGGTCCGGAGAGGACGGCGACCGACCGGCCGCGGACGCGGGTCGAAAGCCGCTCGCCCGTCTCCGGGTCGAGTCCCTTGGCGAGGCACAGGACCGGCGCGGTGCCCGGCAGCGAGCCCACGACCTCGGCGAAGGCGCTGCTGGGCACGGCTGCGACAACGACGTCAACATCTTCGGGGGCGTCGGAGAGCGCGACCGTATCGGCAGCGCTGAGGTCGACGCTCTGGAGGTAGCGGGGATTCCAGCCCGTCCGCGATATCGCCTCGGCCTGCTCCGGCGAGCGGCACGCGAGGACGACTTCGTGGCCGCGGTCGAGTAAGACGCGGCTGAATGCCGTCCCCCACGAGCCGGCGCCGACGACCAAAAACCGCATCTCAAGATCGTTTCACGAAGTCGATCGAGACCGGGACGCCGTCGAGGCCGAAGCGCTCGCGGAGCCGGTTCTCGACCCAGTAGCCGTAATCGCGCGTGACGAGGCCTGGATCGTTCACGAAGAAGCGGAAGCGGGGCGGCCGCACGCGGATCTGCGCGCCGTAGAGAAGGTTGAGCCGGCGGCCGCGGCGCCCGCTCGGCGCCTGGCGCGCCTCGCGCAGCTCGGCGAGCGCGCGGTTCAGCTCGGGCGTCGGGATCCTCGCGACGTGCCGGTCGAAGAGCTCGGCAATCCCGTCGAGCAACCGCTCGAGGCCGCGCCCCGTGTGCGCTGAGACGGCCACGAACGGCGGTCGCTGACGAAGGCGACGGCGCAGCTCGCCGCGCACGTCCTCGACGTTGATCGTCGTTGCATCCCATTTCGAGAGGACGACGAGCGTCGAACAGTCGGCATGCCGGGCGACGTCGGCGACGGCGATGTCCTGCTCGACGATCCCCTCCGACGAATCGACGAGGACTAGCGCGACGTCGGCGCGTTCCGCCGCTTCGAGCGAACGCAGCTCGGAGTAGTAATCGACGCCCCGACGGTGCCTCCGCTTGCGGCGCAGGCCGGCCGTGTCGATCAGGACGAACGTCCGATCGCCGCGCTCGAGCACCGTGTCGACGGCGTCGCGTGTCGTGCCGGGAATCTCGCTCACGATCAGTCGCTCGCGGCCGAGGAGGGCGTTGACGAGACTCGACTTGCCGACATTCGGCCGACCGAGGATCGCGACTCGGATCGCGTCGTCCGGCAGCGAAGGCCGGCCCGCCGGCGCGAGCCGCTCGAGCTCCGCGACGATCCGGTCGAGCAGGTCGCCGCTACCCGTACCGTGCAGGCCCGAGATCGGGATCGGGTCGCCGAGGCCGAGTCGGTGCAGCTCGAGCGCGAACGGCTCCTGGGTCGGGTCGTCGATCTTGTTCGCGAGCACGAGCACGGGCTTGCGCGACTCGCGGAGGATCTGCGCCACCTCCTCGTCGCCCGGCGTCACGCCGACGCGCGCGTCGACGACGAAGAGGACGAGATCGGCCTCGTCCACCGCCTCCCGCGCCTGCGCTGCGATCGCGCGCGTGAGCGGTGCCGAATCGGCGATGTCGACTCCTCCGGTGTCGACGAGGACGAACCGCTTCCCCGTCCATTCGCAGACGAGCTCCTTCCGGTCGCGCGTCACACCGGGCATCTCGTGCACGACGGCTGCCCGCGTCTCCGTCAGCCGGTTGACGAGGGTCGACTTGCCGACGTTCGGAAAACCGACAATTGCCACCGCACCGATGAGCGGAGGTGGCGGCGGCGCGGGCAGCTCACCCGCGTCGGTGTCCTCGACGTCGCTCACGCCGGGAGCGTGACCGGTGCGGCGTCCTCCCGCGTCGGCGGCACCGCGAAGCGCGGCCGGCCCGCCTCGTGCAGGTCGCGGAGCCAGCGCCAGAGCCGGTTCAGCTCGTCCTCGATCAACTCGGAGGCCTCCCGGTACCCCTTGGCGCCGCGGGGAAGCCCGTCGAAGCGCATCGGCTCGCTCCAGGCGATCGAGACCGGCGCGAAGTTGATCGGCCGCCAGTCCTGAGAGCCGTGAATCGCGGCGCAGATCACCGGCACGTCCCCCTGCATCGCGGCCATCGCGGCACCCGGCTGGACATGACCCGGCACGCCGCTCCGCTGTCGTGTTCCCTCGACGAAGACGCCGAGGACGTGCCCGTCGCGGACGACCTCGCGCATCCGGCGCACGGCCTCACGGTCGGACTCGCCCCTCCGCACCGCCAGGGTGCCGAAACCGCGGATCAACTGGCCGAGACCGGGCACGCCGTGCGCCTCGACCTTGGCGAGGAAGTAGATGTTGCGCTTGCAGACCCATCCGATGCAGGGGATGTCGATCCAGTGGAAGTGGTTGATGGCGATCACGAGCCCGCCGCTACGCGGGATCCGCTCGGTGCCGTACGACCGGAGCCTGGTGGCGATCGCGGTCGTCCCCCCGAGGGCAGGTCTGCCGAACAGCCAGACGACGTCCTCGGACTTCACGCCGTGGCCGAGCGTTCGTGCACGAGCGCCTCGATCCGGTCGACGACGTCCTCGACCTCCAGGTTCGTCGTGTCGATCTCCGTCGCGTCGGGCGCCGGCCGCATCCGGGCCGCATCGCTCTCGTCACGGAGTCGCAGGTCGGTCGCCAGCGCGTCGGCGCCGATGCCCGGGCGCTCGGCCACCCGCCGCTTCGCGCGCTCGTCTCGGTCGGCGACGAGGAAGACCTTCACCTCCGCATCGGGCGCGACCACTGTGCCGATGTCACGGCCCTCGATCACGACGTCGCCGTCTCGGCCGAGCTGACGCTGGCGGTCGCGCATCACCTCGCGCACGGCGGAATGGCGCGCCACGACCGGCACCATCCGGTCGACGCGGGCCTCCCGGATCGAGGAGGTCACGTCGGTGCCGGCGATCGAGACGCGGTCGTCCTCCGAGAAGAGGACGGGGTTCTCGCGCGCGAGCTGCGCCAGCCCCTCCGCACCGCCGAGATCGAGGCCGCGCTGCATCGCGAGCCACGTCAGCGCGCGGTACATCGCGCCGGTATCGAGGTAGCGGAAGCCGAGACGCTCCGCGAGCGCGCGCGCCACCGTGCTCTTCCCCGCTCCCGCGGGCCCGTCGATCGCCACGATCAATTTCGCCTCACCGCCTCGACACCGACTCCAGAAGCTCGTAGAAGCCGGGGAAGCTTATAGCTGCCGTGTCGGCCCCCTCGACCGCGACACCCTCTCGCGACGCGAGCCCCGCGACCGCGCCGAGCATGGCGATCCGATGGTCGCCGCGGGCGTCGACGCGACCGCCGCGCAGCCGTGCGGGAACGCCTGTCACCGTCCATCCGTCGTCTCGCGAGTGGATCCGCGCGCCGAGCGGGCGTAGGCCGTCGGTGACGGCCTCGATCCGGTCGGTCTCCTTCACCCGCAGCTCGCGTGCGCCGCTGACGCGGGTCTCGCCGCGGGCGTGGGAGGCGAGGAGCGCGACGAGCGGCAGTTCGTCGACGAGGCTCGGGACCTCGTCGGCTCCGATCTCCGTCGCGACG
>Ga0307477_10004393_pt1 | contig 10280 bp, 7 predicted proteins | sample atmos_gasesECM2C_FD_203316 | JGI IMG/M metagenome (GOLD analysis project Ga0307477, IMG submission 203316) | Hardwood forest soil microbial communities from Morgan-Monroe State Forest, Indiana, United States - atmos_gasesECM2C_515 | ecosystem: Environmental > Terrestrial > Soil > Temperate... | reverse complement strand
CATGAAATGAAACCGCTCGGTGAACTTACGATTCGCTTTCTTAAGCGCAATTTCAGGATCGATTCCCAGAAACCGCGCAATATTTACGCCCGCAAAAAGAAGGTCGCCAACTTCTTCCTCCAAACGCGCTCCGGCGGCTCGCTGTTCCGCCGCGCTGAGGTCCCTGGTGTCGGACGCGAACAGAGACTGCAACTCGCGCTTCTCCTCATCTAACTTGTCCAAAATGCCGGAAAGATGGTCCCAGTCAAACCCCACGCGCGAAGCGCGGCGGGTAAGCTGGTAGGCTTGCAAAACCGCGGGAAGCGACCGCGGCACACCGGCCAGGATACTTGTAGCGCTGTCTCCCGAGAGATCCGCACTTTTCTTGCCCCCGCGCGCTTCGGCGCGCTCGGACGCTTTAATCTGCTCCCAATTTTTCAACACTTCGGCCGAATTTGCCGCCCTCGTGTCACCGAAAACATGGGGGTGCCTGCGGACCATCTTCGTATACACGGATTCGATCACGTCGCTGATCGTAAACTTTCCGGCCTCTTCGGCGAGGATGGAGTGGAAAATAACCTGAAGCAACAAATCGCCAAGTTCACCTGAAAATTCTCGCGCGTCGCCGGTTTCCATCGCATCAAGAACTTCGTAGGTCTCTTCGATCAGAAATTTGCGCAGCGATTCGTGCGTCTGCTCGCGGTCCCACGGACAGCCATCTGCCGCGCGCAGTCGCGCCTGCAACGCCACCAGCTTTTCAAACCATTGGCCGGCGAGCTTATCCCGCTTGTTTCGTTGAATATTCATGGCGGAAGCAGAGCGCGCCCTGGCTTTGACACGCGATTTCGGAGCAATTGTTTTACGCGGCGGCAAGAGAATCTCGTTCTAAGGTGATGAACGATTAATCTACAAGGAAGGGCGCTGAGTGACAAGCGGTGAGAATTCGCTTTGTACCGGCCGCCTTGGGGCGGCCGGTTTTTACATTGTTCTGAGTCGTCCTGATTGCCCGCCGTCTACATGCCACTAATAATTTGCGGCGAGCAGGCAAATTATTCCGGCTTCGCTAATCCACGGGCAACAGAGTCGTCGATCAGCGATTTCATCTGGCGCGAAGCGCTCTTGAAGATCTGTTCTTCTTGGCGTCCCAGCTCGCCCTGCTGCTCACCGAGCCTGCCTTGTTTCTCGCCCAACTCCCCTTGCTTCTCTCCTAGCTTTCCCTGTTCCTCACCAGCTTTGGATTGAAGGTCGCCCAGCTTGCTTTGTAGTTCCCCGATTCTCTCCTGAATGCGTCCGAGATCTTCTTGCGAGCCGCTCGCGCCCAGGGCCTTTAGCTCCGCTTCGAGCTTGTGTAAATCTTCGGTCATGTCCGGGATCTGAACGTGCACTTCTTCCTGCTGTTTTCCCAACGCTTCCTGTTGGGCGCCGAGGGCTTCCTGCTGTTTGCCCAGTTCTTCCTGCTTCTGTTCCAGAGCATGTACGGGAGAGAAGAAGTCCACCGCGCGCTTAATGGTGGCTTGGTCTCGAATGATGTAGGACTTTCCGTCATGCCGGAACCATATGAAGTCGCCCTGGATTTTCTCCTGTAGAAATTCAACGAACTCCGATGGGTGGTCCGTGCCGAAGCTTTCGTTGTCTCCGGAAACACTGATGTATGTTTTTCCAGACGAGATTACAAATTGGTGTCCATCGCTTTCGCCATTCAAAACAATAACCGAGGCACCGGATTGCGAAAGTTTAATCACCTGCGGCAGGCCCGGAGGAAACGCATTGCCGAACGGTTCCACCATGGGCATGGGCACACTCTGCGGACCTGCGAACACAACCGGCGCGATCGTTGCAATAGCCGACACTCTTGCCGCCGGAGCCAGGGGAGCCAGGTTTGGCGGCGCCGTCGGCGAAGCTGTCGCCGGGGCCGGCGTCGGTGCTTGCTCTTGAGCCGCACCATACTGAATGGAAGAGAAGTTATAGGCGCCGGGACGCAGCGCCGCAGCCACATATACAACCGGAACTGCAGTCATCACGAGCACTACAACAACGGATTTTTTCAGTTGCATGGCGACACTCCCTTTCCACTCGAGGATTCGATCTAACCTCTTCTCGGCCTGCCCGGCTGTGGCCATCGCTACTCCCTGCCACCAAACTCGCCCCGGCGCCGCCTCCAACTCCGAGAAAAATCCGAGCAACGTTTCCGCGTAGCGTGTACGGTCGGCCCCGGCTGCCAGCGCTGCTTCGTCGCTAGCTTCTTCGGCCAGTTCCGCCAGAGCACCCGTCAAATACCAGCTCAACGGGCTAAACCAGAACAGCGCCCGATGAAGGAGCGCAAGCCTATCGACCAGCGCGTCCCGACGCGCCACGTGCGACATTTCATGCGCAATCACTGCGTCCAACTCGCCTGTATCCCAATCGCGCCAGTCCAATGGGAGCAAAATCACTGGACGCACGACGCCGAACGTCACCGGAACGGAAAGCAGTTCGGACTCAGCAAAATCCGGCAAGCGCTGAATCCCCGCCGTTCGCGCACAGCCGGAAACGAGCGCCAGCGCTCGTGGATCCCGGATTCTGTGCGCCCCGCGCTCCAGCCTCAAACTCAGAGTCAGTCCGACCGCGAAGCGAAACAGAAAACCCAGCGTAATCAGCGAATACGTCGCCATGGCCACAACCGTCCACGGCCCAGCGCGCAAGCTCGCTCTCAGCCATCCCATCGCGCGCGTCCCGAGCCCTCTTTTTTCCCCAGACTGCGAAATCCGCACATTTTCCCGGGCAGGAGACGAAACCACCGCTGCCGATAACAAGGGATTCTCGCGATTGGCGTTCGCATACTCCGGGTCGCTATGAGCGGTTTGCCGAACGCCTGCGTCTGTTGCCGATTGTGGCGAACGCTTCATTTCATTCGTCACTGTGCTTCCGCCGCTGGAGGCCCTGTAAAACTCCTCGAATCGTTGCCCCACTCGCGCAGGCACCTTAACCGACAGCGCCGGCAAATAAGCACCCAACAACGGCATCATCCACGCAACCCCAAGCACCGCTCTCCACACATGCAGTCGCACCGAGACATTCTTCACGCTCCAGATCTTCAAAGCCAACCCAGCAACGCAACCAAGCAACAAGGCCCGTGCCGCGGCATCAGCCGTATGCGTTAGAAAACTCGCCGCAGCGTTGGGCATCACGTGAAGGATCATGCCTTGGCTCCCTGTCGCTGGCCGATCTTCCGGGCCAATCGCTCGAGTTGCTTGCGGTCCAAAACCGCGTTATCCACCATGCCGATAACAAGTTCCTCTGCCGACCCTCCGCAAAAGCGGTCGATAATATTTTTCACCGCGCGCACCGCAACGTTCTGCCGCAGTTCCGCCGCGCGGTAGATAAACGTCCGCCCATCCACTTCGTGCCTAACGTAGCCCTTTTCTTCCAGCCGCCGCAGAACTGTCCGAATCGTCGACTCCTTCATCGGACGCCTCGGAGCCAAAGCCTCGCGGCACACCTCGGCGGTTACCGGGCCGTTCGCCCAAACGTAGTCCATCACCATCTGTTCCACTTCGCCGATGTTCTTGGGACGCGCACTGTGTGTGTTCTTCATTGTAGCGTTACAACTTGTAACGTACATAAGACGCTCTGTCAACCAAAAAGTTAGCAGTGAGAGAAATCTGCGCTAGGACGGAATAGCACTCAGCTATGGTTAGAACTGGCGACGAACCGGAGAACTTCGCGAACGTCCATTCAAAAAAACAGTCGCTACGCTGACGCCGCAGCTTGCCGCGGGATAACGCTATCCGCAAATCGCTCCATCTCTTCCATCTGCGGACTGAATTGCAGCAGCAAAAGGTCCGCTCCAACCTTCTCGAATTCGCCGATGCGGTCGGCAACTTGCTGCGGCGTGCCAACCAAGCCGGAGCGTAACCCGCGATTTGAAACCGAGTAGTCTTCCAGCGAAATGCGCTGCTCGAGCTGCGTATTCGCCAGCCAATCCTGATAATTCTGATACCCTGCCGCATTCTGCCTCACATCGGTAATACGCGCGAGCTCGCCCTTCGCCTCTTGCTCGTTCTCACGCACGATGGCATACCCCGCCACACCAAATTGCATCTGCGGCAGCCCCTTACGTTCGCGCCGCTCCGACAAATCGCGAATCTTGGCCCCCACGCGCTCCGGCGAATCCCCGTGCATCACGTACGCATCGCACTTTTGCGATATCAACTCCTTCGCAGCTTCCGATTCCCCGCCGGCATAAATCGTCGGACGTGGCTTGGCCACCGGCTTCGGCTCCAACACCAGGTCTTGCACCGAATAATATTTACCGGAATAAGAGAAATGGTTCTGCTTCCACGCAGAATCGACTACATCAAGCCATTCCGACGTGCGCGCGTAGCGATCGTCGTGCTGATCGAAATGCACGCCGTATTTTTTTGCTTCCTCCGACCACCAGGACGAAACCACGTTCAGCGAAACTCTTCCACCGCTGATGTGATCGATGTTCGCCGCCTGCTTGGCCAGCAATGCGGGCAGATGAAAGGTCGGTCGCACCGCTATCATCAGTTCAATTGTTTCAGTCACCGCAGCCAGCGCCGCTGCCGTGGACCATGCATCTAATGCCGGGGCATCCACACCTTTGATGTCATTCAGATTCAGTTCAGCGATCAGCGTCAAATCAAACCCGATTTTCTCGCTGCGCCGAGCGAGCCGCGACACGTAGTCCCAGGTAGGCTGCATCTGCTCGTCTTCCACGTTGCGAAGCCATCCGCCGAAAATCGGCAGCCAATATCCGTAACGCATCAGCGCCTCTCCTGAACCAAGTAGTCCACCAACCGCTCAAACGGGTTGAATCCCACAATCTTCGGCCCATCGGAAACAAAATTCGAGAGCGCATTGATATCGTAATAATAAAGCTGCCCATCGCGATCGTCGATCACGAACTCCACGCCGCCCACTTCAATCTTCGTCTCGCGAAAAATGCGCTCCACATCGGCAATCACCTGCGCCGGAGGGGTGTACGCTTCTAGCCGCAAACCGGTCTTCGGCCCTTCCACCACACACACAGTTTTTATCTCCGCCCCATCGTTCGTCTTGCAGATGTCCATCGGGCAAAGATCGAAGGTCTCGCCGGAAGTAAACACTTTGATTCCGTACAGGTACTTGTAGCCGATGGTCTCCACACGGGTAATGTGCCCTCCTCGCGCGGGAATAAACTCCTGCACAATCCCCGTGGAATCAAGCCCCATCGCAATACCGTTTTTCGCCGCCGCTTCCAGTTGCCCCGGAGTATCGAACCGCACGATGCCCACGCCGCTTCCCCCAATATTCGGCTTTACGATCAGCGGAAACCGCATCCCACGCGCCGCAGCAGGAGCCTCGCTTGAATGATTGATCACCGCCGACCGTGGATAGGGCAGCCCGAGCGATTGCAACAAAGAAAGTTGCAGCGCCTTGGAAGTCTCATTACGAAACGCCTGGCTGCCATTCACTACGCGCGTTCCCAACCGTTCCAGATGAGCCAGATAATTGATGGTGTAAAAAATGGCGTGAGCATTTCCGCGCGTCCATGCCGACGGGCTCATTCGATTAAAAATCAGCCCAAACTGTTGGTTCCCGTTGGGCAACAGATCGAAGTGGTGCCGTGCCGCGTCTAACCGCAGGTAAGGAACCCCACGCCGGTCCAATTCCGCAAACACCGGCACAAACCATCGCGGGTGCTCGTAATAAATTCCAATCGGATTCACTTGCCCTGGCACTTTTCGATCCCCCCGGAAACCTGCCGCTTATAACCGTAGCTCAGTATCCCGCTCGAACTTCCCAGCCCATGGACGGTTCCCCGTCGAAATACGCTTTGATGCGAGCGCCCGCGCGTAGGTTCCTGTTTTTTTGGCCTGAATTCGCTACTTCCGGCTCGCTCGGCTTGCCGCTACCGTACGCGGATGTTAAACTTCCGTTGCATCATTCAGCAAGCCTAAGGATACCGCGTGGCAGACTCCAAACACGAAGAAACCTTTAAAGTTATCGACCGACGCCATTTCACCGAAGAGGGCAATTTGCGCCCGGAAGCCGTCGAACTGGAGCGCCGTGAAGAGGAAGCCGCTGCCAAAGAAGCAGCCGCAAAGAAAGCGGCCAGCGCCGCGAAGCCAGCCGCGAACCCGCAGACAAATCCTACTACCAAGAGTGGAGCGAACCCAGCCGCCGGAAGCGCTTCCTCCGCTGCCGCCAAGTCGGCCATTGCCGACGCCGAAGCCGCCTACGGCGCGCAGAGTAAAGCTGAATCCAGCTTGATAACTCCCGGCGACGCCTTTCCTGAATCCAGCAATGGCATTACCGGCGAACAAACCCAGTCCTCTCGCAGCTTTCAGATGCTCGTCGATTTCCTCACTCGCAACGCCGCCGCCATGCTTGGCGGAATGGCTGACCCGCGAACCGGCCAGCCTTTCGTCGACCTCGAAGGCGCCCGCGAAGTGATCGACATGCTCGACGCCCTCCGCGAAAAAACTCGCGGCAATTTGTCCAAGGAGGACGATCAGCTTCTCCTCGAAGTTCTGGGAAGTTTGAAGCTGACCTTCATGGAGATTTCAAAGGCGGCCGCCGAGGCCATGGCAAAAAAAGCCAAGGGTAAGTAAGGATTCGAACGCTTGCGGTCCCGCGTCGCAGCTAGGAGCTGCGCCGCGAGTGTAAAATCAATTTTCCAGCGATGAACCGAACTCCACTCCTGCGCGACTTTTCGAAATGCCCGCTGTGCAGTTAACCGTCTTAGGCTCCGGCACGTCCATGGGCGTGCCCACGCTCGCCTGCCACTGTGCCGTTTGCGAATCGCCCGACCCGCGTGACAAGCGCACCAGGCCCTCCATACTGCTCTCCTACAACGCCCACAACGTTGTGATCGACACCACGCCTGACTTCCGTTTCCAAGCCATGCGCGAAAAGTTGGATAGACTCGACGCCGTTCTTTACACCCACGGCCACGCTGACCACATTCTAGGTCTCGACGATATTCGCCCTTACAATCTGAAGCAGGGCAGCGTGATCCCCATTTATGCCTCCGCAGAAACGCAGGCCACCGTGCGCCGCCAATTCGCATACATTTTCGATGACGCTCCCACCGCCAGTTCTCTCCCCGGCGTGGACCTGCGCACAATCGACGGCCCCTTCGATCTCTTCGGCATGAAAATTATTCCCATCCCCGCGAACCATGGGCCCACTTCGGTACTGGGCTTTCGTTTTGGCAATGCCGCCTATCTCACCGATTTCAGCTCCGTGCCCGACAGATCCAAAGATCTCTTGCGCGGACTTGATGATTTCATTTTGGACGCTTTGCGTTACACTCCGCATCCCATGCATTCCAACGTTCAGCAATCCCTTGCGCTCGCGGCTGAGTTGAAACCCCGACGCGCATGGTTCACCCATATCTGTCACGACCTCGGCCACCAAGCAGCCAACGCGAAATTGCCCGAGGGAGTGCAGTTGTCCTACGACGGCCTGAAATTCGAGGTGCAAGTTTGACGCACGCCGATACCCCGAAACAGCGCATGCGTCTCGCGCCAACCCTGCGCCTGGATATTGCCTATTCCGCGGAAGGCTGGATCGAACGGTTCGGAGACTCGCGCAAACGCACCGTGGTTACGATCGGCAATTTTGACGGCGTCCACCTTGGCCACCAGAAAATTCTTAGCGGCGTCACCGAGCGCGCGCGGGCGAACGACTTGGAAAGCGCTGTCTTGACCTTTTATCCGCATCCCGCGCGTGTATTGCGTCCGGAAGCTGCGCCTACTTTGCTTATGACTCTCGAACAACGCCTCACGGCATTCGACGCCATGGAAATCAATGCTGCCTTAGTTCTGCAATTCAACGCCGAACTGGCAAAAGTAAGTGCCGCCGACTTTGGCAAGATATTTCTCGTCGATGCCTTGCGAGCCAAAGCGGTTTTGGTGGGCGACAATTTTCGCTTCGGGAATCGTCAGGGCGGCGATGTAAAAATGCTCCAGGAAATTGGCCGGCGCTCGGATTTCGAGGTGCTCATCGTGGCTCCGGTCGTTCAAGATGGGCTTATTGTGTCCAGCACCGCCGTTCGACAAGCTTTGCGCGGTGGCCGCGTCGAAGAGGCCGAACCCCTCCTCGGCCGGCCTTTTTCTCTCAAAGGCGAGATTCGCCCGGGCACCGGCCAGGGACGGAAGCTCGTCGTGCCAACTTTAAACCTCTCCACCGAACAAGAGACGCTGCCGAAAAACGGCGTCTACGCCACCGCGACCGTACTCGGCCCGAGAATCTACTGGTCCGTCACAAACGTCGGCGTCCGTCCCACCTTCGACGGCCGCCAACTCGCAATCGAGTCGCACCTCTTCGATTTCTCCGAGCAGTTGACCTCCGGAAAAATGGAAGTAATATTCCTCAAGCGCCTCCGCGACGAGCAGAAGTTTTCCGGCCCGCAAGCCCTGCGCGAACAGGTATTGAAAGATATTGAGCGAGCAAAAAATGTGGTGACGACCGGCTCATCATAAATGATTGAACCATTCACTGATACAGATCGATAGGACGAGAAATGGAAAACAAAGAAGTCGCCAGAATCCTGCGCGAGACGGCTCAATTGCTCGAAATTGATGGCGCTATCATTGGCCGTTATCGCAGCTATGAAAAAGTCGCCGAACTCCTCTACAGCCTGCACGAACGCATCGAAGACGTTTGCAAGGATCCCAAAAAACTCCGCGAACTGCCCGGCGTCGGCGAGAACATGGCCGAACATATTTGCGAAATCCTTAAGACCGGCGATTACACTCTGCGCCAAAAGCTCTTGAAGAAATATCCCGCCACCCTGCTGGAGCTCTTGCGTTTGCAATCACTGGGCCCCAAGAAAGTTCTGTTCCTCTGGGAGACCTTCCAGGTCTGCACCATTGAGGGGGTCGAAAAACTGGCGCGCGAAGGTAAACTGCAAGAGTTGCCGGGCTTCGGCGAAAAGAGCGAACAGAATATTCTAAAGGCTACGCAATCGGCCAAACGCTCCTCCGGCCGTTTCAAAATCAGCACAGCGGAAGATGAAGCACAAAAGTTCTCCGCCTATATCACCGACACGGAATTGTCGAAAGCTGCCGCAGCGGTCGAGTCCGTCACTGCGGCTGGCTCGCTGCGGCGCGGTCGCGACACGATCGGGGATGTTGACCTGCTTGTAACCATGCGCCCCGGCCGTGAGAAACAAAAAGACGTTGACGCGGTCGCCGAACACATCCTGAAATATCCGGGAATCGATCAAACTCTTGCTCACGGCGAAAATAAAGTAAGCGTCCTGCTCGGCAATGGCCTGCAGGTTGACCTCCGCATGCTCGCGAAAGAAAACTTCGGTGCCGCACTTCTCTATTTCACCGGCTCTAAAGCGCATAACGTCGGTCTCCGCGGTCGCGCTCTCGACCGTGGCTGGACGCTGAATGAATACGCGCTTACGACCGTGAAAGGCGGCAAGGTTGTCGCCAGCAAAACCGAAGAGGAAATCTACGCCAAGCTGGGCCTCGACTACATCGAGCCGGAACTTCGCGAAATGACCGGCGAAATCGAAGCCGCGGAAGCTCACAAATTGCCTCAGCTTATAAAGCTTGCGGACGTCCGCGGCGACCTTCAGATGCACACCACGGCCTCCGATGGCCGCAACTCCATCGAAGAGATGGGCGAGGCCGCCAAGAAATTGGGCTACGAATACATCGCGCTCACCGACCACTCCAAAGCCGTCACGGTCGCGAACGGAATGGACGACAAGCGCACCTTGGCTCAGATCAAGAAAATCCGCGCTGCCCAGGAACGCGTCCCCGGGATCCGCCTTCTCGCCGGCATAGAAGTTGACATCTTGAAGAATGGCTCGCTGGACCTTAGTAACGAAGTCCTCGCCCAACTTGACGTTGTGGTCGCCTCCATCCATTCCTTCATGAATCTCGATCGCCAAGCCATGACCGATCGCATCCTCGCCGCCATCGAAAATCCGTATACCCAAATCATCGCGCACCCCACCGGCCGCTTGCTGCTGCGCCGCGAATCCTTCGAATACGACATGGAAAAAATTCTAGACGCCGCAAAGAAAAATGGCGTCGCCGTTGAGTGCAACGCCTATCCCGACCGCCTCGATCTCAGCGATGTCCATCTGCGCATGGCCCGCGAGCGTGGCGTAAAGGTGGTAATCTCCACCGACGCTCACAGCACCACTCACTTCCGCATGATGAAATATGGAGTGGTCACTGCCCGCCGCGGCTGGCTGGAAAAAAAGCATGTTCTGAACACCTTGCCTTTCAGCGAATTCCGGGCGTCTCTGAGGCCCAAACCCGCGAGCGTCGCCGCGCCCAAGACGGCAA
>Ga0307477_10004391_pt1 | contig 10281 bp, 7 predicted proteins | sample atmos_gasesECM2C_FD_203316 | JGI IMG/M metagenome (GOLD analysis project Ga0307477, IMG submission 203316) | Hardwood forest soil microbial communities from Morgan-Monroe State Forest, Indiana, United States - atmos_gasesECM2C_515 | ecosystem: Environmental > Terrestrial > Soil > Temperate... | reverse complement strand
TTGCAAGGCATGCTGAAATCGGTTGGATTGCCGTCACAAGCGTTCGCGTCAGCGGAGGAATTCTTGACCTCCGGTCAACTGCGACAGACCGCATGTCTGATTGCCGACATCCGGATGCCGGGGATGTCCGGCCTGGAGTTGCAGGCCAAACTGAACGCTGAGCATTGCAGGATTCCGACCATCTTCATCACAGCACACGGCGACACAAAAATGCGGATGCAGGCATTGAGAGCGGGCGCGGTGGAGTTCCTGGCAAAACCATTCGACGATGAAGCCCTGCTTGGGAGTGTTCGAGCAGCTCTGGAGAGTTGAACCCCGTAAGCAAGCGCACACCCGCGTGCCAGGAGGTCCTCTGTGGGAGATTTCGAAAGATTCGTTGGTTCTGATCGAGTTTCCTATGACCGCAGATTCGAGCAGGTCATAGGTAGCAGCCCCGCGCTGGAAGCAGCGCTCGAACAAGTCGAACGAGTTGCGCCTACCGATTCCACGGTTCTTATTCAGGGAGAAACGGGCACCGGCAAGGAGCTGATCGCGCACGCGATTCACAACCTCAGCTCACGGTGCGGACGGCCTTTCGTCAGGTTGAATTGCGCCGCGATTCCGCTGGATCTGCTGGAGAGTGAACTTTTTGGCCACGAAAAGGGCGCATTCACCGGGGCCATCGCACAAAAGATTGGCCGTTTCGAGCTGGCCAACAAAGGCACGCTCTTCCTGGACGAGGTGGGTGATATTCCGCCAGGACTGCAGCCCAAACTGCTGCGCGTTTTGCAAGAACAGGAGTTTGAGCGCTTGGGCAGTGCGGTGACTCACCAAGTGGATGTTCGGCTGGTGGCCGCAACGAATCGTAATCTGATGGACATGGTGAGCCAGGCCGAATTCCGCAGCGACCTCTACTACCGTCTGAATGTGTTTCCGCTCCTGTTGCCGCCTTTGCGCGAACGTCGCGAAGACATTCCAGCCCTGGTGACGCATTTTGTCGAGATTTTTGGCCGGCGGATGGGTCGAGAAATTCAACATATTCCTTCCGAAACCATGTCCGCGCTTAGCTCGTATCAGTGGCCGGGCAATATACGCGAACTGCAGAACCTGATCGAACGTGCCGTAATCCTTTCCAACGAGGGCGTGCTCCCCAATCCTTTGCCGGCGGGCTGGAATCAGGCCGCGACCATCGCTTCGGCTTCCATTGCTACGCCGGTCACTACGCTCAGGGACTCCGAACACAACCTAATTCTGCGCACGCTTCAAGCCGTCGGTTGGGTGATCGGCGGGCCGAAAGGTGCAGCCGCGAAACTTGGCTTGAAGCGCACTACGCTGATCCACAAGATGCACAAGCTAGGAATCTCCCGGCCTGCTCTCCAAAGCAACTCGGATGTGAACCAGGCAGCGCGGCAGGAACTGGATCCGCTTCCACAATTGTAGGGGCCCAATAGCGCTTTGGGCTCGTTCTTATCATCCTTAACCCTTCCTAGCCAAGCCACTGCGGGTTCGCGAACGTGCCGTCAAACTGGTGGCTAGTTTTGTAAAGTTCGAACTGCCCCGCCTCCGCAGCCTTGGCTGTTTTTGCGAGAAGAGCTGCAACCTGGGAAGAATCCATCGGCTGAAAACTGCGGGCGGCATTGAGCGCTTGCTGAAGGATCGCGAGCGAATCGCAGCCAGTTATGACGACGCTGGTGGGAAGATTCATGGCGTAGTGCAGACACTCCACCGGTGTTGCGGTGTTGCTCCCGAGAATGAAATGGTCGCCCATGGATTTCATGCCCAGGACTCCGATGCCGTCTTTGGTCAGAGCCGGCAAGACTTTTTTCTCAAAACTGTTGAAGTGCGCGTCCATTACATTGAGAGGCATCTGAACCGCGTCGAACCTGAAACCGTGCTTTGCGGCGGTGGCGAGCATCTTTAGATGAATGTCGGGGCTTTTGTGGCCAGTAAAGCCGATAAAACGGACCTTGCCCGCTTTTTGGGCTTGCTGGACGACCTCTATCGCTCCTTCGGCAAAAATGCGATCCGGATCGGAATCGCGAATCACTTCATGGAATTGAAGTAAATCAATTCGATCTGTCTGCAACCGTCGCAACGATTCGTTGATCTGCACGGCAGCAGCCGGTTTGTTTCGGCCATCGATTTTGGTCATCAAGAAAGCTTTTTGGCGATAACCATCGCGCAGCGCTTTGCCCATTCGAATCTCGCTCTCTCCGCCGTTGTAGTCCCAGCAGTTATCGAGAAAATTTATTCCCTCATCGATTCCCGTGCGAATAATGCGAATGCTCTCTTCGGCATCGCTTTGCTTGCCCAGGTGATAGCCCCCGAGCCCGATCAGTGAAACTTTTTCACCGGTGCGACCCAGAGTCCTATATGGAATTTCGCTCTTAGCATCAGGGGTTGCGGCCGCATTCAGCCCTCCGGCCATCAAAAGGGACGCCGCCGTCATACCGAGAAACTCTCTTCTGCTCAGCCCGGAATCTTGATCGGGCAGAATTTTGTTTTCCAGGCTGGACGGGTCGCGACGATCGGAAGGAGATTGGTTCGAGTCACTGTCGTTAACGGTCATGAAAGTCCTCCTGTGCAGGTGCGAACGGCGTGAAGCGCGCACTCAGCCAAACTTGCTCTCGTCCGACTTCGAATATTCAGATAAGCATTCTGCTTGCCACGTTGCATCGACACTGAAGGGGGAGAGAAACCCAGCGCTTCCGGTTGGGTGAAAAACAATCTTTCTCCCGAGTGTCAGCACTTGGACACTGCTGTCGAAAAAACTGACCCTAACTCGACAGTAACGGGTTCTCAGAAATGAGGATGAGGCGCGAGGACCACAGGAAACGCGCACTTCGTTGGAGATATACGCTTTCCCGCCATGGCAAGGAACTTGCTCCTGTTCGGAGGCAGACACCGTGTGCAACGCGTGTAGCGCGGTCTGCATCAGCAAGTAATCGCCTACCGTCGTTGGAGAAGTGTCATGAGAGTTGGTACCCGCCCCCATTTTCTTACCGCGGCAATAAGTGCCATTGTATTGATCTTTCCAGTTTGGATGCTGATCGCGCAAGACACACACTTTCATAATGCGCCTGCATCCACTTCTCAATTGAAGAATCCATTCGCGGGACAGCAAGCAGCCATATCCGCAGGCTCACGACTGTATACCGCGAACTGCGGCGCCTGCCATGGAATCGGAGGACGAGGAACCGGTAGCATTCCGCCCTTAGCTCATGGGCCTACGCAGTCAGCGCCCGACGGAGAAGTTTTCTGGTTCATCACCACGGGATCGGTCAATAACGGCATGCCTTCATGGGCGACCCTGTCTGAACAACAACGATGGCAGATTGTCACTTATTTGAAATCACTGAAGAATTCCACGAGCGCTCAGAAAAACAATCCTCCGCCGACGAGCGTGAGGCCCGTCAAGACAAATGCCCCGCCCCCGCCCGCGCCGTACACAGACTTCCGCTTTGAGCAGCCTGGAAAAGTCCGCCAGATCACCGCACAAGATCTTCCAGCGCCGTACGCCACTAAGTCAGCGAACAATGGACCACAGTTGGTAGCACGTCCCGGCGACGCGTGGCCGAAAGCCCCAACCGGATTTAGCGTGCAGCAGTATGCAACCGGCCTTGACAATCCGAGGTTGATCCGGACCGCCCCCAATGGCGACATTTTCCTGGCCGAAAGCAGCAGTGGCAAGATCAGAGTGTTCCGCGGAATCACAGACGATGGCAAGCCCGAACAGGCTGAAATTTTTGCCACAGGACTCAATCAGCCGTATGGCATCGCTTTCTATCCTCCCGGCGAAAATCCTCAGTGGGTATACGTAGGAAACACCGACTCGGTCGTCCGTTTTCCGTATAAAAATGGGGATTTGACGGCAAGCGGACCTGCCCAGCACATTGTGTCTCTACCTCATGGCGCAGGACACTGGACGCGCGACGTGCAGTTCTCGACCGATGGCAAGAAGATGTTAGTCGCGGTCGGATCGGAGTCGAATGTGGACGACCCCGACACCACGCCGGAGGAAAAGAATCGAGCCGATATCCTGGAGTTCAACCCCGACGGCTCAGACAGGCGAGTGTACGCGTACGGAATCCGCAATGCCGGAGGCGGACTGGCAATCAATCCTAAGAGCGGCGAGTTATGGTGCTCGGTCAACGAACGCGACGGATTGGGAGACAACCTGGTGCCCGACTACATCACCCATGTCGAAGAAGGGGGTTTCTATGGCTGGCCTTGGTGGTACATCGGTAACCATCAGGATCCGCGGCATGAGGGCAAACATCAGGAGTTAAGAGACAAGGTGCTGGTTCCAGACGTGCTTCTACAGCCCCATAACGCTTCACTCGAGCTGACGTTCTATGAGGGTGCGCAATTCCCTGCCGAATATCGGGGAGACATTTTTGCATCCCAGCACGGTTCATGGAACCGATCGGTGCGGGCGGGATATGAAGTGATTCGCGTGCCTCTGCACCAGACCAGCCGAGCCAGCGGGGAGTACGAGGACTTTGTGACCGGATTCGTGGTCGACAACGGACATGTGTGGGGAAGGCCCGTCGGTATCACCGTGGCTCAGGATGGATCGTTGCTAGTTAGCGATGATGGTTCGAACTCCATCTGGCGCATCCGCTACACGGGTGCCCATAGCCAGCAGCGCGAGCGAAACGATCCAAGCCATGATTCGACCAGAGCATCGAACTAGAAAGTCGGTAATAGCCTTGCTCAGCGGAATCGTGGCTCTGGGATTGTGCGCTTTCCGATTCGGAGATCGGAATGAACTGAACGGGATGCCATTTGCTGAAGTGCAGCCCCTGGTCTTGGATATGGCAAAACCGCAGAGATTGGCCAAGCGAGGGAACGTCGATCTGCTTGTCGGACAAGCCGAGCCCGGAGGGGCCGTGAACCTGCGTGGCGAAGTCACCGATGCAAATTGCTACCTTGGCAGCCACGTGCATTCCTACGATCATGCCTTCTGCGCGAAGCTGTGCGTTGCGGCCGGAAGTCCTTTGCTGTTTGTTCGGGATCAGGGAGGAGAGGTTTATCTTGTGCTCAGCGAAAAGAATGGCATACGGCTTCCCGAGAACGTCCTCGATCGCATAGGAGTTCCCGGGATCGTGGTCAAGGGCAAAGTGCTCGAGGCCGACGGAATGCGCGCGCTCGCGATTGAGGGGTTGGCGCCATAAGACTGCGACTCGAGCCTCAACGATGAGTCGTTCACTGACAGAATGTAAATGCGGTGGCGCGACCTCGCAGCCGCGCCATCGCACTGACGCTAGCCTGCGGTACCAGTCTTCCTGGCCTGAGCGGTTGATGACGCGCCCAAGGCCGCTCCAACGCCAGTCCCGATGGCGGTTCCCAACCCAGTGCAGGCATCCCATCCTGGACCAGCCGAGTAGGCGCCATTGTTACCGGACGTGATGTCGTTGAACCCGCCCGCCCCAGCGTTCGAGTACAACAACGGATTGATATAACCGGCCGGTTTTCCGATCTGCTGGTTGATGAGCGCAATCAGTCCTGCCCATAAGGGAGCGACTGCGCTGGTGCCTCCGATGACGTCGGGTTGTCCGTCCACGCGGGTGACGTAGCCGGTGTAAGGATCGGCATCACCCGCGACATCGGGAAGACCGCGGCCGACATTTTTATTGGGATTGGCAGACGGAGGCACGCCAACACCATTTTGCCAGCTTGGAAGCGGAAAGACGTCGCTGATCCCGCCGCCAGTTGCGCCGCCGTTGGGTAGTTCGTTCCATACGGTCTCACTGGAGACGGTATGGTTCGAAGCCACCAAGTGAGTTCCGCCGCAAGCCAGCGCAAACGGACTGGAGGCGGGGAAATCGACGTGGTTTAGACCGTCCCCTACCCCGTCGGTCGAACCGTTGTCTCCGCAGGCAACGCAAACCGTGACGCCGAGCGCAGCAGCCGATTGAAAGGCCTCATCCATCGAGGTCATGGCCTGCTGCGTCCACGAGGACTCCGGTCCTCCCCAACTGATGGAGACAACCGAAGGGTTGTTGTTTTGGTCATGGACTGCGGTGGTGATGGCGTTGAGGAAGCCAGCGTCAGTATTTTCCGCGAAGTAGACGACGATCTTTGCTCCTGGTGCAATCGATCCCGCGACTTCGATGTCCAGCATCACTTCTCCATCTGGACCGTTGGGATCGCCAGTAGGAGAGTTGCTGCCGTTGCCGATTGAAACCGCCGATACGGTTGGCTGATGAGTCAGGTTAAGCTGCTTGAAGTAGGTGCTCAAGTCCGCGGGGACAAAACCACCGCCCAATTCGATCAAGGCGATGCATTGGCCAGTCCCATCGACACCGGTAGGAAAGTTGTACAACTGGGCTAGTTCTGGCGGCGTGTAGGAAGTGCCGGCATCGTGGGCGTGGATGCCGGTCTGCCCACGCCGCTTACGAAAATGCGGTTGAGCCTGAGGGCGGTTGTCCAAACCAAATACGCCCTCGACGATATCGTGCAGGTCGGCTGGAAGTTGCACGGCGCCGGTGCGGCCGCGATATTTTCCGGTGGGATGCTCATACTGCTTCAGCACCACACCGAAGGCATCACTCATGGCAGCCACAGTGCCGGAGAGGATGACGGTCCGTCGCGCCGGACTGGTTTCCACCACCGTAAGTCCGTGGTCGCGGGCGAAAGCCTGGACACGCGCAACAGCAGCGGGATCTGCGCCATGGCGCTGCTCATAGTCTGCCCGGCTCAGGACGGTGCGTTTGTTGGGCAATTGTGAGTAAGCATCAGCACTGACAATCGGTTTCTTTCCGGCCCGCGATTTCAAGCGGATGGTGACTTCAACTTTTTCATTGGGATTGGCTGGACCTACTTCGCGCGCTCCTGGCATGGGAGAGCGCTCGCTGCCTGCAAGTGCAAGGCGATTTTTTGGAGGAGTCATAAATTGTCCTTTCTAAAGAGCCTGGCGAAAAGAAGCGCAGAGCGCACGAGAAAGTAGACATTGATTTACTTCGTCTAGGTCTATGGAGGAAGGAGCCCGAGCCCTCTGCAACCGCTTTGATCGGCCAGGCCGTTTAATCAATTCGACGGTAGCAGCAGACAAATTGGAAAGCAACAACTTTGTAATTCTTGTTCGGAATTCCGAACAAACTAAAAACTGCACATCGATGCGCTGCATTGGGCTTGAATCGGGCAACGTGGCCGGACGCAGCTCAAACTGGAACGGCTGCTCGATACTCCTCGTATACGCCCTTGAAGTCAGTGATTTTGTGATCTGCCTCGAAGTGCCAAATCCGCGTGGCAACTTCATCGATCAGGTCATGATCGTGGCTGACTAAGAGCACTGTCCCTGGATATCGCTGGAGAGCAATGTTGAGAGCGTTGATTGATTCCAGGTCCAAGTGGTTGGTGGGTTCGTCGAGCACAAGCACGTTTGGTTTTTGCAGCATCAGCTTGCAGAAGAGCAATCGTGCCGCTTCGCCGCCGGAGAGAACATCCGTTGGTTTGATTGCGTCCTCGCGAGGAAACAACATTTGACCGAGCAGGCCGCGAATTTCTTCGTGTGAGGCGGAGAGATCCCACTGATGCAGCCATTCGAAGGCGGTCATTTCTCCCTGGATCAGGGCGCGGTGGTCCTGTGCAAAATAACCCACTGCGGCCTCGTGCCCCCAGATAACTTTGCCGTCGCTGAGGAAGGACCCGTCGTAGCCGCTTGTCTTACGCAGTTCGGCCTCGGGCACAGTGGGAGAGTTTGCCAGCAGCGCGTTGAGCAAAGTCGTTTTGCCCGCGCCGTTGCGGCCTATTAAGGCGATCTTCTCGCCTCGCAACACGCTGGCGGTGAAGCCTCGAATGATGTTGGCGTCGTCATAACACTTGGTGACGTGCTCCAGTTCGAGGATGTGTTTACCCGACGGACGCTTCTGCTCGAACTTCAAAAACGGACGCTGGATGTTGGACCTTGCCAACTCCGTCACCTGCAGGCGCTCCACTTCCTTGCGCCGTGACTGCACCTGGCTGGAACGGGTGCCAGCCGAGAAGCGCGCGATGAATTCGTTGAGCTGGGCAATCTTCTTTTCGCGCTGGGCGTTCTGGCTCTCAACTTGAGAGCGAACCTGCGTCTTAGCCACCACCATGTCGTCGTAGGTGCCGGTATAAGTAATGATGGTTTCGTAGTCGATGTCGGCAATGTGAGTGCACACACTATTGAGAAAATGACGATCGTGCGAGATGACGATCAGCACTCCGTCATATTCATTGAGGAAAGTCTGCAGCCAGTGGATGGAATCCAAGTCGAGGTGATTGGTGGGCTCGTCAAGCAAAAGGGCGGGAGGATGTCCGAACAAGGCCTGCGCCAACAGTACCCGGACTTTTTGTCCGCCTTGCAGCTCACCCATTTTTCGTTCGTGGAGTTCATCGGGAATGTCCAGGCCCTGCAGCAGGATTGCGGCATCGGTCTCGGCGGTGTAGCCATCCTCTTCACCAACGATGCCTTCCAACTCGCCAAGCTTCATCCCGTCTTCGTCGGTAATGTCTGGCTGGGAATAGATTCGGTCGCGCTCTTCCATCGCCGCCCACAGTCGCTTATTACCCATGACCACAGTGTCGATCACGCGATAGACATCAAACGCGAATTGGTTCTGGCTCAGCACACCGAGCTTCCTAGGGCGGACGACGCTTCCCTTTTGCGGGTCGAGCTCGCCGGTCAGAAGCTTCATGAAGGTCGATTTTCCGGCGCCATTGGGACCGGTAAGGCCGTAGCGCTTCCCCGGCGTGAAGGCGGTAGATACGTCTTCAAACAGAACTTTGGCGCCGTAGCGCATCGACACATTGCTTACAGAAATCATGATTTATCAGGGAACTGCGGAAAAATGCCTCAACGGAGGGGACGCAGCCACTGGAATCAGAATATCACGAAGTGCCGGAGGTCCTCCTTCTGAAGCGGGGCATTTCTAATATGGATGCGTGCCTTTCGTGCGCGGGCACGAATCGCCGCCCAGATCCCTCGCGACGCAGCTAGCGCTTGCTCGGGATGACAATCAACCATGTTAGCCTTTCAGCTCACCACACTTCGTCTCGCGAGGAGTTCCATGAACAGCGCCCATCCTTCTCAGGTTGACCTTCAGGCCATAGCCAAAGAAATCATGTTGGAGCACGGCTTCGAGCCGGAATTTCCGCCACAAGTCCCGCAGCAGCTTGCCCAATTGAAAGCACATCCGCCGAAGGCGGCCGCAGGCCCGAACGTGCGTGATCTGAGGAATCTCCTCTGGTCGTCGATTGACAATGACACTTCTCGCGATCTCGACCAGATCGAAGTGTCTGAACGCTTGCCCAACGGAGATATCAAAGTGCTGGTAGGAATCGCCGATGTAGATGCCTTCGTGCCCAAGAATTCGCCCATCGATCAGCACGCCGCAAAAGAAACCACCACGGTCTACACCGGCGTCCGAATCTTCCCGATGTTGCCGGAGGAGCTTTCTACCGGCGCGAGCTCGCTTCTGGAAAATGTGGACCGGATCAGTGTTGTGATCGAGTTTGTGGCTGGATCGGATGGCAACGTAAAGTCCAGCGATGTCTACCGCGCCATCGTTCGGAATAAGGCGCAACTCGCCTATAACGGGGTCGGAGGATGGCTTGAAGGCACGGAGCCGGCTCCGTCAAGGGTGGCCGCGTCCGCAGATCTGCAAGCGCAGCTCAAGCTGCAAGATGAGGCTGCGCAAGCCCTCAAGAATGAACGCTATAAGCGCGGCGCATTAAACCTGGACACCAGCGAATTGCAGCCGGTGTTTCTGGATCAACAGGTTGTGGACGTGACGAGGCAAAACAAGAACCGGGCCACTGATCTGATTGAAGACTTCATGATCGCCGCTAACGGAGTCGTGGCGCGAATGCTGGAGAAGGTTTCTTCTCTGAGGCGGATTGTGAAGACTCCCGAGCGTTGGGACCGCATTGTGCAGTTGGCGGCTACGCATCGCGAGAAGCTTCCGCCATCCCCCGACTCCAAGGCCCTCAATGACTTTCTGCTCAAACGCAAGGCGGCTGATCCCGACCACTTTGCCGATCTGTCGCTGGCCGTGATCAAGCTGATTGGCCCCGGCGAATATGTTCTGGAACGGCCAGGTGATCCGGAGCAAGGGCACTTTGGCCTGGCGGTTCAGGATTACACGCATTCCACGGCTCCAAACCGGCGTTTCCCTGATATTGTCACGCAGAGGCTGATCAAGGCCATGCTGGCCGGCCAATCTGCTCCTTATTCTGACGACGAACTACAGGCGATTGCGACCAACTGCACGGTGAAAGGAGATGCGGCGAGGAAGGTCGAGCGGGCCATGTCAAAAAGATTGGCAGCGG
>Ga0307477_10004390_pt1 | contig 10284 bp, 8 predicted proteins | sample atmos_gasesECM2C_FD_203316 | JGI IMG/M metagenome (GOLD analysis project Ga0307477, IMG submission 203316) | Hardwood forest soil microbial communities from Morgan-Monroe State Forest, Indiana, United States - atmos_gasesECM2C_515 | ecosystem: Environmental > Terrestrial > Soil > Temperate... | reverse complement strand
TCAATAGCAGGGGATCAAGGCGAGGGCCTTGCCCATAAGGGCTGCCCATAGCCTTCACCAGCAGCCCCGCGTCTATTCCGCGAACCGCCGGACGCTGAAAGAAATGGGCAGCCCGACCACCACCAGGTGCACCAGGACATCGAGACCGTGCCGCGACTTCCGTTTCTCGATCTGACCGAGGACATGAACCAAGAGCCTTTCGCCGACGGCTTGACCGAGGAACTCATCGACAAACTCATTAAAATCCCGGCCTTTCGCGTACCGCCCCCCACATCCTCGTTCTATTTCAAGGGCAAACTGTGGCCGCGTTCGCATGGGACGCCGCAAATAACCAATGCGGATATCGCCAAGTCTCTGGGTGTCGCCTAGGTGCTCGATGGGAGCGTGCGCAAGTCGGGGGCTACGGTGCGCGTGGACGCGCGTTTGATTCGTGCCGACAATGGGTTGGTTGTCTGGTCGGAAACCTACGACCGGCCATTCGACGACATCTTAGTGGTTCAGGACGACATCGCCGGTGAAGTAAGGAAAACCCTGCGGGGGTCGAGCGAAGTCAGACCAGACCGCTAGCCACGTACGGTCGGCCATTTTCCCCGCGGTTGGAAGTTCACTTTCGCGGCATGGCGGAGGTTTACCGAGCGCTTCCATAAAGCGGCAAGCCTGCGAATTCTTGTGGCCGACACGGGAATTCTCTTACAATCAGGTCGCGTGGGCTGGTGACCCTGATTTGGCCCAACGCCGTCACACTCGGGGAAGGTCATGCTGAAATGTTCTTCTGCTTTGATTATGTCTGGCGTCATTGCGCTAAGTGCGATATACGCGCCGGCCACCGCCGCCGACGCGCAGTTCGGTCCCGCGAACCCGTTTTATGCGCCGAGTACCTTGGCGTACCACGCTCCTTCTTTTGACAAAATCAAGGACGAAGACTATCAGCCGGCCATCGAGGCGGGCATGGCGGAAGAACTTTCCGAGATGCAGGCGATTGCCGACAATCCCGCGCCGCCGACTTTCGAGAATGTGCTCGTGGCCATGGAGAAGTCCGGGCGGCTCTTTCGGCGAGCGATGCTTGCTTTCCGCGGCGTCTCCCAGGCGAATACCAATCCCGTGTTGCAGAAAGTGCGGACCACGGAGGCCCCCAAGCTGGCGGCGCATCAAGATGCTATCTACCTCAACGCAAAACTCTTTGCTCGTGTCGCGGCTGTCTACAAGCAGCGCCAGTCCCGCAACCTTGATCCGGAATCGCTTCGGCTGCTCAATGTTGCTTACGATAGGTTCGTGCGCTCCGGCGCCAATCTCTCCGATGTCGACAAAACCGAGTTGAAGAAGCTGAACGAAGAGATTTCGACGCTTTCGACCGATTTTTCCAGCAAACTCCTGGCGGGCACGAAGGACGGGGCCTATGTGACCAAGGACAAGAGTGCTTTGGCCGGCTTGAGCGACGCGCAGATTGCCGCGGCCGCCCAGGCTGCCCAGAGCCGCAAGCTGGAAGGTTATGTGATCCCGCTTCAGAACACCACGCAGCAGCCGGATCTTGCTGCTCTCAGTGTCCGGGCCACGCGCGAAGCCCTCTTTGAGAAATCCTGGAATCGCGCCGAGCGAGGCGACGCCAACGATACGCGCGACGACATCTCACGCCTGGCACAGCTGCGTGCTCGGCGTGCGCAACTTCTCGGCTATGCGAACCACGCTGCTTGGAAGCTGGGCGACCAGATGGCGAAAACACCGGAGGCCGCGTTGAAGTTCATGGATGCCCTGGTGCCGGGCGCCAGCGCCAAAGTAGCCAGCGAAGGAAAAGGTATTCAGGATTTGATTGACGCTCAGATGGGCGGTTTCACTCTCCAACCCTGGGATTGGGAGTTCTACTCCGAGCAGGTGCGCAAAGCGAAATACGATCTGAATGACGCGGACGTCAAGCCCTACTTCGAACTGAACACGGTGCTCGAAAACGGCGTCTTCTATACCGCGAATCAGCTCTACGGAATCACCTTCAAAGAACGAAAGGACATTCCCGTCTACCAGCCGGATGTCCGTGTCTTCGAAGTCTCGGAAGCGGATGGCAAGCCGCTGGCTCTTTTTTATTGCGACTACTTTAAGCGCGACAATAAGAACGGCGGCGCCTGGATGAGCACTTTCGTGGATCAGTCAAAGCTTCTGGGCACTTTGCCGGTGGTCTACAACGTCGCGAACCTTCCCAAGCCCGCCCCTGGAGAGCCGGCGCTCATCAGCTTTGACGATGTCACCACCATGTTCCACGAGTTTGGTCATGCGCTGAACGGCATGTTCGCGAATACCAAGTATCCAAGCTTGTCGGGCACGGCGACGGCGCGAGACTTTGTCGAGTTTCCCTCGCAATTCAACGAGCACTGGGCCCTCTATCCCGCCGTTTTTGCCCATTATGCCAAGCATTACAAGACCGGCGCGCCCATGCCGGCCGATCTGGTGGCCAAGATCAAGAAAGCTGCGAACTTCAACCAGGGATACAAACTCACGGAGTTGGTTGCGGCTGCCGAGCTAGATATGCAGTGGCACACACTGCCGGACGGTGCGCCCCTCCAGCAACCGGACGAGTTCGAGAAACAAGCGCTCGAGAAAACTCATCTACTGCTCAACGCCGTGCCGCCGCGCTACCGCTCCAGCTACTTCAGCCATATTTGGGACAGCGGCTATTCTGCTGGCTACTACGCCTATCTGTGGTCGGAGATGCTCGATGACGACGCATTCCAATGGTTTGAAGACCACGGCGGGTTGACGCGCGCCAATGGCGACAGGTTCCGCCAGATGGTATTGTCGCGCGGCAACACGGAAGACCTGGCCAAGATGTATGCCGCCTGGCGTGGCCAAGACCCCAGCGTCGAGCCCATGATGAAATACCGCGGTTTGCGCGACGCCGCACAATAAAACGTCCGGCCCGGCAATGCCCGCTACCACCGGATGGAACTCACCAAATGGTTTCGATTCCAGCGGCTTGGAGGCGGCGATCGCGGGTCACCAGCGGAAGCCCACGCTGTAGCCGCCATTTCTCGAGGAGCTTGGCAGAAGGGAATGAAGTTTTTTGGAATTGGGAGTTTTCTTTCTGCATTCGCGCGATCAGGCGCCCGCCACGGAACACCGGACACGGGTCACGCTAATCACCACTCTAAGGTTGCTAGCCGACGCCGACTCCGGCGGGTCACTCGGCTATCCCGCAATCAGCAGGTTTTGTGCGAACGGCCACTGTTGGTCGATCCACTGGCCATCGCAACGGAATCCCGTGCGCTCCGCCATCTCCGCAATTTCTTCGGTCTGATACTTGTGCGAACTCTCCGTCCAAATCGTTTCGTCTTCGTCCAGCATGAGTCGCAGGCTCGCCGCCGGTATGTGTACTGTCTGCCGCCGCGTCGAGCGCAAATGCATCTCGATCCGCCGTTCCACCCTGTTCCAACGTGCGTGGTGCTCGAAGCAGCTCAAATCAAAATCCGCGCCCAGTTCCCGGTTGATGCGCGCCAGCAAATTCCGATTGAACGCCGCCGTCACGCCCGCGGGATCGTCGTAGGCCAGCAATTGCAACTCGACGCTCTTCTCCAAGTCCGTGCCGAGCAACAAAGCATCCCCCGGCTGGAGAATCGCTCTCATTTCCCGCAGGAATGCATCGCCTTTGTCGCGATCAAAATTGCCAATCGTGCTTCCCAGAAACAACACCAGCAAATGATCGCGGTCCCCGCGTCCCTCGGCAACCGCCCGCAGCCCTTCCAGGTACGGCTGCTCGTACCCCACGATGCTTACCATATCAATCTGCCCGAGTTCTTTCGCCAATGCCGCCAGCGCTGAAGGCGAAATCTCAATGGGGTAGTAATACGTCTTTTGCCGCCGAGAAAGCGCCTCCAGAATCCAGCGCGTCTTTTTTCCCGAGCCGCTGCCAAGTTCCGCCACGTGAACCGGCGAAGGCAGCCGCCCCACAATCTCGCCAGCATACTTCTCCAGCAGCCGCGCGTCGGCCCGCGTGAGTCCATACTCCGGCAAGACGCAAATCGTTTCGAATAGCGCCGAGCCCACTTCGTCATACAAATACTTTGACGGCAGCTCTCTCTGTCCGGATTTAGTCAGGCTCTCGCGCACTTCCGCCGCGAATGCGGACACGTGCCGGAGCGATAATGACAGTGCGGGCGTCGCCATGGGGGGTCTCCCGAGATTGGGCTTGATTAGTCCTCGACGCAACGGAAAGTTGCGTAGACATACGGATAATGCGGCTGGAACCAGTTTCGGAACGACCGCCGCAGCATGCACGCGGCGGTGCGCGGCGAGCCACCCTTCATTACGTAGTGCTTGCCGTCAAAGAAATTCGCGGAGTAGCCCGGATAGAAGGGCATCGACGTAAATCCCGGAAAGGCCGCGAACTCCGTCCGCGTCCACTCCCACCCGTTTCCCACTAGATCGTGAACGCCAAAAGCGCTAGCCCCCGCAGGGTGCGCGCCCGCCGGCGAAGGATCCCACGATTTGAAATTGAAATTCCCCTTGGCCGTGCTGGGCCCTTCTTCGCCCCAGGGATAGCTGCGCTCGCGTGTGCCATCGGCCGTTCCATACGCCGCGCGATGAAACTGCGCTTCGGTCGGCAATTTGCGACCGAGCCATTTCGCATAGGCGGCGGCCTCCGCTTGGCTTACGTAAACCGGCCATTCCTGCGGCAACCGTATTTCACCAAACATGGTGCGATAAATCCAGAGGTTGCCCTCGCGCCTCCAGAACATCGGATGCTCGATGCCTTCTTTCTCTTTCCAAGCCCAGGCTTCCGCGCTCCAGAGAGCGCGGTTCTGGTATCCTCCCGCTTGCATGAAGCGCAAAAAGTCCTGATTCGTCACGTTGTATTTTTCGATGGCGAATTTATTCACCGCGACTTCGTGGGCGCAAAATTCATTGTCCCAACCGAATTCATCGCCGGAAATGCGATCCAGCCCTAGCTTTGCGGTCCCCGCTGGTATTTCCACCAAGTGCGACTTTGCCCGGTACGCCCTCCATCCCGCGTTCTCCGTCCCGCCAATCTTTCGGTCACTCGGCAGTCTGTGGAGCATGTACGCCAAAGTTTCGGCGTGCATCAGCCGGTGTTCGATAGCCACTTCCAGCATGGTAATCAGTTGTGGATGCCCTTCCTCGGGCCTTCCCAGAGCGTGCTCGACCGCGCGGTCCAGCTCCTCGCGCAAGCGCCGGTTGTAGCGCTCGACTTCCTCGCGTGCCGGCCAATCCGCCGGCGTATCCGCCGGCAATCCGCCATCCACGGGGTCAATGCCAAACGCGAACAGATGGTCGAATGTCCGCTGAAAGGGGCGCAACCCAAACGCGCGCTCGGCCAGCAAATTCCAGTCAAACGCCTCGACATGTCCCACATAGAAAATAAGGCGGTGGCGCTCCGGGATGGGCCGGTCGTAAATGGCTTCTTGGCGAACCACGCGAAAGACTTCGTCGGTGCGCGCGCGCGCGTCTAGTAATCTACTGTGAAGGTCATGACGAATCCGGACCGCTGAAGCGACAGCTCCCATGGCGACTTACCCCTTCCGTTGGATGCAACTTCGGCGTGAAGGATACGCCAAAATTCGGCGTAGGGAGGCTAGGTGCATTAAGATGGTCGCTCCCGGTTTTGTTGCTGTCAATCGAAATGAATACGAAACCAACAATTTCTTTTAACAAAAATATAGAGTTCCGGGGAGTCTCATTCCACATAAACGATATTCTTAAACGCTTAATCGTTTTCGGCATCTCTTTAGAGATTCCTGAGGGTGAAACTCTTGTGCTCCTAGGCCGCAGCGGCAGCGGGAAGACCACTTTACTCAAATTGATCAACGGAATGCTATTTCCCTCAGAAGGGGAAGTCTTCGTCGAGGGGCGCTCGACCTGCGATTGGGACCTCATCCGCCTCCGCCGAAGCATCGGTTACGTCATTCAGGAGGCAGGCCTTTTCCCCCATTTCACGGTGGCAGAAAACGTCGCCCTCATTCCCGTTTTGGAACATTGGGACTCCGGCCGCACCGCTGACCGCGTCAATGAAATGCTGCGGCTTGTTGGCCTCGATCCCAGCGAATTTGCGCATCGGCGTCCCCGCGAACTCTCCGGGGGACAGCGCCAGCGCGTTGGCGTGGCTCGGGCCCTTGCCGCCGATCCTCCCATCCTGCTGATGGACGAGCCTTTTGGCGCGCTCGATCCGGTTACTCGGGCCGAACTTCAACGCGAATTTAGCGCTTTGGCGCGGCGCCTCGGCAAAACGATCGTGTTCGTCACGCACGATTTGCGCGAAGCCCTGCTGCTGGCCTCGCGCATCGTTCTCCTTGAGGGGGGCCGTATCGTCGCCAGCGCCACTCCACAGGACTTTCTTCGGCTGGACCATCCCGAAGTTCGAGCTTTCACTTCATCTCTCGGCATAACTCCCGGAGTCTCCGTGTGAGCCCCCAGACCACTTGGTCTTTCTTTGCCGAGCATCGCGCGGAAATTTTCGACGCCACGCTCGATCACCTAGCGCTCGTCGTTATCGCCATGGTCATCGCTATTCTCATCGGTGTTCCCCTCGGGATGTTCATCGTCGAACGCCGCGCGCTGCGCAGGATCGCGCTTGGCATCGTAAGTATTTTTCAAACCATTCCCAGCCTCGCGTTATTCGGATTTCTGATTCCCATTCCGTTCATCGGCGGCATCGGAAAGCGCACTGCCATCGTTGCGCTTGTTCTCTACGCGCTTCTCCCTATTCTGCGCAATACCTACGTCGGCTTGACTGGCATCGACCCGGCTGTTCTCGAAGCAGCCGAAGCCATGGGCATGACCGGTGCACAAATTCTCTTTCGCGTGCGCTTCCCGCTCGCCCTCGCTGTCATTCTCGCCGGCATTCGCACGGCAACGATTATCACCATCGGCGTCGCCACCATCGCCGCCGCCATCGGCGCCGGCGGTCTTGGCACATTTATTTTTCGCGGCGTCGCTTTAGTCAGCGATGCTCTCATCCTCGCCGGTGCTATCCCTGCCGCGCTGCTTGCCTTGCTTGCCGACTTCAGTCTCGGCTTGCTCGAGCGCAGATTGAAAGTCTCCTAAGATGCGCCGCACTTCCCTCCGAATCCTTTACTTCCTCTACCTCCTTAATTTCATTTACTTTCCAACTGCTTGCCGTCAACCTGCGCAATCCGAAATTACCATCGGGTCAAAATTTTTCACCGAGCAAGTAGTGCTGGCCGAGCTTCTCGCCCAGCACATCGAAGCCCAGACCGGCATTCCCGTTATTCGCAAGACCAACCTGGGCGGCACGCTCCTCGTCCATAAAGCGCTTCTGGCTGGCGAGCTCGATCTTTACGTTGAGTATACCGGCACCGCGCTTACCGCCGTCCTCAACGAATCTCCCCAGGGTGATTCCCACGCGGTCTACCAACGCGTCAAGCAGCTATATTCCGATCGCTTTCATCTCGAGGTTAGCGAGCCGCTCGGCTTTGAAAACACTTTCGCCATGGTCATCCGCGGCGATGATGCGAAGAAATTCCACCTGCAAAAGATTACCGACATCGCGTCCTACGCACCCCAATGGCGCGCCGGTGTCGGCTACGAATTCCTGGAACGTCCCGACGGCTTCCGTGGCTGGAGCGCCCGCTACAATCTCCATTTCGCCGAATCGCCGAGAGTCATGGACCTCGGCCTTATCTACCGCGCCCTTGTCGATCATCAAGTCGACATCGTCGCCGGCAACTCCACCGACGGCCTCATCGACGCGCTCGGGCTTGTGGCCCTGGAAGATGATCGCCATTATTTCCCGCCCTATGACGCTGTCCTCGTCGTGCGCCAATCCACGCTCGCGCGATTTCCCCAGCTCCGCGCAGCCTTGGCTGATCTCGGGGGCAAACTCTCCGCCGCCGACATCCGCCGCCTTAACTACGCCGTCGACGCGCAGCACCAAGACGCCGCCGCGGTCGTGCGGGAGTTCCGTTCTTCCAGAGGGCTGTAATATTTTTCCACTTGTCTGGCGGTTGGGATTTTTGTTGGATTGTGGAAATAAGATGCCAGGTTTGCGGGTTTACAAAGCTGGGAGCAAGCGCAAGCCTGCCGCAAGAGAGCGATGATCATGAAGCATTGGAAGAAGACTCTTCTTGTTTTTGCCGCACTTGGAGTTCTTGTGGCCGTTTACGGGGTGGTCTTGATTCGGCGCGGCTTCAGCGCTTTCGACGAGCCAACTGCCCTGGAAAAGCTGGTTGCTCGCGCGGTCCGGAATTTATCCATTCCTTCTAGCGCGCGGAAGGAAAGCAATCCCCTAAGACCTACTCCGGAGATTCTTCGGGAGGCCCGCGACAACTTCATCGACCGCTGCGCAACCTGCCATGGCAGTGACGGCAGCGGAAAGACTCAGGTTGGCCGCAATCTCTATCCTAAGCCGCTTGATTTGCGGGCCAGGGAAACGCAGGACCTTACGGACGGCCAGCTTCACTACATCATCAGGAACGGCGTTCGCCTGACCGGCATGCCCGCCTGGGGGAATCCACATGACCAAGCGGACACTGACGGCTGGAAGCTCGTTTTGTTTATCCGCGATCTTCGCCCACTTTCGCCCGCGGAGAAATCCGAGCAGCAAGCCACCGCGTCCACGGCTCGTTACACCGGTTCCGAGCCTTGCGCAAAATGCCACCAGCAAATCTACGAACGCTGGAAAAAGACGCCCATGGCCAACGTCGTCCGCGATCCCCGCGAACATCCGGAAGCCATCATCCCCAATCTCACCACCAATCCTCTAGGCAAATTCACAAAGGAGCAAGTCGCGCTGGTCTACGGCAGCCTTTGGAAGCAGCGCTACTTCACCAAAATTGGCGATGACTATTTTCCGGAGCCCGCGCAGTGGGACGTCACCAACCATGTGTGGCGCCCGTATTTTGTCGCTAAGGGGTCGGATTGGTGGGAACCGTTTTATCCTGCCGACAACATGCAGCGTCCTACCGGGCCCACCTGCGACGGCTGCCACTCCGTGGATTACGACATTCACACCAAGAAAGTGGTGGAGTGGAACGTGGGCTGCGAGCGATGCCACGGTCCCGGCAGTGAACATGTGGCGCATCCCACCCGCGGAAACATTCTCGATCCCGCGCGTATGGAGTACGTAGAGGCTAACGACGCTTGCATCCAATGCCATTCGCAAGGGCGTCCGCTCACCAGTCCCCTCGAAGGGAAATATTACGATTGGCCGGTGGGCTACCGCGTGGGGCTGCACCTCCGCGACTTCTGGCAGCTCGAGGACCACAAGCTCGGCGAGCTTAGCTTCAGCCATTTTCCCGACGGCACGGCTCACAAGAACCGCATGCAGGGCAACGACTTTGTTCAGAGCTTGATGTATCGCCGCGGCGTCACCTGCTTCACTTGCCACGACGCCCATGGCACCGAGAATTACGCGCAACTGCGCAAGCCAGCCGACAAACTCTGCCTTGATTGCCACGGCCCGCTTTCTCCGAATGGTCCTCGCACCGCTACGATTGAGGAGCACACTCATCACCAAGCAGGCACGCCAGGGAGCCAGTGCATTACCTGCCACATGCCGAAGATCGAGACGACCCTTGCGGATGTCAAAGTGCGCGCGCACACGTTTGCGTTTATTTCTCCGGCTTTCACCGACAAATATAAAATCCCCAATCCGTGCACTTCCTGCCACACGGACAAATCCACCGCTTGGGCTTTGGAGGCGCTTCGCCGCTGGCCCGAGCGCTCGCCCTGGCGCGTTGACTAGTTCACCCTCGAAACCTAGCGTGGGATTCAAGAGCGTGTCAGACCAGCAGTACAGGTGTGCTGGAAAAATGAAATTAGAAAATGGAAATTGGCGGTGCGAAACGGTGAACGAGTAATGCCGTTCGCACTAGGGGGGTGATGGCTGTCACATGGAATCGTGACAAGGCTTACTGCGGGTCTCCGTTCCTGGGCAGAGACTTCCCATAGCAGCAAGGGCACTCGCCAAGGCCCTGCGGAGGTAGCTCCCATGATGCCGCACGCCATCACCGAAGTTCCTCTCCCTGAAGTGCAACTAGAGCAGGTCATCAAATTGCCGCCGCGCCCATCTTCGCCGCACGCGTGCTCTGCTGCCGAAGAGAACCGCGCGAGCGGGGGCGCGTTTCTGAAAGGCGCCTTGCTGGAGAGCCATCGTGTGAAAAGTTCCTCCCAGGCCTTGGATCTATTGGTGGCCTTCACGCTTCACGCCATCGTCATCGGCGTACCTATTCTCGCGGGGCTCATGTTCACTGCCACCTTGAGTCCGAAAGAGTTTGCGACCATGATGCTTGTGGCGCCGCCTCCCCCACCGCCACCGCCTCCTCC
>Ga0307477_10004388_pt1 | contig 10286 bp, 9 predicted proteins | sample atmos_gasesECM2C_FD_203316 | JGI IMG/M metagenome (GOLD analysis project Ga0307477, IMG submission 203316) | Hardwood forest soil microbial communities from Morgan-Monroe State Forest, Indiana, United States - atmos_gasesECM2C_515 | ecosystem: Environmental > Terrestrial > Soil > Temperate... | reverse complement strand
GCGCTCGCCGAGCCCCGTATCGATCACCAGCGTCGCGCGATCGCCCACCACAATCCCGATGTTCGGCCATCCCACCAGCGCATAGACGTGCTCCGAGACCTTCGTCAGCCCCTTCTCCGAAATCAGCGGCTGCTCCGGCAATGCCTGCGGCATCTGCCCTTGCCCCGTCTGCGCTTGCGCGCTTTGCGCCCCCGCCACCAGCAGCAACCCCACCGCCGCTAGCACTGCTGCCCATCCACCAACCTGAACCTTTCGCGGAATTCTCATCGCCCGCACCTCGTTGCTGCCCTTATACACCCGTCTCCCCCGCCTGTGAACCAACCCCTCTCGCGTGCGCGCCTCTAGAAGCTGTCATTCCGAGGGCCGCCTTCGCCCGAGGAATCTGCTTTGCTTTTGCCTTTGCGGGTGCCCCACCCCCCTCCCCCTTTTTGCGTAAGTGCGCATTCTACGGGACTTGCTGGCACGCGAAAGTGCGCAGCTCGCGAGCTTTGCATTAGGTATCGCCACTCGGAAATTGTATTCGTTTCGCTCATCGGGGGGTCGGTCGGAGCAGACCCCACTTCTTGCAAAAAACGCAAAGGGTGGCGCAGAGGGATTCCTTCGGTTTCGCTTCCCGACCGGAAATCGGGAACACACGCTTTCCGGCAAAGGGAACGCTCTGGACGCTAGGCTCGGAATGACACCGAGTGGAGTGGGACGGAACTTCGAGGCAGGTTTCAGCGCAAACATTCGCTATGTTACCTCAGATGTTACTATAAGTCAAATGATGTTTACTACAACATTTATTCGAATGAATTTTATATTTCCAGTGGGTTGGGAATTGTTCGAATGAGTGAGAACGACTTCAACACAGTGGCCGCGAAGGCACCGACAGCACAGGGACGATTCTGGCCTTGTTTAGCATTAAGTAAGATTTTGTGAGTTAATACTGGCGTTTCAAGTAGCGGAAACCCAGATCTAGCGTATACCGCGCAAGAACCTCTCAAGGCGAGGAGTTAGGCAAGGGAGCGTAAGCAGATGGCGTATTTTATTGACCTGTTCTCCCCAGAAACTTACGAGGCATTCGGTCGGTCAGGACGTGACATATCCGGATTTCGACTCCGCCATAAAGGCATGGCTGAAAAAATTAAAAAAGGCGATGTCTTTGTGTGTTACCTGACGCGGCTCTCGCGATGGTTTGGCCTGCTTGAGGTGAGCGAAGGGCCCTTCATTGATAGCACGCCGATTTTCGTAACAGAAAACGATCCTTTCGTCGTCCGTTTTCTAGTGCGACCCGTCCTCTGGTTGAATATTGATGCGGGCCTGCCAATTCACGACGACGCAATTTGGGCTGGCTTGTCCTTTACACGCGGCTTGGAGAAAGGCTCCCTCGCCTGGACGGGGAAGGTTCGAGGCAGCCTGGTGCGTTTGGATGATCGAGATGGAGCCTTTCTGGCGGAGAAATTGAAAGCACAGGCGGCTCAAGGCAAGCCGTACCCACTCAGCGAAATAGACACGCGCAAGCTCGCCATGCACACGGTGAATCGACCTGACAAAGTGGTTACCGTCTCCGTTCCTGAGGATTCCGGCACACCTGGGAAGGCGGAAGGAATTCCGGAGACAGAAGTTCGTGAATCGATCCGCATCCAGGCGCTGATTGCGATAATTGGTGCACGGATGGGCATGTCGATCTGGATTCCTCGTGCTGATCGGGGAGGCGTGTTGAGCGAGTGGAAGAATGATGGGAATAGCCTCCTTGAGAGACTACCGCTCAATTACGATGACACGACCCTTCGAACAATCGAGCAGATAGATGTATTGTGGCTTCGAGGGAGATCTATCGTCCGCGCCTTCGAGGTTGAGCACACGACCTCGGTATACTCGGGAATCCTCCGAATGGCTGATCTCTTGGCACTTCAGCCAAATATGGACATCAAGCTCCACATTGTTGCTCCCGAGGCGAAGCGCGACAAAGTCTTCCAGGAAATCCGGCGCCCGGTGTTCTCTCTTCTGGAGAAGGGTCCGCTAGCGGAGAGTTGCACATATCTCTCTTATGACAGCCTTCGTGAGTTGGCGGGACAGAAGCACTTGTCGCATCTGTCGGACACCGTCCTCGACGAGTACGCGGAGGAGGCAGAGTAACGGCATGCGTTTGCCCCTTCGACATACAGAAGGAACCCTTAAATCCTGGGAAGAGGTCATCACATGGGTGCAGTCCTCGGAGGATCAAGGACTTCGGCACACAAAGCGCGCGCGATTATGAGGCGCGTTGCACGAAGAGGCCGGAGAAGTATTGGCGGTGACGAAGGGCGATGAGTCCCCAGAGAATGATGACTACGATTGCGATGATCAGGCCGCTGCGGTCCATGAGCAGATGATAGAAGAAGATGTTCACGATCACAGGGCCAAGCAGTACAAGGCCCAGCGGCACGTAGCGATTCGCCAGCAGGAGTACGCCACCGGCGAGTTCCACCGCAGATACGACGAGGACAAAATGGGACTGTATTAGCGCGCCGAGGAATTGGCCCGCGACTCCTGAAGGTAAGGGACCTTTCATAAAGTTCAAGAAACCATTCAATCCAAAAACAACGAAGACCAGGCCAAGCAAGATGCGGGAGATCAGGGCGGCAATTTTCATTCGTTTTCCTCCGGGGCATTCCAGCCAAGATTAGAGTTGGGCGCTCGAACCTGGGGCACACGAAAAGGCAAAAGCAGATTCCTCGGGCGAAGGCGGCCCTCGGAATGACAGCTTCTTCGGACGTGCGCACTGAGACCACAGAGAAAAAGCCTCAGGTCTCCCGGCGAAGAAAGCACCGCCGGCGCGACCTGAGCTACAAAGGCCGTCCCACCCTTACAAACGACCCTTCACTGGCTCCCTTCGCAGCTCAGGGCAAGAGGGTGGGGCACCCGAAAACCAAGGGCAAAAAGCAGATCCCTCGTCACTGCGCTCCTCGTGATGACAGCGTTTCGCTTGGGCGGGAGCCAGGGGCGAAAGCTCCTGTGGCGCAAGTCGTTTCGTCGCGGCTTAAGCCGCGACCGCAAAGCAAATTCCCCAGGGCCCCGCGACTTCTTTTGTTCTGACGTGCGCGTTCGCGCCGGTCGCGGGCGCCCTGGGCTACAAGACCCACCCTCAAAAACGGAGGGTGGGGCACCCGAAAAATCAAAAGCAGATCCCTCGTTCGCTCCTCGTGATGACAGCGTTCGCTTGGGTGACGAGACAGTGGCTAAAGCCACTGTGATTCGAAGCGCTTATGTCGCCGCTAAAGCAGCGACCCCCTAAAAACGAGTCGCTGCAGAAGCGCCTAACACATAAGGCGGCTCAATTCGTTAGAATCGAGGGCATGGGTCTTGCGATCGAGTGCCGCGGCCTGCGCAAAACGTACGACGGCAAGGTGGAAGCCCTGCGCGGGCTCGATCTCGAGATTCGCGAAGGCGAATGCTTTGGCCTGCTCGGACCGAACGGCGCGGGCAAAACCACGGCCATCGAGATCCTCGAGGGCTTGCTCGCGGCCACTTCCGGCGAAGTGCGCATCCTCGGCCGCACCTGGCAGAGCCATCCGCGCGAGCTGCGCGAATGGCTGGGCATCTCCCTGCAGGAGACGCGCCTGGCGGAAAAGCTCACCGTCCGCGAAACCATCGAACTTTTCGCCAGCTTCTATCGCCAGCCGCGTTCCGCTCATGAGGTGCTGGCCGAGCTTGAGCTCACGGAAAAGTCGGACGCCTGGGTGGGCAAGCTTTCGGGAGGCCAGCGGCAGCGGCTTGCCGTCGCCACGGCGCTGGTGGCGAATCCGCGCATTCTGTTTCTCGATGAACCCACCACCGGACTCGATCCGCAAAGCCGCCGCCAGCTTTGGGACATCATCCGCGAATTTCAGCGCGCCGGCGGCACGGTGCTCCTCACCACGCACTACATGGACGAAGCCGAGCGCCTCTGCGATCGGCTCGCCATCATCGATCACGGCCAGATCATCGCCGGCGGAAGTCCGGCGGAATTGATCGAACGCCTCGGCGGACAGCACATGGTCGAATTCGCCATCGACGGCGCTTCGTCCCACGAAGCCAAGAAAACGACGAACGGCAAGCATATGCAGGAAGTTTGGCGCAGCCTGCCCGGAGTGGAATCCGTGCATGCGGATAACGGCCTCGTCTGCTTGACGGTGCGCCAGCCCCACGTCACCATTCCGGCGTTGCTCGAAGCGGTTTCGCAGCAAGGCGCGCGGCTGCTGCACCTGACCACGCGGCAGGCGAGTCTCGAGGACGTTTTCGTGCGGCTTACCGGGAGGCACTTGAGGGAAGAATCATGAGCGCTCCGCTGAGAACAGACGAGGCAGCGAAGGCCGCCGGCGCGCCTTCCGCCATCGTCGAGGGTGGCGCTCGAAAACCCGTCGTTGCCAGGCAAAACGGCCGCTGGACGGCCTATTGGCATCTGCTTGGCGCTCGACTCAAGGAAATGAAGCGCGAGCCGGAAGTGATCTTCTGGGTCTTTCTGTTTCCTTTGTTGCTGGCGTTTGGATTGGGGATCGCGTTTCGCTCGCGGCCCGCGAGCATTCCGAACGTGGCTATCGCGGCCGGTCCCGGCGCGGACGCCGTGCTGCAGATGGCCCAGCGTTCGCCGCAATCATTGCACGGCCAGATTGTTCCCGAAGCCGAAGCTTTGGATGGGTTCCGCCTCGGCAGATATGACCTCGTGATCATTCCTCACGGCGACGCAGGCGGCGAGGTCGAATATCGCTACGATCCGGCGCGGCCCGAAAGCGTTCTCGCGAAGGCGCAGGCCGATGACGCGTTACAAGCGGCCGCAGGGCGACAAAATCCGTTACCAGCTGCGGAGCGGGCTTTTAGCGAGCCTGGTGCGCGTTACATCGACTTTCTGATTCCGGGCCTGCTCGGCATGAACCTGATGAATTCGGGCATGTGGGGCATGGGTTTTGTTCTGGTGGATTACCGCCAGCGCAAATTGCTGAAGCGTTACGTGGCGACGCCCATGCGCCGCAGCGATTTTCTGCTGGCGCTCGCGAGCAGCCGCCTGATACTGATGGTCCTGGAGCTTGGATTGCTTCTCGGCTTGGGCATCTTGTTCTTTCATATGCGCGTCGTGGGATCGTGGCTGGCGATTGTGCTGCTCGGGGCGCTCGGCGCGGGCGCATTTGCCGGTCTGGGCCTGCTCACCGCAAGCCGCGCGCAAAAGATCGAAACCGTGAGCGGATTGATGAATCTGGTGATGATGCCCATGTGGGTTTTCTCGGGCGTGTTTTTCTCCTATGAGCGCTTCCCTGCCGTGCTGCAGCCGCTGATTCGCGCGCTGCCGCTTACGGCGCTCAACGACGCGCTGCGTGCTACGATTTTGCAAGGCGCGCCGCTCGCGGCGCAGGCGGGGAATTTGGCCGTGCTGGTCGCATGGATGGCCATTTCATTCTTGTTGGCGCTGAGCTGGTTCCGCTGGACGTAAACATTAGTCATAGCATCTAACAGTAACGATATGCTCGACCATAAGATCCGCAGTCTCAGGACGCCAATAAATCTGCTGGCGCTGGCTTGTCTGATTTTTGTCGCCGGCTGTACAGCGGCGAAGATTTCCGCGATCAATAACGATCCCGCGAAGTACATGGCGAAAGACGTCACCATCGCGGGGCAGGTCATCAACTCGTTTGCCGTCGCCAACCAGGGCGCGTTCGAGGTCGATGACGGAACGGGCCGTCTCTGGGTGTGGAGCAGCGGCTTTGGCGTGCCCAGCCAGGGTGCGCGCGTTGTTGTGACCGGCCGCGTTCAGTCAGGTGTTTCGGTCGGCGGCAGATTTTTCGCCAACGTGCTGCGCGAAACGCAGCCGCATAAGACCGCCTGACATCGGGTCGCGACCGAGCTGACGTCGCCGGAATCGCCTCAAAATTAACCAAATTACCAGACGGTCGCATTGACAGCGGCTCGCGCCCGGCACTAGCATGACAGCGCAGCGATCGCGCTGGGCAAGTTCTAACCGAAGGCACAACCAGTAAGGAGGAACGTATGAAGCGGCGAGCAATCATTCTGGCGGCACTGGTGTGTCTCGTGGCGGCGACGGCATCGGCGCAGGACGTTCGCAGCGTGTTGCAGGCTTCCGCGAAAGCGATGGGGCTGACGAACCTGAAGACCATTCAGTATTCCGGCAGCGGATGGTTCTCCATGATTGGGCAGACGTACGGCCTCAACGAAGACTGGCCCCACTACGAGGTGAATCCGTACACACGCACGATCGATTACGACGCCAAGTTTTCGCGCGAAGAGTACACACGCAGACAGGGCAGCTATCCCACCCTGGGCCGAGTGCCCATGCCCGAGCAGCGCATCGTCACTTTGCTGAATGGCACGTCCGCCTGGAATGTGGAGGGCGACAAAGTCGTGCCCCAGACGCGACCTTATCTCGACGGTGTGCCGGTTTCTGATCTGCGGCAACTCGAAATCGTGCTCACGCCGCACGGATTCCTGAAAGCAGCACTCGCAGCGACTGACGCAACGGCGATCTCGCAGCCGATCATAGGCTCATCCGATTTCGGCCTTTCGCAAAACGGGCGCAGAGTGACCATCGTTTCCTTCACCGTGATGGGAGGGAAATACAAGATCAACGGCACCATCAACGACCAGAATCTAGTGGAACTGGTGGACACGTGGTTTCCGAATCCCGTTTATGGCGATATGAACTATGAAATGCGCTACACGCAATACAAAGATTTTGGCGGCGTCCAATTTCCCACGCTGGTCCACGTCCACCAGGGCGATCCTGTACTAAATCCGGCGCACAATTATTACGAAATCAAAGTGACGAATGTGCAGGCCAACGTGAAGGTGCCCGTCGAGGCCGTTCCGGACGCGGTGCGCACGGCCAAGGAGCCGCAGCTTACAGTCCAGACGCAAAAGCTTGCGGACGGAGTTTGGATGCTGGGCGCGGCGAACTACAACAGCCTGGTGATGGAATTTCGCGATTTCGTCGCGGTGGTCGAGGCGCCCGTGAATGAGGCGCGTTCGCTGGCCATGATCGATGAAGTGAACCGGCTCGTGCCGAATAAACAGATCAAATACATGATCAATACGCACCATCATTTCGACCATGCCGGCGGGCTGCGTACCTTCCTCGCGCAGGGAACAACCATAGTGACTCACGAGACGAACAAGCAGTATTACCTGGACATTCTTTTTCATCCCGGAGGATGGTCCCTGCAACCCGACCGGCTGGCGCAATACCATCCGATGTACATGATCAGCCGGCGGCCGGCGCCGATCGAAACCGTGGACGGCGACACGCGAATGACGGCGCCTTACGTGGTGACCGACGGCGCTCGCATCCTGGAGGTGTTTCACGTGCTGGACGTGGCCTACGATCTTGGCGATCCGTCATACAGACAAGGGAACCACAGCAATGACATGCTGATGGTCTACCTGCCCAAAGAGAAAATCCTGGTGAATGCCGATCTCTATTCGCCACAGGCGCAGGCCACAGGCCCGGCTACTCCCACTCCCGGCATGCGCACGCTTTATCAAAATATGCAGCTGCTGAAGTTGGATGTCGCGCAACACGTTCCCATCCACGGCCGCGTGGCGACGAATGATGAGTTCGTGAAGCTGGTAGGCGGAAAGACGCTAAGCAGCGAGAAGTAAATTCCCGGGCAAAAACGGGCGGAATTCAAGCGCCGCCCGTCTCTAGCTCGTTGAAACTCCTATTTCCAACGATCACTTCTTAAAGCTAACCGCGAACGTGGAGGGTGGCCCGTTCCTCTGGCCGTTGGGGAGGTACGGTTGGAAGGTGTAAACGACGCTGTCGAACTTCACGGTAACGATTTCTTGTGGCGAGCCAGGATTGACACTCGCATCGTTATTGGCAGCAATGCGCACGGATACAACGCGGACATTCGTCATTTGAATGTCTACTACCGCTACCGGCGTCGGGGGGCCAAAGGTGAAAAGATCTTGAAGCTCGGCAGTGGCGAATGTCTGCTTCGACTGGGCTTCGTTCATGAAATCGACGTTGCCCTCAAAACTGGGCGCGAGTGTGAAGGTTAGCTCATCGGAAACACCCTGGCCCGCAGACGAGCCCCCCGGTCCCCACGAAAAAGCCACTGGCGTGTAGGTGTTCCCTCCCATCTGAAAGCTGAAGATGAATTGTTGAGCATGGGCGGGCGTTGAGCAAAGCAAAGCTACGGCAAGCGTTACGATCGCGACGCTAATACGGACAGCAAATGCAGATGCTTTCATGTCTTCTCCAATGACGAAGTGGACCCGCGCCGAATAATTTTGAAAAGGCGGAGGAATCCTGAGGAAAACTAGCGCGGGCGAAGAGAATTCGTCAATCCAACTGCAGTACCACTAGTCCCATGACGATAACCCCCTGCGGAAATCGCACGTTAGGGTTATTGAGGAATTCAACGACCTTGTTAACTTAGCCCTCATTTTTGAGAGCGACAAACAGGCCGGTGACTTCCTCGCCGTACTCCATCCGCAAATAAGCTTCGTCTAAACGCGCGACACGGAGTCCGGCTTCATTTGCGACTTCCCGGACATGCTGGGCGTGATGTGTGTATCGACCTGTATCTGTTAGCCGGAAAGGATACCGGTCGCCGCGCTCGATGGTAAACGTGAGAACGCCGCCCGGCGCAAGGCGTTTTGCGCCGGGAATTACGACCTGGCGCAGATCGCCGAAATAGATCAGACAGTCGCACGCCGCGATTAAATCAAAATTGTCCCGATTCTCCGTGAGCCAGCGGGTGATTTCAGCGACTTCGAGCCGATCGTAGATATTGCGCGCGCGGGCAAGTTCAATCATCTCCGGCGAGAGGTCCACAACTGTGTAAGAATGGCGGAACGAGGGATTCGCGATCGAGCTTATGCAGGAAGTGATCAACCGATGGACCGAAAGCGCTCGCTATTGGGAAAAGCACCGAGCGACTATCCGGGAGATGTTTGCGCCGATCACGGAGGCGCTCATCGCGGAAGCGCGGATCAGCAGGGGCAGCGCTGTGCTGGACCTCGCCACCGGCCCAGGGGAACCCGCGCTGGCCATTGCCGAGTTCGTGGGGCGTGAAGGCAAGGTTGTGGGCGTCGATGTGGTTGCCGAGATGGTAGAAGCTGCTCGTCGCGAGGCGGACCGCCGCAAACTTCGCAACGTCAGCTTTGCCGTAGCGCCCGCGGACGCTCTGCCGAGCGAGAACGACAGCTTCGACGCAGTGGTGAGCCGCTTTGGCATCATGTTTTTCCCGGCCCCGGTTCTTGCGGTTCGGGAGATGCTGAGGGTTCTCAAGCCGGGAGGCAAAATCGCGTTGGCGGTTTGGCATTTCGCCGAGCGAAATCCGTTCCATTACACTCTGTCCCGAGCAGTCGAACACTACGTCGAGTCGCCAGCGCCGGCAGAAGATGCACCCGATGCATTCCGTTATGCCGCACCCGGCAAACTGCGCGCGGTGCTCTCAGAGGCGGGCGCGGCGGAAGTGTCCGAACGCCCGCTACAGTTCTCGATACGAGCGAAGGTTTCGTTGGAGGAGTTTTGGACCTTGCGATCAGAGATGACGGAAAGGCTTCGCAGCGCTCTCGCGAAACTACCGAGAGAACAGATGGCTGAAGTAAAGCGGGAGGCGATTGAGGCTCTGCGTGCATATTCCGGGGACCACGGCGTGAGTTTGCCGGCCGAGGTGCTCATCGTAAGCGGCCGTAAGCCATCCTGAGAACTTCACAGGGTTTTTTGCAGTGTTCTTTCTGGAAGCCAGGGTCAGTGAGTTTGTAGCGAACGCGGGCCGGTCACACGGTGTTATGCTTGTGCCAAGGCTTAGAGCATGAGTGCGGCGAGAATCTTGTGGCGATCAGCCTGCGCGCTTGTTTTGGCCGGGACCCTATTTGCGGTCCTCTACGCGCAGCGCCCCTTCCGTGAATACCCGTCGGTGGAATATGGCGAATCGATTCCGCTGCCTCCGGATTGGCAGAGGCAGGCCGAGTGGACGTTCGCTCGACTGATGTATCCGCCGGGCCCGCTGGACGGTTACCGCGGGAGATTCGATGGCGACTGGCGGCTGGGGCTTTCGCTTTGGACCCAAGACTATCCGCGCGCGGATCGCGCATTCGCGCAGGCCGTCCACCGCTTGACGCGCATCGATGCCCGGTCAGTCGAGCAATCGGTGAACCTGGATGACGGCGACGAGGTCTATCACTGGCCGTGGCTCTACGCGGTCCAAGTGGGCGAGTGGGGACTGACGGAGCAGCAGGCTAAGAAGCTTCGCGACTATCTGCTTCGCGGCGGCTTTTTCATGGCGGACGATTTCCACGGATCACAGGAACAGGCTTATTTCGAA
>Ga0307477_10004386_pt1 | contig 10288 bp, 9 predicted proteins | sample atmos_gasesECM2C_FD_203316 | JGI IMG/M metagenome (GOLD analysis project Ga0307477, IMG submission 203316) | Hardwood forest soil microbial communities from Morgan-Monroe State Forest, Indiana, United States - atmos_gasesECM2C_515 | ecosystem: Environmental > Terrestrial > Soil > Temperate... | reverse complement strand
TGGTTTGGGAAGGCATCGCCGAAGCCGTAGTGTTCAGAGCGAGAAACTCGCGAGGGTGCCCCATCCTTGTCGCGTTTTGTGCGACAGGGCCTGCCCTGAGCGTAGTCGAAGGGGTGGGGATTTTGACTTTTGGAGGTTCGCGCCCGCATGGGCTCGAGAGAGCAGACTCGGCCGAGGCGCCGGCACGTGAGATGGATTTAGGGATGCTTCGACTCGGCGAGTTCATTCGAACTCGCTGCGCTCAGCATGACAGTTCCTAGGGAAACGCTTAAGTGGCATAATGAAATCCATGCCAGGCCCGCGTCTCATCCTCGCCTTCTTCGCCATCGCGATCCTGTTCTCAATGGTCCGGGAATGGAGCGCATCAGCCACCTGCGCGCGAGCGATTCTCGTGATATCTAGCTCTGCAGCGCGCACTCGTTAAACGCTGACCCTGATCCTCCGCCCGCTTTCCCCTTCGCGCTCCAGCGCAATCTCCACATCCCGCTCGCGCATCAATCGCGGAAACTTCTCTCCCCACTCGACCAGCAGGATACTGTTCTCACCGCGCAAGTCGTCCAGGGCAAGCGTGTCCAGTTCACGCGGGGTGTCGATCCGATACAAGTCGATGTGAAAGAGATTCGCGCGCGACCCGCGATATTCGTGAATCAGGGTAAAGGTCGGGCTGGTGACATCCTCTTCGGAAGCTGCGTCGAATGCCGCGGCAATTCCCTTCACCAGTGTGGTCTTCCCAGCCCCCAGATCGCCGCGCAGCAGCACCAGCTTGGGCGGAGAAAGAAGCTCGGTGAGAGTCCGCCCGAAAGCGATCGTCTCCTCCGCCGAGTGAGTGATGATCTCACGCAGCACAGTGCCTGTCTTGATTTCACTGTCCACCCGAGCAGTATAAGTGGAAGAGCGGCCCTTTGAGGGCCGCGTTGAGGTACACAAAAGATTGGGGCTTCAGCCCTTGCAGGCTCGCTGCGCGTCGCCGGACGGACGACGGCGTCCGTCCCTACATAATCTCAGTATGTCGAGAACGCGCTCGACTTCATCCCCAGTGAACTCCGCTCCACCACATGATCAAGCGAGGTGCGCAGCCGGCGATGGTCATCGTCCTCGATCGCCACGAAGCGGAACGGCTGCAGCACGCTGTCGTCGAGCTTACGGGTCGGGCTGAGAACTTCGGCCATCCCGTGTACCGGGCCGGCCTGCGTCTGGAAGGCAACTTCGACGAAGTCACCTTCGCCCAGGGATTGCGGCAGGCGCAACAGGCCTCCGGTTACCGAGATGGTTTGGAGTTTCGCTTTCGTACGGCGTCCGTCTTCAAGGCGAATCGCAGCCAGAACTGAATCTCCTAGCTGGACTCGGGCGGCGCGCCGCGAGGGGTGCGGTTGGGGGAAGTGGGTCATAGGCCTGATGCACTATGGCACTATGCGATATTGCGCAACAGATTACGGAGGCCCCTTGTCCGAATTCCACACGGGAAACGGGAATTAGGCTCATGAAATCTCCAACATACGAAGGACTTAGAGCGCGTTTACTCTCTAGTAAATGTCCTAAAGGACAATAGCCATGGCTTGCCGAATTCCGTGGGTCGTTGGGTCTTTTGTGGGGACGGCCGCCTTCGGCCGTCTGCCGGGCGAAGCCCGGCTTTCCCCAAGAGTGCCCGAGACGCGCCAAGTCGATTATCTTGTAAACCAGTTCCGGAGGAAGCATGTCGCGACTCTTTCAAATCTTCTTACTCGGTTCTCTGTCTCTCGCTACTGCCGCGTTCGCCCAAACGCCGCTCTCTCGGCCCCCCCTTCGTGTCGCTATCATCGGCCTGGTTCATGGCCACGTACACGGATTCCTCGGCCAATACCGGCATCGCCCCGAGATCGAAATCGTCGCCGTTGTCGAGCCGGATTCAAAACTTCGTGCCGCAGCCGCCACCAGATACGGCTTCCAAGCGGCGCAGATGTTCGCCGACCTCAACGAGATGATCGCAAAGGTGCACCCGCAGGCTGCGCTCGTCTACACGAATACCTACGACCATCGCCACGTGGTCGAGATCTGCGCGCGTCGCGGCGTTCACGTCATGATGGAGAAGCCCCTCGCCGTCAGCCTGGAAGACGCACTCGCCGTGCAGAAGGCGGCGCAGGCCGGAAAGATTCACGTGCTGGTGAATTACGAAACCTCCTGGTACCCCAGCAATCACGCGGCCTACGATCTCGTGCACGATGGAAGCTTGGGTGAGGTCCGCAAAGTAGTCGTACACGACGGCCACAAAGGACCCAACGAAATCGGCGTCGAACCCGAGTTCCTCTCCTGGCTCACCGATCCCAAGCTTAACGGCGGCGGCGCCCTGTTCGACTTCGGCTGCTACGGCGCCGACCTGATGACCTGGCTCATGGACGGCCAGCGCCCGCAAACTGTCACCGCCGTCACCCAACGGATCAAGCCGGAAATTTATTCGCGAGTGGATGACGAGGCCACCATTGTCCTGACATATCCGAAGGCGCAGGCGATCATTCAGGCTTCATGGAACTGGCCCATCGACCGCAAGGATATGGAAGTGTATGGACAAACGGGACAGCTGATTACAGTAAGGCGCGATGACATTCGCGTGCATCACGCAGGAGAAGATCAGGAACAGCAACTCTCGGCGAAACCCATCCCCGCGCCCTACGGTGATGAACTGGCGTATCTGCGAGCCGTAATTCTTGATGGCGCCAAAGAAGATGCCCTCTCATCGCTCGACACGAACGTGACGGTAACGGAAATTCTCGACACCGCGCGCCGCTCGGCGGCTGAGGGAAAGACAGTCCATCTGCCCGCAAAGTGAATTCTCGTAGAGAGGTTGCTTGCAACGTCTCTGCCGGCACCGTCGACGCTGTCGGCAAGACGCAGCAAGCTGCGTCTCTACGGAAGCTAAAGGCTACGCGTCTCAACCAATAACGCTGTTTTCTGCTGTCGCGCTCTGGCGCGCCCGCTCGAACGCGGTCGGCAGTCCGCGGAGCAGATCTGTGGCTACCAGCGAATGCTCCCCGATGGTCTCGCGCATCACATCGCCTGCCAGCCCGTGCAGATACACAGCGGCGCAGACTGCGCGCATAGCACTCTGTGGATTCTGCGCCCTCTTCTCCTGCCCAAGCATGCCCGCAACCATTCCGGTCAGGATGTCGCCCGTGCCTCCGGTCGCCATGCCAGGATTTCCGGTGGTGTTGACCCAAGCTTCGCCATCCGGCTGAACTACCAACGTGCGATGTCCCTTGAGCACGACGATCAATTCGTGCTCGCGGGCAAATTGTCGCGCAACTCCAAGCCGATCTTTCTGAACTTCAGCGACCGAACGCCCCACCAATCGCGCCATCTCGCCGGGGTGCGGAGTGATCACCAGCATTCGATCTTTCCCGTTCAGTTCGTTCGTGTGTCCCTCAAACGCGTTGAGACCGTCCGCATCGACGACCATGGGAATCTTCTGATGCGCGACCAGTGAACGTACCCGGGTCGCCGTGTGCGGATCACGTGAGATTCCCGGTCCAACGGCCATCACGGTCATGCTCTTGAGAAGCTCTTCGATACGGACACCGGCGCTGGTAGCGATCGTGCCCGCATCAGTTTCCGGCAAAGGCTCAGTCATCAGTTCCGGATAGAAACCCGCGACGGTCGGGAGCGCGGACTTGGCTGTGGCCACGGTCGACAATCCCGCCCCCGCACGCAACGCCGCCATGCCGGCCATGGCAACCGATCCCGCCTTTCCGACAGATCCGCCGACCACCAGAACATGCCCGTAGCTTCCCTTGTTCGACTCTGCCGGACGCGGCCCGATCATCGCCGCAAAATCGCGCGGATGAATTACGTTCAGATGCAGCGATGAGATGATCGCCTCATCCGGCGACCCGATTCCCGCAACATACGTCGATCCTTTGGTCAGCATGCCGAACACATGTGCGGGCCGCGGAGCCGTGAATGTCACAGTCACATCCGATCGCGCGATGGTTCCCTGCTGCGGATCCATCGCGTCCGCATCTGCACCTGAAGGGATGTCGACCGCAATCACCTTTCCCTGGCTTGCATTCAACAATGAAATAGCTTCGGCATACAGGCCACTGACGGGCGGTTTGAATCCGGTGCCGAGGATCGCGTCCACGTACAAATCTGCCGACAAGGCCTGTTGCACGCGCTCACTCTTCCACTCTTCCAGCGACCGCACGACGGTTGGCGGCACCCTTAGCTTGCCATACATCACCGCGGCATCGCCCTTTAATTCCGCCGGATCCGTGAGCAGGACGACCTTCACGGGCTTCTTTTTTTCGGCCAACAGCCGCCCCACAACAAAACCATCCCCGCCGTTATTGCCCTTGCCGCAGATCACAACCATTCTCATCCCCGACTGCAAGAGGCGTAGAACCTGCTCTGCAACGGCCGTCCCGGCGTTCTCCATCAGCGTGAGCGATGGCACTCCGAATTTCTCGGTGGTGACGCGATCGATCTCGCGCATTTCTGCCGCGCTCACGATTTTCATGGGAGTTCGACTTTCATGAAGAAGCTACGGACCGTTCCAGTTGCCGCAACTGCGAAGGCTCGCCCATCGCGATCAGGCAGTCATCAGGCTCAATGCGCTCGTCGGGCGCGGGATTGAAGCGCATGGCATCGCGGCGCTTGATGGCCAGCACAATCACTCCGCGCTCCTGCCGGATGTGGGAAGTCTCGAGCGTTTTGCCGGCGAACGCGGAACCGGCAGTGATGTGGATCTCGCCGATCTCCAGATCCATGCCAAGATGTGTCGTCGCGGTGTCGAGAAAACTCACCACATGCGGTCGCAACAAAGCTTGCGCGATCCGCTGCCCGGCGAAGGAGTAAGGCGAGACCACGGAATCAGCACCAGCGGTCAGCAGATGCTTCTCGGCCGCGTCTTCGCTCGCCCGGGCAATGATCTTCAAATGAGGATTCAGTCCGCGCGCTGTCAGCACAATATAGAGATTCGTGGCGTCGGTCGTGGTGGCAGCAATCAGCCCGCTGGCCCGCTCGATCTGCGCCTGGCGCAGCGTCTCTTCCAACGTCGCATCTCCAGCGATCACCAGCCAGTTCTCGTGCGCAAAGCGCTGGCGCTTGGTCTCGGCATTCTCGATCATCACGAACGGCACTGGCTTGCGCCCCAATTCCCGCGCCACGCTGCGGCCCACGCGTCCCATGCCGCAGATGATGAAGTGGCCGTCGAGACGTCCGATTTCGCGCTCCATGCGCCGCCTTCCGAAGAAGCTCGGCAGCTCAAATTCTAGCAAAGCCTGACTGAGCGCCCCGACTCCCAACAATACCAGGGACACGCCAGCCAGAATTACAAACACGTTGAAGACCCGCCCCGCATGCGACAGCGGATGCACTTCCTGATATCCGATGGTGGTCAGCGTAGTCACCACCATGTAGAAACCGTCGAACCAGGGCCAGCCTTCGATGTAGTGATATCCGGCGGTCCCGATCGCCATGACCAGCAGCAGTAGAATGCCGATAGTCCGAAGGTTGCGGAGAGCTTTCATGACTGCGCTATTCGCCATGAACCCGCGGGTCTTCGACCACGCCGGGACAGCCGAGCCGGCTGTCGCTACCTGAGTTGTTCAACTGCGAAGACCAACGACGGTTCCCGACGACCCACGACTATAAAACAAAACGACCCTCCGCGTAGTGCGGAGGGCCGTCGCAGCCTATTCTGTAATTAAGCTTCCGGCTCTCTGCCTGCAGCGATGGCCTGCACCCGGCTGTGCTTCACGCTGTAGGTGAAGTACACCACCAGTCCGATCGCCAGCCAAGCGATCAGGCGAATCCAGTTCCATACTCCCAGCTTGGCCATCATATATCCGTTAGAGATGACGCCGAGGATGGGAACTAACGGTACCCATGGCGTCCGGAATGGACGCGGCTGGTCTGGGTTTGTATAGCGCAAGACCATGACCGAAATCGACACGATGACAAAGGCAAGCAGCGTGCCGATATTCACCATCCGTCCGATGTCGTCGATTGGAGTTACACTGCCCACGATCGCGGCGAGCAGACCGACAAGAATTGTATTCTTCCAGGGAGTGCGGAACTTAGGATGTACGGCTGCAAAAAACTTCTTCGGCAACAACCCGTCATTGGCCATCGAATACAGCACGCGGGTCTGCCCAAGCAACATCACCAGCATCACGCTCGTCAGTCCCGCCAAAGCTCCCAGCGTAATGATGTGCGATGCCGTGTTCAGTCCCCGGTCCAGAAATGCGCGTGCGACCGGCGCTTCGATGTTGATCTGCTGCCAGTGCACCATTCCGGTGAGCACCCCGGCCACCGCGATGTAAAGCACCGTACAGATCGCCAGAGAGGCAATCATGCCGATGGGCAAGTCGCGTTGCGGATTCTTGGCTTCCTGCGCCGTAGTGGACACTGCGTCGAACCCAATGTAGGCGAAGAATATGTAAGCAGCTCCGGCCCCAATTCCCGCAAAACCGTGGGGCGCGTACGAGTGCCAGTCCGAGCCCCAATTGGCAGTGTTGATATAGCGTGCTCCGAGCGCGATTACGAACAGAACCACCGCCACCTTGATGGTCACGATCGTGGCATTGAATCGCGCACTCTCTTTGATCCCCACAACCAGAACTGCAGTAATGATCAGCGCAATAATAAAGGCGGGAAGGTTGAACCCGATTTCCATCCCGAACAGGTGCGGCGCGCCTAGCAGCTCATGCGCCCGCTGCAGCAGTTCGGCAGATGGTGCGCTCGTAAGAGCAGTCACCTTGTCAAGGAACGCCTGCGACCCCGCCACCAGCGAGGCATCGGAAGCCTGCGCGATCTGTCGCGCAACAATGTTCTCTGCCGTCTTCAGCGCCGTCCAGTGATCGTAAGCCAGCCACAGCGGCATCTTGATGTGGAAGATATTCAGCAGTTCGATGAAGTGGTTCGACCAGCCCGAAGAGACCGTGCTGGCGCCCATCGCGTATTCCAGCGTGAGATCCCACCCGATGATCCACGCCAGCAACTCCCCCAATGTGGCGTAGGCGTAGGTATAAGCACTGCCGGCCAGCGGGATCATGGCGGCGAACTCGGCGTAACACAGACCGGCAAACGCACATCCCAGTCCCGAGAGCACGAAAGAAAGGGTGAGTCCGGGACCCGCGTACTGGGCTCCCAGCCCCACCATGACGAAGATGCCGGCGCCGATAATGGCTCCAACCCCCAGCGCCGTCAGCTGAAAGACTCCCAATGTGCGGTGCAGGCTATGTTCGCCTGTCTCGCGGGCCTCTTCCATCAGCAGGTTTAAGGGCTTCGTTGCCCGAAGGTTCGCCATCCAACTTCGTTTCTCCTGAATTGGTGCGGTTGTGCTCATGCGGATAGACTCCTCTGATTCTTGGCGCTCCGCGACCACGCAAAGTACACTGGAATTCCCAGCAGCACCACGATCAGCCCCGGCCAGGTGTACTGCGGCTTGTAGCGCAATAGTACGACATCGATGAATAAAGCCATCACAATATAAATGATGGGCAGCACCGGATACCCGACGGCCTTATAGGGTCGCACCGCATCTGGACGGGTCCGGCGTAGCACGAACAGCCCCACAATGGTCAGGATGTAAAACACCAGCACCGCAAAGATGATGTAGTCCAGAAGTTGCCCGTAGCTGCCCGAGATGCACAGTACGCAGGTCCAGACCATCTGCACCATCAGCGAAACCGCAGGGGTCCTATATTTTGGATGCAATTTCGCGACATTGCGGAAGAACAAACCATCCTTTGCCATGGCGTAGTAGACCCGGGCGCCGGATAGAATCAGCCCGTTCATGCAGCCAAAGCTGGAGATCATGATGGCTGCCGCCATAAGAAATCCGCCGGTGCTTCCAAATCTCTGCGTCAGGATTGCGGTGGCCACGCGATCTTCGGTGGCATGCGTGATCCCCCGAGCGAGAATCGTCGTCCCGTCCTTCACTCCATCCAGCGGCAGCCCGCCCAAATAAATGAAATTGCAGGCAATATAGAGCGCGATCACTACGCCCGTGCCAAGAGCCAAAGACAGCGGCAGGTTGCGGCTGGGATTCTTCACCTCTCCCGCGGTAAAGGTCACATTGTTCCAGGCATCGGCTGAGAACAGAGACCCGACCTGCGCCACTGCAAGAACCGTAAGCGTGCTGACGAATACTCCTCCGCCGATGTCATGCAGGGAGAACAGTCCCGCATTGTGCCAGAAGTGCCCGCTGAAATTCACCAGGATCGCCTGCGGGTTGCGGCAAAAAGCGAATCCCAGCACGGCGAGTCCCAGCAAAGCTAAGACTTTCGCGGCGGTGAATACATTCTGAATCGCCGCGCCCGTCTTCATGCCGAGGACGTTCACCAATGACAAGATGATCACCAGCAGAATCGCCATCAGATTCTGCGTGTTGATGCCGACATCCATATTGCCCAGCACCATCGGGCCGAGATGGATCGGCGGAACCTTCCACAAATGCACGATCCAGTTCGTGGAAGCGATCGAAGGGTAAAACACTCCCAGAAACTTGCCAAAAGCCACGCCCACGGCGGCAATCGTGCCCGTCTGTATGACTAGAAAAAGCGTCCAGCCGTAGAGGAATCCCCAGAGCGGCCCCAGGGCCTCGCGCAGGTAAACGTATTGGCCGCCGGCCCGCGGCATCATGGCCGCGAGTTCCCCATAGCTCAGGGCGGCCACGATCGTCATCAGTCCGGTTACGACCCAGGCACCGATCAGCAGAGCCGGCGAGCCCACCTCTCGCCCGATCTCCGCCGAAACAATAAAGATGCCGGAGCCGATCATCGACCCCATCACCAGCATGGTTGCGCTGGTCAGGCCCAATACCTGGACCAGTTCCTTATCCTGATGGCTATGAATTTCCCAATCGCTGCCTGTGGATGGCTGCGTAGTTGTCGGTGTGCTCAGAGGCTCGCTCCTGGTCTGGCGGTCGTTGGTTGCTGGTCGTTGGTCGTTAGTCGTTAGCTGAAACGAAGCGGGTGGATTTGCCCACCGACACAGTTATGCTTCCAGCTCATTGCATAAGTCCTTCGCGGCAAAGAACGCCGCTCAGGATGACAAGAAACATGATCGATGTACGACCAACGAACAGCTAACGACTAATGACGTATTGGCAGCACTTTACCCTAATATCCGGAAAAATTCCTCTGCTGATTTGCGGGGCTCCCGTAACAGCTCGGATATCACGCCGACCGAATCGGCCCCGGCTTCGATCACGGAGACCGCATTCGCGCGCGTAATTCCCCCGATCGCCACCAGCGGCTTGCGTGTCAAACTCCGCGCCCGGCGCACCCCTTCAACACCCACAACGGGGTCGGGTCTTTCCTTGCTGGATGTCGCGAACACCGGGCCGATCGCCAGGTAGTCGGCCGAGGTCAAATCAGCCTCGCGCAGCTGTTCCGGATTATGCGTGGAGACACCGAGCCACCGTTCTGGCCCAATGATCGCCCGCACGGCCTCAGGGGATAGATCGTCCTGCCCGACATGCACGCCGTCGAAACCAGCTGCCAGGCATAAATCAGCGCGATCATTCATGATCAGCCGCACCGAGGAACCGAGGTGTTTCTTCAACTCTCGCGCCTGATCCAGCATCACCCGCGCATTCCCGCTTTTATTACGGTACTGCAAGAGAGAGCAGCCGCCCGCCACCAGCGCATCCGCAAACGCAAGCAAGTCTTTAGTCGTGGAGAAAAATGCCGCATCCAGGATTCCGTAAAGAAGTGGACACCTGATTATGTCTGAGTTTTCCATTTGCTCACTGGATGTTTATCGCGTTCTTGTTCGCCTTGATGAAGGCTAAGAGCCGCTCCGCGATTGGCTCGGCACTCTTGTAAGCGTCGTCGCATTCTTGCAAACTTGCCTTACGCTGATTGTCCTTTGCAGCCATAGCCGCCTCAATGGCTTATGCGGTTAGGTCCGAAATACCAAGAGCTTTTATAGCTCTCCGAGTGATGCCGGCCGTTTTCCTACAACCGATACAGGGACTCCACGATCGTCGCCGTAAATTCTCTCGACGAGTTCGTAAAGAATTGCTCGTATCCACCGTTGTTCACCTCACGTTCTAGCGCTTCCACAGCCAAAACGACCCGCTCCTCATCAGTCAGAGGAGAGCTTTCGCATTGCTCAACCTTTCGCAAAATTGCTTGCTCGAAGGCTAATACCAAAGAATCGATTCGATACCGACCTTCAAGCGACAGAAGTTGCTCAACGGTCTGTCCCGAGTAGCCATCCAGCCAATCGGAACGCTGACCCAGTCGCTCCTTGAAGGAAGCCATTACCGCTCGCAGCGAGTCCTCGAAGGTCGGCCTTGCCATCGAAA
>Ga0307477_10004385_pt1 | contig 10289 bp, 10 predicted proteins | sample atmos_gasesECM2C_FD_203316 | JGI IMG/M metagenome (GOLD analysis project Ga0307477, IMG submission 203316) | Hardwood forest soil microbial communities from Morgan-Monroe State Forest, Indiana, United States - atmos_gasesECM2C_515 | ecosystem: Environmental > Terrestrial > Soil > Temperate... | reverse complement strand
CTGGCCGGCGTGCTGGGCACGTTCGAGTACCTGGCTGAGCTCGGTGGCTCCGACCGGGTGGTGCGTCCCGCACTGGTGGCGGCGCTCACCCGGATGTCCGCCCACGAGCGGGCGCTGGCGGCTCGTCTGATCGAGGGCGTGGAGCAGCTTCGCGGCGTCCAGATCTATGGCATCACCGATCGCGATCAGCTGGAGCACCGGGCGCCCACCGTGTCGCTCACCTGGCCGCCGTACCGGACCGAATCGTTGGCCCGCTGGCTTGGTGACCACCAGGTCTTCGTCACCCACGGCGACCACTACGCCACGGAACTGATGGCCCGGCTGGGCCTGGCCGACCAGGGCGGTACGTTGCGGATCGGCACCGCGCATTACAACACCGCGAGCGAGATCGACCTCGTGCTCGAGCTGCTGGCCGGCTACCGCCCGGATTGATGCGTCGGGTCAGACGCTGATCATCGCGACGCCGCCCAGAGCCAGCGCCACGCCGGCTTGCTGCATCCTGGCGATCCGTTCCTGCAGCACGATCCGGGCGAGCAGGACGGTCGCCACCGGGTAGAGCGACGACAGGATCGAGACGACGCTCAGCAAACCGAGGGTGGTCGCGAAGGCAAAGAACACGTCCGCGCCGACGTCGAGCAGACCGACGGCGAAGAGGGCCGGGAGGTCCGCTCGGGATACCCTGACCTGGGATCGAAAAATCAAACCCAGTCCCAGCAGCGCACCGACGCTGCCGGTCCGGACGGCGAGCACGCCGTAGAGGGCATCGGGCCGGCTGGCATAGCGGATGGCGACCAGGAAGACGCCAAACGCGAGCGCGGCGAGCAAGGCCAGCCCGACGCCCGGCACCAGCCGTCGACCGCTCTCGACCGGCCCGCGATCGACCGCGAGCAGCCCGATGCCGCCCAGCGCCAGGGCCATACCCACGAATTGGAGGAGCGTCGGTCGCTCACCCAGGACCAGGCCCACCACCAGTGGGATGACCGGCCCGGTCGCGGCGATCGTCGAGACCACGCTGACCACGCCGATGGCCATGCCGCGGTAGACAGCCCCCAGTCCGACCAGGCCCACCAGCCCCGCCAACACGCCGGCGGCGATCCATGGTCCGGGCGCGACCCGGACGCCTCGCAGAATCACGACCGCGGCGATCAGCACCAGGGTAGGCGCCTGGGATACGAGCAGGACGCTGAGGACGCCGAGCTTGCGCGTTTTGAAGCCGCCGATGAAATCGCCGACGCCCCAGCTCAGGCTGGCGGCAAGCGACAGCAGGACGGCGGTCAGCGGGCGACCTGCCGGACCGACGTTTGGGTCAAGAGGTCGCCGAGCCGCTGCCGGCGGTGGGTGCGGACCACCAGTACGGCATCGATCGGCCAGACGACAATCAGGACGCCCATCAAGTTCCGCCAGAACGCCCGCCACCAGCCGGGGACGCCTCCATGGGGACCGTAGACCGAGATCCCCATCAACACTTTCCCGATGGTCTGGCCGGTGCGGGACTCGATCGGAACCCGGTAGGCGAGCGCGATCAGGGCCAGCAGCAGGATTCCCTGGGGATCGAGGACGACCTCGGTCTGGTCCGGACCGGAGATTGCTGTAAAGATCAGGATGGCGGTGGCGATCACGATCGCGAGATCGATCACGCCCGCCCATAGCCGGCGGACGAGCGGATATTGCCGCCAGCTGGCGTCGTCGCCGCGCCGAAAGACCGCCGCATCCACCCGGTCGGCCAGGTCGCGCCGCACCCCCAGCACGATCGGTTCCAGCGCGGCCAGCGCGCCGCGGCGCGCCAGCCAGCGAACCGACAGGATGACGGCCAGTGTCGCCAGCACCGTCACGGCGATGACGAAGAACCGGTGCTGCGCCCGGTGAAAGAAGCTCAGCGCCGGCTGTCCTACCAGCGCGCCCAGGCCGACGAAGATCGCGATGTAGACGAACACCGACGGGATCAGGCCCAGCGCAAAGATGTGGCGGGGCATCTTGCTGACGCCGGCCACCTGGGTGGTGTGAATCCGCAGTCCGGGAATCAGCCGGCCGGCAAACACCGCCGGCGCGCCGCCTTGGCGCAGCAGGTGGGTGGCGCGCTCGAGCGCGGGCCGAAATCGCAGCGCGTCGGCGGCCCGCAACAATGCGGGCCGGCCCACGGCGGCGAAGACCTCGCGGCCGAGCATGGCGCCCACGATGGTGGCGACCACGAGGGCGCCGATCATCGGCAGCGGCTCCACCGTGTCGCTCGCGATCGCGATCCCGGCGATCATCAGCAGCACGTCACCAGGCGCGAAGGGCACCGGGATCCCGCTCTCCTCGATCAGCACCAGGCCGGCGATCACCAGGATCAACAGGTCGCCGCTCAGGCTGGCGATCGAGGTGATGGGGTTCACAGGCTCGAGTCTTCTCCAGGCCGTCGGCTATCCAATGAGCTCGCGGACCAGGGGGATCGGCAAGTAGCCGCAGCCGAGGAAGGCATCGTGGAAGCGCCGCAGGGAAAACGCACCGCCCTGCCGCGCCTGCTGATCTCGCCGCAGATCCAGGATCAGCAACTTCCCCAGGGTGTAATTCAAGTAGAACGGATCCCAGGCGCCGCGCATCGCCTCGCGGGTCGCCGGCAGCTCCGAGAGAAAGGCCACGGAGCGAAAAATCTCGATGGCTTCTGACATGGGCATCGCCCGGCAATGCAGGCCGAGCGCGACCAGAAAACGCGCATCGCGCAGCAGGGCGTCGACCGCCTGGGCGAGCCTGACGCCGGGCTCGCTGGAGTAGCCCGCCTCCAGCATCATCGCCTCGCAGTAGTGGGCGAAGCCCTCGACGTTGGCGTAGGAGGAGAAGAGCTTGCGGGTGAGCGAGGCAACCCGGCGCTCGTGCAGCGACTGGAGGTAGTGGCCCGGGTAGGCCTCGTGAACCGACGTGTTCTCCAGCATCGCGTAGTTCAGGTGCCGGAGCCACTCTTCGGCCTTCGCCTCTCCCCAGTCCGGTCTGGGCACGGTGACGTAGTAGTAGCTTTCGGTCGCGACGGTCTCGAGGGGGCCGGCGCTGTCCATGGCGGCGGTGATGAAGGCGGCATAGGAGGGCGTCGGTCGCACCTGGCAGCGAACCTCCGAGGGGATGGCCACCAGGTCTCGCTCGAGGATGTAGCTGCGCAACCCCTCGAGCATGGCGGTGACCTCGCCGATGATCGAGGCGGCGGTCGGGTGGTGGTCCTGCACCTGCGCAAGGGCGGCCTGGACGCCGCTGCCCGGGGCGATCTGTTCCGCCGCTTCGGTCGCGGCCGCCCGATTGCGATCGATGTCGGCGCCGACCATCGACTCCAGCGCCGGAACCGTCATCTCCGCGAATTCCCGCAGGGCGAGCAGCTGGAGAAAACGCTGCTCGCCGAGCGCGAAGTGGTCGTGCGCGGCGGCCTGGCGGGCCTTGAGAAAGCCGACGAACGCCTCGGTCTCGGTGACGGCCCGGTTGATGGCCTCGAGCGTCTCGGCATCATCGGCGGCAGCCTGTCGAACTTCGCCTCCGAGGTATTCGACCTGGCCGCTAACCGCCTCGATGGCGATTTCGAGGTTGGGTCGCGGCAGCGAGGGTTCCAGGTTGTCGCGAGCGCTTTCGAGATAGCGTCGGTAGCCGGCCAGGTGCCGACGCATGGCCGCCAGCCGCTCGCCCAGCGGCGCGTAGTCGCGCTTCAAATAGGCGCTGACGTCGAGGTCGCTGCCGTAGCCGGCATAGAACATGGGCTCTCGAAACGGGGTCTGGAGCTCGCTGAGCTCGAATCGGACCGCCCGGAGCTGGGCGACCAGGGCCCGGCGGTCGATTTCCTGGTCCGGCTTCAGCGCCCCCAGGCTGCCGAGCCGGTCGACCTGGCGGTCGATCTCCTCGACCCGCGCGGCGACGGCGGTTTTCGAGAGATCGCCGACCACCCCATCGAAGCGGTGATCGCCCGCGTCGCGGCCGAAGCTGGGAGAAAAGCGGAAGAAGCCCTCGATGACCTCCCGCTCCGCCGCCGCCCAATCCGCCACCCTTCCAGAGGCTAGCAGGTGAGTGGGGCGCCGTTATAGCCGCCGCAAGGACCCGCTGTTACGTTGGCGTCACCGAGACATGACGCCAAGCCCGCTGCGCCCTTTCCTGCCGCTGCGCCTGCGACGCGGGCTGGCCGTCGTCCTGGCCGGGCTCGGGATCGGCCTCGCGCTGGTGCCTGCGGCACCCGTGTGGGCAGCGCGCAGCCACCCGAACGTCGATCGGCACGTCCTCGACGCCGCACGGCTCCAACAGTCGGCCCGGGTCATCCTCGTCGCCAGGGGCGACCTCCGCACGGTGCAGGCAGACCTTCGGTGGGCTGGTGTGACCAGGACGGTCGACGTCCCGATCGCGCACGGCGTCAGCGCCGAGCTATCACCCGCGCTGATCGACCGGTTCACCTCGGACGCGAACGTGGCGCGGATCATCTACGACGCGCCGGTTCAGCTGACTGACACAGCATTCAACCCCGTCACCCTCGCCACCGTCTATTCGGGAGTCGTCGGCGCCGTGGCCGGCTCGACCGACGAGGAGGGAGGGGCGGGGCGGGGCGTCGGGATCGCCGTCATCGATAGCGGCATTGCGCAGCATCCCGACCTGCAGACCCGCGTGATCGTCAGCCGCAACTTCAACCCGAATGTGTCCGGCACCGATGATCCCTATGGTCACGGCACCGCCGTCGCGGGGATTATCGCCGGGAACGGCGCGTCGAGTGGCGGTCACTACATCGGCATCGCGCCGGCAGCGAACCTGATCAACCTCCGGGTCAACGATGGGACGGGGTCGGCACCGACCTCGGCCATCATGAACGCCGTTCTCTGGGCGGTCCAGCACAAGAACGACTACAACATCCGGGTGATGAACCTGTCGCTGCTGGCCTCGGTGGCGGAGAGTTATCGAACCAGCCCCATCGATGCGGCGGTAGAGTACGCGTGGCTGAAAGGCATCGTGGTCGTCGTCGCCGCCGGCAACCGCGGTCGCGACAGCATGCTCTATGCTCCGGCGAACGACCCCTACGTAATCACGGTCGGCGCCACCGACGACCGGGGGACGTTATCGACGTCGGATGATACGCTGGCAAGTTTTTCGAGCTATGGCGTCACGCAAGATGGGTTCGTCAAGCCGGACCTCGTGGCCCCCGGCCGCCACATCATCACGACCCTTGCGTCCGGCAGTGCCTTTGCGCTGAACCATCCGACGCATCTGGTAGACAACGGATACATCCAGTTGAGCGGGACGTCCGTCGCCGCTCCCATCGTCAGCGGTGTCGCCGCGCTCTACCTGGGGTCCCATCCATGGATCGCTCCTGGGCAGCTGAAGAGTGTTCTGCTTGGCACGGCGAACCGCCTGACGATTCCCGGCAGCGGCGCCGGCTACCCGGATGCGCACCGCGCTCGTTACGGTGAGAGTTACGCCGGCGACGCCAACCGCGGGCTTCAGCCGAACAACTACTTGCAGGCCCTCTACCTAGCCGCCCAGCACCTCACCACGCTCCCGGTCGTCTCCTGGGACAGTGTCTCCTGGGACAGTGTTTCCTGGGACAGCGTGTCGTGGGACAGCGTCTCGTGGAGCAGTGTGTCGTGGGACAGCGTCTCCTGGGATTCGGTGAGCTGGACCAACTAAGCCATGCAAGGGGGCACCTCGACCGCCACCCGTGCCTTCATCGGCGGCATCAGCCTGGCTGCGCTCCTGGCGGCCGCTCTTCTCTGGCGGACCGACCCGGCGGCCGCCGGCCTCGGCACCTTTGTGGTCGTCACGGCGCTCGGGGCCCTAGCGCACGCCTATCCGATCCGCGGTTACCGGCACCAGGCGTACCAGGTGACGCTGCCCTTCATCGCGATCGCCGCGGCGGCCTTCAGCGCACCCCAATTGATCGCGTTCATCCTGCTGATTCACCTGGCCGAGCAGGCGCGCCTGCGCCGGCCCGTCTCGATCCAGTGGTTCAACGGCTGCGATTACTTGATCAGCGCCGCCATCGCCGCGGTCCTCTACCATCGGGCCGCGCTACTGCTGCCGGACGGGGCGCTGGGTCAGCTTATCGGTGCCCTGGCGGCCGGATGCACCTTTATCCTCGTCAACCGGGTCCTGTTGGCGGGTGTCCTCTGGGTCGCCCGCGGCCTCTCCCCGCTGACATCGGGGTTGTTTCAGCCCGAGCTGCTGGCGGCTGATCTGGTGATTGCGTGGGTTGCCGGCCCGATGATGATCGTGGCCCTCGAGGCGGGACCCTGGACCATGCTGATCACCGCCGGCCCGCTGCTGCTGGCCCGTGCGGCGCTCGCGTCGCTGATTGCGCTCCGGCAGCCGGCGGTGCAGCGGACGCACGCAAAGGCGGCCTGATCGATGGGTATGCCTGACCTCACGCGTCCCGCCAGGATCTACGTGGCGAGCGTCCTCGCCGGCGCGCTGGTCGCCGGCCTGGTTGCGGTTCTGCTGGCGCCACCGCGCCTGCAACTGGCCCCGGCGGCGCTCCTGCTGCTGGTCGCCGCCACCGTCGCCCAGCAATTCAAGGTCAAGAGCCCCAAGCATCAGTCGTACTACACGACCACGATTTTCTTTTTCGCGGCCGCCCTGCTGCTCCCGCCCGGCTATGTGATTGCCATCATCGTCGTGGCCCATACCGTGGAGTTGCTGCGGGTGCGCTATCGCTGGTACATCCAGGCGTTCAATGTCGCCAACTTCATCCTGTGCGCGATCGCGGCCGGCGCCATCTTCGCGGCGGGTGAATCGGGCCAGGGCGGTGGTGGCGGTCGGGTTGTCTTCTTCGCGGTGCTCGCCGGGGTGGTCTTTGTCACCCTCAACCATTTCCTGACCGCACTCGTGATCATGTGGGCCCGCGGTGTGTCGATCGCGCGGGCGGGGACGCTCGACTGGGAAAATCTCGGCACCGACCTGGCCCTGATGTCCGTCGGTGCGCTCGGCTGCTTGCTCTGGATGACCGATCCCTGGCTGGTCCCGGTCTGCCTGGGTCCGCTGTTCCTCATCTATCGGTCGCTGCTGGTGCCGAGGCTTCGTGAAGAGGCCCGCACTGATCCCAAAACGGAGCTCGCCAACATGAAGCACTGGAATCAGGTGGCGCAGGTTGAGGTGGAGCGCGCCCGCCGGTTCGACCGGCCGTTGAGCGTGGCGCTCGCCGATCTCGACCTGTTGCGCGATATCAACAACCGGCACGGCCACCTGCTCGGCGATCAGATGATCCGCCGCGTCGCCGAGGCGATCCGCACCGCCGTCCGCGACTACGACTTGCCGGCACGCTTCGGTGGCGACGAGTTCGCGATCCTGATGCCGGAGACGACGCTGGCCGAGGCGATGACGGTGGCCGAGCGGATTCGGCTCGGGGTGGAGGCCATCGAGATCCGCCTCTCCGACGGCACGCCGATCCGGGCGAGCGTCAGCATCGGCGTGGCGCTCTTCCCCAGCCACGGTCGCAATCCGTCGGACCTGCTGGCCGCCGCCGATCGTGCCGTCTACCAGGCGAAGGCGCTCGGTCGCAACCGGGTCTCAGCCTTCGCCGAACCAGAGGTGGAGAGGCTGCGGCCAGTCAAGCTGCCGTCGTCGTCTCGGCGCCAGGCGAGCTGAGGATTATTTCTTCGGACGTCGACTGAGTCGCCGGTCGGCGTGCGCCCGCATGAAGGTGTAGGTTTTCTCGGCAGCGTACCCCTGCTGGACCGCGTCCTGGATCCGCGGCCAGAATTCTTCCTTCACCCAATTACGTGCCACCAGCACTTCGACGCCGGAGAGGCGAAGGTCGCCGCGGTCCAGGTCGGAGGTGGTGTCCCCGCGTTGCAGCGCGCGCACCGCATCGAGGCTGAGGTTGGGCAAGAGCCACGCGTGCGGGATGACAACCTGTGCTTGCCCGCGCGCCTCGTCTGGCACGGTGCAACTATAGTCGGGCCGCCCTACCGTTTATGCTGCTCGGGTGGCCGTGCTGAAAACGCTGCACGTGTTCGGTGCCATCTTCCTGTTGGGCGGTGTCACCACCCACGCGCTGCTCCGCCCAATGGCGGCGCGGGCCGCCGACATTGCGCAGCACGCGCTCTATCAGTTTGCCTGGCGGGTCGAGCTCGTCATGGTCTACATCGGATCGGCGTTGGTCCTCATCACCGGCCTGCTGCTCTGGATCGGCCACTTCAAATTGTTCACCGGCTGGCTGCTGCTTGGCTTTTTGCTCTACGCGGCGGCGGCCGGCCTGGATGGCGCGTTTCTGGCGCCAAACCTGCGGCGGGCGAAAACCACAACCGGCGAGGGATCGCCGGCGGTGGCGGCGGCTGCCACCACCGTGCAACTGGTGGCGTGGCTGCTGCTCCTCATCGTCGTGTTTCTGATGGTGGCCCAGCCCTTCTAACGAAGTGGCTTCCAGCACGCCGCTTGGTCCGATCACGCTGACCGGGACGCATATTCGGCTGGAGCCGATGCGACCGGTGCATGCCGCGCCGTTGCTCGAGGCGGGGCGAGCGCCGCAGATCTGGGAGTGGATGCCGACCCGCCCCATCAGCGCCGAGACGATGGGCGCCTGGCTCGCCAAAGCCCTCCGGGCGGAGTCGCAGGGGCGCGAGTATCCGTTCGTCGTCATTCGGTTGCAAGACGACCGCGTCATCGGGAGTACCCGCTACCTGGACGTCCAGGAAGACGACCGGACCGTCGAAATCGGCTGGACCTGGTATTCGCCGGATGCATGGGGTGGGGTGGTCAACCCGGAGGCCAAATACCTGCTGATGCGACACGCCTTCGAAGACTGGCACGCGATCCGGGTGGCGCTCAAGACCGACGTCAAGAACCTGCATTCGCAGGCCGCCATCAAGAAGCTCGGCGCCCGCTACGAGGGAACGCTGCGCAACCAGCGGATCCGTCCCGATGGCAGCTATCGCGACACGGTGATCTTCTCCGTGATCGAGAGCGAGTGGCCCAGCGTGAAGGCGCGCCTCGAAGAACGGATTCGCACCTAGCGCTTCCCGCCGTTGAGGACCTTCAGGCGGATCTCCGTTTGGTGCGGGATTTCCCTCCCCCGCTCGCGGGGGAGGGTCAGGGAGGGGGCCTGCTTCCTTCTCGTCCGGTAGCCACTGGCGACCTTGGCGGCGGCCGCCTGCGCCGCGGCGATCAGCTCCGGGGCGGCGACGTCGGGATTCTCGAGGGTGTCCGGCTCGAATTCGACCATTTCACTGACGCAAATCTCGCGTCGAGGATCGACGATGACCACCGCGACGAAGGGCTCCTCGGTTTTGATGCTCGGATGGATCTGCGACCACGGAATGACATTGCCCATACCGGGAGCCTAGCGGCCGGTTTTGACAGCTGTGTGTCGGAGCGGCGCGGTCAGGACGTGGTGACTTCTTCCTCGGCTTCGTCGCGGACAGCCCCGTTGGCCGGCGTGGATTCAGGTCCCGCTGCCGGGACCAGCGCCGGGCCGGGCAGCCGGATGATGGTCCAATCCCCGGCCTTCTCGGCACGGTCGGCCAGGCCCTCGTCCTTGGAGAAGAGGATGATCTGGTGATCCTCGCCCAGCCGTCCCAGCTCGTCCAGCGCCGCTCGCATCCGGCGGCGGTCGGCGTGGACCAGCGCCTCGTCGAGGAGCAAGGGCGGCGGCTCGGCGTTGCCGCCGATGATGCGGGCCAGCGCAACCCGCTCCAGTAAGTAGATCAGCGAGCGGGTGCCCAGGCTCAGGTTGTCGACGTCCTTGAAGACGCGTTGATCCTGGGTCTTGACCGAGAGCGCCAGGTCGTCGCCGATCCGGACATCGCGGTAGCGGCCGTTGGTGATGGGAGCGAGTTGCCCCTGAAGTTGCGACTTGAGTCGCGGGATCACCGCGCGCCGGACGGATTTGGCCGCGGCCTCGAGGGTCTCGATGGCGAGGTCGTAGGCATGCGCGTCCGCTTCCAGCTCCTGCAGCTGCTCGCGAACCGTGGCGATCTCCTCTTCGAGGGCCGCGACATCACCGATTTGCGCCAACCGGTCGTTGAGCAGCTCCTCGGCCCGAGCTCGCTCCTCCTGGGCGCGCTCTTTGGTGCCGCGGTGCTGGTCGCGCTGCCGTTCGAGCTCGGCGAGCGGCAGGGTGGCAAACTCGGCCACGCGGGCCGGATCCACGTTGCGGCTGACCTCGTTGAGCTGCCGATTGAGGTCGGCGACCAGCTGCCGAAGCGAGGGGCCCTCGTCCCCTTGCCCGGCGCCGCGCTGCGCTTCCAGTTCGGCCAGCCGCGTGGAAGACGCCCGGTAGGCTTCGGCCCTGGTCACGCCCTCGTCCCAGGCCTGGGCGGCGCGCTCCATGTCAGGGTCGGCGATCCCGGCCGGTTGGTAAATCG
>Ga0307477_10004384_pt1 | contig 10289 bp, 7 predicted proteins | sample atmos_gasesECM2C_FD_203316 | JGI IMG/M metagenome (GOLD analysis project Ga0307477, IMG submission 203316) | Hardwood forest soil microbial communities from Morgan-Monroe State Forest, Indiana, United States - atmos_gasesECM2C_515 | ecosystem: Environmental > Terrestrial > Soil > Temperate... | reverse complement strand
CAAGCGCGAGGTCGAGGCGGCCGGCGCCAAACCGCTCGACAAGGAGCTCGCCCGCATCGACGCCGTGCCGGACGCCGCCGGGCTGGTGCGAGCGCTCACCCGGCTGCACGGCCACCACGTCCCGGCCGCCTTCCGTTTCGGCCCCAACCCCGACCTCAAGGACAGCAAGCGGATGATCGGCGGCCTCTCCCAGGGCGGGCTCGGCCTGCCCGACCGTGACTACTACCTGAAATCGGACCAGAGGACCAAGGCCATCCGCAGGGCGTACCGCGCCCACGTCGAGAAGATGCTCGTGCTGCTGGGAGAGACGCCCGGGCGCGCGGCCGGGCAGGCCCGGGCCGTCCTGGACCTCGAAACGCGCCTGGCCAAGGCCTCCAAGACGAAAGTCGAGCTGCGCGACCCCAAGGCCAACTACCACCTCATGCGCGTCAAGGAGCTGCAAGCCCTGGCCCCCGGCATCGCCTGGAAGACCTATTTCCGGGACCTCGGCCTGGGCGGCCTCAAGGAAGTGGACGTCGGCCAGCCGGCCTTCTTCAAGGAGGTTGCCCGGATGGCGACCTCCGTCCCCCTGGAGGATTGGAAGGCCTACCTGCGCTGGCACCTGCTCAACGCTTACGCGGACAAGCTCAGCTCCGCCTTCGTCGCGGAAGACTTCCACTTCCACGGCACCGTGCTGACCGGCGTGCCGGAGATGCGCCCGCGCTGGCAGCGCGTGCTCGAAACGACGGACCACCTCCTGGGCGAAGCGCTCGGCCAGCTCTACGTGGCCCGGGCGTTCCCGCCCAGGGCCCGGGCCCGGGCCGAGGCGCTGGTGCACAACGTCAAGGCCTCCCTCCGCGAGCGCCTTGAGACCGTCGACTGGATGAGCCCCGCCACGCGCAAGGAGGCCCTGCGCAAGCTCGACGCCGTCGTCGTCAAGATCGGCTACCCGTCGAAGTGGCGCGACTACACCGGGTTGGCGGTGGACCGCGACGTCTACGTGCGGAACGTGATGCAGGCGGAGGACTTCCTGGCACGCCAGCAGCTGGCCAAGATCGGCAAGCCGGTGGACCGGACCGAGTGGCACATGACGCCGCCGACCGTCAACGCCTACTACAGCCCCTCGCAGAACGAGATCGTCTTCCCGGCGGGCATTTTGCAGCCGCCCTTCTTCGACCCCAACGCCGACGACGCCGTCAACTACGGCGGCATCGGCATGGTGATCGGCCACGAGCTGACCCACGGCTTCGACGACCAGGGCCGCCAGTTCGACGCGGACGGCAACCTCCGCGACTGGTGGGCGCCCCAGGACGCGGAGACCTACAAGCAGCGCGCGGCCCTCATCGCCGACCAGTACGATGGCTACGTCGTGATCGACGGGCTGCACATCAACGGCAAACTGACGCTGGGCGAGAACATCGCGGACCTGGGCGGGCTGAAGATTGCCTACCTGGCGCTGCACAAGGCGCTGGAGGGCAAGCCGGTCCCGCCGAAGATCGACGGCTTCACCCCGGACCAGCGCTACTTCCTGGCCTTCGCCCAGCTCTGGCGGGCCAAGATGCGTCCGGAGGCGCTGCGCGTCAGGCTGGCGACCGACCCGCACTCCCCGCCGCGCTTCCGGGTGCTGGGGCCGCTGTACAACACGCCGGAGTTCTTCCGGGCGTTCGGCGCCACCCCGGAGCAGGCCGGCAGCCGGCTGAACCCCAAGCCGGTGCAGATCTGGTGAAGCCGGAAAGGGACGCGGAGACCGGCATGCCACTACGACGGCTGGAGGGCGGGTCGAAAGGAGGAACACCGGTGGCCAGGAAAACGAAAGGGGCGGGTAAACCGCAGGACTCGGCGCCGGACTCTGTGGCCCAGCCGCCGCCAGTTGCCCCGGCTTCAGGTACGACGGACATCCGGGAGCGTTTCCAACGTCTGGCGTCCGAGTGGAAGGAGCAGTCGCGCTACCTTTCGAACACGGCCCAGATGGCGATGCTGATGCCCTACCAGCGGATCATTGCCATGGGCTGGCCGGCCGTACCGCTGATTCTCGAAGAGTTGCAGCGGGAGCCGGACCAGTGGTTCTGGGCCTTGGAAGCGATCACCGATCAAAATCCCGTGCCGCCGGAAGCTGCCGGCAAGGTCCGCCTCATGGCCCGGGCATGGATCGACTGGGGGATGAAGCAAGGATGCCTCAAGACATAATTCCAAGCCAAGCTTTTCCGCGTCTGACGCCGCACAACCACCGCCTGACCAGCCCGGCAAGCATCGACTACAACTGCATCGGCTGGGCGGCAGGGGACGTAGAACACTGGTGGCAGCCGGGCGTGTTTTGGCCCATCCAGGCTCGCCCGGGAGATTACGGGATCGAGATCCTGGAGCAGCTCTTCAAGGCCTTGGGCTACGAGAACTGCGGCATGGATGCAAGTCTGGAGCCAGGCTTTGACAAGGTTGCTCTCTTCGGCCACCCGCTCTACTACACCCATGCCGCCCGGCAGTTACCGAACGGGCAATGGACGAGTAAGCTGGGAAAGGCTGAAGACATCGAACACGACACCCCGCACGATGTCGCGGGCGGCGCCTACGCGGAGGTTGTCCAATTTATGAAACGGCCGGCGACGGGAAGGAGGAACACCGGTGGCCAGGAAAACGAGAGGGGCGGGTAAACCGCAGGACTCGGCGCCGGACTCTGTGGCCCAGCCGCCGCCCGGCCGGCCAGGGGAGGACTTCTGGAGAACCTGGACCCCGGAAGAGCTGGTCGTGGCCCAGGGCGTGCGCCCAGTAGAGCGCTTCGAGGACCTCTTGGGGCGGGGGCGTGACTTCTGGACCGACGAGGAGTTTGCGGAGTTCCAGAAGTGGCTCCTGGAATCCCGGCGGGCCAGGGGTGAGGGATAGTTCTCCGCGTTCTGCTCTGTCTTCGTTTCGCCCCGCGATTTGGCCCTCAAGCTTGATCGTGTTCCAGCCCCTATTGGCTACCAGTCGCCCGACACCTTCTCCCCACCGTTCCGCGTAATCAATGCCTTGAGAGTCTGGGCCGGTATCCCCTTCTTGATCCAGTGGGCCGAGCCGTCGGCGAACACGGCGTTGAAGCCATCCGGGAACAGGCCGCCCAGCCGGGGCAGGGGACCCTCCGGGGTAAAAGGCAGATCTTCCGGCTTGGTCCACGGGACCGGCTTGGCCGCCTCGGCAAGCATCATGGTGTTGGACGTGCCGTCAGTAATGCTCGGCAACGTGATCTTCAGGTTATCGTCAAAGACCGCCCCCTTGCCGACAAACGCCTGGTAATACGTCATCCCCGGCTCGGCCGTGGACACGCCCAGTGTGGCATAGCTCTTCGGCATGCGGGGAAGGAGCGCCTTGTTGTGCGGACTGTCCCACGGCTCGTCGAGGTGGAACTGCTTGTGCAGCTCCTTCTCGCCGATGAAGGGTAGGAGGGCCACCCGCCAGCTCAATAGCGGCTTGCCGTCCCGGCTGTAAATGGCGTGTTGCGGCAACCAGCCGTTGGCATCGTGGTAGTCGTGCATTGCCAGGACCAGCCGCTTCAGGCTATCGGCACTGGCGATTCGTCTCGCTGCCATGCGGGTCTTCTGCACGGCGGGAAGGAGCCGCTCGACAGCGGCAACGATGACGATAAGGTCCGCTTGGGCGCGTACGCGAACGGTTGATCCTTGCTGCTCGATGGGCATATTTTTCAAGGTGGCGTCAAGTATATTGGACGACCGGTCTGCCTGGCCTTTCTGCCCCGGAGCAGCCCTGGGCTTCAATTGCGCCAGGCTTTGGCGGACGGTGTCCAACCCGCTCCTGGCAACCCGCTGGGCCTCTTTGGCCTGGGCTTCGCCGGGGTAGTGGAGGCGCAGGTCCGCGTCCAGGCCCGCACCGACATCCAGCGCCAGGACGGCCGACCGGACGGCCAGCAAGGGCTGGTAGGCCGCCAGCTCCGGGGGTACGGCCTTTTTCAGCTCGTTCAGGACCGGAGGCGAGGGCACGACGGCAGCCACGATCTGGTGGCTCTGCGCCAGGCCCAGCGCCTCGCCCAGCGGCCCGTCGCCGCCGGCCTGTGCGGACTGCCCGAGGAACTGCAACACACCGGGTTCGGGGCCCGCCACGAGCAGGTGATCGTCCACGAAGTGCAGGGCGGTGTCCTGCTGGGCGTCCACGTGGTACGTCTTGCCCCGGTGTTGCTTCTGTTGTGCCTTGGGGGCCAGGACTTGCAGGAACTTCTGCCGGTCGTAGGGCTTGGCGGTGCTGATGATGGCCCAGACCGCGTTGCGGTCCGGCATGACAAACGTCACCCGCTCGATATCCGCCAGCGACATCCCCAGGGCTTGCTCCAGCTGTCGCGGACCGCCGAACCCGAACCGCGCCACCTGGCCTTGCAGCAGCCGGCCGAGCCCACTGTTCAACAAGTCACCCACCCGCACGGAAACGAACGCCATCGCGTCCCGGGGCACAAGGTTTAGATGGTTGCCCGAGCTATCCGCCCGCTGGCCGACCTCGGCAGGCGCTTGCTTCTGGGCAACCTTGTCCTTGTCCTTGTTCCCCCTGGACAACAGCCAGTAGGCCAGCCCGCCGGCCAACAGCAACACAGCCCCGGCAGCGAGCCCGACGAGCAGCGGCGTCCGGGATGAGCGCTTCCGGCGACCCGGCGGCTCGGCTTTATCCTCATCATCCTCCGGCTCACCCTTCCTCTGGGGATGCGGCTCTGCCTCATCCTCGTCCGGGGTGAAATGGATCGCCGCGGCCGCCGGAGGCGCGGTCTCGGGGCCGGGCACCCGGGCAGCCGGGACGGGCAGGAGTTTCCCGCACGCCGGGCATTTTGCCCGTTTGCCCGCCGCCTCGTCGCTTACCTGGAGCGACTTGCCACAGGGGCACGCCAAGCGTATGGGCATGATGAACCTGCCTTGCAAAGAGGAAAACCGCGCGCCAGGACGTTCTCGCTGCCGCCGGTCGATGGCTCAGGAAGTGCGCTCAGGCTATCGCACGGAAGCCCCACGGGCAAGGAAAATCAGTCTCCAAGGCCGGAACGGCGGAGTCGTGGCACGAACGGCGTCGCCTTCTGCGCTACCAGTCCCCCGCCACTTTCTCGCCCCCGTTGCGCGTGATCAGTGCCTTGAGGGTCTGGGCCGGTATCCCCTTCTTGATCCAGTGGACCGAGCCGTCGGCGAACGCGGCGTTGAAGCCGTCCGGGTATGGGCCGCCGAGCCGGGGCAGGGGACCGTCCGGGTTGAACGCCAGGTCCTCCGGCTTGGTCCACGGGACCGGCTTGGCCGCCTCGGCAAGCATCAGGGTGTTGGCCGTGCCGTCGGTAATGCTCAGCAAACTGATTTTCAGGTTATCCTCAAAGACCGCCCCCTTGCCGACAAACGCCTGGTAATACGTCATCCCCGGCTGGGCCGTGGACACGCCCGGTGCGGCATAGGCCTTCGGCATCCGGGGAAGCAAGGCCTTGTTGTGCGGACTGTCCCACGGCTCGTCGAGGTGGAACTGCTTGTACAGGTCGCTCTCGTCGAGGAAGGGGAGGATGGCCACCCGCCAGCTCAAGAGCGGCTTGCCGTTCTGGCTGTAGATGGCGTGCGGCGGGAACCGGCCGTTGGAATCGTGGTAGTTCTGCATCGCCTGGCCCATCTGCATCAGCTTCTTGGCACTGGCCCGCTGGTCGTCCTCGGTAGGCCCTTGCTCCTGGGCAACCTGGCCGCCCTCGGCGGGCGCTTGCTTCTGGGCAAGCTTGTTGCCATCCTTGGACAACAGCCAGTAGGCCAGCCCGCCGCCGCCGGCCAGCAGCAACACAGCCCCGGCAGCGACCCCGACGATCAGCAGCGTCGGGGACGAGCGCTTGCGGCGGCCCGGCAACGGCGCTTCGTCCTCCTCATCCTCCGTCTCCCTCTTCCTCCTGGGGCGCGGCTCTTCCTCGTCCTCCTCGTTCGGGGTGAGCTGTTTCCTGGTGCGTCGTGGCCTTGCTTCCTCCTCGGGAACAAGGTCCCGGGGTGTCCGCCGGCGTGTGCCGGCGGCCGTGATGCCGTCTGCCGGCTCTTCCGGCGGAGCGGCCGCAGCCTTCTTGCCGGGCACCCGCGCGGCCGGGATGACCAGGACCTTCCCGCACGCCGGGCATTTTGCCCGTTTGCCCGCCGCCTCGTCGCTTACCTGGAGTGACTTACCGCAAGAGCATGCGAAGCGGATGGGCATGATGAACCTGCCTTGCAAGAGGAAACCCGCGCGCGAACGAGGACGTTCTCGCCGTCGCCGGTCCATGTCTCAGGAAGTGCGCCCAGGCTATCGCCTCGGGACCGCATGGGCAAGGAAAAATCCGCCCGGGAGCGGCAGCCGCCCGTGAACCCCAAACGGCCGCCGTCGCTCCTAAAATACGTGCCGGATCCACGAACCCGTTGCACCGCGCCGACACTCTAATAAACATCACGCGCGTGCCCATACAGGACCGGGTGTGGCAGCGGAAGTAGCGCCGCCTGGTCCGTCACCGAATAAGATCTCTTCTGGAGTTCGCGACCCACCTCCAGGAGTTTCTCCGGGGGGGCCCGGGTTGGAGAAGCCGCCGCGGGTGTGCCTTAGCGAGGATTTGCATGGAGATGGACGTCCCGTTGCACGTGAAACACCCCCGGCTGTCCCACCCGACCTCGCCCCTGCCTCACGCCGCTTTCCTCCCCGACCCGCGTCGCTGGCGGGCGCTGGCCATCGTCGTCATGGCCGCTTTCCTGGGCGTGCTTGACTTCTTCATCGTCAACGTCTCCATCCCCATGATCCAGGGAAACCTCCACGCGAGCTTCGCCGAGATCCAGCTGACGATTGCCGGCTACGGGCTGGCCTACGCCGTGTTCCTGATCACGGGCGGCCGGCTCGGGGACCTCTACGGCCGCAAACGGATGTTCCTGCTCGGCGTGGGCGGCTTCACGCTGGCCTCGGCCCTGTGCGGCCTGGCGGCCGACCCGCGGACGCTGATCGTTGCCCGCGTGCTCCAGGGGCTGGCCGGGGCCTTGCTGTTCCCGCAGGTGCTGTCGATCATCCAGGTAACGTTCCCGCCCCACGAGCGCGGCCGGGCCTTCAGCATCCTGGGCATGGTGGCGGGCACCGGCTCGTTCTCGGGGAACGTGCTGGGCGGCCTGCTGCTCCAGGCGGACCTGTTCGGCCTGGGCTGGCGGCCGATCTTCCTCGTCAACCTCCCGGTCGGCCTGTTCGTGCTCTGGGCCGCCCGGCGGCTGGTGCGCGAGTCGCGGGCGCCCCGCGCCGCCGGTCTCGACTGGGGCGGGATCGGGCTGGTCTCCCTCGGCCTGGTGCTGCTGGTCTACCCGCTGGCCCAGGGGCGCGAGGCGGGCTGGCCGGCGTGGGCCTTCGTCAGCCTGGCCGCCTCGCCGGTGGTGCTGGCGGCGTTCCTGGTGTACGAACGCCGGCTCACGGCCCGCGGCGGCACCCCGCTGGTCGAACTGGGCCTGTTCCGCGACCGGGTTTTCGTGACGGGCTTGTTGACGACCGTGGCCTTCTACGGCGGGCTGTCCGCTTTCTTCCTGGCGTTCACCCTATTCTTGCAAGACGGGCTGGGCTTGCCGCCCTGGAAGACCGGCCTGACTTTCGCCCCGTTCGCGCTGGGCTTCCTGGCCGCGTCGAACCGGACGGTCACGGTGCTCCGGCTCCTGGGCAGCCGGACCATCCAGCTCGGGGCGGGCCTGATGGCGGTCGGCCTGGCGGCGGTGATCTCGCTGACCTACGCGCAAGGCGTGGCAGTGCCGGCCTTCTGGCTGGCCTCAGTGCTGCTGATTTACGGGACCGGCCAGGGGTTTGCCATGCCGGCCTTGCTGACCACGGTGCTGAGCGACGTGCCGCACCAAACCGCCGGGTCGGCGTCCGGCGTCCTGAGCACGGTGCAGCAAGTGGCGTTGGCGCTCGGGGTGGCGGTCATCGGCAGCGTCTTCTTCGCGGTGCTGGGCTCGCCCCCCGAGGCGGGAGGTTTCGTGCGGGCGATCGGCGCCTCGCTCTACTTCAACCTGGCGCTGTTGGCGATGACCTTCGGGCTGGTGTTCCTGCTGCCGCGCCGGTCGGACGGCAGCCTGGCGGCTGGACGTGTGGATTTGTAGCACCGGCTGTCGTGCTTCGTAACGGCGGGCCCGGTCCTCCGGTGGGACGCTCCGGCATCCCGTTCGGTTCAGTCTGCCTCGACCACGACGCGGAAGCCGACCGGGGGACCGCGCAACAGGTCCCCCAGGAGGCTATCCTCCTCGGGAGGGTCGTCCGCCTCGTCGTCGGCGTCTGCGCGCAGCGCCTGCCGCCAGGCCGACGTGCAGGCGGCGGCGAAATACCAACAGGAGCCGCCCCGCACCGGGCGGAACGGGTCCTCGTCTCCCGGCGTCACCCATGCCGAGCCGTCGCCCGGCGCGCCGTCGTAGCGGTCGTGCCACTCGTCCTCGCACCACTCTCTCACGTTGCCGTGCAGGTCGTACAGCCCCCAGGCGTTCGGTGGGTAGAGGCCCTGGACGTTGGTCTCCACGGCCGGCGCGTCCACTTCCGGTCCGGTCACGAGAGCCACGAGCGGGGCACCGGTGGGCTTGCAGTTCACCTGCTCCTTGGTGACCTCGTCGCCCCAGTGGTACTTGGTTGTGGTGCCGGCCCGGCAGGCGTACTCCCACTCAGCCTCGGTAGGCAGGCGGACCCACCGGCCGACCTGCCGGGACAGTCGCAGGCAGAACTCCTGGGCGGCGAACCAGCTCACCCGCTCCACCGGCCGGTCGGAGTCGCCCCGATATCGCGACGGGTTGATGCCCATGACCGCCTCGAACTGCGCCTGCGTCACCGGGAACTCGCCGAGGTAGAAGGGCCGGCCAATGCGGACCAGGTGCTGCGGCCCCTCACTGCCGGCCTCCTCCGGCCCGCCCGCGGTGCCCATCAGGACTTCACCCGCAGGGAGCAGCCGCAAGCGCAGCGGGACATCCGGCCCTACTTCGAGCGTCAACACCGCGGGCGGCGAGTCCGGCGGGGGCACCGGCGCCGGCAGCCTGCGGCGGGCTGTATCCTGCCTGCGGCGCAGGTCAGCGATCCGCCGCCTGAGCGGGCCGTTGTTGTGCCGGTCCAGGACGTCCTCGATCTGCTCCGGGCTGTGCCCCTGGCGTCTGAGGAAGCGACGCCGGAACGCCTGGACGTTGTCCGCCCCGAGGACGTTCTTCAAGTCGGACTCCTCCCAGAGGGCGTCGTCCATCTGCTCGGACCTTTGGGTGGCCGCCGGGCTGTAGCGTTGGCCGCAGACCGGGCAGGGGATGGGCTCTTCGGGGTAAGACTCCTGCCACTGCTCCAGGGGGGCGTGCGCCTTGCAGCGCGGGCAGTGCGGGAAGACGGTGTACCAACCTAAGTCTGCATGCCCCGGCGGCGGCACCGCGACGTGCAGGGGCAGCTCCCAGGTGACGGCAGCGCGCAGCGCAGCCAGGAAGTGGCGCGGGTCGTTGTCCTGCGTGCCCCCGAGGTCAGCCAACCCCTCCAGCAGTTCCAGGAGCACCTCGCAGTGCGGACGGCGCAGGGGGGACTCGATCCACAACCCGTACCACAGGGGCGTCGTCCTGGGGAACAACCGGGCGATCCGCTCCTCCAGCCCTCTCAGCCGGATCGCCACTTGCAGGGCCGCCTCCAGCTCCTCGCTGTCCGGCCAAGCGACGAGGAAGCCGTGGCAGTTGGCCAGTACCGGCCGGTCGTCCGGGGCGACGTTCGCCTCGCAGGCGGAACAGGCCGCCCGCACCGCCGCCTCGCCGCCGAAGGGGGCCAGGGCCAGGCTCACGCGGAAGCCTGAGCAGGGCAGGCTGACGGTCGCGCCGGCACTGTCGGAGCCGAAGGTGTAGCCGATCACGCAGACGTCGTCCACGACCAGCCCGTGGGGGACGGCTCTCGCGTAGGTGGAGACGTCCGCCAGCTGTCGGCGGGTGACATCGGGCAGCGCCCAGCCCTCGCCGCCGCGCAAGCGGCACGCCCGCTCCAGCGCCCAGTTCACGCCCTGTACCGTGTTAGCCATCGCTCGCTCTCCTTCCCAGGCACGGTGCCGAACTCGGAAGTGTGACGTGGCAGAAGCCGCCCTTGCTTGTGGAAGACTGCCACGACGAGATGCTGGTTCGCGGGCGGTGCCGTTTCCCTCCGGGGAAAGCGGCGCCCCCGTCCTCGCTCTCTGTTCAGCCTACCCACGCGCACCTTGCCGTTCAGCGGGCCTTGAAGGGCCGGTCCCCTTACTGGGATAACGACCGGCAGGGCGGGCTCGTTTGCCTTGCTTCGGCCAGGTGCGGCCGAAGCGTCCCAGCGTCTGCGCGGCCATGGCCTGGGTCTGACCTTCGTCGCGGACATTGACCCGG
>Ga0307477_10004383_pt1 | contig 10289 bp, 7 predicted proteins | sample atmos_gasesECM2C_FD_203316 | JGI IMG/M metagenome (GOLD analysis project Ga0307477, IMG submission 203316) | Hardwood forest soil microbial communities from Morgan-Monroe State Forest, Indiana, United States - atmos_gasesECM2C_515 | ecosystem: Environmental > Terrestrial > Soil > Temperate... | reverse complement strand
TCAGCAACGCTCGCGCCTTGTTGTCCGGCGGCGAGAACGTTTTGACGGTGGACTGCTTTCAGACGAGCTGTGCCAATAGTATTCCCGCTTTGCTCGAAGCCCGCGATGACAGACAAGTCTGGAAGGGCATCGGGTCCCCCCGGTCGGAACGACACTTTTATGGCTGTCGGAACTCCATCGCGAGCAGGTTCCCAGTTGGCGTGTTCAAGCAGTTTTTGGATTGAAGGCGAATCCATCTCTTCGACGTTTATCGTACGCCAAGCTTCCCCGGGCTTAATGACACCAAGGTTTTCCAGAACACTTCGACTACGGCTTCCAACAAAATCGCTTACTGTTTCGATGAACGAGGGGCGCCCTCGCAAGTCCCGCCCGAGAAGAGCGTCTACTCTGCGGCTTCCATTCACATTGCCAACTGCTGATTTCGAGACGGCAAGATCAAAATTGTGAGCGCCTTCTAATCTCGAGGCCCTTTCCCTCAGTCCCAACGTGAGGGCCTCCACATGGTCTTCGGTGGAGTCAAAAAAGATGAGTGTCTTTTGGTGTCCTTCCCGTCTCAACGCAACTGTATCTATGTAATCTCTCAGGGAGGGCGTGTCGCGGACCTCCAGGGTTGAGACACTAGGGGGTGGAGTAAGGTTCTTTTCGGTAACGTAGGATACTCCAGCGTTGTCATGCCCAACAAAAATGCAGCAATCATTTGTCTCGGCAACCTTTCGCAGATCCTCGACATAGATATCCTTGCCGTAGTATGTCCTGGTACCCAACTGACCAGACCAGCGCTCCCAAGCTCGGTTGGCATCGCCAGTTGGTTCCGGCAGACTCAATGCACTTCTTGCGTCTCTCAGTTCAGCTGCTTTGCCGATTACAGAATCCAATTGTGAAGCTTGGATTTCATCATGTTCGATTGCGTGTGCTAGGGCAGCAGCATTCGCTTCAACGGCGTCTGCCTTCCCCGGGTTGTATCGCAGAACATAGCCTTCCGATGTTTCTGTGAGTTCAACGTTTGTAATGTCGCTGCGCATTTCCAGTCGAAGAGTGCGCGCATCCAAGTTGTGGCCGCCGACGCTTCTCAATACATCTTTTCCGGCCCAGGAGATCACGATAGAAGGAGTCTTGAACGCGCCCTCTGATCCAGGCGGAATTTTGCTGACATACTGTGCCCTGACGGTTTCTAGGTCATATTCTTGTACTGCAATCTCCGCGAGGTCGTCGCGAAGCTTTTCGACAGGATCGTTCCTGATCATCTGGTCGTATGCTTCAAATCTTCTCTCTATTCCCTGCTTTCGACGCTCGAGTTCTGCTTTGTCGTGGCGTAGAGACATTCCCTGGTTGGAATAGCTACTCTTAATCCCAAGGTTGTAAAGGGCAACATCACTTTCAAGTGCAGAAGCATCTCGGTTAAGCTTTTGGCGTATATTCAGAATCTGCGCTTGGCGACCAGCTTGATATTTCTTCGCGTCGTCCGAAAACCGATCAGCAAGGATTCGCGCGAGCGCGGCATTGTCAATTCGCGAATGTTCTGCGCGAAAAGCATTGAGACGGCTTTTGACGTCGGTAACCAGCGCTTGGTTAGACTTCTTTGTGCTGCCAGCCTGGAGGTTCTTCAGAAGTCGTTCTGCCTCATCAGATAAGACCTTGTGCGCAGCAAGTCGCGGAGACACGCCAGCTTTTGATGCGGCAGGCAACAAAGCAGCCGACGAAGTCCCCTTTTCGATCGCTCGAAAAAGTTGGTAGAGTGAGGTGTATTGCACGACCCGCTCAAGGTTAGGATCACGCTGGGAAGCGAAGTAGCTGTACGCCTCATCCTCATGTGTTCGGATTGTGTCCTTCTCACTACCACTTTTCTCGCCGGCTAAGTAAGTTACCGGAAGGGCGCCAATCTGTGCCGCCGCGATTACCGACATATCAGGTCGCGCGACGACCGTTCCGAAGCCTTTCGTATTCCAATTAAAGGTCACGGTGGTAGCGCCCGTTTCTTTTGCTAGGACTTCAGACAACTTTTGGCGGCCAAAAGGAAATGCAGCAGGTTTTACGTAATTAAAGAATTGGTATTTTACAGTGCCTGCTTCGGACCATGACTTCAGGATTTGATCAGTCGTGTCAAGAAGTGCTCCGAATTCGGTATCGATCAGAGAATCGCTCAGAAGGATCGGAGCCCAATCTTTGAAAGCGTATTCGCCCGTGTCGAGCTTTCCTGCAAAAATGGCATTTCGCTCGTAGCTTTGAGACAGCTCGTCGTCATACTGCGTGGCGAGGAGCGCAAACGTTTCAAACCGCAGGGGAGGAACCGCAGTCAATGACTGTGATCTCGCTCGGGCCACGATAGCGCACTGACCATCAGTGTTCCAAAGACCGCCCAAAACCGAATCATTGGCAACCGCAAACATTCTGAACGGAACTCGTAGCGAGCCAAGGATGCTCGGATTTGCACGAGCGTCGAGAACCAAACGGGTGGGAAACGCCAATAACACTAGATTTCCATCGCTGGAGGCAAATGCCCCTGAAGACTGGTCATGAACTAGGTCGGCCCATGTCTTGTCAGAACGAACATCGCTTCCTATCTGTTGCCATTTAACATTCTTCCCAGTAACCCAACGGCGAAGCTCGCTAGGAGAGATGCGAACATTCGGAACTCCTGGACGGGAATCAGGTGGGGTTTCTGTGAAGAAATCTACAGCCCCTCCATAGGTAGTGCCGAAAAACCTTTCAGTGATTACCGCCAATCTGTCGCGAAACAACGCGTCCTGAGTCGTCGATGCAGGGTTTTTTCCATTGACCCTCACTCTAACCACGACGTCTTCAATCCAACCGTCAGCCAACACCTGCCATCGTCTCGCCTGATAGGCCAGCAAGTCGCTCCCAAACGTTTTCTCAAGCAGTTCATGAAGGTCCCGCTTTGATGTAACCGGTGGGGGCTCGGAAAGAATTAGAGCTAATGTCCCGTCGCTTAGATGTTTCGCAGCGAGTGCTTGATAGGGATAAGGATGAGCTGTTCTAAATTCAGCCCATGCTCTACAGGCAAAGTCCTGACCACAGTCGGGCCGAAACGCGGCGGCTTCTCCAAACTCCATTCGGAAGCCCAGAAAAATGATGACGACAAAAACAGCTATAATGCTGACGATTCCAACGGCTAACCCCAACAGAATCTTGTTTCGTAGTTTCATGGGACAACACCTCGACCGCTGCAGACGTTCGCGCAAGGAGGAACTGCACCAAGGATGATGTAGCGTACTCTAAATACAATAAAAGTCAATTAACCAATAATCTCGGCAATCTGTTGAAAACCGGTAATTCGTCGGGTCGATAAGACGCGAACCCCTCCAGGAACTCAGCTCTCTGCTTGGCGTAGAACCCATCCGAAAAGGCCAGATCGTGCAAGCCCTTGAATACGCGCAAAGAATCGATGACTGAAGACAGCATGGCCTTTCTGGACGGACTCCGTCCGGTCGAGGGTGAATTTGGATCTAACATCGGGTCCATCATATGGGTTACAAAGAGCATTAATTAGAATAAGTAGCTACACTGCCGAACGCCGCACCTGTTGATCTAACCAAGTACAGCACATCTTAAAGAGAATCATAAGCTGAGTAAGAGCCATTGTGGCGCCTTCTTCGGGCTTTCGCTGCGCACTCTTTTCAAGCAGCGACTGGGGTCATACGTAAGAAGCGTTAGGAAGATGATCGCCGACAAATCGAGTGCTCCGAGAGCGTCAGTGGTCTCTAGAAATTTCCCTATAGCGCAGAGCGATGACTGCAGCCAAGTGCCTCATCGCATCGTAAATTGCGGTCTTGCCGCATGCCCGAGACTGGAACCCGCTGAACGGGGGTAACTAAGATCCAACGGAGACTCTACTCTTCAGCGGTTCAGCCAGCTCTCATTTTGGGCGTAACACAAGGAACGACTTGGCGGCTATGGCGGCGATAGATTCGGAAATCCTGGTCCGTTGTCAGGATGATGGGATCAGCGAAGATTTCAGTCATACGAACAAGGCAGGCATCAGCAAGGCTCATGGGAATGTTGGAATATTTCTCCATCAGTTTCGCGACTGGCTCCAAGTGTTCCGCGAGTTGGAAGGCGATGACGAGGGCACGTCGGCGAAGCAGTGCGCCAACCGCTGGAGCGCCACGCTCCCCCAGGAGGTGGTAAGCCTCGGAGAGAGCCGCCTCGCACGTCGACCAAGGTGGAGGAAAATCAGACGCCTGGCTCGCAGCCCATTCGCGATAGGTGTCGCGGTTACTTAGCAGCGCCACCACGAAGCCGGCGTCAACGAGGACGTTTCTGGCCATAACCGGTGCTTCGCAAATAGGCCTTCTTTCGTCCAGCAAGGTCGCTCGGTAGGCCGTCAACCGATCCGACCAGATCGGCTATGGCACGGAGCGAGGCAGCGCGCCGCCGGTGCAGACGGGGTGCGAGTTCCAGTCTTTCGCGGACTACGTCCGACTTTGAGATCTTTCGCCCGCGAGATTCTGCCTCGATGTCCGCGATCAGGGGCTCGGGGAGACGCACGGTTAGGGTCTTCATGAGTCTGATTGTATTACATCTCTGACGGGCCTGCAAGACATGGAACGGAATCGCAAGACGGACGGTCGCCCAAACGCTACTTGAGATGCCGATGCCCCAGTCCGAATACTCGAACTGCTGGACTCTCATGCGCTGAACCCGGGGCCCCTTGTTCAGCTTGGTACCCGCTGAGCGGGGGAAGAAGGAGTTAGTTGCTGCCCTTTTTTAGCTCGCGAATTTCGGGTGCCGCAAGCGCGTTTTCAAAACTGATAGAGATGCGCGAGCCTTTGCGGACATTGTTCACTAGCGCGGGGCGGAAACATGCGATGCAGGTTCCGCCTTGATGGCGAACGCTCGGGTACACGATACCAGCCGATCCTCCTTCAAGAAGTTCTCCGGCCAAGCGTTGCGATGCTTGGTAGCTGTTGGGATCCAAACAATCTCCAAAACGTGTGTCGGAGCGCATGTCATGAAACGGGGCTCGAAAATCAGCGACGAAATCGACATAAGAAAAAGTCTCTTTCTCTTGCCAATTTACCTCTTCTAGTTCCTTGCGCCGGTGGTAACCCACCTCGATCTCCGAAGTCTCGCGGGAGAACGCTGCGTACCATGCACCCCGCCCTGGCCCGTTGAAACGGTTTCCCACCGGACTGGCATGGGTGAAAGCCGCATTGACAATATGGAAGTAGGGAATACCAAAAACGAGCTCCCTTACGGTGATGCCGGGAAGCAGGCCGGCTTCCCCAAGCAGGCGATCATTCGTGGCGCCCTCCAGTTCGAATAGAGCGTTCAGAGCATCGGGATCATCGGTTAGGCGCGTCAGAACACTCTCGTCACGGTCGCTGTACCGGGCGGGAATAAGACGATGGGTGTCATCGCGCGCAACATCGGAAACGCGGGGTAGCACCTAGCGCCCGCCGCGGCGAGAGTCCAGAAGTTGCCTGACGCGCAACATGGCCGGCTGGCCGCCTTTCCTCATGTAGGCAAGGGGAGCTTCTCCTGCAAACATCGGGTTTTCATTCGGCAACTGTATCCAGCGGTCGGCGAGTTTCTTGCTATAGAGAATATTGAGCGCCTTGAAAATGCCGGTCAGAATGGAAATCCTCGTCAGCCGGTCCTGGTCGAGCGTTGCGCGCGGCTTTCGTTTCAACTCATAGAATGCGCCATTGGACATGCCGCCGAGCAATTGCCTGGCGTCCTCATCACGCAATTCCCAAAGGTCGCGAATTTTCAAGAACGCCTGCACCGCCGAAGGTCCCAATCGCTTCTGGACGCCCTTGCTCGAAAGGTCGGCTGGCCTCTCCCAAGCAATTCCCGCGCCTACTCGATTCATGGTCGCCACGTCAGCCCTCCTCTTTACGACTCCATATTTGGAGCATTATACATCCATTATTGGATAGACGCAACCGCGTATTCGGCGATTTTCAACGGAGGCCGCAAGGCTGAGCGACACCCATGGAAACCCGAAAGGACCGCCGCGGTACGGGAACAATTACACTCTTCCGAGACGTTGAAACCGGAAATCCGGCGGTTGACTGTCTGCAAGGCGCAGGGGTAGCATCTGGTTCGGCACCCTATCGAGCTGCCCATACATCGCCTGAACGTCTGTGCGATGTAGGAACGGCAAAATCAGTGCCCCGCATTCTCAGCGCTCGCCATTGGATGTGGTTTGGTTCTGTTCTGGTCTGCCTTGCCTCGATTGCCCTCCTTGTAATTGCGTTTCGACCCGGTCTCTACACTGGAAGGCAGGTCTCTTCCGTACTATTGGCTTTTGTTTTGACCGCTCTTGTCATTGCCATCGCGCTGCATGTACGTTTCCTGATTCTGGTCAAAAGGGAGCAGCGCGAAACCGCAGACGTGCTGGATGCCACGGAGCGCGAATACAAGTCGGTCTTCGACAGCACTCTGGATGGCATTTTGATTCTCAACGACCAAGGAATCTGCCTCGAAGCCAATCCTTCGGCTCAAATGATGTTTGGAACGAGGCGCGAGGAGCTCGTCGGCCAGCCAATAAGAAAGTTCTATGGGGGCAATAACGATTTCGAGGACTCCTGGAGACGGTTTCTCGATCGCAAGCACGGGCATCGCGAAGCACAGGTGGTCCGGGCAGACGGCAAGACCATATTCGTCGAATACACTGCGAAGGCGCACTACTTGCCGGGACGTCATGTCGCTGTGCTTCGTGACATTTCCCGGAGGAAGCAGGCAGAAGCGGCGCTGCGCGAAAGCGAGGATCGATTTCAGCAGATGGCCAGCAACATTCGGGAGATTTTCTGGATGCTGGATGCTCACAATAGAAAGGTTCTCTATGTCAGTCCGGCATATGAAACGATCACGGGTCGGACCTGTCAATCACTCGAAGAGAATCCCAAGTCTTACGAAGAAGTCATCCATCCCGAGGATCGCGTCCGGGTTCTCTCGCGGTTGGGCGAATCAGTTCACACCGGCCAGCTCGACGAGGAGTTCCGCATTACTAAACCGGACGGTGCAATTCGCTGGGTGTGGGTCCGCGGATTCCCCGTCCGGGATTCTGCCGGGATTGTGCGGCGGCTTGTAGGAACTGCCCAGGATGTTACAGGACGAAAATCCGCCGAAGAGGAGATAGCTCGGAACCTGGACAGGGCCGAGTCTGCCGGGGCGGAGGCTGACGCGTTTCGCAAAACTACCCTTGCGCTTACGCAGAACCTCAGCATGGACTATGTTCTGGACACGCTGCTCCAATCCCTCCTGAAACTGGTTCCTTGTGAATCGGCTCGCATCCTGTTAGTGGAAGCCGACACCCGTCTCTTCCTTGCACGCGAGGTGCAAGGGTGCGAAACAAGTCGTCGCATGCCGAGAACACCGGCAACCTTGGATGCGAAAGACAGTGAGTTTCTAATGCACGTTCTGGCTGGCAGGGCGAGTTTGCTCATTCCAAACACCGCGGAAGAGACAGAATGGGTGGCTTTCAAAGGCTTTTCGCATCTGCGGTCCTGGTTGTGTGTACCGCTCGTTGCGTCGCAACAGGTCCTCGGACTTCTTTCGCTCGGCGATACTCATCTCCAGACCTTTACCCAGGAACATTTGCGTCTTGCCAAATCACTCGCGATTCCAGCTGCGGTTGCGATTCAGAATGCCCGGCTTTACGAGCAAGCTGAAATCTTTCGTGCCGAACTCGAACAGCGCCTAGCCGATTTGGAACAAGCGCAGAAAGAGCTTCGAGAAGTACACCAGGGCCGGGAATTATCCTAAGTATCCTTTGGTTTGCGGTGCGCTGTGGTTCCGAGAGGGCGACGAGTGGTGCCGGAAAGCGAAAGGGTGCCACCCCTTAGGCCCTACATCTCATTCGCTGCTTCCTTACGGAGCTGACTCACGCCTACTAATTCTCCGGTCGCCATACCTGCCAAGTCATCCGTTAGATTTAAGAGTCGGAGGGACAGATATGGCGTAACAACGCCGTAATTCCGCTGGCCTTTCTGAAATTATGTTTCTTGCTGGACGATGTTGCGACCACAAGAGCGGTATTTCACCATTCCCACGTCGCTTTGCAGCAGTATTTGGCCCTTCCGCACTGGCCGGTTTTCCGAGCAGAGAAGAAGGGCCATCCAGTGCCGGAGATTGCGGGGAAATGGGCAAAGAGAGCATTCGGCCCATCCTCAGTGGTACGCCGCCTCGGAAAACACGTTTCCTGAAAACGTCGGTTGTTGACAGGGCTTGGACTTCTGCTAAAGCAACCTGTCCTTCGAGCAAATACGGCACGGTGTTTGTCTCATGGCAGACCGTTGGGCCACTTCGACGGGCGATCACTCTTTCCGGTTTTTCTCTCCGGAACAAATCGAGGGGCTCTTGCGCGAAGGCGTGAAACGCGGGAGAGCCGGCTCGCACAACGCGATCGAAAGAATTCTGAAACACGAACCTGGCCTCGGACGAGCGGAATTATGGCAACAAATTCGCCGGCTCAAACAACCATCGAATGGAAAGCTCTATCAGCGCACGGCCTGGAGTCCAGCAGACGACCAAATCCTTAAAAAAGGTTATGAGGAAGGGTGGAAAGGGAAGCGAGAAGCCGTTCGCGAGCTTCTTAGGCGGCATCCCGGTTGGCAGCCTCACTCGATCTGGAGCCGGGCAGCCAAGCTCGGGCTTGTTCGGAAGAGCCCGCAAAAAAAACGTCAGCGCTCCCGACACCCTTGGACCGAGGATGACCACCGAATCCTTCTCGCCATGGCAGGTTACAAGACCGCGGAATTCATCGCCAAGGTATTACATCGATCGGAAAATGCTGTCCGTTATCGCCTGGCTGTCCTGGGCAAGAGCAGTCGAGTTCATTTAGAAGGATATGCTCGACGGACGCTAGCGCAAGAACTGCATCTGGGCAGCCGCACAACCCAACGCTTGATTGTTCAGGGTCTGCTTGAGGTTCGTGATCCTCGGATTACGCGGAAGTCCCTGGAAGGCGCGTACAAGAGAGGATGCCTGACGCCATCGCCGCCTGGCCAACTGTCTGATATTAGGGGATCCGCAGCGATCCGGAGCGAAGAAGGGCCTGCCCCAACACCGTCGAACAATTCCAAACCAGTTGCGCCCGGTGCCCCCTCAAAGCCGCCTCGTTCTTGTCGAGCCAAGCGAATTTGGGCGGATGTGGCGAGCCAGCTCAGCGTGGACGCCAGTGTGATCGAGCAGCTCATCTTCCATGGCGTGCTTAAACTCTATGATCCCCGTGTCACGGAAAAGTCGCTAACAAGGTTTTGTTCACGATACGGCGCATTAATCAAATCTGATTTTCTGGATAAGGAGACACGGGATTGGCTTACTGCCTCAATGAATCTTGCACCAGCTGCAGGCAAGGATGAAGCGGGCGGGTTGGAACCATTTCGTAAGCACGCTCTAGTTGTGAGGACGTGTGAACACTGCAGGAGAGCGATCCGCGGCAACGCGTTCTTCCGACACATCAAGACGTGTCCGCAGCGGAATACCCGCGTCGAATCAAAAGTGTCGTAGCAGAGGGATGGTAGGAGGAACTGATGAGCATCGAGCTCTGACTATGCCCAACGCCTCAGGCGTGACAGGGCAGCGTTGTGATGTAATCGATTGAAATCAAACGGTGTCGGCGGACATCTTTTGATACCACAAGGTACCGTATGTCACTTCCTATCGTCCCCTTATTGTACCCGGATCGTGCTTTGTTCGCTCGCCCGGCTAATGTCGGCCTTCTTGACGTTTCTTGCGCTCGGCATCCTGCTCTAGCATGTTCACCATCAGGCGAACCGGTGACCGGAACGTGGTCGCGCGCAACCGGTCGAACATGGTTTGCAAGTCAACGAGTCCATGGGCTGCTGCAAGGTCCAACGCTGCGAGCGTACCTACTACCTTCAGGCCACGATGTCTAGCTATAGTCACCCCGTCTCGTTCATCCATCAACAGAAGGATGGCTTGGAGTTCGGACGCAAGCGATATCGCTTCGCGCTCGCCTGCGTCTAGATGTTCCAGAGACGAATCGACGGGCTGTTTCAGGCTCACAACTTCCAACCATGCAGGAGGCTGCGAAATCCACGCGCGCACGACGGCGGGAGTGTTTGCATGAGCCAGCTCGGCCTTCACAGCGGGAGGGATCAAAACCGTTCGATACAGTTCTGGAAGAATATCGGTTGCTTGGATGAGTACAAGATAGTTTAGAGGAGTTGTGTCAGCTACGATCGATTGCATCTACATGCCGAGCTGCCGGTGTGTCTCGCGATCCCGCTCAATGTCTTCTAGAGTGTATTCCAGTTCGACGCCATGACTCTTCAGAAAGGCATCGACTTCCATCCGGG
>Ga0307477_10004380_pt1 | contig 10293 bp, 6 predicted proteins | sample atmos_gasesECM2C_FD_203316 | JGI IMG/M metagenome (GOLD analysis project Ga0307477, IMG submission 203316) | Hardwood forest soil microbial communities from Morgan-Monroe State Forest, Indiana, United States - atmos_gasesECM2C_515 | ecosystem: Environmental > Terrestrial > Soil > Temperate... | reverse complement strand
CCCCGCTCCAACCTCGTAGGCTACGTGTGACGGTACACACGGTCTGATAGTGTTTTGCTTTTTCCTCCTTCAGACAATCATTCCAACAGCTTTCAGTTCGCAGAGTGCTATCCCTACCGCGATCTCATCTAGTCCTGCGCGGGGTATTTGAGTGAAATGGCCGGTCGGGCAGCGCGAAGGGTGGGGCAGTCCGCCGTCGCCTCAACTGGGGAATCGGCCTGGCGCTTAGGTGCGAGCGGAAAGAGTACCAGCCCCTCCGTGATCTCCTAAGTACTCGGGAACCCAGAGCATACTGGATGCGAGTGACTCAGATCGTCCAAGCCAAGCTAGGAAGGCGTTCTCAGCGGCTGCAGCTGGCGGATTCTATCCCCATTGTCCTTCGCCGCCAGGACGGCCACCGGATTCCCGGGAAGTTGCAGTGCGTTTCCATGACCGGCGGCTTGGTTGTACCGGCCTCGCTGCTTCCGCCAGGCTCAACGGTTAGGTTGATATTTGTTACACCCAAGGGGCCTGTGACCGGGACGGCAGAGATGCTGCCCCCTATTTCCAGGGCGGAACAACCGTTCCGCTTTGCAGCAATCCCGGACTCGGATCAGCACCGGCTGCGTGCTGTGATCGAGATGGTGTACGGACACACAGAAATAACGTAACTGTTGAAACATCTCTGTTTCACTCATTGATTGGTTTGTGAGTGCTTCTGTGTCGTAACCTCTTCTGCGCTATGAGGGCCCCAGAAGCCGTCGGCATGTCAAGGGTGCAGCTTACTGGGCGAAAATCAGCAGGGTGAACGTCTTCCCAATCACCTTTGGCCAGGGATGAGGATTCTCAGGTGTGGCGGGCGGTGGCGGTCCGAAGTCGGCGGTCACGGTATATACATTGTGGTTCTTAGTGTCGAGAGCCATGGTTCGGGCGCCAAGCTGCGTCGTGATCGTTTGGACCACGGTGTATTTATCGGGCGAGTCCTCATGTGCGACGGTGATTGTGCCGTCACCGCAGGAGGCGAACGCCAGCCCGGTCGCGGGATCGAAGCGATTCGCGTCTACACCCTTGCCGATCGGGACGGTTGCGACAACCTTTCCGTTGGTGTAATCGACTACCGCCATCAATTGATTGTGGCAACCGGCGAAAAGCCGCTTGTGCTCGACGTCAATCGCCAGGCCGGACGGTTCCTTACAGGGAGCGATGGGCCAAGTGTGTAGCACTTTCAGGGTGTTTGAATCGAAGGCGACGACCTGATTTTTGTCCTCGATGTTCACGTAAATGTGTCCGCCGCCATCCGTCTGTGCGAACTCTGGCTTGCCGCCGAGCGGGACGCTTCCTACAACCTTGCCCGTGCTGGTATCGATCGCTGTTGCGTCCTTGGTGCCGCCACCGTTAAAGGTGAAGACTCGTTTGGTGGAGGCATCATAGAGGATGGCGTCCGGATCCTTGCCCGATAAGTCAATCCTGCGAACGACCTGCATCTTTTCCGTGTCGAGGACGTCGACCGAACCCTCTGCGCTGAGGAACGCGCTTTTGAGTTCGGGGGCGAAAACGACGGCGTGCGTGTCATGCGCTTTGTCGATGTCGGCAAGGTGCTTTGCCGCTGGAGTCCACCACGAGTATATGTTCTCCGCGCGGGATGAAGACGTGGCCATTGGTTGGATCGACATCAAAATAATCCCAGCCGCCCTCTCCGCCGAGAGTGATCTTCTGCACCAACGTAAAGTTGGACGTGTTGGACGCGGCCTTCGACAAGTGAACGAACGCCACGAGCGAAACCGCAACTAGGAACATCGCAAACAGCGCCGTTGGTTTACTGCGCATTTCCCCCCCGATCCCTTGGCTTGCAATCTCTTAGGATATCGATCGCCCGCGTCCAGAACAACAGGGCGCTGCGACTTGTGGGTTCGCACGAATCCAGAGCGCCAGCCTGTACCTCAAGCCAGCGCCATTGCGAACGACCCAGCAACCAAGGTTGCTGTCGCAAAATCTCTATAACGCTTACTGACCCTATATGTCTCCGTGCCGTTTCCGTGCCGCTCGCACTGCTTTACATCGAAAACAGGGTAGAACATGCCATCTGCTGCCGTCTAAGTTGTGATAGCTACGTTGTCACGCGGATTCGATTCCTTCCGCGATCACCCTCTGCTTTGGCTTACTGCTTTTTCCACGTGCTTGAGACAGCGCATCTGGCCTGTCCTGCCGTCCCTTCACGCCATCGGGCAGTGGCGTTCTGTCCGGGTGAGCGCTCTTGTGCCGGAGCAGTTTAGAAACGTGGGCAAGGGGGACGCCCCCGCGGGCAACAGCACTTCGGGCCGCGTAGGCATATCGATGCGGCATTCTATTTTTGACGGTGATCCTCGGTACACACTCAAGAGAAGGTACCAATGCTGAAACCTTACGGCGAGTTTCAGGACCTGGTGGGCCTGTCGGATGGCGTGTTTTCGCGTTATCCGGCCGCGTGGCATACTTGCTGCCCATGTCCACAATGCAAGAGGTAAAAGCCGCCGATGAATATGTCCGCCTTCTGTGGGTACTGGATTCTTAGCCACATCTACCGAGCGGCTTGTCATTGGATTGTGTTTCCCGGCCAGTACTCCTCGTCGGTCATGGGGACGTACTTCACAACAAAGAACTCGCGCCCGCAAATCTGCCCGTCATCCGCAGCTCGCGCTCGTTTTCTACGTCCCGTTGCCGCTGAGTGACACCTTTAGCGCAGCGGCGCCGCCGTTATTCCATATGTTTAGCGTCGCTGCCTTGCTGCCTTTGCTGTGGGGCGTGAAGGTGACGCTGATGGTGCAGCTAGCCCCGGCTGCCAGAGTTGTCCCGCAGGTGTGGGTCTGGGCAAAGGCTGGCGAGTTAAGCCCCGAGATGGTGATGGCCGCAATGGACACGACACGACTGGTGGCGTGGTTGGTCAAAGTAATCATCTTGGCAACGCTGGTTGTGCCCACTGCTTGGTTGCCGAAATTCAGGCTCTTCACCGACAGAGTTACCACGGTACCAATGCCACTCAGCCTCACCGTCTGCATGCCGCCGGAGTCGGTAACGGTTAGGTAACCGGTCTCGGCACAGGTGCTCGTGCTCGTCGGCTTGAAAGTCACGGAGATGTTACAACTCGCGCCTGCCAGCAGGCTGGAGCCACAGTTGTTTGTCTCAGAGAAACTTCCGCTGGCCACGATGCTGGAGATGTCAAGCGTCGCGTCCCCGCCGTTGGTCAATGCGACCGTCTTAGGGCTGCTTGTTGTGTTAAGCAACTGGATCCCAAAATTGAGGCTCGATGGAAAGAGCGCAATCGGGCTGAAGCTGAACTTGCTGACAAAGGCATCGTTGATTCCGCCGAAAGTCGTTCGGAAGGCACCCGTCGTGGTAGGAAAGTCGGAGGACTCGGTGGAACCAGCGACATAGGCGTGGCCTGCAGCATCGATTGCTATGCCACCATATGCCGGACCAAAATCGGCGTTCTCCTCTGTTTTGCTTCCCCCGAGGTACGTGGAGTACAGAAGGGCCGATCCAGAGGCGTTGAGCTTGCTGACAAAGGCATCCCCGTTTCCGCCGTAAGTGGTCTGGAGGGCGCCAGCGGTGGTGGGGAAGTCGGTGGAACGGGTGAAACCTGTGACATAGGCGTTGCCCAAGGCGTCGACCGCTATTCCATTGCCGACGTCCGAGCCACTCCCACCGAGGTAAGTGGAGTAGAGCAGGGCCGAGCCGGTGACGTTGAGATTGCTGACAAAGGCATCGCCGCTGTTAGGGTTCCCCAGCACACCGGTTCCGCCGTAAATGGTCTGGAAGGCACCCGGGGTCGTGGGGAAATCGGAGGAAACGGTACCGCCTGTGATATAGGCGTTGCCCAAGGCGTCCACCGCTATACTTTCGCCCGCGTCGTACCCCGAATTAGGGTCTCCGCGACCACCCAGGAAGGTGGAGTAGCGCAGGGCCGATCCCGAGGCGTTGAGCTTGCTGACAAAGGCGTTTCCGTGCCCGCCGTAAGTGGTCTGGAAGGCGCCCGGGGTGGTGGGGAAATCAGTGGAGCCGGTTACGCCTGTGACATAGGCGTTCCCAGAACCATCGACCGCTATGGCGAAGACATCGTCCAAGCTGCTTCCGCCCAGATAGGTCGAGTAGATCAGGGCGGAGCCAGCGGCGTTCAGCTTGCTGACAAAGCTATCTTCGCCCCCATGATAAGTGGTCTGGAAGGCCCCCGCGGTGGTGGGGAAGCCGCCCTGGGTAATGCCTGTGACATAGGCGCTACCCGACGCGTCAACCGAGATGCCACTAGCACTGGCATAGCTACTTCCTCCCAGGTAGGTGGAGTACAGAAGGGCCGATCCGGAGCCGCTGAGCTTGCTGACAAAGGCACTGATTCCGCTACTAGTGGTCTGGAAGGCGCCCGCAGTGGTGGGGAAATTAGGGGGGCCGTTAAAGGCCCAGGTAAACCCTGTCACATAGGCGTTGCCCGCAGAATCGATCGCCATCCCAACGGCGAAGTCCTCGCCGCTTCCACCGAGGTAAGTGGAGTAGAGCAGGGCCGAGCCGGTGGCATTCAGCTTGGCAACAAACGCGTCCATGTTGCCGCCGTAAGTCGTCTGGAAGGCACCCCCAGTATTGGGGAAATCGGCAGAAACGGTACCGCCTGTTACATAGGCGTTGCCAGAGGGATCAATCGCTATGCCAGAGCCAAAATCGTCGCCACTTCCGCCTAGATAAGTGGAATAGGCCAGCGTTGGGTCGATCACTAAAGGCTTCGTCTTGTCGTAACTAGCAACTTCGAAAGTTAGGCGGTCGTTCTTGAGTACGTAGTTGCCGCTAACGAAATGCTTGTCTTTCGTCCATTGTCCATTGTCGGTTGCTGGCTGGTAGACGACTGGTTTGTGGAAGATCACTTCGCCACCTTCCGTGGCGACCACCGAGTTACCATTCTTGTCGATCCGTAATGCCGCCGTCTTTGCCTTTGCGGCATCCCGACTGGAGGCCGGCGCCACGAGTTGCAATGCGATCTGGCGAGGGTCGGCTCCAGGCTGCACCACGAAGTCGTATTCGAGTTGCCGTTGGTTGCCGTAGTAGACCAAGTCCACGCCCGGATAGACGCTGGTATACTTCACCTTGGCATAGTTCGGCACATTGGTGCGCCATTTCTTCGGGTCGTTGCCGATGAAGTAGTTGCTCTTGCCCGGCAGTTCTGTGAGGCCCGTCACCTTCGCGGCCGCGTTTGCGCCCACCAGTTTCATTCGCACTACTGCCGGCGGCCCTGCGCTCGGCACAGCAGGTTTGAGTTGCTGATCCCGCGCTGTACTTCCTCCCGGCTTCTTCAGCGCCAGCACCGCCTCATCCCCGTTGAGAAACAGCGAATAACCGCTGCCGTGCGAGAGGAACTTGACGCGCTGGTCCGTTTGTCCCCGATTGGCCTCGAAGCTCAACGGCAGCTGACCATAGGCCTTGACGGCTTGCGGCTTGGGCACAGCAGAGGCTTTCCGGCCAGCCTCGTGCGCCGCCGGCAGTCGGAGGATTGTCAAAGCAATAATGCTCCAGAGATAGGTGCTTCGTTTCATGTCAGTCCCTCCGTCGCGGGCGATTGCGCACGCCGACTGCTCTGTCTTTTGCAACACCGTGCAAGGTAAATCTCCCGGCTTGCCGGGCGAGCGCACAGGGCGGATCCGAATTTCCAAACCATCACTCGAAAGAGTTATCGGGTGCCCTCGGAGGTTGATCTTATTTTCGCTTCCGCACCTCACGCTCGGTTTTCTACGTACCGTTGCCGCTGAGTGACACTCTTAGCGCAGCGGCGCCGCCGTTATTCCATACATTAAGCGTCGCTGCCTTGCTGCCTTTGCTGTGGGGCGTGAAGGTGACGCTCACGGTGCAGCTTGCCCCCGCCGCCAGACTCGTACCGCAGGTGTTGGTCTGGGCAAAGGCCGGCGAGTTAAGTCCCGAGATAGTGATGGCGGCAATGGACACGACACGACTGGTGGCGTGGTTGGTCATGGTAATCGTCTTGGCAGCGCTGGTGGTGCCCGCGGGTTGGTTGCCGAAATTCAGGCTCCTTACCGACACAGTCATCACGGAGCCGGCACCACTCAACTTCACCGTCCCCACCCCGCCGGAGGTGTCCGTGACGATCAAAGCGCCGGTTTCGGCACAGGTGCTCGTTTTCGTCGGCCTAAAAGTCACGGTAATGGTGCAACTCAGCCCCGACAGTACGCTGGAGCCGCAGTTGTTTGTCTGAGAGAAACTCCCGCTGGCCACGATGCTGGAGATGTCAAGCGTCACAGTCCCGGTGTTGGTCAAGGTCACCGACTTGGGGCTGCTTGTTGTGTTAATCAACTGGGCCCCAAAATTGAGGCTCGACGGGGAGAGTGTAATCGAGCCGAAGCTGAACACATACGCCGCGCCTGCGAGGGCTGTATCATCAGGGAGCCGGGGCACTGGGTCTCCAACCACCACTGTGTTCCCGTTTATGGCTGCGGAGAACCCGAACAAGTCCTCCGCCGCGCCGTCCGAGGAGATCACCTTGGCGGTCTCGGTCATGTTAGCCCACCCGGTAGCTGGCCTGACGAAGACGTAGCCCGCACCGAGATCTGTTGGACTGCCAGGTGCCCCGACCACCACGGTGTTGCCGCTGATGGCGACTGAAAAGCCGAATCCGACCTGCGCTTGGTCCGAGCGGGTCAACTTAGCAGTCTCCGTCATGTTCGCCCAGGCGGTTGCTGGCTCGACAAACACATAGGCCTCTGGTCCGCCTAGCGTCCCGGCCACTACCGTGTTGGCGTCGATGGCTACCGAGAAGCCGAGTTCGCTGGCCTGGTCAGAAGAGGTCAGCTTGGCGGTTTGGGTGACGTCCGCCCAGCCTCCGGACGGCTCGACGAACACGTAAGCGGCGCCTCGAAAGCTGTCGGCGCCTTGCGCCCCGGCCACGATTGCGTTGCCGCTGATGGCCACGGAAGAGCCGAGGTTGCCACCTCCATCCGAGGCCGTTAGCCTGGCAGTTTGGGCCATGTTGGTCCAACCGCTACTCGGTTTGACCCAGACATACGCCGCACCCGCACCGGTCGTGGCGTTTGGGTTCCCTGCGACCACGGTGTTGCCGCTGATGGCCACGGAAAAGAAAGAAGCGGGTCCCTCCGGGTCCATGGCAGTCAACTTAGCTGTCTCCGTCATGTCGGACCAACCGCTATCAGGTTTGACCCAGACGTAGACAGTACTGCCAACCCCAGCTAACCCAACTGCCACAATTACGTTGCCGCTGATGGCGACTTGGCTGCCGACTCCTTGTGCCCCGTCCGAGGTTGTCAGTTTCGCGTTCTGGGTGATGTTGGCCCAGCCAGCGGCGGGCTTGACGAACACATAGGCTGCGCCCGGCTCTCCACTGAATGTGAGCGGATCCCCGGCCACCAGCGTGTTGCCGTCAACGGCGACGGAGGACGCGAAGTAATCCCCTGGGTGCCCGTCCGAGGCAGTCAGCTTGGCAAGTTGCGAAAAAAAGGCTGACGGGGCAACAGAAGCTTCCAGGCTGGCAGCATGAGCCGCCGGCACTGAAAGGATTGTCAAAGCAAGGATGCTCAAGATATAGATGGCTCGCTTCATATCGGTCTCCTAGAGTCGCGGTGATGGCGCACGCCCTCCGTTCCGTTCTCTGCAACACCGCGCAAAATGATTCCCGGATTGCCCGGTGCGCACACTGGGCAGATATCCGCATTTCAAACAATCACGCGAAAGCGAACATCCGGTGCTTGCTGGACGTTGATCTTAACTTCGTATTCCGATTAGGTTCTTTCTCCCGGGAACCGGGCTTCGTCTCAGGGGGCGCTGCGTTTCCCACAGGTGGAAACTGCTCTTCGGGGAGGCGATTCGGGGAGAAATTATGTGTTCGGAAGGTAGACAAGTCAAGAGCAAAGACAGGTATTTCGGATAAGGGGCAAGCACACAATTTCAAAAAATAGTGTCACGATCTTCAGATCCATCTTATTGTGACTCCCTGCGCACCGGTTGCCGCTTGCCGTAAAATTGTTCGGTACCGAGAAAGAGGATTCCAAGGGGGTGCACTGATGAGTGACGCCAAATTGAACGCGGAATTGGAGCGGGAAGAACGCCGGATCAAGCACGAGCTTGAGAATTGGCAGCCTCGTGCGGGCGATGAGCTGTTCGTTTCTACGCCGAACTCTGTGGTCGTGGATTGCACGTGATTTACTGTCCCAGGCGAGGAACGGAGCGTCATCGGAAGACACGATCTGTATTCTAGCGGCTACTTGCTCGCCGCCGATCGCCTGGTCGAATCGCTACAGGGGCTTCCCCAGGAGGATGCGCTACTCTACCCCATTCTCTACCTGTATCAACATCACATTGAACTGGAACTAAAAGGTTCAATCTCCCTGTTCTTGAACTGGCTTCATAGAGGCACTGCAGAGGAGCGGGAAAAAGTGTTTGATTATCTGGGGCGCGAACACAGCATTAACAATCTGTGGAACAAGCTGAAGGAAGTAGCCCCGACAGTTGTTAACCAGTTGGGACAAGCGACAACAAAAGCTTTTGAATCTCTCCTTCAGCAAGTTAGCGAGCCAGGTAGCAACGAGCCAGGTAGCAAACACCGCCCCTTCGACCAGGCTGTGAGATACGCGCGCTACAAAGACGGGAGTCAAACGCTGCTGGGCGTGAACGAGGTGGACTTGGATAACTTGAAAACGCAGTTTCACAAAATGTCCCACTATTTGGGAGCCATCGCTGAGGGAATCCATCAGGAGATTGACCCAGAATAAAAACTAAGCCTGAAGCGAACGCGCCCCGCTGACATCCCGTGCCGTTTTCCGTGCCGTTCGCAGTGCTTTACATCGAAAACAGGGTATTACTTGCCATCTGCTGCCTTGTAAGTTGTTGCGTTTACGTCATCGCACGGATTCGAATCCTATAGCGCCCACCATCTTTATCTTCTGATGATTCACCATTTGGAAGTGGGTGGTTGTTCCGCTTGCCAAATTTCCAGCCCGATGGCCAACGATGATTAGACGGTTTCATTGGGTTGACTCCGAGGCGGGCTTCATCCGCAACAGTTGCTCCATGTACACGCGCTGAGCGTCCAACGCCTTCCCAAAGTTCCCGTGCGTGTAGATCGCCGTGGTATCCGGTTTGGCATGGCGCAGCATCGTCTGACACAGTGAAGTCCTCACCGCAGACCTCGGAGCAATGGCGAGGTTTCACACGTACAGCTTCCTATGTTATTGAACACATAGGAAGCTTCATGTCATCGGCGAGATTATTGCCTGATGGCGTTGTGGCGATTGACATAGTGCGGGTGCCTCCAAGCAGGCTGAACACACTGGCGTCTCAGGCTGCGCAGACCCTGATCTCGCCAGCATCCCAAGTCAGCCGTTCGCAAAATCGCAAAACCGGCGTTTACCTGAAGCGGATTATCTGGGGATTGCCGCGATCCGCCCAGAATCCGAACCCAGCCACTCCAGGTGGTGAGAGCTATCGCCTGTGGCGGTTGAAAAACTCCAGTTTGCATCTAAACAGCCAAAATCTGGGGACACAAAATGTCTAGGAAATTAAGAAAGTCGTTTGTAGGGCTTCCTATCGCGAAGTTTTTTTGGGCATTTTCTGGTGAGTGAGTCTTTCAACAGCCACGCCTGATAGCGTCAACCATAACCCCCGGCTCTGATCTCCTCCCCGTTATACTGACTGGACCATGCCCAGCGAGCCTCCGACACTGACCCGCCGCAGTTTCCTCAGCGCTGCTGCCGCGGGAATTGTTTCTAGTCCGATATGGGCGAAGGCCATTACGGCGCGCGTTTCGGATTCCCAGTTGCTCAGCGATATTGAGCATCGCACTTTTTCTTTTTACTGGGAGCGTGTGAACCATAGCAACGGCCTGATGGCAGATCGTTGGTCGACGCCGGCCGCTTGCAGCATCACGGGGTCAGGCTTCGCTCTGACTGCGTGGCCAATTGGAGTTGAGCGCGGTTGGATCACACGCAATCAGGCACGAGACATCACGCTGCGGACGCTGCGGTTCTTTGAGCAATTACCGCAGGGCGAACAACGGTCTGGCACCGCGGGCTATCGTGGCTTCTATTACCACCTTATCGATATGGAGACCGGACTACGGTTGCCAAATTGGGAACTTTCAACAATTGATACCTGCTGGCTGCAAATGGGCATGGCATTTGCGCAAGGCTGGTTCGACCAGGAGGATGAGAAGGAAAAGGAGATCCGTGCACTCGCGCAGCGTCTGCTGGATCGCACCGAATGGGATTGGATGCAGGCCAATAGCACGGGCGGCAAAGCCATCTCGATGGGCTGGCACCCGGAGAGCGGCTTTAT
>Ga0307477_10004379_pt1 | contig 10294 bp, 10 predicted proteins | sample atmos_gasesECM2C_FD_203316 | JGI IMG/M metagenome (GOLD analysis project Ga0307477, IMG submission 203316) | Hardwood forest soil microbial communities from Morgan-Monroe State Forest, Indiana, United States - atmos_gasesECM2C_515 | ecosystem: Environmental > Terrestrial > Soil > Temperate... | reverse complement strand
TGGTGCAGAGAAGAAGGGGTCGCAGCGGCTCACGACACAACTCGAAGTGGTGCTGGGGGCTCTGCAGGTTCTTCCTTTCGATTCGCCCGCAGATGTTACATACGGCCGGGTTCGAGCACAGCTTGAGCGGGTCGGCAAACCGATCGGCGGCAACGACCTGCTCATTGCTGCTCATGCTCTTACGCTTGGTTATACCTTGGTTAGCGACAACACAAGGGAGTTTGCTCAGGTGCGAGGCCTACAACGAGAGAACTGGCTTCGTCCCTCTTAAAGGGAAAATACTCTTCCTATCTAACTCTGTGCCCAAGGGAATGTCAGCGCGCCGCGAAGGTCAAGCACTTTGCGAGCCTGCTTGAGTCTGATCGAGGAGGCTCGCGGGCGCACGCAATCGGCGATGAGCACTACCAGCTTTATCATAAAGTGACCGCGTAGGATTGTTCGCTAGCGAGGCCCGTGCTACAGTGGATCGTCTCTCCTCACGAAGAAAGCACTATGCATATAGCACCTTAAAGGCCCCTGATAAGGGCGAGGTCGGTGGTTCAAGTCCACCCAGGCCCACCATTCAAATCAGGGTCCGGCCCGGAGACATGTGTTTCAGATCTCCTCTGAATCAACACTAAGCGGCCACCTAGCGTTCCGAGGCGGAAACCGCCCTCCACAAACTCTTTCTCAATCCAGCGAGTCGCTATTCCGAAGACATAGACCTTGTTCAGGTCAAGCCTGAACCCATCGGGCCAACCCTGACCGCACTACACAAAATATGGATTCCTGGCTCGGCGAGCCGCGCCGAAAACAGTCGGAGGGAAGGGTGGCCCGTCACGCTGGCTCAAAACGAAGGCCTAACCGACGCCGTAAACTAGATGTTTTCCAATCTGCCACGCGCATCATTAGACCCACGCTGGAGAGTCCGCCCTCTGGCTCTGTCGGTCAGCTATCGTCGGCCCGTACCAACCATTCCCAAAATGCTTGCCGCATTCTTTCGGGGTTGGCATTTCCGAATTTCGGCCGTCGTTGGCGGGCCGCCTATTTAGCCTCCGGCGACGCAGTCCATGGGTTGATGACCGTGATGCCAGCGGCTCGGAAAGGAGCTTCGTCGCGTGTAGCTACGCTGAAACGACGGGAAGCGGCAATGGCCGCAATCTGGGCGTCCGCAACAGCGATTGAATGACCACGCCGGCGAGCGCGTGTAACAATCTGCGCGTAGGCTTCTGCCCCAGCGATATCGAAAGGCACGATCCGCTCTGCGAACAGCGAGATGATCTGTTCGTCGAGGGCTCCGGCGAGTGCACTGCGGCGTTTACCGGGCGGGAGGCTCGCGAGACCGAGCAGCAGCTCGGACAGACTCACGGTCGCGAGGTAGAGGCTCTCCACCGATTGCGCGTCGAGCCATGTAAGCACGCTTCGGTCGGGGTTCGACCGCATCGGCTCGGAGACCACGTTCGTATCGAGCAGGATCACGCCAGGTTCGCCGGCTTCGCTGGCTTCTTGTCTCTTTTAATCGCGAGCTCGAGGCCGCCGAATGGTTTCACGAGCGCAGCGAGCGCAGACCCGAGCTTTAGACGCGGCCGTACGACCCCATCAAGAATCGCACGAATTTCGGCTTCAGTGCTTCGTCCGTGCTGCCTCGCCCGTACGCGCAGGGCCCGGTGAGTCTTTACGGAAATGTTGCGCACAACAATTGCTGGCATGTACGACTCCTCAAGTACCCTGAAACGATATCACATATTGTGAGATGATATCAATAGGCGAAAAGGACATTTCCGGGATAAACGAACGACCACATACGGCCGACTAGCGACCACGATCGGGATCGAGCGCGCACTCGAACGGAACTGGTCGGCAAAACTGGCCTCACGGCGCTGTCACGATCGTTACTACAATGAACCTATGCAGAATTGGCGTGAGCGAATCCGCGTGAACCCGGCTGTCTGCTGGCGTATGTCCGTCGAACGCGTGTCTTGGTGTCCGCCGTATCAGACAACGTTGCAGCGGTGTACCGCGTAGAGGACCGCATCCGGTATCGCGAAGAACGGCACTCCGAGACCAGGGACCTCAATACTGATACGGGCGAGGTCGGTAGTTCACGTCTACCCAGGCCCGCCATTCAAATCCGGTCCATCTCGGGTCACTCACATACGATCTCGTCGACCTCACACCGGGCGCGAGCCCGGCTACGGTCATTGCGTGAGGCGAGATTCCTAAGAATTACCAAAGAACCTTGACACCGTTGTACAGGCTGAATTTTTCGTCGCAACTCACCACCGGGATCTCTTCGCACAAAGCCTGGGCGATGATCTGACGGTCGAAGGGGTCCGCGTGCAGTGGCGGTAGATCGAAAAGAAAGAATGCATGGTTCGCTGTGTACGCCAATACGCGAATGTCCAGGTCCTCAAGCGCGTGGCGCGTGTCAGCGGCGGAAAATTTCAACTTGCCGCGGGCTGCTTTGACGGCGATTTCGGAAAGAGAAATCGCGCTCAGTTCCAGGATGTTTTCAGTGTTCTGCAAAATGCCAGTCACGCGTTTGGTGAGTCGTTCCGGTGACTCAACAGCGAAAATCAGAGCGACAGTGTCCAGGAGCACCCGCACCTAGTCACGCCCTTCGACGAAAGCGTCGGCTTCGTCGTCCGACATAGGTTTCCACCAGTCGACATCGCGAATGTGAATTTTCCCTTTCAGTGTTCCGAGCTTCCGTTTTTTGCGACTCGGCTTTTTTGTCCGGATGATGTCCACCGCAGGCACACCACGCCGGTAGATGGTCACTGTTTCGCCATTTTCGACAGCCTTGATTAGCTCGGGAAGCTTGTTCTTGGCATCCGCTACGCTAACTTTCACAGCCTCGATGATAGCTATCTAATATGGCTATGTCAACGGCAAAGGACCAGCACCCGCGGGTCCGTGACCAGGGACCTCAATTCTGATAAGGGCGAGGTCGGTGTTCAAAGTCCACCCAGGCCGCTCGTTACCTATGGCGCCGCGGCGCCATTCCTCACTTCCCCCATATCGTCACCTGCGATACTCTTGCCTATCTATACGACGTCTAGAAGACATTCTCGCGGGCTTTATTTTTACCTTGACAATACTGAACGACCACGTTCAATATAGAATGCGAAACTACTCAATCACGGAGGCCGCCAAGGAGCTGGGAATTCAACGCGCCACGCTTTACGAATGGATTCGGCTGAAAAAGATCCCTGCTCCAACCGCTAAAGTGATTTCAAGAGTCCGTTTTCGGTTCTGGACAGAAGAAGAGTTGAAGACCTTGAAGAGGTACAAGGCTGAGTATTATCAGAAGAAGCCGAGTCGCAAACGAAAGCTAACGCCCGACAACACAAAATAATAACGGGACGCGCCGGTGCGTGAACACCGAACGCGCCCCTGACCAAAGTCGCACCGGAGGTGCAACGATGGCTGTAAAAGAAGTTATCCACTTTCCATTCTGCGTGCAACTCCACTCGCGCCTGTTGTTTTCGGCTTTAGACCCTCCTGAGCCGGACGCTGAATCGCCTCCTTAGTTGATTCATACCTGTGTCTGTCGAGTCCGATGGACTTCCGACCATCTCGCTATCAGCGTGCCCGAACACTTCGATCAACTGCCGGACTGCGGCGTTCCCGCCGTGAGCAATGGGGGAAATTCAAATGCAAAAGGCAGATCTCTACGAAACAATTCTGTTAGTGAACCGAGGCGTTGACGAAGCCGTGTGCGGGCTCGAACGCCTCAAGCGTGCCAAGGACTCGCAACTGGATCCTTCATGCTTCGATGAAGAGCTCGTACTCTTCGAGGACCATCGCGCACGGGCCAATTCCTACGTCTGCAGCGCTCTCCAGCTTGTGGAGCAGCGGGATTCGACACGCTTCGAAGCCCGTCATCGCGAATACGAGAAGAACCTTTTGGATGAAGTGCAGGTTTATCGGGATGTGGGAGTATTGGAAAATCGCTGGCGCGTCGAGGGAAAACCACCCAAGATGCGGTTCTTTACCCAAGATGAGCAACGCGGATGGGAACGGCAATACCCAAAGCCGCCAAGCGATGTTCCGCGGGCGGCAGGAGAGGCCAACCCATGAGAAACAAAAAAGCAGCGCGGCCGCTGCAGAGAGATTTGCGAAAGCCTGGAAAGCAGTATCCCGCAGTCCACGGCAAGATTGTGGACTGGGCCGAGCACGTTTTCGAGGAAGGGATGCTGTACGTGAGAGTACGTTTCACCGACAAGACGGAGTTGTGCTGGACGCTGCAGACGGCGCACCTACTGAGGGAAGCCGACCTGGGTGACTGGAAAACCGGAGACTACAAACAACTGAAGCTTTACGCAGAGAACGAAATCGATTGGCCAGAGTGAGGCAGCGCGGCGTCGCGCCCATAGCGAGCTGTAACGAAGGTTCCGCCGCCGCCGAATAGGATCGAGTACTCCGGGAGCAAGGTTGACGCTACGATCGCTTGGAGAGCAGTGACCGTTCCGGCATGACTAGTTTCTTACCGTACCCTTTTAGGATGCGCTCCGAGACCCTCTTTGGGCGGACTCGAGGCGCGGTGCTTTCCGTTTTATACGGTCGATGTCCACGAGCGGCGAGCTGCTTCCCGTCACCACCTATCGCGTGATCCACCCGAGAGCGGGGGCTGCGAACTATGCGAACTATGCGAACTAACGTCGAGTTGCTATCGAAGACAAATTAAGGTAAGATTGTCTTACCATGGAAACCAAGGTTTCAACGAAGGGTCAGGTCGTTCTTCCCGGTCCGATTCGCCGCAAACTTGGTCTCCGGACGGGAGACGCGCTCGACGCGAAGGTGGAGGGTGGACGCATTGTGTTGACACCACGAAGCCCGCGCGCACGGAAGGTAAGTATTGTCGTGGACCCCATAACAGGGCTTCCCGTTCTGAGTGCGGGTCCAGACGCTCGAGTGTTGAGCAGCAAACAGGTCTCGGAGATTTTATCCGACTTCCCATGAAGTATCTTCTCGACGTGAACGGTCTCGTTGCGTTGGGATTCCTCCAGCACGAATTCCACGAGCGCGTTGCAGGCTGGGTGCACACTCTGGCCTCAAGGGGAGTTCCGGAACTGGCAACTTGCTCGATTACTGAACTTGGGTTCGTGCGGGTCCTGGTACAAGCGACGCAGTATGGATTCACTATCGCCCACGCACGTACCCTATTACTCCGCCTTAAAGCGGGAAGTTCCCTGAAGTTTACTTTCATTCCCGACGATCATGATGTCTGGCACATTCCGGCTTGGGTCAAGACTGCAAAGCAAACTACGGACGGCCATCTCGTACAACTCGCCAAGACGAAGAGCGCAATTCTTGCGACGTTGGATGAGAGAATACCTGGAGCATTCCTAATCCCGACCCAAAGGTAAAGTAGCCGCCTTAAGTATAGTGTTTTAGATTGGCATCAAGACGGGCTGAGCGGTGCACAATCATACAGAGCGGCCTACGATTCCACTCACCGGTTTTCCCGCGGATTTTTGAGTCATTGCGCAATCCTTGGCCACCTCCGCCCCTGATCAAGGGCGAGGTCGGTAGTTCAAGTCTACCCAGGCCCACCCATCTCACCATCCGTCAGCGAGCCGTGTTCTATTTTTTTGCGGGAGAAGAAGTACCGCCCTTCACATACACCGAATCCCAAATAATTTTCCAAGTTTTCTGGCCATCATCGGACTTCTCGGCCATTTGCCGGACTTTGCCTGGAGCGAGCACGTACCAAGTCCAGCGGAAGACTGGGGATTGCTTTTCATCGCTGACCAGCACCATCTTCCCATCGATCAAATTACCACCCATGGCGGGGAAGTTGCCGGCGTTGCCCGAGTTATCCAAGTAAAGCTGATGCCATTTCTTGTCCCGCACATCGTAATAATTGAAGCTCGTCCCGGTTTCCCCGCCGGTCGATGCGGTCCAGTGTTCTATCAGCAAGCAGCCATCCTGCTCTGAGGTCACCCGATTGCGACCGACCGATGGCCCGTCAGGCGAATGAACGTCCCAATCCCCCAGCCAGAAATCGAACTGACGGTATTCCGCAGATTGGCACGCCGACTTTTTTCCCTGCGCGTAGGTTAGGTTTGTTCCGCCCGCTATGAGCAACAGTACAAGGCAGGCTCTCCGCTTCTTCATTTTTTTCTCCCGGCGCATGAGCTGTGGGAAGCCCGTTCGGAAGTCTGTGCCTCCATAGACGTGACAATACGGAATCCGTGAGCGGAGTGGAGCGAGGGCTTCGCACTATTTCGCGAGCTTCGTATCACACCGGCCTACGATCGTTACTCGATGTCCGTTCTAATGGTTGAAGCTAACATTAAGGCCAGTTGACAAAATTACGTCGTTAGTTTTTGTTCCCGCGATCGGCGGATCTGTGACATAGCGGTCGCTGAAGCTTAGCTGCCAACCCAGCCATTTATTGATTTTTGTGACGGAGCCGGCATCGACCGAAAAGCGGTATTGGCTTGTGTCGCTCAAGTCCGGATAAAAATAAAAATCCTGCGTGACCACTGTCGAAGAGCCAAATTTGTGCATAAAAATCTCTCCAGCGGTGATGCCCGGCAAATTGCGGTTTACGTTGACGCCAGGGGTCGTCGAAGTTGATCCGCCGCTGTAAGTTTCGCGGGTGTAGTTAATGCCGCCCAGCAAATCCAAGGTTGTATTCGGATGATTGATCCAATGCCAGCCGAGTCCTCCGGTATAAATCGAACGGAGATTCAGACCCTGCAATTCGTCGTGAGTGAAGTCACCGCTGACGAATCCGAAGAGCCTTTTTGTGAAGTTTCGATCGTATTTTATTCCGCCCATAATTTCATTGGCGGTGACTCCGCTATTCTTGCCTCCATGGGTTGAGTAAATGGAGGACTCATAGATGGTCAGCTGGTCCTTGAGGGTTTTGCGATCCGCAGTGACTCCGGTGTTCAGATTGGTGGTATCGCTATTTCCGCGCGCCAGGGCGAAGCCCAAAGTCACTCCCCCTTTCCACCCTTCCATCAGAGACGGATGCAGACTCTTTTCGTACACGGCTTGCTGATCTGCCGAGCGGACAACCACGACCTGTGCGAGAGGCACTCGGACTTCGCCCGAGCCGGCGGTATGCACGATCAGGTTCTTGCCGTCGGAGGTGATCGTGCCGTTGATGGTTTTTTCGCCGGAGGCAACGACGTATAGCGCTTTATCCGAAGAGACTTCTCTCACCGCGGCCCAACTTATTTTTATCTCGCCTGCGTATTCCGTCTTGAGAGTAAGATCTTTGGCGTCGGAGGTAACGATGGTCCCGCTCAGATGATCGCCGTTGCGCATCGCGAGCGAATCCGCACTCGTTGCCGAGACCAGGGCGGAAAACGCTGCCAGAAATATAAGGATGTGTGAGGCTTTCATGATTTCTCCTATCAGAGAATAGAATACTTAACGAACGCCGCGGATGAGGGCCTGGGGAGTTAATTGTAGGTCAAGGAACCAGAGTATGGACTTCCTTTTTGGCACAACTACAAGAAAAATCGTCGAAAGCTGTTAAGAACCCGTGTTGAATTTGAAACAAAATCATAGGTGATACGTATTAGGAATTTGATGGCATGATCGATGTCCGGTTCGGGACAGGCGCTCCCAGTATCGAACAGCGTTTCGGCGGGGTCGGAGAGGTCAGGGCCTTAAGAGTTTTCCTGCCATAGCTTTAGAAAGTGGTGCGGAGGTAAGACAGTTGCTCTGCATCTAAGGCGTAAATCCGCGGATTTTGCCAGGTTGAAAGCTCTGCCACAGTTTATTAATGCTGGTTCAGCGGCGGCGTGGCTGTCGCATATGAAGCGATTGTCAAAAGGGGTGAGTATGAAGAGAATCGGATTTGCACTAATCGTATTGAGCGTAGTGGCGTTCGCGATCCCCGCATTTGGCCAACGGATTCCGAATCTGGCTACTCCTGAGCACTATCAGCTGACCATCACGCCGGATTTTGCCGGCGAGAGTTTTGCAGGCGACGAGACGATCCACATCCGATTGCTAAAACCGTCCGCGTCAATTACGTTAAACGCGCTGGAGATCAAATTCGCGGAAGTAACGATCGCGTCCGGCGGCAAAAGCCAGACCGCGCAAGTTACCAGCGATGAAAAGAATGAGACTGCTACTTTTACGGTAGCGCAGCCGCTCGCTGCCGGACCAGCCGAAATCCATGTTCGCTATACCGGCATATTGAACGGCCAGCTTCGTGGTCTCTATTTGAGCAAGGCAAACAACCGGAAATATGCAATCACGCAGCTCGAAAATACCGACGCGCGCCGGATGTACCCCTGCTTTGACGAGCCTGCTTACAAAGCTACATTCGACATCACCGCGATCATCGACAAAGGCGACACCGCCATTTCGAATGGAAAGATTGTTTCGGACACGCCGGGTCCCGGCGACGGTAAACATACGCTGCAGTTTTCCACCACGGCCAAGATGTCTTCCTATCTGGTCGCGCTGGCGGTGGGCGATTGGGAATGCCTGGAAGGAAGCGCCGACGATATTCCCATTCGCGTGTGCGGAGTTCCGGGCAAAAAACAATATGCCGGGTTTTCGCTGGAAGCTGCCGAATTTAGTTTGAAGTTCTACGATCATTATTTCGGCATTAAATACCCGTACGGCAAGCTGGATATTTTGGGCGTTGCGGATTTCTCCGCAGGCGCGATGGAGAATACGGGATGCATCATTTCCCGCGATTTGATCTTTGTGGATCCAAAGCAATCCTCATATTTCCTGAGAAAGATAGTCGCCCAAGACCTTATCGCGCACGAAATTGCGCATCAGTGGTTCGGCGACTTAGTGACCATGAAATGGTGGGACGATGTTTGGCTTAACGAGGGGTTCGCTACCTGGATGGCGTTCAAGCCGATGGAAGCGTGGAAGCCCGAGTGGAACCTGCAGACCGACGCCGTAAGTTCGAGCACCGGCGCGATGGACACCGACTCGCTCAGCTCCACGCGTGCGATCGAAGCTCATGCCGAAACCCCGGCGCAGATTCAGGAATTGTTCGACAGCATCACTTACAACAAGGCTGCCGCGGTACTCTCGATGGTAGAAGGCGATGTGGGCCGAGACGTTTTTCGCCAGGGAGTGAATTCTTACCTGGCGAAGTATTCTTATGCCAACGCTACATCGGAAGATTTCTGGAATGAAATTACGCAGGCGTCGCACCAGCCGGTTGACCGCATTATGGAGAGTTTCGTGAAGCAACCGGGCGTCCCGCTGGTAACCATGCGTACAGCGTGCGAGGGTGGGAAAACCAAGGTCACGCTTTCTCAGCAGCGTTATTTTTCCGATCGCGCGAGATTTGAAGCGGGGTCGAAAGAGCAGTGGCAAATCCCTGTTTGCTTGAAGATGGGAAAAGATGAGAAGTGCCAACTGTTGGGGTCCAAACAACGGGAGGTCGTTCTTCCGGGGTGCGGAACTGCAATCTTCGGCAACGCAGGCGCTCGCGGCTACTACCGCTCCGGATACGATGCGGAGAACCTCAAGCTGATTTCATCGACGGCTGAGCGCGAGCTTTCGGCCGGCGAACGGTATTTGCTGCTGAACGATGTAATAGCGCAGGTTAGTTTGAATCGTTTGACCGCGGGCGATGTCTTAGAGCTGGCACGAGACATGAAAGACGATCCGTCCGCCTCGGTCGTGACCTACCTATCGAATCAACTGACGTTCGCAGACGATTACCTGCTGAGCGATGCCGATCGAGAGGAGTACCGGTCTTGGGTCCGCGCCACGTTTGGGCCTGTGGCTGACAAACTGGGTTGGGTTACTGCTCCCGGTGATTCTGACGAAACACGTTCGCTGCGCGGAAGTCTGCTCACCATACTCGGTGCGGTGGGCCGCGATCCTAAAGTCATTCAGATGTCGAAGGATCTATTCGACAAAGCCCTCGATGGCCAGCCGGTTGACCAAACATTGCTTTTTAGCGCGGTTCGCATTGCCGTTCGTGACGGCGACACCGCGCTATACAACCGAATCCTGGCTCATTTTGCTCAGATTAAGACGCAAGAGGAATTCATTCTATTTGGTCAGGCGCTTTGCCTGTTCAGCGACCCGGCCTTGCTGACGCGCACGCTTGATTTTGCAATTTCTCCTGCGATGCGTGCGCAGGATGCACCACAAGTGATCGGAGCGATAATGCAAAATCCCGCCGGGCGCCAGCTCACCTGGAACTTTATCCGGCAGCACTGGGCCGAGATAGAGACCAAGCTCAGCAATTATTCCGAAGCTTCACTGGTACAGGCCTCCGGCGTTTTTTGCGATACGGCCAAGCGCGACGAGGTACAGCAGTTCTTTTCCGAGCATAAGATTCCGGCAGCCGAACGCGAAC
>Ga0307477_10004377_pt1 | contig 10297 bp, 6 predicted proteins | sample atmos_gasesECM2C_FD_203316 | JGI IMG/M metagenome (GOLD analysis project Ga0307477, IMG submission 203316) | Hardwood forest soil microbial communities from Morgan-Monroe State Forest, Indiana, United States - atmos_gasesECM2C_515 | ecosystem: Environmental > Terrestrial > Soil > Temperate... | reverse complement strand
GTACTCCCACGCCTTGCTCGGATCCTTCTCGATCGCGAGGCATACGCGCGCCACTCCAGGCGTGTACACGTCGCGCAGCACCTGGCGGCTGTCGATGGGGATCGTCGAGATCGTGCGGATCTTGCCGCCGCGATGCCGATTGAAGACGCGGTCGGACTTCCCTACGAAACGCGCGCTTGGTAACTGCCCGATCCGCTCGTACAGGGATCGGTCCGCCTCCTCGTCCATCTCGAGCGTGATCTCCCAGAGAGTGCGGCCCTGGTCGCGCCGCAGCGCCGTCAGCTGCTCGATGGTGAGTCCGGCATCGGCAATCACCTGCAGCACGCGGGCGAGACTCCCCGGTTGGTGAACGGTCTCGACCACGATGATCTCGGGAATCTTCATGGCGCACAGGGTGCCGCAACGACCGCGGTGACGCCACCCTTCGCCTCACCGCCGATGTCCGCCGCCCGTGAGACCCGCTATGATGCGCGCCCTCTCCGGGAGGGCTTCCCCGGAGAGCGAGGAGACATCGCCCGTGGTCAGAGTCGCCGTTTCCACCCCCGCCGCCACCACCCCGGGTGCCGCAATCGATCCACTCGATCTCTATGGCGTGCGCGCCATGTTGAGCGACGAGGAGCGCATGGTGCAGCAGTCGGTGGCGCGGCTGGTCGACGCCGAGGTGTTGCCGATCATTCAGCGGTGCTTCGAGGAGCATCGCTTCCCGCGCGAGCTGATCCCGAAGCTCGCGGCACAGGGGCTGCTCGGCTCCTCCCTCGAGGGGTATGACTGCGCCGGACTCAACTCGATCTGCTACGGTCTCATTTGCCAGGAGCTCGAGCGCGGCGATTCCGGCATCCGCAGCTTCGTGTCGGTGCAGTCGTCGCTGTGCATGTACCCGATCCGGGCCTTCGGTTCGGAGGAGCAGAAGCGCAGTTACCTGCCGCGCATGGCGCGCGGTGAGGTCATCGGCTGCTTCGGCCTCACCGAGGCGCACGGCGGCTCGGATCCGGCCAACATGAAGACGCACGCCAGCAGGCGCGGCCGCGACTGGGTCATCAACGGCGCGAAAATGTGGATCACCAACGGCTCGATCGCCGATCTGGCGGTGGTGTGGGCCCAGACCCCGGACGGCATCCGCGGCTTCCTGATCGAGAAAGGGGCGCCCGGATTCACGGCAACCGAGATCGGCCACAAGTTCTCGCTGCGCGCCTCGGTCACCTCGGCACTGTACTTCGACAACGTCGTGGTGCCCGACAGCCAGGTGCTCCCCGGCGTCGTCGGCCTCAAGGGCCCGCTGTCCTGTCTCACGCAGGCGCGCTACGGCATCTGCTGGGGCGTGATCGGCGCCGCGCAGGCGTGTTTCAGGCAGCTGCTCGATTACACCGCGACGCGCACCCTGTTCGACCGGCCGCTGGCCGCCAACCAGGCGATTCAGATCCGGCTCGCCGACATGGCGCGGCGCATTACGGGCGCGCAACTCCTGGCACTGCAGCTCGGGCGGCTGAAGGATGCCGATGCCATGCAGCCCGTGCAGGTGTCGCTCGCCAAGTGGAACAACTGCCGCATGGCGCTCGATGTCGCACGCGACTGCCGTGACATGCTCGGCGGCGCGGGCATCAGCGCTGAGTACGCGCCAGTGCGCCACATGCTGAACCTCGAGAGCGTCGTCACCTACGAAGGCACCGAGACCATTCACCAACTCACGGTTGGCCGCGAGCTGACCGGCCACAACGCCTTCTGACGGCGGCGGTTGGGCTGCGACGTACCGACCCGGTAGCGCCGCGGCGCGCGGGCGTCGTGCCGGCTGTTGTTACTGCGTCCGCGACATGATGGCCGGATTCGCGAAGTAGAACCCGATCGCGATCAGGATCAGATAGCCCAGCAGGACGAACGTCCACCCCATGTTGTGGCGGATCACATCGCCTTCCTTGCGCACGAACTTGCTGGTCGAGACGCCGACGCTCGCCGTCTGCGGCGCCACCGGCTTGCCGATCTCCGCGCCGACCGAGTTCAATGTCGGCAGGAACAGCGGCGGCATGCCGAGCTGCGCCCCGACCAGGGCCTGGAACTTGCCGAACATGGCGTTGGTCGAGGTGTTCGAGCCCGAGAGCGCGACGCCGATGAAGCCGAGCAATGGGGAGACGACGATGAACGCGGTGCCCATGCCGGCAAAGCCCTTCGCCAGCGAGGCCGCCATGCCGGAGTAATTGAAAGTGTAGGCGAGCCCGAAGATGAACACGCCGACCAGCAGGGCACCCCACATCTGATAGAACGTGCGCCGGAAAATTTCGCCGATCTGGCCGGCCTTCAGTTTCCCCATCGCGAGCAGCAGCACTGCGACCACGCTCCACGAGGCCAGGATGGCGGTGCCGCCGATATAGGGCGCGAAGTTGAAGGCGACCGTGACGCTCGGCTTGGCCGCCGTGCAGGTGCTCGCGAGCGAGGAGCAGCCGACCGCGGTGGCCTTGAACCAGCTGACCTTCGGCAACGGCGACCACGGGCCGGTCCAGCAGGCCACGATCACCAGCAGCACCGCAAACGGCAGCCAGGCCTGCAGCACCTCCGCGGTCTTGAGCCCGTGTGACTGTGTCTGCCTGGCCGCCGCCGCATCGACCGGCACACCGCCGTAGCCAAGCACCGTGGCCGGCTGCCACACCTTCAGCAGCAGCAGCAGCGCGATGAAGCAGACGATCGCCCCGGCGACATCCGGCAAATAAGGCCCCCAGTACACCGCCACCGGATATTGCCCGGCGATGTAGCCGAGCGAGCCGACGATGGCGAGCGGCCAGCCGCCCTTGACGCCCTGCCAGCCCGACACCAGGTACAAAAGCACCCACGGCGGCAGCAGTGCCAGCACCGCGACCACCGTACCGACCGATCCCGACAGCGCCAGCAACGGGTAGTTCGTCACGGCGGCGAGCGCGATGATCGGCGCACCGAGGGCGCCATAGGAGACCGGCGCGTTGTTGGCGATCGCCGCGACGCGGATCGCGTTGATGTCGGAGATGCCGAGCGAGATCAGGATGGGCGCGACCACCGCCCACGGGTAGCCGAAGCCGACCAGGCCCTCGAGCAGCGCGCCGAAGGCCCAGGCAAACAGCATCGTCTGTACGCGCACGTCCAGGCTCCCCTGGGCGATCAGCCAGCGGCGGAAATTCTCGAACAGTCCGGTCACCGCCAGGGTGTTGAACAGCACCATGCCCCAGAAAGTGATCCAGTCGACGTTCCACACACCGGTGGCGGCGCCGTAGACGTAGGCATGGACGCCGTTTTCGACCGGCATGTGCCACACCCACGCGGCCAGGGCGAAAGTAATGATCGAACCGATCAGCGTCGCGAGCCAGGCAGGCAGGCGGAATCCCGCCAGCATCCACAGCAGCGTAACTACGGGCACCAGCGCTACCAGGCACGTCAGGGTCAGATTGCCGAGGGGGTCGATCAGTTGCGTGAACATGATGCCTCCGTCGATGCGCGGCGCGGCCGGTGAGGAGCAGGTGGCTGTCGGCGCCGCATGTTTGAGTTGTTCGTTGCGCTGCCGGTGATCCGGAAAGTCGCTCTGCCGGCGCGACAACCTAACACGGCCGTCGCGTCATCTCAAATTTCCGGCCACGCCGCGTCCGCGGCGCACCGCGGCACGAGCGCGCCGCGCCCTGGCGCGCGCGCCGCCGCGGGGGCTGGCGGGTCAGCCGGTCTTCTTCATCGCGGCAATGATCTCGTCGCCCTGCTTCATGGAGCGCTGGTAAGCGGGCCGCTGCTGCAGGCGGTTGGCGTACTCCTGGAAGGCGGGGCGCGGCTCGAGCGCCTTCACCATCATGCCGAAGCCGATCTGCGATCCGATGTAGACATCGACGGCGCTGAAGCGCGCACCGAGAATGTAGGGGCCGGGGGTAATCGCCTTCTCGAGTGTCGCGACTGTATCCTCATAGCAGCCGTAGCCGAGTGCGCCCGGCCGGGCGGGCGGGCGGGCGAGCATGCGATCGATGACGGCTGACTCGATGCAGCAGCCGAAGAACAGCCAGCGGTAGTACGTGCCACGCGCGGGACTGTCGAGCGGCGGCGCGAGCCCGGCGGCAGGAAATGCATCCGCGAGATAGGCGCAGATCGCGCCGCACTCGGTGACCACCGTGCCGCGATGCACGATCGCGGGGACTTTGCCCATGGGATTGACGGCCAGGAATCCCGGCTTCTTTTGATCCTGCGTCTCCAGGTTCACCACCTCGAAGCGATACGGCGCTCCCACTTCCTCCAGCATCCAGTGCACGATGCGCCCGCGCGACATGGGGCTGCTGTAGAAGACGATCTCATCCGCCATACCGGGATCCTCCAGCGGCACATGACGACCGAGGGTCGTCACCGATGCGACTCCAGGCCCTGGATGTTACGCCCGTGGTGGGCCGATCGTCGCCGGCGCCGGCGCGGCAGCGCCCGCCCGGCCGGGGTCCTCGGGCACGCAGGAACGCGCGCGTGTCGCGGCGTCGCGCAGGCTCGCTCGCCGGGGCGCCGCGGCGGCCGCGGCGCGGATCGCGTCGGCCTGCCGCTGCGCATCGGTCGGCCGTTGCGCCACGGCTTGCGGTGGCATGACTATTCCCCGCCGAGCGGCGGTGGTGCCGTGGTGCGTGTCGGTGAGCTCGAGCGGCGGCCACACCACTCCGATCGCCACCAATGCGAGCAGCGCCAGGGCGTTTGTGAGCCGCTGCTGGCCGCCGGTGGTGCTGCTCGGCGGCTGCGTACGCCGAATCATGCCGACTCTCCGCTACGAATCTCGTTGGGGAGAATCTCGCGCCGCCAGCCGCCGCAGCGCCGGCGCCATTGTGGCGCGGCCCGGAAGAATTGTGGCGCAAAATGGCGCCGCCAGGAGTGCGCCGCGTGCGGCAGCCGCTTTCACGAGCTGCGCGCAGCCTGTAGCCTTCGTTGCCATGAAGCGTCTCGTCGCCATCGTCGAGGACGAAGCGGCCATCCGCGACAACTACGCTGCCGCCTTCATGCGTGAGGGCTATGCGGTGCGCTGCTACGCCAACCGCGTGCAGGCCATGCAGGCGTTCGCCGCGCGCTTGCCGGACCTCGCGGTCATCGATATCTCGCTCGAAGAGGAGCCCGAAGGCGGCTTCGAGCTGTGCCGGCAGCTGCGCGCGCTGTCGGCGGAGCTGCCGATCATCTTTCTCACCGCCCGCGACAGCGAGCTCGATGCGGTGTCGGGGCTGCGCCTCGGCGCGGACGATTTTCTCACCAAGGATCTCAGCCTGCCGCATCTGCTGGCGCGCGTGAATGCGCTGTTCCGTCGGGTCGATGCGCTGCGTAAGCCGGACGCTGCCGCCGAGGTGATCCGCCGCGGCCCGCTCAGCCTCGACGCCGAGCGCATGCAGGCACAGTGGGACGGCCAGGTGGTGCTGCTGTCGCTCACCGAATTCTGGATCGTCCACGCGCTGGCTCGCCATCCCGGGCACGTGAGGAGCCGCCAGCAGCTCATGGACGCCGCCAACGTCGTGCTCGATGACAACACCATCACTTCGCACGTCAAGCGCATCCGGCGCAAGTTCCAGAGCATCGAGCCGAACTTCGACGCCGTGCAGACCGTTTACGGCATGGGTTATCGCTGGGTCGAGTAACTCTCGCCCTATGTCGCTGCGACTGAAGCTGCTGGCACTCGGCCTCGCCACGCTGGTGCTGCCATGGGCCGGGTGCCGTTACGCGCGCGAAATGGAATCGGCGCTGCGCGAGGGCGAGCTGAATTCACTGCAGGCGGTCTCGCAGACGATCGCCGCCTCGCTCCAGGGGCGCACCGATCTGCTCTATCGCGAAGCGCTGCCGGCCGATAGCCCCGCTGCAGGGCTGACCGCCGCCGCGACCTCCCCACCCGGCGCTGCCGCAGCACCGCCCGCCGCTCCAGCGCCGACCGGCCCCGCTACACCTGCCGCCACGACCTCAGCTGCAGCCGCGGCGTCCGTGGCGGCTTCCGCCGTGAGTGCGCTCGAGCCACTCGGGCCTTACGACCTGGCTCCACTCGCGCTGACAGCGGCGCCGCTCATCGATGGCTACTCGGACGACTGGCCGCGCGATCCAGCGGCGTGGAAGACTTTCAGCAAGGATGAGCAGCACTCCTTCCGGATTCTCACCGGCGTCTACGAGCGCATGTTGTACGTGCTGCTCGAGGTGCACGACGAGCACCCTGTCTACGATGCCGGCGGTCGCAATCCGCTCGATCCGGCGAGCTACGGTGACCGGGTGTGGCTCGGAATCGAGGATCCGCGCGGCGGGGAGCAGCAGGTGTTCCTGGCCTCCACCGGCCCCGGCAGCGTCAGCGCACGGCGCATCGAGCCGGGGGAGTATGGCGAGCAGAGCGCCCCGCTCGAGCCGCGCATTCGCGGTGCCTGGCAGCCCACCCCGGAAGGCTACCGGCTCGAGATACGCGTGCCGCTGTCGATGGTGGGCAACCGCTTCGGCGTGCTGGTGGACGATCGTGATGCGCGCGGGGCGACTCCGGTGAGCTACGGCACGCTGCGCAGCGACGACCTGCGCACTCTCGGGCGGTTGATCGTGGCGGCCCCCGAGCTCGACACTTACCTCGCACAGTTCATGCAGCCGGGCCTGAAGATCGCGGTGCTGACGCCCGCGGGCCAGGTGCTCGCGCGCGCGGATGCGCTCACGCAGGGGAGCGGCCTCGGCCGCGAAACGCCGGGGCTCGCGCGCCTCTATCGCCGTTTCGTGGACCGCCCGGGCGAGCGGCAACTGATCGAAGCCGACGCGCAAATCTACGATCGCGATCACCTTCAGGTCATCGGCAGGCTCGAGGCCACTCAGACCGCGGACCGCTGGATTCGGCTGCGCGACCACGCCTTGACCCGCATGTTGAACTTCACGCTCAGCACCACTCTGGTGGCGGTGATACTGATGTTCGCTTTCGCCGCCTGGCTGGCGGTGCGCCTGGCGCGGCTGCGGCGGGCGAGCGAGTCGGCGCTCACGCGCTCGGGTCTGGTGACCAGCTTTCCGGAGACCGAGGCGCGCGACGAGCTCGGCGACGTCGCGCGCAGCTTTGCGACGCTGCTCGGGCGGCTCAACGAATACACCAGCTACCTGCGCACGCTCGCCGGCAGGCTGGCCCACGAGATCCGCACGCCGCTCACGATCGTGCGCTCCTCGCTCGACAACCTCGAGGCCGAGCAGGTCTCGGAGTCGGCGCGCACCTACCTGGCGCGCGCCCGCCAGGGAAGCGAGCGGCTCAACGCGATTCTGCGTGCCATGGGTGCGGCGACGCGCGTCGAGGAGGCGATCGGTAGCGCCGAGCGGGTCGACTTCGACCTCGTGCCGCTGCTCAATTCGGCCGTGGCGGCGTACCGCAGCGCCTTTCCCGGTCGCACCTTCAGCGCGCAGCTGCCCGCAGGTCCGGTGACGCTGCACGGCGCTCCCGACCTCATCGTGCAGATGCTCGACAAGCTCATCGACAATGCCGTCGACTTCAGCCCCGCCGGCTCCACCATCACCGTGCGGCTGCTCGCCCCCGCGCAGCGGGCGGTGATCGAAGTCGATAATTCGGGACCTCCCCTGCCCGCGCACATCGAGGGACGGCTGTTCGAGTCGCTCTGGCAATCGCGCCCCGACGGGGACAGCCGGCCCCATTTCGGCCTCGGCCTGTACATCGTTCGCCTGATCGCCGAGTTTCATGGCGGGGAAGCCGCCGCGCAGAACCTCGAGGGGGGCGGCGTCCGGGTGAGCGTCCGCTTGGGCGCGCTGATCGCTCGTTAGCCGCGCCAGTCCCCGGATCCCCCCGCTGCAGCTCGCGCTTCGGCACCCCGCCGCGCGCCGCGACCACCGCCGCGCTGAGGCTCGCGATCTGCCGGCTGTCGACAAATTGCGACATAGAAATAGCGAATGGAATGAGTACAATAAGCTCTCGAAGACGCGGTCCGGAAAGGAATTTCAGAATTGCTGCCGTGCGGCTTGGCTGACGGATGATGCGAATAAGCCGCACGCTGAAGGAGACCCAATAACAGAAACCTGGGGATCGAACGCGGGCACGGGTAACGACAGCTGCTAACTTACTGCGGGTTGTCAGGAACGACACGACGCGTGGATGAACACGCGGGCCTCGCAATAGAAGCCGGAGCAATGAGCTCCAAGCGTTTCAGCCAAAAGATTAGGTGCTCGTGAGGACGCGACCTGCCGCTGCGGCACGACTCAGCCTGGGTTCGAACGCGCGCGGTGGCGGGAGCTGACAGCGAGCCACCAGGTCATTCGAGTCTGTCTTAGCAGGCCCCGCCTCGGTGCGGGGTTTTTTTTGGCTCTTTATCGCGAGGACTCACTCAGCGGCGGCGGGCCGGACGCGCGCGTCCGCCGCGCGATGCGCGCCGCTCGGCCGCACCGCGCGGCTCACCTCGCCCGGTCTCTCCCGGCGGCACCCACGGCTGCCCGGTACGCTCGAGAATGTAGCGCCGGATCAACCGCCGCACGATCTGCGATGACGTGGCGTCCTCTTCCGCACAGAGTTGCTCGAACAGCGCTTTCTTGCGCGGGTCGATCAGGATCGTGAGGCGCGCAGTGCGATCTTCTGGAGTCACGGCGTGGTCCTCAGGCTCGGGGCGGCCGCCACTACTATAATCGGCGTTCAATGAGATTATAATGCAACGCTAATCCAAAACCGCTGCCGCGGGGACTGGTGATGTCGGTTGCGAGCCCCTGGTTCCTGAGCGAGCTGGCAGCGGCTGCCGTTGCCGTGCTGCTCGGTCTGAGCGCAGTCGCGCTCCTGGTCGCACCCCGTCGGGGCGGTAGCCAGCTGATCTACGGCGCCTGCGCTCTGGTGTCGGCCGTGCTCGCCGCGGCCACGCTCCAGGCGCTGCTCGCGCCGGGCGCGCGTTTCACGGCGATCCAGCTGGCGGTCGGACTGCCGCTCCGCCACACGCTGCTCGGCTTCGATCCCTTGAGCGCCGCGTTCGCGGTCATCATCAACGTTGCGATCAGTATCGTGAGCGTCTACGCAATCGGCTATGGCGCTCACGCCCGCGAGCCACGCCGCGTGCTGCCCTTCTACCCCGCGTTCATCGCCGGAATGAATCTGGTGCTGCTCGCCGGCGATGCGTTCTCGTTCCTGGTCGGTTGGGAGCTCATGTCGCTCACGTCCTGGGCGCTGGTGCTGAGTGAGCACACCTCGGCCGAGAACCGCCGCGCAGCGCTGGTGTACATCGTGATGGCGAGCGGCGGGGCGCTCGCGCTGTTGTTCGCTTTCGGCCTGCTCGCCGGGGCGGGCGGCGGCTACACGTTCGGCGAGATGCGGCACGCAGCATCCGCGGCGGCGGGCCCGGCGGTGCTTGCCCTGGCGCTCGTCGGTGCGGGCTCCAAAGCGGGCCTGGTGCCGCTGCACGCCTGGCTGCCGCTGGCACATCCGGCGGCCCCGAGCCACGTGTCGGCGCTGATGAGCGGCGTCATGACGAAGGTGGCCGTGTACGGTTTCGTGCGCTTGGTGTTTGACCTCGCGGGCCCGCCGGCGTGGTGGTGGAGCATTCCGGTGCTGCTCATCGCGGGCGTCACGACGCTGCTCGGCGTGCTCTACGCCCTGATGGAGCACGACCTGAAGCGACTGCTCGCCTACCATACGGTCGAGAACATCGGGATCATCTTCATCGGCCTCGGACTCGCGCTCGCCTTCGAGGCGAGCGGGCTGCGGATCGCGGCTGCGCTCGCGTTGACCGCGGCGATCTTCCACGTCTTCAACCATTCACTTTTCAAGAGCCTGTTGTTCCTCGGCTCGGGGGCCGTGCAGCACGCCACCGGCGAGCGCGACATGGAGCACCTCGGCGGGCTCATCCACCGCATGCCGGTCACCGCGCTCGCTTTCCTCGCCGGCTGCGTCGCGATCTCGGCGCTGCCGCCGTTCAACGGCTTTGCCTCCGAATGGCTCACCTTCCAGGCGATCCTGCTCAGCCCGCAGTTGCCGCAGTGGGTGCCGCGACTGATCGTGCCGGCAGTCGGTGCGACGCTCGCCTGCGCCGCCGCGCTCGCCGCCGCCTGTTTCGTGAAGGCTTTCGGCATCACGTTCCTCGGCAGGTACCGCTCGAGCGTTGCCTCTGCCGCCCGCGAGACCGACCGCTGGTCGAGCGGCGCGATGCTGTTGCTCGCGCTCCTTTGTCTGGCGGCCGGCGTCGCGCCGGGCTTCGTGATGGACGCGCTCGCGCCCGTCATGCAGACCGTGGTCGGTGCGCGCCTCGGGGTGCAGTCGAGTCAGCCGTGGCTGCGTATCGTGCCGATCGACACGGCGCGCAGCGCCTACGACGGCGCACTCGTGCTCGGCATGATCCTGATCGCGGGCGTCGCCGCCGCCCTCATC
>Ga0307477_10004374_pt1 | contig 10301 bp, 9 predicted proteins | sample atmos_gasesECM2C_FD_203316 | JGI IMG/M metagenome (GOLD analysis project Ga0307477, IMG submission 203316) | Hardwood forest soil microbial communities from Morgan-Monroe State Forest, Indiana, United States - atmos_gasesECM2C_515 | ecosystem: Environmental > Terrestrial > Soil > Temperate... | reverse complement strand
AACGCCTGCATCATTGCCTACGGGCATCACGCGCTGTTCAGCAGCGGGATATTCAAGAGCCACGCGATTCATCCCGAGTTGCGACAACTCTGGCGCGACCTCTACGCCGCGCATGCGGACCTAGTGCTCGTCGGCCACGAACATTCTTACGAGCGCTTCGCGCCGCAGGATCCCGACGGCCACCTCGATCCTCGGAACGGGATTCGTGAGATCGTCGTCGGAACCGGTGGGCGTAGTCATGATCCGTTAGGATTCGGCATCGCCAACAGCGAGGTGCGGAATGCGGACACATTCGGCGTGCTGAAGCTCACTCTTTCCCCTCACGGGTACACCTGGGAGTTCATTCCAGAAGAGGGCAAGAGCTTTCGGGACTCAGGCGTGGGCGTTTGTCACAATCAGACGCCGAAGGAGGCGCAGGCCTCGAGTAGCTCAGATTAGGCCGCCGTTCCTCTACTGCTTCGCGGCGCCGCAACTTCCGCCTGCCGCAGCCGCTTCGATCAATTTCTGCACCGCCGCCGCAGGCATCAACAGGAGTTGTGCCTTGGGTTTCTGAATTTGTTGAATCGCCGCAAGTTGCTGCGCCTTCCAGGTGTCCGCCGCGCCGCCGCCCTTTGCGATAAAGTCCAGAGCCGCGAGCCCTGCTGCACCCAGCGCCGACAAGTCCTGCGAAGTCTGTGCTGCTTCCTTCACCAAGTACGAGCGCTGCGTCAGGGGAGCCAGCTTGGCGTCGTTGTCGTGCCACAGAGTCAGCTGAACGCGCAAGCGCGCTTGCAGGTCTGCGTCCTGGCACGTGCCCGCGACGAATTTAGCCATCAGTTCGCTGAACTGACGCGCCACCTCACTCTCCAGGGGCACGGCATCGACCAGCCGATTCAAGGGCGTCGCGCTGGTGGGCTCCGCCGGTGCGGTTTGCTCGCGCGTGTAGTCCTTCACCGGCTCGACGACATCGGCCAGCGTGCGCAACGCGGCAAACTCTTCCGGCGACGCCGCGCCAGCCATGCGCTGCAGCATCCGTCGATAGTGCGTTCGATGCGTCAGGCCGGGCCACTCGAGGCGGGCGCCGATGGCTGGCAGCCGCGCATACATCGAGGCAACATCGGTCACGCTCTGCGGTGACCACAATCGTTCGGCGATGGCAGCGTTTCGCGGCCAGATGCGCGAATCAATGTTCTCGGCGTTCACGTACTCCGACCACATGCAGGACTCGCCGCCGAGGATCAGTTTCTGCTGCTCTGGCGTCAGGCTGGCCGCAGCGCCGCCCATGGGATCCACGGCATAGTGCCGCGCGGCGGACCAGCCCAGGTCCAGGTAGTAGCCGTTCGAGAGAATTCCCCGGTATCCCTGCGTCGCGGCCTGCGCCAGCGACGCCTGGCCTCGCCATGATTGAATCACGATGTCCTTGGGAACGCCGGGAACAAACACTTCATCCCAGCCAACCACCGCTTTGCCATGTTTGGTCACGATGGCTTGTGCGCGCTGACTGAAGTACGCCTGCAGCGCCTCGTTGGTATTCAAGTTATGCGACTTCTTGAATTGTTGAATCTTCGGATTGGCGTCCCACTGTTTGCCGTTCACTTCGTCGCCGCCAATGTGGAAGAAGTGATCGGGAAACAGCTTGGTCATTTCGGCGATCAATTCATCGAGAAACTTGTAGGTTTTTTCGTTGGTGGGATCCATCGCGGGATCGAAAACGCCCCAGCGCCGCTCGATCTCATAGGGTCCCGGTCCGCTGGCAAGCTCGGGGTATCCAACAAACCACGCGGTGCTGTGACCGGGAAGATCGAATTCGGGCACCACACGAATGCCGCGGTCGCGTGCGTAAGCGATCAGATCGCGGATTTCGTCCTGCGTGTAATACAGCTTGTCGGAGCCCATTTCGTGCAGCTTGGGGAATTTCTTGCTCTCCGCGCGAAAACCCTGGTTCTCCGAGAGGTGCCAGTGGAAGACGTTCATCTTCACGGCTTCCATACCATCGAGATTGCGCTTGAGGACGTCCAGCGGGATAAAGTGCCGGCTCACGTCGATCATCAGGCCGCGCCACGCGAACCGCGGTTGATCCTGAATGGTCACCGCCGGCGCCGCGAATCCGTCGGGGCCGACTTCGACGAGTTGCAAGAACGTCTGAAGTCCGTACAGCGTACCCAACGGAGTTGCTGCGCTGAGTTTCGCTCCGTCCGGAGTGACTTCGAGCGAATAGCTTTCGTCCTCGCCGAGTTCCTGCACGTCCTTGCCGGCATGATCGGTGTGGATGACGAGCGCGGCTTTCGACGAACCTCCCGCCTTCGTCGCAAACGGTATCGCAGTCTGGCGGAACAGTTGCGCCTGGAATCGCTGCACGGCGCGGTCCAGTTTCGGTTCGGTGTGACCCGTGATGGACACAGAAAATGAAGCGTCGATTCGCAAGCTGCCCGTACCCAACTGCACGTTAGCTGGAAGCGGCAGCAGATTGAGTTGCGCCTGGCTTTGCGCATCTGAGCGCGGACTCAACAAAATCGCAAAGCCAATCAGCAACAGCGCCTGCACCCAATGCGTTGGAACCATGCCGTCAATCTCCCGAGAGGCGATTTCAACCGATTTAATGCCGACCGGCCCAGGCATACTGGCACACTCGAGGCGTCTCACGAAACCCAAATGTGACGCGGCGACTTTGGCGCGTCGCGGGCCGCCGCCTGGCCAAAGTTTGCGGGGCGTCGCTCCAGCGGGCTGGGTTAGAATACGAGCGAGCGGCGGTCTCGATGAAAACGTCAATCGCGATCTATCCGGGCTCGTTTGATCCGGTGACTAACGGACATCTCGACCTGACCGAACGGGGCGAAAAAATGTTCGACCTGGTGATCGTGGCCGTGCTTCGCAACGCGGACAAGCAGCCGTTATTCACGGTTCCCGAGCGTGTCGAGATGCTGCGAGAAGTCACCAAGCGCTGGCCCAGCGTGGAAGTGGACGTGTTCGACGGGCTTCTGGTCGACTATGCGCGCAAGCGCGGCGCGGGCGTAATCTTGCGCGGGATTCGCGCCGTCTCGGACTACGAATATGAATTGCAGATGGCGCTGATGAACCGGAAACTGGAGCCACGGCTGGAAACGGTATTCATGCTGCCCGGTGAGCCTTACAGCTATTTGAGCGCGAAGCTGGTGCGGGAAATCGCGCAACTCGGCGGACCGTTGGATGGCCTGGTGCCGCCAGTGGTCGAAGAACGACTGCGCGCAAAATTCTCGTAGCAAACGAAAGAGGAAACAGTGTGCAACTGACGGAACGCATCAATCGAATTCAAATCTCGCCGACATCGGCGGTGATCGCGGAAGCCGACAAGCTAAAGGCGCGTGGCATCGACCTCGCGGACTTCGGCCCTGGCGAGCCGGACTTTCCGACCCCAGACCACATCAAGCAAGCCGCCATCCGTGCGATCGAGCAGAACTACACCAAGTACACGCCAACCGGCGGCATCCTGCCGTTGCGCGAGGCCATTTGTGCCTGGCACAAACGCGAATTGGGCTCCAGCTATGAGCCAAAACAGTGCGTCGTCAACGTCGGCGGAAAGCACTCCATCTTCAACGTTGTCAGCGTGCTCATTCAGCAGGGCGACGAAGTCATCATTCCTGCTCCCTACTGGGTAAGCTATCCCGACATCGTGAAGTATGCCGGCGGAACGCCGGTCTTCGTCGAGAGCCGCCCCGAAGACGGCTTCAGCGTCAAAGCGTCGGAGATCGAGAAGGCCATCACCTCGAAAACGCGCATGGTCATTCTCAGTTCGCCGAACAATCCCACCGGCGGCGTCATTCCACCGGACCAGTACGAGCGCATCCTTGGGGCTTGCAAGAAACACAACGTCTGGCTGATGGGCGATGAGTGTTACTCGCACTTCACCTACGAGCCGCACAAGCCATACTCGATCGCGAGCGCGGCCGGCTCGAAGGAAAACGTCATTATCATTGGCTCGATGTCGAAGACTTTCGCCATGACCGGCTGGCGCATCGGCTACACGCTGGCGCCCGAGGCGCTCGTGCAGGCAACCGTCAAGCTGCAAAGCCAGTCGACCTCCAACCCCACATCGATCGCGCAGCACGCAGCCCTCGAGGCTATGCGCGGCTCAATGGATTCGGTGCCGGTGATGCTCGCCGAGTACGCCAGACGCCGCCAGCGCATCGTCGAAGGATTGCGCGCGATTTCCGGCGTGACCTGCGAAATGCCCGGTGGAGCGTTCTACGCATTTCCCAATGTTGCGGCTCATCTGGCAAATGGCGGCAGTGGTCAGGCTTTGGCGAAAGACACGACGGAATTGTCGAAGCAGCTACTCGATAAGGCCCGCGTTGCGTTGGTGCCGGGTGACGCCTTCGGCGCGCCAGGATATCTGCGCCTTTCTTACGCGACGTCGATTGAGCGCATCGACGAAGGCTTGCGCCGCCTGGACCGGTTCTTCTCGCGGGCCGAGGCCGCGGTCTGATTCGTGAGCTTAGAGCCGCTACGCCCCGAACCATTACGCCTGGAGCCTATTTTTAGTCCACGCATCTGGGGCGCCCGTTCGCTTGCGCCACTGTACCCGCAAAAATGCGACCTTAAGGAACCACTCGGCGAGGCTTGGCTTACCGGTGTCGCGTGTCGGGTCGCCTCCGGGCCATTCAAAGGAAAAACGCTAGGTGAAGCCTGGCGGGAAATGCCCGCGGAGTGGCGTGGCACCATGCTGGCGGCTAACAGCGAGTTCCCTCTTCTGCTGAAGTTCATTTTCCCCACCGACAAGCTATCGATCCAGGTGCACCCCGACGATGCCTACGCCGAGGCTCACGAAAGGGCCGCAGGCGGCCGGGGCAAAACGGAGATGTGGCATGTGGTTTCGGCGGAGCCCAACGCGCAGGTGTTGGTCGGCCTGAAATCTGGCGTGGACAAGCAAGCGTTTCTGGAAGGCCTCAGAAAGGACACGCTGGAATCTCTGTTTCAGTCGCATCCAGTCCGTGCAGGCGATACGATGTTTGTCCCCGCCGGGACGCCACACACCATCGGCTCCGGAATGATCATCTTTGAAGTGCAGGAATATTCGGACCTGACCTATCGTGTTTACGACTACGGCCGAGTCGATGCCCAGGGTAAACCGCGGGAGTTGCACATCGACAAAGCGCTGCAGGTCATGAATTTTGGCGCGAGCTCGGCGCGAAAGACTTCCAGGTTGTCACTTCCTGCTGACGGCTTGGAACGATTCCTTCTCCTAGCTTGCCGGTATTTTGCCGCGGAACAATGGGAACCCAGGGGAGCGTTTGTAATGCGTACCGATCCGTCGCATTTCGACCTGGTGGTCAGCATCTCCGCGAACGGATTTCTGAACCAGATTCCGTGCCGTCTCGGTGACTGCTGGTTTTTGCCGGCTAACCTTGGGGAATACAACTTTTTGCCACTCGAGAAACCGGCAACCCTGCTTCGGACGTATCCGCCCGATCTCAACGCCCTGCGAGCGGAGTTGTGGGAAGCAGGCCACGACAAGGCAGTTGCTCGCGAGGCCGTTTTCGACTAAGCCCTTCTGCACTGAGACGAAACGCTGATGGCGTCCGACAAACTCTCAACTCATGCCGTGATTTTGGCAGGAGGCCGCGGCACGCGCTTTTGGCCGCGCAGCCGTACACGGACGCCGAAACAGCTGTTGAATATCGTCGGTAAGGAAACCATGCTGGAGCAGACGGTCGCGCGCTTGCGGCCGCTGATTCCTCCCGAGCGCACTTGGACCGTCACCAACTCTGACCAAGCCGCTGCGCTGCGCAAACAACTGCCCGCGCCGGCCCGCCCCCGCGTATTGACCGAGCCGCTGGGCCGCAACACCGCCGCAGCCATCGCGCTTGCTGCCGTTCACGTGCGCCACGCCGCGTGCGGCGATGCTTTGATGGCCGTGCTGCCCGCCGACCATTACATTGCGAATCCTGAGCGCTACCGCGTCATCGTGCGAGCCGCACTCGACTGGGCGCACGAAAAGGGCCGCATGGTCGTGCTCGGCATTCCGCCTACGCGTCCGGAAACGGGCTTCGGCTACGTTGAGCGCATGGGCGAGGCGATGGATTCCCGTGGCTTCCCTGTTTTCGCTGTGCGACGCTTCACCGAAAAGCCGGCGCTTGCGGTCGCCAAAGAGTATGCGGGTTCCGGCGACTACCAATGGAACGCCGGGATGTTTTTCTGGCGCGTGTCGACATTCTTGGATAACTTGCGCAATTACATGCCGAAAACGCACGAAGCGCTGGAGGCTCTAGCCGACAGCATTGGCACGCGCGGTTACCAGAGGCAGCTCCGCGCCGTCTACCCGTCCCTGGAAAATATTTCTGTCGATTACGCAGTCCTGGAGCCCGCCACGCGCGAGCAAGGCAAGCCTCGCGTCTTCGTCTTTCCTGCCGAAATAGGCTGGAGCGATATCGGCTCGTGGACCGCGGTCTATGAGCTTCTGGCCAAGCGTAACGGGGAAAATATCGGTGTGGGTGACGCGATCGAAGCCGAAGGAAACTTCGTCTGGAGCCCTTCCAAGTTTGTCGCCGCGATCGGCGTGCGCAACCTCATTGTCGTGGAGACCCCCGACGCTCTTCTGATCTGCCCGCGCGAGCGCGCCCAGGATGTCGGGCGCATTGTCAAAAAGCTCGAAGACGCAGGGCGGAAGGATTTACTGTAGCGGCCAATCCGGCTGGTGTGCCGCCACACCGCATCGCGTATACTCGATCCCAATGAGCTCGATTCGCTTCGGAACCGACGGCTGGCGCGGCGTCATTGCGGAAGATTTCACTCTCGCGAACGCGCGCATTGTGGCGCACGCCATCGCAAGGTACGTCGTGCGCGGAGAAGACGCCCGCAAAGGCATCCTCGTAGGCTACGATCACCGCTTCGCTTCCGATCGCATCGCCTCCACTATTGCGGACGTCGTCAGCGCCACCGGCACGCCTGTGTTCGTCGCCGACAAACCGTGTCCTACTCCGGCGATTTCCCTGCTGGTCCGGCAGCGCGGAGCCGCTGGCGGAATCGTCGTCACCGCAAGCCACAATCCCTATCGCTGGAACGGCATCAAGTACAAGGCCAGCTATGGCAGCAGCGCGCTACCCTCGATCGTTGCGCAGATCGAGAGCGAACTCGCGCGAGTACGGAACGATGGCGCGTCTCCACTACCTCCCCGCAAAGACCTGATCCAGCCGCTGGAGCCGCGCTCTCCCTATCTCGACACCATCGAGAAGCTGGTCGACTGGAAGCGCGTTCGCGACGCGAAGTTTCGCTTCGTTTCCGACCCGATGCATGGCGCAGCGGCCGGCCTGCTCCCGGAACTCTTTCGACGCAACGGCGTCGCGTGCGAAGAAATCCGCGCCACTCGCGATCCGCGGTTTGGCGGGGTGCATCCTGAGCCGATCGAGCCCCATATCGACGCCCTGCGCCAAGCGGTGCTCGCCGGCAAATATGACGCGGGCTTCTGCTCCGATGGCGACGGCGACCGCATCGGCGCAATCGACCGCGACGGCACCTTCATCACTCCCCATCAGATTCTTGCGCTGCTGGTCTGGCACCTCGTTGGCACACGCAAGCTGCCCGGTGCTATCGCCAAGACTTTCTCGGTCACCAAGCTCATCGACAAACTCGCGGCAAAATTCGATCGCAAACTGCACGAAGTTCCCATCGGCTTCAAATACATTTGCGAATTGATGCTGGAGCAAGACATTCTGATCGGCGGCGAAGAAAGTGGGGGGATTGGCACCAGCCTTTATCTCCCTGAACGCGACGCCACCGTCTCGGCGTTGCTGCTCGCCGAGCTAATGGCCTGGCACGGCAAGTCCCTCGGCGAATTGGTGGGCGCGCTGCACCAAGAGTTCGGCGAATATCACTATGGCCGCGTCGATCTGGACCTGAAGCCAGGCCAAAAGGAAAAAGCGATCGTGCATTTTTCCGACGGCAAGGTCGCTAAGCTCTTCGACCTGCCGGTAGCGCGCCGCGAAAACATGGATGGTATAAAGGTTTATCTCGGCGACGCGGGCTGGGTAATGGTTCGCGCATCGGGCACGGAGAATCTTCTCCGCGTGTACTCCGAGACCAACCAACCTGACACGACACGGCGCGTTCTCGCCGAAGTCGCGCAGATCGTACAAAATTTGTGACCGGACTGCAGGTACAACATGGAAACAGTCAATCTCCACGAAAAGTTCAGCCGCTTCTCCGACGATTGGAATCCTCGCGTCATCGGCGAGGTCCATGACGGCCACGTCAAGGCCGTGAAGCTCAAAGGCGAATTCGTCTGGCATCATCATGATCATGAGGATGAATTGTTTCTGGTCGTGAAGGGTACGCTGCGGATGAAGTTCCGCGATCGCGAAGCCGTCGTGCGTGAAAGTGAATTCGTCGTCGTGCCCAGGGGCGTGGAGCACTGCCCTGTTGCCGACGAGGAGGTTCACATTGCTCTGATCGAGCCCAAATCCACGCTGAAGACCGGTAATATCACTAACGAAAGGACTGTCGCCCAGCTCGAGCGCATCTGAACGCTTCGCGCCGCTCAGCCGTGACCATCGATCCTATGGAACGCCGCTTTTACACGCTCGACGTTTTTACCACCAAGCGCTTTGAGGGCAACCCTCTGGCTGTGATCACCGACGGCGATGGACTCTCGGAAGCGGCGATGCAGGCCGTCGCGCGCGAGATGAATTTGTCGGAAACGGTTTTCGTCCAGAAGCCTACTGAGGACAACGCCCTGGCACGACTCCGGATCTTCACCACCCGCGAGGAGCTGAAACTCGCCGGCCATCCGGTAATCGGAACTTGGTTCCTCCTGGCGGAACTCGGTGTCGTCCCGGCGCAAGAGGGTGGCGTCCATGTTTTGCAGCAAACCGGCGCGGGTGTCTTGCCCGTCGAGATCCGCTTCAAGGACGGCCGCCCGCAGCGCGTCACCATGACTCAGAAGGAAGCCGCATTTCGCCCTGCGAAGATCAACAAGAAAGCATTGGCAGCCGCGCTCGGTCTCACGCCGAAAGCCTTCGATCCACATCTCGAACCCGAATATGTCTCCACGGGTATCTTCAATCTGATGGTGCCGCTGCGAAATCGGGCCGCTCTCGGCGAAATCGTCATGAACATGATCGAGTTGAGAAAAGCGCTCGGTAAAAACGGCACAATGGCGTACTGTTTCGCTTGCGGCAGCAACGGAAAAGTATTTTCGCGCGGAATGCTGCCGTGGGAGCCGTACGAGGACGCCGCGACCGGCTCGGCCGCAGGCTCGCTCGGCGCCTATCTCGTTCGCCACGGCAAGCTCGGCGCCGCGCACACTCTGGGTGTCTTGCAAGGCGAAGAAATGGGCCGCCCCAGTCACATCGAAGTGGAAGTCACGCAAAGCGGGAAAAAACTTGTGCCGCGAGTCAGCGGCGCTGCCGTGAAGGTCTTCGAAGGCACCGTTCAGATCTGACGCCCTTGCACGCACCGCGTCTTAAGGCGCCGCCATCGTCTTCCGGAACGCATCGAGAATTCCGTTCACGAACGGTCCCGATTCTTCGGACGAAAATTTCTTCGCCAGCTCGATGGCTTCGTTGAGGACCACCTTCGGCGGTGTGTCCGTCGCGCGCAATTCATAAATCGCTAGCCGTAGAATCGCGCGGTCGATGGCCGCCAGCCGCTCGAACCGCCAATTCTCGGCGTGCTTGCCGATAATTTCGTCGAGGACCGCCGTTTCTTTCGTCGTGCCCTCAAACAACTGATTCGCAAAATCGCGCGTCGCATCCGCCGCTTTGGCCGCTCGCCAGAACTTCGCTTCCAGTTTTGCGGGCTCCTGCTGGCTCATGTCCCATTGAAAAAGCATCTGCATCGCGAATTCACGGGATTTTGTGCGCAGCGACACGTTACTTCCGCCGCTGCTTTCGCGCCGAATTCGGCGCCGGGTTGTTCGTTTGCAGCTTTTGGGACAGCTGCGCCATCTCGATCGCCGCCAGCCCTGCCTCAAATCCCTTGTTGCCGCCCTTCAGCCCTGCGCGGTCGATGGCTTGCTCTAGTGTGTCGCACGTCAGCACGCAAAAAATGATTGGCAGGCCCGCGTCCATCTGCGCAAGCTGAAGGCCTCGCGCCGTTTCCGAGCAGACGTAATCGTAGTGCGTCGTTTCGCCGCGCAGCACGCAGCCGATGGCGATCAGCGCATTGTAGCCGCCGGTCGCAGCCAGCTTCTTTGCAGCCAGCGGCAATTCGAACGCTCCCGGCACGTGCACCACATCCACGTCCTTGTCCGAAGCGCCCGCGCGTTCCAGCGCATCAACCGCCGCGGACAAAAGACGCTCAGTGATGAAACTATTGAATCGACTCACGACAATTCCAAATCGCAACCCTGT
>Ga0307477_10004372_pt1 | contig 10301 bp, 5 predicted proteins | sample atmos_gasesECM2C_FD_203316 | JGI IMG/M metagenome (GOLD analysis project Ga0307477, IMG submission 203316) | Hardwood forest soil microbial communities from Morgan-Monroe State Forest, Indiana, United States - atmos_gasesECM2C_515 | ecosystem: Environmental > Terrestrial > Soil > Temperate... | reverse complement strand
TGACGCTCATTCCTATTAAGACGGCTTCCGAAACCGGATACTGCGACTGCATCTGCGGATGCTATGAGCTGGCCAGCCTGCGCGACGACGAAACGGGCAAAGGCTACTGCCCCGCCTGCGGCAAAGAGCACCTTGAGCTGAATGCCGGTGCCGGCATTCCACAGCCCTCTCCGGTCAATGTCTCCGCGAACTCCCCGGGCAATCACAATTCTGCCTCCATGCCCTCCCCCGCCGATCCCCCCGGCCGGCTGCGCTGAAAGCAAACTCGTCGGTTCCCGAAGCTAAGTTGTCAGTTCGAAGATTTCTTGTCGTTCGTACTACCCTCAGCCATCTTTTCTTTAGGGGGCTCACCTATTCTTTGTTTGTCGTCGATGGAAAAGAGAATGTAGTCCGTGAAACTGTGACGCCGATGGAACCGTTGGCCGCGAAGGGCGGCATAATAGTCCGCACTCGCGGGTAGCCAGAGTTCTTCCTTGCGGCTCTTGAACTTGACGGGGCCGTATTCCATTACTAGGTGTTCTGCATTGAGCCGCAGTTCTGGATGACTCTCGCGCAGGTCAGTCTCCAGATACACGACCTGAAATGTATTCGCGTCAATCCAGGCGCGGCCTTTGAGCGCTATGGGGAACACATGGCCACCCATCCTGTAGCGCCGGATATGGCTTTCTTTGTCTTCCCGCTGCCGGAAATAAACCTGCCAGGCGAAGTCGCCGTGCGCTCGGCTCAAGCCTTCGCACTTCATTTCAAAATCAGTAATAAGAATCGGATGAAAGATGAGAACGATGGATGGCAATCCGACGCTGGCCATCTGGTTTGGAAACATTTCCGTGCCAGTACTGCCATTGCGATACTCCTGGACGTCAAGTGATTGCCCGTACTTGTTTTTGATCTCTCGAACGGAAGCGACATAGTTGAACGACAGATCCGCAACCCGCTCGGCAATCCCGGCGTTGTTCACGTCTTCCTGGTGCAGGACTTCGGTGGCCGTGTACCGGTCGACAACTGCCGGCAGCTCCTGCACCCGCGCGGAGGCGTTCTTGATGACATCGTCGAGTGGGCACGACACGCTAGGCTCCACCGCAGGAACAGCATCGTCAACATTGGGAGGGAGCCAATGGAGAGCAGCGGCAGTCAGGGGAAGATCGGGGACGTCACTCGCGAGCGCGCCGTCTTCAAGCGAAGTCGTGACACCCCCGACCGTAGTGCGAACCGAAGGGCTAGGAGCGTCGCTCAAGCGAGCAATGAGTTTTTGAACGGCTTGCGCCTGCTGCTCCGGTGGCTTACTGGCCAAGTAGTCCTTCAGCGCAGCGATGGCCTGATCATTCTGCTGTTCGGCGGCGAGTGCCTGTCCGAGGATTAATAACGCGGGACTGGCCTGCTCCTTGCCAAGCTCCACTGCACGTTGAGCATGTGTTACAGCCTCAGCATAGGAATTCTGCCGCAGCAGGACGTTCGCCATCAGGCTCTGGGCGCGCCAGGAATTCGGTGCGGCCTCCACAGCTTTGTCCAGATACTTCCGCGCACCCTCAGCATCATTCTGGTGGAGGTAAGACTCGGCGCAGGCGAGGAGCGAAGAAAGATGTGCAGGGTTAAGTTGAATGGCCTGATCCCAATATTTCCGCGCCGCGGGAAGATCGTTTTTCTTCTCGTAAACCACGCCCAACAAATAGACAATATCCGGGTGGGCTGGGGCAAGCTGGTGGGCGCTTTCCAGGTGTTTAATGGCTTCGTCGAATTTGTTGTTCTGAAAATATTCGACCGCTTTGGCCATTTCCTTCTGTGCCTTGGGAGAGAGCTGGACGTTCGCTAGCGCGACATAATTCAGCCCGTTGGCGGTATCCGGCTTCAGGGTCACCACCACAGCTTGTTGCGGGCGCGCGCTGGAGACTTCCGTCTTTACTCGCGCTTTTTCATATCCAAATGCCTCCACTTCAACCACGTACATTCCCGCGCCGACTTGAAAAACAGTCTGCGAACCATAGGTTATTTGCGAGCGCACCATCTGCCCGAACGCGTTAGAGAGATTTACAATCGCCATGCTGTTGAACTTCGTTCCATCCGCTCCGCGGACTTGCACGGAAATGCTCGTCGTATTCAAGCTCTCCGGGCCCAAAATTCCACCGATACTTCCCGGACTTTGAGCGCGGGCACCCGTCCGCAGCAGGAGAGCGAACAAAAGCAACAGCTCGCACAAAGAAACGAACGAGCGGGAACGATTCATCCTACCTCCCTAGGCCGTTGTCCTTAGTAAGTGCGCGCTCGGAACACCATGAACACCCATACATCGCGGGGACCACCGTCATGCGGCTACTTTCAAGTCTGGCGCAATTCATGGCCTCCGTCAATCTTTATAGCTCGGTTAGATATCCCCGCTGCGCCAGGCTTTCTCATCAAACAAAAAAAAGGGCGTCTTGTGAAAGACGCCCTTTTTTCTTGAAAATTGGTTGAAGGCTAGAAGTAGAACTTCGCGCCCAACTGCACGAACCGGGGTCCGACGTTGGCGTCGCTGGTGACGCGGCCAAACGAGCTCGAAGCAACGTTGGTGGTGCTGCCACCCGAGCCGAAGTTGCTCTGGAGATTGTTGAAGTTGACATGGTTGAACGTGTTGAACGTTTCGAGCCGCAACTCGAAGCGCATCTGTTCTTTGACCAGGATGTCCTTCATCAGTGCCAGGTTTGTGTCGTTCAAGCCTGGCCCATGGAGGGAGTTCCTGCCGGTATTTCCGAACGTGCCCAGCGTCGCGTCGCAAACTTGGGCTGGGTTGAAGAAGAAGTTCCCGGAACGCAGTTTGCCAGCACAATTGGGCACCAGGTTTCCTGCTGCAGTGTTATGCGCTACGCGGGGGTCCATGTATTGGATCGCAGCCACCTGGTTGGGATTGTCCCAGCAGGTATAGAAAATGATTCCAAACCCAGGACAGGTCAGCGAGGTCATGTTGGTAGTGTTTAGGTCAATCGCGAATCCGGTTTGGAATGTAGTGTTGCCCGCGACTCTCCACCCCTTAAAGATCCGACTGAGGACAGCGCCGGAGCTGAGAGAATGGGGCACGGGTAACTCGTACTGATAGCTAGCCACGAACCGATTCCGGGCATCGAAGTCCGAATCACCCCAGTTCAGGATCGGAATAAAGGGGTTGATGCCGCGGTTGCCGAACCCCGAGCTTTCGAAGCCGGAGCCGTTGTCCTGCGAGTGGGCATAGGTGTAAGCGAGCAGGAACGACAACCCATGCGATACCCGCTTGTTCAAACTGGCCTGGAGGGAGTTGTACCTGGAATTTCCGTCGGTGGCCTGCTGCCCGACGGATCCAAAGATGGTCCCATTGTATTTGAAGAACTGCGGGTCATTAATCGATGCGATGGCCCGATTATTGACACAGTCGCTACTGGCCGCACAGGCTGTCGGATTAATTCCCACATTCTGCTCGATCGACCGCTCCAAGTGCCGACCCTGTGCTCCTACATAGGCCACGGTCAAGATCATCTGGCCCGGGAGTTCCCGTTGGACCGTCAGGTTGTAGTTCACGGTATAAGGAACGTTGTACTTCGGATCGATCACGTTGAGCGAGAACGGCTGAAAGAAGCTGAAGTCCACATTGCTTCCAGCAGGAGGCGGAGTGAATGGATACTTGTTGTTAATAGAGGCGTTGTTTACGGTGACTGCCGAAGTCGGAGTCGTGGACCCTAAGCCATTATAGGACGTGAACACGACGGGCGCCGGGTTCACGGAAGTAAAGGGCGCCGCAAAGCTTGGGTGGCCACCCACATCCCCGACGCCAATGTCAGTGAGAGCGAATGGCGGAGCAGTCAGGTTTTGAAGCGTCTGCTCTTCTTCCACCTGGTTGAAATACATGCCGACCCCCGCGCGGATGGAGAATTTTCCTGGACCCCCCGTCAGGTGGCCCAGTGCCCCACTCCCTTCCGGCGACCAGGCGACTCCCAGGCGCGGTCCGAAATGAGTAAAGTGCGTCTTATATCCGGAGGCCGAGCACCCGATATCTCCGGGGAACACCAGGCCGTCCGGTGCCGTCGGGTAGATGACAGACTGCTGACCCGGCCGGAAGCAGTTGATCGCACGGCTGTGATTGAAATGATCCGTGGTTGGCTGATTGATTTGCCAGCCCAGTCCATAGTTGACCGTGAAGTTGGAGGTTGCTTTCCACGAATCCTGGGCATACGAGTAGAATCCCTGCGCGCCGGCATCGATGAAACTCCCGCTGCCTTGGCCGTAGCTGTCTGGAATTCCCAGCAAGAAATCGGCCGCCGGAGTTGCAGTGGAAAATGCACCGGCACCATTGTAAGTGAAGTTGCCGTTATTCTGGTTCGCGAACGGATTGCTCACATGGTAGCGGCGTCCATCGAAGCCGAACTTCAGCGTATGCCTTCCGATGACGTAACTGAAGTTGTCATCCGCCTGGTATACCTGGTCGATGCGTGGCTGGGGACCGTTATTGCTGAAGCCCAGCGTGAAATTCCCCAGTACAGTCATCACCGGGACTCCCGCACTGCCGGACAGTTGTGGGTTGATGGCGAAACCTAGTGAAGATGGCTGCACAACAGTCACGGGCTGAACGGCCACAAAATTGAAGCGCGTGTAGCCGAACCGCGCCTCGTTCAGGACATTCGGGTTGAATACGTGATTCCAAGTCGCCGTAAATTGCTTCTCGTGCCGCTGCGCTTGCTCAGGGAACCCAGGAAGCGTAGAACCCGTAAACGGCAGCGTGTCCTGTGAAGGGTTGTTTTGGAGGAATCCGTACGCACGAATGGAATCCTTGGAGCTAAAGGTATGATCCACTTGCCAGAGTTCCTGGTCGACCTTGCCCGACGTGATGGCGTTGGGTGTGTAGAGAAGGCCTACTTGGGCTACCGTGGGGACAAACTTGTTCATCACGTTTAGCGCTATCGAGTTGAGATCTTGGGAAGGAATAGCGCCGGTGCTAAAGAGCCCGTTCGAGATCAAGGTACCGCTGTTGTTGTAAGCTTTCCCAAAATATGTTCCCGCGGGGCACATCACTCCACCGGAGACAGGGCATGGCGAACTGGCGTCGCCGAACATAGGGAAGGGCGAAACGTTGGGATTCGCCGGAGCGCACGGAGTCGTGGCACTTGGAACACATTTGGGATCGGGGGGTTTGCCGTCGAAAGCGCCGGCACCAAAAGCGCCCCCACGCTGGGCATCAGTGAGCATCGTATTCTGGGTGGAGGCCTGGGGCTGGCGGAATCGCGATCCCTGATAAGAGAAGAAGAAGAAAGTGTGATTCTTCCACACGGGGCCGCCAACTGTTCCGCCAAACTGGTTCTGGTGGAAAGTAGCAGGAACGTGCGTAAAGTAATCCACGGTGTTCAGGAACGTATCGCGATAAAAATTAAAGGCGCTGCCATGGAAATTGTTTGTTCCTGATTTGATGGCCGCGTTTACAATCGCCCCAGAGTTCCGGCCATATTCCGGATTGATGGTATTGGTGACCATGCTGAATTCCGCGATGGCATCTGGGCTGGGAATAATCAAGGCCGTATTCAGGGGAAGATCATTGGAGTCCTGGCCGTTGATGAGGAAGCTGTTCTGCTGAGTCTGACTGCCGTTTGTGGAGAACGTGGTACCAGCAGTGCCGTTCCCGAACCTGTCGGAGCCACCCATGACGCCGGGTTCAAGGAGTTGCAACTGCGTCCAGTTGCGGCCAGCCAATGGCATGTCCACGATGGTGTCGGCATTGATGACCGTGCCGAGCTGCGTATTACTTGTTTCGACCTGAACGTTCGTGGCTTCGACAAGCACCTGCTCGGAAACCTGGCCTAGTTCCATCTTGATATTGAGTGCATAAACCTGGTCGAGAACCAGGGTGATTCCCGTTGCCGTAAAGGTGCGGAAGCCTGGGTGAGCTGCAGCAACTCGATACGTTCCGATCGGAAGGTTGAGGAAGACAAACGTTCCGTCCCCTTTGCTTTCCGTCGTAAATGGCAAATTGGTCCCGACGTTTGTGGCGGTGAGCTTCACGGCCGCCAGCACAGCCCCCGTTGGATCCAACACTGTCCCTTGGATCTTTGCGTATAGGTTGTCCGCCTTCGCCGGCTGAACGCCAAGCGGGCTGAACAACAGAGCCACTATCGCGATCACAAACAGACTCAGAGGCACAATCGAGCCTCCACGAAGAGCACTTTTCATATCCATTGCCCCCATAAACTAACTTTTTCAGAATGGAAAAACTGGTGGACCACCACAGGTCCACTCAGAAACGATGCAAGGTGCTTTCCAATCTACGACTTATCTGATTTTCTCCTCAACCTAGGCTAACTCTTTTGTTTAGCACAGTGGTACTAGTACTTTAACGCGAAATTTAGAAGTCGTTTATTCCATAAATTGTATGTCAATCCGGTATACCTACCAGATTATGAAGAGAATTGACCCGACTTATAGTCCATTCAGAATCACCGACTCACCACTCTGTTCATTTCACCAGCTTTAGCTGATTGAGGCGAGCAGGCCGGGGATGCCTGCCGAGAAGACCTGTTCAGGGGTCAACAAGCTGACTACCAGGTAGCTCATGGACAGAAGGTCGTAGAAATGGCCAGGATGGACCGAGATTCCCTGGGATTTTAGCAGATCGATGGCTTGGTCTTCGCTGGACTGGGTTGCGGGAACGCGCAGGACGGCATACCAGCCGCCTTCCACTGTAAGGCGATTGCAAACAGTTTGTGTAGCCAATCGGTGATCGAGTTCGGACAGGTTTCGCCGGACGCGCTCAAGCAATTGCTTCTGAAAACCATGACGCTGCTTAAGCAGCACCGGAATTGCCAATTGAACTGGTCCGTTCATGGAGAGGTATGTGTCGGCCGTGACTTCGAGCCGTGCGAGGGCTTCGGCTCTCTCTGTCTGCGGCCCGCTCGCCACGAGCCAGGCGGCTTTCATTTGGGGCAGGCCAGAAATCTTAGAAAGACCACTTAATGTAAAAGTTAGTGCTCCCGGATTTGCGCCAAAACTAGCAGGCCTCGTTCCGTCCAAGGAAAAATCGAGGAAGACTTCGTCTGCGATGATGGCCAAGTGGCGCGCGGAACAAATGGCATTCAGCTTGGCCATTTCCCCGGGCTTGGTAAAGTGTCCGGTCGGATTATTTGGGTGAACGACGATGATGGCGCGCGTTCGTGGCGTAATGGCCTGTTCCAGCGCGTAAAAATCAATCTGCCAGCCATGATCGTAAATGAGCGGATAGCGAAGCAGGTTTACATCCAGGATGTTAGCGAGAAAATCGAACAGGGGATAGCTCGGCTCAGGAATCAGGATTTCGTCGCGGGGATCGCAGAGCAATCGGAAAACAAACGAGTAAGCTTCGCTCGTGCTAGTGGTTAGGATAATGTCTTCGAGCGCGACCGCAGCGCCCTTTTCTGCATAATATTCCGCGACCGCGCGCCGGGCGCACTCCAGACCCTTTGGATTTGGCTCATATTTCAGCACTGCAGGATTTCGAAGCGCGTTCAGAATCGCTTCGCTGTCATATTCAAAGCCGCACTCCGTGGGATTCGAAATCGTCAAGTCTAGCAGGGGTTTCCCCGCGGCGCGATGCTCGGCCAGTGCCTGGCTCAGCCGGTTCGGCGTCAGATTCCAATTTGTCCGCTTCGCAAACATTTTCATTCCGCTTTCGAATCCGCGAGTGTCGCCATCCGCGCTGTTTTCGCGCGCCCCTGGCGTATACTGATTCTCGCATGCAACGGCAATGAGCGCTCAAGTCTCAACAACCTCAACAGTCGAAGCAGTTCCGCAGCTCGATCTCGCGGCGCAATACGCGGCAATTGGTGTTGAAATTCGCACGGCCGTCGAGCGCGTCATGGCCTCCCAGCAATTTGTCTTGGGACACGAGGGTGCCGCGCTGGAGCAGGAAATCGCCAAGCTTTGCGGCGTGGCCCACAGCGTCGGGGTTGCTTCCGGCACCGACGCACTGGTCTTGGCTCTGCGTGCTTGCGGGGTGAGAGCTGGCGACGAAGTGCTCCTCCCGCCATTTACTTTTGTGGCCACGGGCAGTGCTGTTAGCGCTCTAGGAGCGAACCCGGTTTTCGCGGACATCCGCCCCGACACCTACAACATCGATCCAGTCGAATGCGCACGACGCGTCACGCCGCGCACGCGCGCAATCATCGTCGTGCATCTCTACGGCTTGCCGGCGGACATGGACCCTATCCTCGCATTTGCGAAACAGCGCAATCTGCCAGTCATCGAGGACAATGCGCAAGCGATCGGAGCTTCCTACAAGGGACGGCCAACCGGCTCGCTCGGCGACGTGGCGTGCATCAGTTTTTATCCGACGAAAAATCTGGGCGCCTGCGGCGATGCAGGCATGGCCGTTTCGAATTCAGCGGAACTCGCTGATGGGATTCGTAGGCTGCGGAATCACGGGCAAACTGGGAAATACCTGAGCAGCGAGCCGGGCTGGAACAGCCGCCTCGATGAAATACAAGCGGCGATCTTGCGCGTGAAACTGCGTCATCTTTCGAATTGGCAGCGCGCGCGCCAATCCAACGCGGCCGAATATACCCGTCTGCTAAATCAATTTCCCGGCGTTATGCCCCCAAAGGTGCCCGAAGGATTCGAGCACGTCTTCCACCAGTACACCATTCGCGTTGAAAAACGCGACGCCCTGCAAAAGTTTCTCGCCGAGCGAAAAATCGGCAGCGCTGTCTATTATCCCCACCCGCTGCATCTGCAGCCGCTGTACGCCTCGCTCGGTCATGAAACGGGCGACTTCCCGCACGCGGAGCGCGCGGCTCAGGAAGTGCTCTCACTCCCGATGTATCCGGAATTGCGCAACGAACAAATAGCTCGCGTCGTGGACTGCATTCAGGAATTTATCAATTTCAAGTAGCTATCAGAATACGGCAGACTGCGTCCGGTAGCTTATCTATTACTTATTAAATAGTATTCGTATGACTTAATTTCACCCGCGAACTAGTTTGCGCCGTAAAGTAAGCAAAATTTACACTTCTTGTCCTAACTGTCTTTTTTCTATCACTTTGCGGAGATTCTTTTACTTGCCTAGATAGAGCAGCGCCAGCAGGAAAACCCAAAGCCCGTCCATGAAATGCCAGTAATAGGAAGTTACTTCCGCAACCATCGGGAGCGGAATTCTTCCCGTATCAACTTTTCGAAACGTGACGTAGAGAAGCCCGGCAACGCCACCGAGCAGGTGAACTCCGTGCGCGCCGGTGAAAATATAAAAAAAGCTGCTGGCGGGGTTGCTAGCCATGTAAACGCCTTGCGCGACAAGTTGACGCCAGGCAATGAGCTGGCCGATGAGGAAGAGCGCACCGAAGCCTGTCGTTACGGTCCAGAGCGTTCGAAACGCAGCGAGATTCGAATCAGCGAGTCGCTTGCGTGCGAGTTCCAGAGTGAGACTGCTTCCCATCAAAACGAGCGTGTTAATCCACAGCACCATCGGGAGATGAACGGGAACCCAGTCGCTGCTGCCGCTGCGTCGCAGCAGGAAGGCGCTGGCGAGCGCCATGAAGAACATAAGGATGGAAACGAGCCCCAGCGCTATCGCCGTGTAGTAGCGCTTCGGTGAAGGCGTGTTGTCAGGTCGACGATTTTTACCGTTGTCGTCACCGCCATCCCCGCCGTCGGGAGGCGGAGTGCCGCCGCCCCCGCCGCCGATATCTTCGGCGACAACTTCGATGTCCAGTAGTGCGGTTGTGCCTGGCATGTCAACTGATCAATTTTACCGCAACGGCTATTCTAGTAACTTGTTCCGGCGCAAAGTGCTGCGGGACGAAATCCTCGACCAGGCCGGGGACGCTGAATTCATAGGCCCCACGATATACCAGCGGTTCGCTAGGGCCGAAATTATTGACGGGGGGCGGCGAAGAGAGAGTCCATTCGAGTGTGCTGGCGCGCCAGGGATTGCGTTCAGCGGATTTTTCACCGCAGAGAAGGCTCCAGAGAAAATTAATGAGAAAAATTCCCTGAGCGAAAACGGTAAGGAGAATTGCCACGGTGATGAACGTCCGAACGGGGCTGGCCAGGGCAGCAATTCTGGCGGCACGGCCGTTCGAATCGACGTTCGAATGGGAGACGAGACCCAGCCAGTGCATGGGCATGAAAACGCAATAAACGCCAATAAAGGTGAGCCAGAAGTGAAATTTCCCGAGCGATTCGTTGAGATGGCGGCCGAAGAGTTTGGGGAACCAGAAAAACAGTGCGCCCAAGATGGCAAACGTGGCGGCCACGCCCATGACAAGATGAAAATGCCCAATGACGAAATCATCGCTGACTGCAACGGCGGCCAGATCGTGGCGCGCGAGAAAAATTCCGGAGAGACC
>Ga0307477_10004371_pt1 | contig 10306 bp, 9 predicted proteins | sample atmos_gasesECM2C_FD_203316 | JGI IMG/M metagenome (GOLD analysis project Ga0307477, IMG submission 203316) | Hardwood forest soil microbial communities from Morgan-Monroe State Forest, Indiana, United States - atmos_gasesECM2C_515 | ecosystem: Environmental > Terrestrial > Soil > Temperate... | reverse complement strand
GAACTCGTCTGGCGCCTTGAATTTTCATGGGATGCTTGCCTTTGTGTGGGGTCAATCACTGCTCGGCGGACGCATCCGGAACGCTTGAGGCCGAGATCGTTTCATAACTGACGTTCCCGATCGAAGCCTCGGCGCAGGCCAGCAGCACCGGTTCGAGCTGGCGGTAGGGGAGGTCCTTGTCGGCCCGGATGATGACGTTGGCCTTGTCCTGGAACTGGTTGTGGAAGGCCGTCAATACCCGCGCCAGCTCGCGGTCCTGACCTCCGGCCCGGCTGCGGGTCACCGCAATGTCGCGCTTGGCGCCATCGACGAGCGCGTCCAACTGCGGCTCGTCGCCGTGACGGTTCCAGTGGAGATTGAGCGTCAGGGTATTGCTAAGGGAATCGAGGCTCTTGCCGAGGATGGCGGCGGGTAGCTGAATGTCGCTGTCCTCACCCCGGCTTACACCGATCTTTGCAACGAGCATGAAGAAGATGATCAACACCATGACGATGTCGATCAGCGGAGTGACGTTCACGCCGCTCTCCTTCATGTCAGGCATGGATCGTCTTTTCATACCTTGCCTCCCAAATGAGGCCGTCGTGAGAGTTGCGGCGAAGTCGCGAGCTGCGTCAACCGGAAATCAATGGCGACGGCATCGGGGCTTTTCGCGGAACTTGCGTTGAGGGAACAGCCGCCTGCGGCTGCGGGGCGGCGACGACCGGCCGCGGCACGCCGACTGCCGGAGCCGTACGAGTTTCGGCCGGCTTGACCATCAGTAGCATCTCTTCGGCGATCAGGGCGCCGCGAATCGTAAGACGGTCCACGATCGTCCGCAGAATTCCAAATGCCGCAAGGCACGGAATTGCCAGCATGAGTCCCAGGAACGTATGGACGAGAGCCTTGGAAATCCCAAAAGCCAGGTCCGACGGTTTGGCTTGGCCCGATTGATGGAACATCGCCAAAAATGCGAGAATCATGCCGTAGACCGTCCCCATCAGCCCGAGCAGTGGGCCGAGGTTCCCGATGATGTTGAGGTACTCGATTTTGCGGAATTCTTCGGCGGTCTGCTCCCCGATTGCCGTTTCCATCGCTTCTTTCATGCTGGCGAAACTGGGAGCGCGCTTGAGGGCGGGATTCAGGGCCCGGCTCACAAAGCTCGGATCAGTTTCGGTAAAGTCGATCAGTTCCTTGAACTTCCTTTGCGCTATCAATTCGCGGATCTGGTTGTGGCTGGGCTCCGGGAGCATAACGGCGGGCCGCGTTTGAATGAAGGCTTGAATGATCAGGGTCACCGCCGTTACCGAGAGAATGACGATGGCCCAGAGAATGGGGTCATACCACTGCTTGAGGATCAGGCCAAAGAACCCGGTGTCTTGGTCGACAGTGGCGTTCGGTTGATCTGTTCCGGGCGTTTGGGCGCGCCCGGTGGTTATAAAGACCACAGCGAGAAGCACCATTGCCAGCAGCACGATGCGGAACCAGGAAGAAGCATGACGACGCATGATGCAGAACCTCTTCTCCGACGACCGGAGAGTTGGGATTAGAGATCACTTTCTTTAACGTACTTGTATACCCCGCCGTTTTCCTGGGCGATTTTCTTGAGCAGCTCCATGAAGGCGGTGTCGTTGTCCTGGTCGGACACGAACGCGATGGTGTTGATCTTGACCCGATGGTCTTTGTTGAGCTGGCGGATTCGGGCGAGCACTTTGTCGTTGTCCGGAAAATCGCCGTCGGTCAGCAGATAGACCAGCTCCGGGTTTTGCTTAAATGCCATCTCGATGCCGGGGAGCGGATCGGTCGAGCCGCGGGGGATGATCTCCTCGAGAAACTTGTCGGCCTTGCGCTTGTTGTCAGGGGTACACATCAGCAGCGCGGCACTGGGCGGAAGAGACTTGAACCCGGCTGATGTATCGTCCTGGAAGAAGATGATGCTGAACGATTGAACCAGTCGAAGCCCCTGGACGGTGGTGGACAACTCGCGGCGGAGGACGCTGAACTTATTGAGCATGGAACCGGAGGCGTCGCAGACGAAGGCGATCTTGCGGGCGTTACCGCCGCTGCCGAAGACGGGTCCTTTGGGCCCGATGCCGCCGCCGCCCGGCGTGCCGAACATCGCGAGCGGGCCGGAATTGTCGCCGGCGCCGGCGCCCAGGGCATCACCGATCCCGGATCCCTGACCCTTCTTGCCGCGGCCGAACCCGCCGCCGGGACCCTGACCGATGATTGAATCATCGGACTCGCCTTCGCCCCCGCCGGACGCGGCGTCCATTTTCAGGTTCGAGCTTTTCTTGTCCGCCCACCCTTCGGGCGTGCCGTCTTTGACCTTGTCTTGAAATGCCTGGCGGTTGGGGTCGCTGTTGAGTCCCTGAAACGGCACGCCGCCCGGCGCGCTGTCGTTGATCATCGAGCTGTTGGGGATGATCACTTCTTCCTGGTGAACGGTCTTTTTGGCGACGTACTTGGCGCCCAGGAAGAAGATCACGCCGATCAGCAGGATCGACACATGGACCGTCACAGAAGTTACAAACGGCAAGACCGTCTGCACCCACGGTTGTTGCCAGAAATTGGAAGGAGCCCACTGCGGCGACTGTTCCGCTTGATGGTTTGGCCCATCAGGGACGGAGCGCGGGGCGGGAATAGGTTGGGTTGCGGACGTCCGCTCCGTTGCTGTCGGATCCGGTTGGCTGCTCATGGTGCTGACTCCCGGAGGCTCGCGGCGCGCGTGCGAGGAACTCGACTTTCGCGCAACACCCTTGCAACTTCATACGTTGTCGTGATTGTCGGGGTTTCCGTGGCGTTGCGGTGATGGCAGGATATACGTTTGCAGCGCAAGTTACGTACCGTGCTTGATTAAATATAAAAGCCCACGATAGCGCTCGTCAACAGGAAAGGTCAGAAATACTCGCGGCAGAAGGGGGCCGGGCCGGCGGAGAAAATATCGAGAAGCCTGGCGGCGCCGGCGTCTCGGCATGATGCCATGCCCAGTTCGGCGGCGCGGGTACCCAACAGCTCGCCGCACACAACCGCCGCCCAAACCCGATCGGGGCAAACGAATTGGGGCGCATCCGAGGTCGATGTGACGATTGCACGGCCGTCACTTATATCTACGGCAAACTGGCTCGTTTCCCCGTCGCATTCCTGAACCGCCACGGCGGCCCGGCCCCGCCGATCCGGCGGCAAGTGCATGGCCTCGAGCAGTCGCTTGTGGTCCAGCACGCGAAGTTGCATGCGGGTGAACTGCCGCAGATCGGCCGCGGCATGGTTGACGGGGCGATGCGGAATCTGTGTCTCGCGCAGCAGCCAATGGAGCGGCAAATCTGTCGGAAGCGTAATGATCGCCGCGGCGTATTGATCGCGCAGGCTCGCCAGAAAGTGCAATTGCCGCTTCAGTTCCACAACACTGTCATATCCATTGTCCATCACGTGAAGGTGGTCTTTTGTTCCCGCCTGGGTGCGCTCGATCCAGATGAAGCCGCGAATCGGTCCGCCCGCCCGCGGCTGGTCCACCATGAAGAAGCCGGCCTCGGCCCGCTTGATCAGGAACTCCCAAACTTTGGCCGCCCGCTCGATGTCACACTGGCCGCGACCGGCCATGCGCTTGCGCAACTGGACCAGTTCGGGAATGTCGTGCGGTATGCAGAACCGCATGGATTCGGTGGGCCCCGAGGGCAGTGCCGACAGCGGCAGCGTCCATTCGTTGCGTCGCTCGACCAGGCCGTACCCAAAATGCTCGTAAAAGCTGGCGCGGAAGGGCATCAGGGCCGAGACCACCTGCTGCCGCTCGCGTCCGCGCCGCAGCGTCTCGCGCATGATTCGCGTGGCGATCCCATCGCCGCCGGCACACCGGCGGCGATGAGTTTTGATTGTTCCCACCCACGAAACACCCTGGCACGCGACCTCGCCGCCGCGAACCCACATGGTCAGCGGCAGCACCGCGCTGGTTCCGACTCCCTGGCCGTTCTGCTCGGCCAGCAGAACGTCTCCGGGCTCGACCCGCGGGTCCAGCCGGACCGTTTCCCTGAACCGCTCGAGTTCGCTGGCGGCGTGCGCGAAGCACCGCATTCGCGTCTGCGCGACGCGATCGTAGTCTTCCTCGCCGACCCAGCGCAGATCAATCGACATCGCTTATTGCAGCCAACCGATGGTAGAATCGCCAAAATGGCAAAGATCGCAATCCTCGTCGAGAAGATTTACGAAGACCTCGAATTGCAGTACCCGAGGCTGCGGCTCAAAGAGGCCGGGCATACGGTGGACGTGATCGGCCCCAGGGCGGGCGAAATCTACGTCGGAAAGCATGGGTATCCACAGAAATCGGAAAAGGCCGCGGCGGAGGTTAAGGCGGCGGATTACGACCTGATTGTCATTCCCGGCGGCAGCTCGCCGGACCACATGCGGCGCGACGGCGGCATGGTCAGGCTGGTTCGCGACGCCGCGGCGAGAAAAATTCCGATGGCCGCGATCTGCCACGGGCCGTGGATGCTTTGTTCGACCGACGCTCTTCGCGGACGCCGGTGTACCAGCTACATGTCGATCGTTCACGACGTCGTTAACGCCGGCGGCAAATGGGTGGATGAGGAATGCGTCGTCGATGGCCCGATCATCACCGCCCGTTGTCCCGACGACCTGCCAGCCTTCATGAAGGCAATCCTGCACCTGGTCAGTGGCGAGAAGCCTACTGGATCAAAGGGGAAGCCGATCGCGCCGGCATGGATCGCCGAAACCATCCCTTCCGGATCGCGCGGATAACCTCATCGCTACGCGGTCGGCACGAATGCTGTGTCGTTGGCGGAATTGTTGTCGGCCGGGTTCGTGGACGATGTGATCGACGCGATGAGATTGTAGGTGCCGGCCGGATCGGCGGCGGGAGCCACAAAGTGAACGTGGAACGTCATCGAACGGCCCGGCCGCAGGTTGATGCGCCGCGCGGGCATCGCGGCCAGCAGCGTATCGCTGGAATCCAAAACCTGATCGGCCGAGGCATAGAGGTTCAGGCTTAAAGTACCCGTGGCGGCCACGTTCCCCACGTTGGTAACTGTAACGGATACATCGTCGCCGTGGCCGGGGTTGACGCTGACCGACGCGTCGGGGAATGCTGCCGCCAGGTCGACCGTAGGCGCACTAATGGTGACCGGACCGCTGCTGACTGCGTCGGAGGGCGTGGTATTTGTTGAGGTTGCGTCAATCACCGCCACAAGGAAGTAACTACCGTCGGTGATGCCCGTAGGATAGCTGAATTTCAGCCTCACGGTTCGCGAGGCTCCCGCAGCCAGGTTCAGTTTTGGGATGGCCAGGGTGGTCACCAAGGTGTCGTCGGCCGAGACCGAGCCGTCTGACGAGGCGTCGAGCGTAATGGAGATCGGCCCGGTGAAGCGCGTGCTGGCGGTGTTGGTCAACCGCAGACGCAAAGAGCTGTTGCTTCCGCCAATGACCGAGACGGGAAGCGACGTGGTCAACGTGCCAATGATCGGCGAGGCGGGAAGCTGGGCCGGCGTCGTGGTCGAGTTGTTGCCGCCTGACGAAGACGAGCCGCCGGAGGAAGAGGATCCGCCGGATGAAGATGAGGACGTGCCCACCAGCGCGCTGACGATGGAGTTCGCGTGAGGCGTCCCAAGACCCGTGGCGGTGTCGTACCCGGCGGTGGCCTGGCCCTGCGAGTATCCCCATCCCCACCACCAGTGGTAACCGTTGAAGCCGCTGTTATCGATCACATCGTTGAAATCCGTGGTGTACGTCGAGTAACCGGAAGTACCGGGAGCGCTGTAAAGGCTGTAGAGAATTGGCAGCGTCTGAGTCGCGCCATCGAGAGCGCCGCGACCGGCCAGGGCCCGGCCCTGATCCGCGATGGCAACAATTGCCGCCCATTGCGGCGCGCCCGCACTGGTGCCCCCGACTTCCTGCCAGCCGCTGAAGCCCTGGTCCGGCACCGAATCGTAAACGGCAAAGCCGGTGTTGGGATCCGCATCGTATGCGACATCCGGAACGCTTCGCGCACCCGTGCCTTGCACTTCGTTTTGGTAAGAGGGCTGGGCCTCGACCTGGCTATATCCGCCGCTGGTCCCGCTCCAGGAGGATTCGCTCCCGTACGTTCCGCTCGAGTCGAGAAGATTGAGCGACGTGCCGCCGACCGAGAGCACGTTCGTAGAGCTCGCGGGCCATTCGACCCCGGAAAAGCTGCCGCTGTCTCCCGCGGCGGCGACGAACGTCACGCCCTGGTGCCCGGAGGGAGTGGTGAAGATCGGGTCGTACTGCGTCTGCCCGGTGAATTCGCTGCCGTTCCAACTGAAGAACTCGCTGCCGCCCCAGCTCATGGAAACGACCGAGACGCCGGACGCATGGCGCGCGTAGTTGACCGCGGCCGTCAGGTCCTGCACCGTCGCCGAGCTCGCTTCCACCAACAGGATGTTGGCCGCGGGTGCGATGGCGTGGGCCCATTCGACGTCGAGGGCGATTTCCCCGTCCCAGCCGGAATCGGCGGTCGGAAGCGAACTGCCGCCGCTCTGGTTCACTACCTTCAGGCTAGGCGGCGCTGATATCCCGAACTGTTGATCGAAGACGGCCAGGTCGGATGCGATATTGGGATCGTTGTAAGCGTCAACGATCGCAATCGTCTGGCCCTGGCCGTTGGCCGAAACGCCGTTGCCGAGGCTGATCGAGTTGAAATCGTAAGCCGTTCGGATCTCTTGTGGCGTATAGCCCTGAATGGATGCACTGGAGGATGCGGCGCGCTGAAGAAAAACCGCATCCGACTTCAAAATCTCGCTGCCGAAGGACGTCGACAGTAGCCGGCGCGATTCAAGGATTTCAATCAGGGCGTTGCGCTGAGGTATCGACCGCCGGGCGTGCTTTTGCTTCATCTTACGTCCAAACATCTTACGACTCCAAAGAACGTCACGCCCACTTCCTGGCGGCAGAACCATCCTATGCTCGTCTGCCTTATTGTTCATCGGGAGCCGGCAAAACTTCCGTGAACGTCATGTTTTGGCCGCGTCGGTGGACGCCTGAGGCAATGACAATTTGCCCCGTCTCGTTGGTCCGGCGAGGCGATCGACATTTGCAATGGGCCGTGCCGCCGGTAGTCTAGGAGCTTGGAATGGGCATTCGGCGGGATTCGAGCAATGGCAGCGGGCCGCCGGCGCCCTCGAGGGCTGTGGTGCTTTGAAAATCAGGACCCGATGGAGCGGGCAAGGGCCGGATCGCCAATTTCCGTCGAGCCGCACGTCGCCTTGCGGTCATCGCGCGTCCGCGGATCCCGACATCCCATCATTTCTCCATCTGTGTCAAGCCATCACCGATGTGATGGGAATTTGACCGGATTCCGGTACATTACCGAACCTTCCGCCGAGCCGGCTCATCCGCAGGGGCCGGGAGACGGAACCGATTGAAGCCCGCGGCCGGCGACGAACCTGGCAAGGAGCGCTTACGTGATCTTTGATTCGCTGCTGGGCATGTTCAGCATCGACATGGGCATCGACCTGGGCACCTGCAACACGCTGGTTTGTGTCAAGGGCGAAGGCATCGTGCTGAACGAGCCCAGCGTCGTCGCCGTGAAGAAGGGGACCAACCGCGTCCTCCAGGACGGCAACGCCGTGGGGCTGGTCGCCAAGGAGATGCTGGGCAAGACTCCCGGTTCGATCACCGCCATTCGGCCGCTGAAGGATGGGGTCATCAGCGATTTTGAAGTGACCGAGGCGATGCTCAGTTATTTCATCCGGCGGGTGCACGGGCGCAAGCACTTCATCGGGCCGCGGGTGGTGATCGCGATCCCATCGGGCATTACCGCCGTCGAAAAGCGGGCGGTGCTTGACAGCGCCGAGCGGGCGGGGGCCCGGCGGGTCTATCTCGTCGAGGAACCGATGGCCGCGGCCATCGGCGCTGGACTTCCGGTCACGGAACCGACGGCCAGCATGATCGTAGACATTGGCGGCGGGACGACGGAAGTGGCGATCATTTCGCTGGCCGACATCAGCGTCTGCCGCTCGGTTCGCACCGCCGGCGATGATTTCGACGAGGCGATCATCAACCACATGAAAAAGACCTACAACATGGCCATCGGCGAGCAGATGGCCGAGCGGATCAAGATCGAGATCGGCTCGGCGGCGCCGTTCGGCGACAACGAGCCCTCGATGGAGGTGAAGGGCCGGGACATGATCAGCGGGCTGCCGCGCAAGACCGTCATCACCGCCGAGGAAATCCGCGAGGCCCTCCAGGAGCCGGTCACCAACATTATCGAGGCGGTGACGCAGACCCTCGAGCAGGCCGAGCCGGAGCTGGCGGCGGACCTGGTTGACAACGGCATCACGATGGCCGGCGGCAGCTCGCTGCTCCGCGGTCTCACCACCGTCATCAGCAATGCCACCGGGCTGGACGTGCGCCTGGCCGACGACCCGCTCACGTGCGTCGCCCGAGGCACCAGCGTCTATCTCGAGAACCTGGAACTCTGGAAGGACACGATGGAGAGCGATCAGGACGAATTGTAATGGATCGTCAGTTGTCGGTGATTAGTTGTTAGCTGCCCGCTGCCAGTAAAATGCCGCCTTGCTTTGACACGGATGTCTTACTTTCGATCTCATCACGTCTTTTATTTCCTGATGGGCCTGAGCGCGCTTCTGGCGTTTGGCGTGCCGGCGAAGTACGCGCGGCGGTTCTCCCCCCAGATTCAAATGGTGTTCGCGCCGGTTTCGCGGCCGGTGGCGGTGGTGGCGGGATGGATCAACAACCGCGTCGCGCCGCCGGCCGTGGCGGATCGCCGTGCCGTCCAGGACATCCGACAGGAGAACCAGCAGCTTCACGTCCAGGTCAACTGGCTTGTTACCCAACTCGAGGAACTCAGCCGGCGCGAGCAGGAGCGATCTCAGCTCGGCGATGTGAAGGGATCGTGCCGCTTCGTGAAGGTGATCGGCGGGGACGCCGGGTCGCGACAGTCGATCTTCCTGGCCGGCTCCACGCTGGCCGGGATCCGAGACGAAATGTATGTGCTTTATCCCGGCGGGCTGGTCGGCCAGGTTGACGGCGCCGGCGCGATGGGAGTGCAGGTCCGCCTCCTTTCCGATCCGGCCTTCAAGGTGCGGATCGAGTTTCGGCGGTTCGATCCGCAAAAGGGTCAGTCGGATAAGCTCCAGATCCCGTTGGTGGTAGCGCAGGGCGATGGGAGAGACGGGTTGATGGTCCGGGGACTTTCGCTGGCCGAGATCGGCTACGATGCCCAGGGCCGCGCCGATCCCCACGGCATTCGGCTGGAGGAAACCGACTTTGCGGTGGTGGCCGACACGGATTGTCCCTCGTTGCTGCAAGGCGAAACGGTTGGCCGGGTGGTCGGGATTGCCCGACGGCGCAGCGCGCCGCTGATGGCCGAGGTCCGCATTGCCCCCGCGACCAATCTCAAGAAGCTCTCCGAAGTCTGGGTGATGGTCAAAGAGAACTGATGAATGATTGCGGCCAGATTAGGCAACCGAATTCATGCGTTGGCTGAGTTACATTCTCCTGGCGTACCTGTCCATCGCGGTGCAGATCGGGCTGTCGCCGTACCTGGCGTACCATGAGGCGTCGCCGAACCTGGTCCTGCTGGTGGTGATCTTCATCGCCGTCAACGCGCCGCGGGATGCGGCGCTGTTGGCCTGCTTTCTGCTGGGGGTTTTGCAGGACATGGTAACCCAGCAACAGCCGGGGCTGTTCGCATTTTCATACGGCGTGGTCGCGCTCTTCGTGGTTGCCACGCAGCAGGTGGTTTACAAGGAGCACCCGCTGACTCACCTGTCGTTAGCGCTGGTGGCGGGCTTAATTACCGCCTTTTTCCTTCTGCTCCACGGATGGGTGCTTCCGCCGGGTGCCAAAGCAATGGACCACGGCGTGTCGCTGCCGGCGGTTCGGCTGCACCCGACTGTCGAGTTAACCCGGGTGGTCTATACCGCGCTCGTTGCTCCGTTCGTGTTGGGCGCGCTCCAGCGGATGAAGCGGTTCTTCGGTTTTCAAGCCGCCAAACGGAGATCGCGGATGTGGTGACACGGACGTCGCCGCAAGTGGAAAGGAGTCCTCATGTTCGAGCGCCGCCTCAAAGTCTTCCTTACCATCCTGTTCATGGGTGTCATCGGGCTGCTGCTGCGGGCCGCCCAGTTGCAGGTGGCGCAACGGGATTATTGGAACCGCGAGGCGGCTGATTCGCTCAAGTCAGTAAGCCTTCAGGAAACCACCCGCGGCCCCATCATCGACTGCAAGGGCCGCGTACTGGCGGAAGACCGGCCGTGCCGAAACGTCTGCGTCCAGTACCAGGTGCTGCTCGACCATCCGGATAAAACCTGGATTGCCCGGTTTGCCGCCAAACGGGTCA
>Ga0307477_10004370_pt1 | contig 10309 bp, 7 predicted proteins | sample atmos_gasesECM2C_FD_203316 | JGI IMG/M metagenome (GOLD analysis project Ga0307477, IMG submission 203316) | Hardwood forest soil microbial communities from Morgan-Monroe State Forest, Indiana, United States - atmos_gasesECM2C_515 | ecosystem: Environmental > Terrestrial > Soil > Temperate... | reverse complement strand
CGTGGCAACTCCTGTCAGCGTCGAGCGCTTGCCGGCGGAAAGCGCAAACGGGACGGCGAGTATCGCCATCACCAGCGTGATCAGCGGGTAAGCAATCTTCTTCTGTAGTTGCACCCGTAAGCGGACTACGTCAAAACCGCTCTGTTGGAGATCGTGAATGTAGCGGCGCAGCTCGTCATAATTCATCTCCGACGACTGCTTGATTTCCTTCTTGAAATATCCCGGAGACTCCGTTAGTTCGGGATAAGTGGCAGCGTCGAACTTGTGGTAAACCTGAATCGCGGAGCCACTCAGGCTACGCTCCCAACCCTGTTCGTAAACCCACCGCCCCATGGAATCCGACCAGTGCGCTCGATCGGCGTTGATGCGACGCGTAATCTGGAAGGTGTGTGGATTGAACTCGAAAATTGAGATGCCGCCAAAAACATCGCGATCCGCATCGAAAAATTGATAGTAATAAATGTCAGTGTGCTGCCCAACAATCCATTTGCGTTCGGGGCGGAGGTAGGTCTGTGCCGGTTTGCCCTTGATACGGTTGCGCAGCGCGTCCTGGCGCTTGTTGGTGTAGGGAAGATACAGCTGGTCTGAAAGAAATAGCCCGCCGGCAACCAGCACCGAAGCGATCAACACCGGAACGACGATGCGATAGAGGCTGATGCCGGTAGCCTTGATCGCCGTAATTTCATTCGACCTCTGCAGCAGTCCGAAGGTAACGAGCACCGCCAGCAGAATGCTGAGAGGCGCAATCGGGTAATACAGAAAGTATGGCGTTACATTCAGCAGGTATTCTCCTACCGTCAGCATCGAAACGTCGTTGCGCAAGATATCGCCAAATAGCTCAAACAGTGTGAATACGAGCAGGAGCATGATGAATGATCCGGCAATCATGGCCAGGTAGAGGACGAAATCGCGCAGCACATAATCATCGAGAATGGTTGGGAAACGTAGATTGAACAAGCGCCGGCGGCCATGGAGGCTTGACGATGATTTTTGTGTCGACGTTGCGAACGCTGCCCTGAATCGTGAACCACTAAACCATGTACGAAGGGTGGTCAGTTCAATAGGCCGGCGTTCCGATTGCCACAGCAGCAAAATACCGCCCCCAAGAAACACTAGATCGGCGAGCCACACCCCGAGGGCAGGAGAAAGGCTTCCCTGGCGCGCGAAAGAAACTCCGATTAAAGAAATGGAATAGTAGAGGAATACGAGCATGATGGTCAGTACAAAGCCACTCGATTTCCCACCCTTCTTCGAAGACAAGCCGAGCGGTATTCCTACCATGGCAAATACAATGCAGGCGGTAGGCAAGGCGAGGCGGCGATGGAATTCAATGAGGTGCCAGCGCCTTGTAATGGGATCGTTGCTTCGCGCGCTCTGTAAAAGTTCCCGAATGCTGAGCTCGCCAAGAGTCGGGGGCTCGTGTTCCGAACCATTCTGCCCAGTGGGAACGCGGAGAGGAATGTCGGTAGTCTGGAAAGTTGAGATTTGATATTGGTCCGGATTTTTAGGATCTGTTTCGTGAGTGGAACCGTCGATAAGATGTAGATCCAGAGTGTCCTGACCTTGGCTCACCAGCATGCCTTCGTGCGCCAGGCTAATGCGCGGCGCCGCTGGATCGGTCAAATCGGCAAGGAAGACGCCTTTCCACAACGTACCGCCAGACACCGACTTCAAATCTTGTACGTAGAGGACGGTCTTCGGGAATCCCTCGTAAAAAACACGCGGCTGCACTTCGAAAGATGCCTGGGAAGCCTTGAGTTTGTCCTGCAGCTGTCCCAAAGCGGCGAGCGAATGCGGCGCCAGATACAAGCTGTTGCCGAGTGCGACAAACCAAGCCACAACCACGAAGATCGAGATCACGCGCAGGAAAGTCCATACACCCAACCCGCTGGCACGCATGGCGGTAACTTCACTGTCGGCAGCGAGACGGCTGAGTCCGATGAGAATACCGACCAGCACGCCCATCGGCACGGTGTAGGTGAGCGCTACCGGAATTGTAAAGAAAATGATTTGCGCCACGCTCGGCAGGGGAGCGCTGTTGCGCACCACAAGCTCGAGTATGTGGCCGAGGTCACGGGTGAAGAGAATAAAGGTGAAGACCGCCGCGCCGACCAAGGCGTGGGAGACAACTTCTCCCAAAATGTAGCGCGTGAGGATGCGCATTCGCAAAGTAGTAACTCGTTGCGAGTCTAGCATGTTGGTTAGATCTGGTGGAGAGCCGGGCGAGGACGCCCTCGCCTGAGTTCGCTCGGATTGCAATGCGCGTCGCGTTCGTAGAGAATCTCCATTCGCTCGCGTGTTGGTGCTCGTGTGGTGGGGCGGGGCTCTGCCCCGCCGGGCATAAATTATTCCCATGGAGGCCAAATGAATCTGCGTCATGCAGTTGTATTGACGACGCTAACGGCAACGTTGTGTGCGGCTTCGGTTCTCGGCTGGTCGCAGCAACCGCTCGACATGAAGCCGGTGACCGACCAACTAGCCGCTTCGATTTACAACGGTCCGTCCATGGCAACCCTCGGCGAACTCGCCGACGGGATCGGTGGGCGTCTGACGGGCTCGCCCGCCTACGTACGCTCGACGGAATGGGCGGTGGCAAAGTTCCGCCGTTACGGCATCCAGAATGTGCGGCTGGATCCGTTCAGCATCCCAGCGGGATGGCAGCGAGGAACCGCGAGCGGCTCCATTCTGGCGCCTTTGTCGCGACCTTTGAATCTGGCCTCGTTAGGATGGGCGCCATCCACGCCCGCGGGAGGAGTGCAGGGCTCAGTTGTCCTAATTGCGGACGTTGAACCCGACGCATTGCGCTCACACGAAGAGGGCATGCGCGGCAGGATTGTTTTTCTCGATACGACAAAGATCTATGCCGAAGGCTACGGAAAAGCGCTGCCGAAGATTGAAGCAGCCTGGAAGGTGTTTCAGAAGGCGGGCGTGTTGGCGGTGATCATGCCCGATCGCGAGACAAATAATGTTTTGAATGCGCACGATAGTCTGTGGGGAGCGAGATTGCTTCCAATTCCGGCGGCCGAGATTGGCATGGAAGATTCGAAACTGATCCAGCGCGAACTGGAGCGTGGGGCAGTCACCATCCAAATGACGATTGAGAATAAAACGTCGGGTGAGATGAAAGTCAACAATGTGGTCGCTGAGATTCGGGGCAGCGAGCGGCCAGACGAGTGGATTCTGATTGGCGCGCATCTTGACTCATGGGACTTCGGTACCGGCGCGCAGGACAACGGCGCCGGTGTGGCAACCGTGCTTGAAGTTGGCCGCGCACTGATGACTCTGGGAAAAGCGCCGAGCCGCAGCATCCGGCTGGCGCTTTGGGGCGGGGAAGAACAAGGACTGCTTGGATCATATGCCTACACGCAAACGCACTTGCGAGAAATGAACAACTGCGTGGCTGTTTTGAATACCGATAATGGCGCTGGCCATCCAAAGGGCTGGAAGGTGGAAGGCCGCGAGGATTTGAAAAAAGCAATACAGCCCCTGAGCGATGGGCTGCTGAAGGATCTGGACGGTTCCGATATTTCGATGGAGACGACCTACAACACTGACCACGGCCCTTTCATGTTGCAAGGAATTCCGGTGCTGGATTTGTCGGTGGACATGACGAAGTATATGGAAATTCATCACAAATCGAGTGACACGCTAGACAAGATCGATGCTTTGGACTTCAAGGGCGGAGAAGTAATCGTGGCGGTGACCGCCTACGCCATCGCGCAAAGCGGAACACCGATCGCTCCTCATATTGATCACGAGGCGGTGAGCGAAATTATAAAGAAGGCCAAATTAGACGACATGCTAGTGAATATAGGAGTGTGGAAGCCGTAAGAAGCTTTTATTAGTGGAGCGCCGGCGTCCCGGCCCGGCTGTACCCTTCGACGCGTTCAATCCAGGACGAGCGATACGCCCGTCGCTCCAGCGTCAAAACTGAGTCAGGCTTTTCGCAGAAACAGCGCTCCCAGCGGCGGCAACGTCAACCGCAACGAGTACGGGCGGCCGTGAGTTTTCTCGGGCAAAGCTTCAGCGCCGCCCATATTGCCAGCGCCGCTCCCACCGTATTCCTGGGCATCGCTATTTAAAATCTCTTTCCAGTACCCGCCTGCGGGCACTCCGACCTTATATCCCACTCTGGGCACGGGCGTGAAATTGCACACGACGAGCACCGGGTTCTCTGCATCCTTATCCTTGCCCTTTCGTAGCAGCGACACGATGCTGGCTGGCGCGTCATTGCAGTCCACCCATTCAAAGCCTTTGGGATCATTATCGAACCAGTGCAGAGGAGCTTCGCTGCGATAGGTGCGGTTGAGTTGCTCAACAAAGTTCATCAGCCCGCGATGCATCGGCCCCTCAACCAGGTTCCAATCGAGGCTGCGATCGTGCGACCACTCCTGATACTGGCCAAACTCGGCGCCCATAAACAACAACTTCTTGCCGGGTTGCGCGAACATGTAGGCGAAAAGCAAACGCAGATTGGCAAACTTTTGCCAGTCATCGCCGGGCATTTTATTGATCAGCGAACCTTTTCCGTGCACTACTTCGTCATGGCTCAGCGGTAGCACGAAATTTTCTTGGAACGAATAGAGCAAGCGGAAGGTCAGCGAATTCTGGTGATATTTACGATGGATGGGATCATTCTGAAAGTATTGAAGCGTATCGTGCATCCAACCCATATCCCACTTCATTCCAAAGCCAAGCCCTCCGATATAGGTCGGCCTGGAAACCATAGGATAAGCAGTCGACTCTTCCGCATAGGTCTGAATGTCCGGATGCTCTTTATAGGCTTCGAGATTGAAGCGTCGCAAAAACTCGATCGCCTCCAGATTCTCGCGACCGCCGAATTTGTTAGGAATCCATTCGCCCGGATTGCGCGAATAGTCGAGATAGAGCATGGAAGCGACGGCGTCCACACGCAGGCCGTCGATGTGATATTTGTCGAGCCAGAACATGGCGCTCGACATCAGGAAACTGCGCACCTCGGAGCGGCCGTAATTAAAAATGAAAGTCTTCCAGTCGGGATGGAAACCCTGCCTTGAATCCGCATGCTCAAAAAGATGCGTGCCATCGAAGTAGGCGAGGCCGTGGCCGTCGGAAGGGAAGTGGGACGGCACCCAATCCAGAATGACAGCGATGTTCTGCTGGTGCAGGTAATCGACGAGATACATGAAATCCTGAGGCGTGCCGTAACGCGACGTCGGAGCGAAGTAACCCGTCGTCTGATATCCCCAGGAACCGTAGAAAGGATGCTCCATGATGGGAAGGAGTTCGACGTGGGTGAATCCCAATTTGTTGACGTGGTCGGCGAGCCGAGGCGCAATCTCACGATAGGTTAGTGAGCGATTGTCTTCTTCCGGGACGCGCATCCAGGAGCCGAGGTGAACCTCATAAATGGAAATAGGCGCGTGCAGCGAGTTCGCGGCGGCGCGCTTTTCCAGAAACGCCGAATCCTTCCAAGTGTATTCGAGGTCCCAGACCACGGAGGCGGTGCGCGGCGCTTTCTCAGCGAAAAGGCCCACCGGGTCAGCCTTTTCAGCACGGTAGCCATGTTGGCTGGAGGCGATGCGAAATTTGTATAGCGCACCTTTGCCAACGCCTGGAATAAAACCTTCCCATATTCCTGAGTTGCCGCGAGGCTTGAGTTGATGCGATTGCGGGTCCCAGCTATTAAAACTTCCAATCACCGACACCTGGCGCGCATTAGGCGCCCAAACCCCGAAAACCGTGCCCTTGGTTCCCTTGGATTCCACCAGGTGCGCGCCCATTTTCTCGTAAATGCGATAGTGGCTGCCTTCGTTAAATAGATGAAAATCGTCGGCAGTTAACAGCGAAACATCGTAGCGGACTGGTGATGCTTCCTGAGTTTGAGATGGCGGCGTCATATCGTGATTCACAACCAGTTTAGCCCAATTCTTTGGAGCGACGGGCGCCCTCGCCCGTCAAATCTGAAGCGGTCGCAGATCAGGCGGGCGAGGAGACCAGGCGCTCCATCGAAGAATGATTTTCCATTAAGAACGCTTTTCCTTTCGCGCTTCGCGCTTCTCCCGCGCCCATCCTGTTTTCACGGTCTGTCGCGCTCGCCCCAGCGCCAGCGCATCCGCCGGAACATCTTCTGTGATGCAACTTGCGGCTGCCACGTAGGCCCCGCGTCCAATTTTTATCGGCGCCACCAGGGTAGAATCGCTCCCGATAAAGACGCCGTCTTCCATAACGGTTTTGTGTTTGTTCGCGCCATCGTAGTTGCAGGTGATGGTCCCAGCGCCAATGTTTACGTCTTGTCCAATGTCCGCGTCGCCGAGATAGCTGAGGTGATTTGCCTTGGAACCCTTGCCAAGCCTCATCTTCTTAGTCTCGACGAAATTTCCGACATGCGCGCCTTCGCCTACATCGCTCCCTGGGCGCAGATGCGAGTACGGGCCAATCACCGCTCCCGCGCCTACGCGGGATTCCTCCACGATGGTTCCTGGCCGAACCATTACGCGATTACCGACGATCGAATTACCAATCACACTGTAAGAACGAATTCGGCAGTCGGCGCCTATCTTCGTAGAGCCGAGCAATTGCACGAAAGGCTCAATCACCGTGTCCTCGCCAACTTCGACGTCGCTGTCAATGACGCAGGTATGCGGATAAAAAATGGTTACGCCTTGTTCCAGGAGCGCGCGGCACTTTGCCAATCGCAGCCGGGCATCCAGCATCATCATTTCAGCGCGCGTGTTGCTGCCCATCACTTCGCTTGCATCGGGGGTCTTGATGGCCGCTACTTTCTTGCGTGCGCGGTGAAACACTCCCGCCATGTCCGTGAGGTAGTATTCGCCGTGCGCATTCGCGGTTGAAAGCTTATCGATATGTTGGTAGAGACTGGCTGCATCGAAGGCGTAGAATCCGGAGTTGATTTCGCGGATTTTACGTTGCTGCGCGGTCGCCGATTTTTCCTCCACAATCGCCTGTACCGAAGCTTTCGCGCCTGTTCTTTTGCGGATCACTCGCCCATATCCAAACGGATTTTCGAGATCCGCGCTTAGCAAGGTCATGGTCGCGTTCTGCGCGGTGTGAAAGCCGCTAAGGATTTTTATGGTTTCGGCGGTAATTAGCGGAGCGTCGCCCGACAGCACGATAATCTGATCGTATTTATTTCCTGATTTGTCTCCGGATAGCGCTTCACGCGCCACCATCAGGGCGTGCCCGGTCCCGCGCTGCTCAGACTGCACTACGAAATTCACTCCGGTGCTGGCGACGGCTTCGCGAACACGCTCCGCCTCATGGCCGATGATCACGAATATGTCATTCGGCGGCACCACCTTTTTCGCCGTCGCGATTACATACGCAAGGATCGGCTTGCCTCCCACCTCGTGCAGAACTTTGGGATGCTTTGATTTGAGTCGCGTTCCCTTGCCCGCCGCCATGATTGCGATGGCGATGCGCGGAGGCTGTGGCTTTGATTTGGAAGTTTTCGACCCTGGCGCTTTTCCCATGCTAAGTCAATATATCGCGAACCACGCTGTGAAGACGTGTAAGTCAAAATAGATGGGCGAGGACGCTCATCGCTTCGACCAGTTATCGGCGGGCGATTTGCCGTTCCGGTGCACGTGCCATCAGCGCCATCAGGTCATGCGCGATGCGGTCGGTCGCGTGCCGTACCACCAGGCCTTCGTCTAAATAATCTCCCATCACTGGGCAGACGCTGAGCGCCTCAATCGCCTCCAGATCGACGACAATTTGTGAGGCCCCCTCCAAAGCGTATTTCGCCTTCATCTCTTCGGATGCCGCCTGACGATTAATGAGAGCATAGTCGAACAATTGAATTCCGGCGTGTTCGTTCAGAGCGCGAATATGGTCGGCTGCACTTAATCCAAGACTTTCATTTGCTTGCGTCATCAAATTGCAAACAAATACCTTAATGGCTGGTGATTCAAGGATTGCTTCGGAAATGCCGCGGACCAGCAAATTAGGGATTAGGCTGGTGAACAACGAGCCTGGACCGATGGTGATGAGATCGGCGGCGGCAATTGCTTCCAAAGTCTGCGGAAGCGGTCTGACATCCTGAGGCACGAGAAATAGCTCTTCAATCCTGCCCTTGCTCGAGGTGATCTGCGTCTCCCCGCGCACCCGGGCGCCGCCTTCAAACAGCGCTTCCAGTTCGACACTCGTCGTGGTTGCCGGATAGATACGGCCGCGAGTAAGCAGAATCTCGGAGGACAATCGCACCGCTTCGGCGAAGTCGCCAGTGATCGACGTCAAAGCCGCAAGAAAAAGATTTCCAAAGCTATGTCCTTCGAGCCCCGAGCCCTTCTGAAATCGGTGCTGAAACAATCGCGAGAGCAGCGCTTCGTCTTCAGATAGCGCAACGATACAGTTGCGCACATCTCCTGGCGGCAACATATTGAACTCGTTGCGAAGGCGTCCACTGGAGCCGCCGTTGTCACTCACTGTAACGATGCCGCACAATTCGCTAATCGTCGGATGACCAGCGGGATGACCCGCGCCTGCCGGCCCGGTTGTCATCACATAACGCTTCAATCCCTTGAGCAGGGTGGAAAGGCCGGTACCGCCGCCGATTGCGACAACGCGCAATTGGGCGCCAGTTGTGCCGGTTTCAGATGAGTGAGTGCGCAATTGGGGAAGCATACTGCCTCAAACGAGAATCAGGACGAAAATCGCGCACCTAGTAGGCGCTGGCTTCTTCCTCTGGCTCAGATTCAACCGCGCCGGGATCGGGATAGAGCAACTCCGTAAATCGCGGATCTTCCGCCAGGTTCTGGAAGTCACCATCGTTTCGCGCCTGGAAGCGCAAGGACGGCTTTACTTGAATCGCCTCGCTCAGCGTCTTGAGGGACTCTTCCACATGCCCGGTCAGGCAATCGAGCGCTGCCAATCCGTAGAGGACGTACTCGGCCTTGGGTTGCTGTTTTAAAAGCTTGTCGAGATGTTCCCGCGCCGTAACGTAGTCGCCGGTATTGATCAGCGACACAGCGTAATCGTAATGTTCTTCCGTGGATTTAAATTGCAGCGCGGGCTTGTCCATATTCCTGTCGCACGCTGAGATATGTACGTGAGCGCGGTCCACCAGAGACTTATCGGGGCCGGTTAATACTTTCTGCAGGTGGCCCTTAGCCTTATCGAATTTGCGTTCCTGCATTGCGCGCAGCCCAGACTCGTAGTTCTGTACAGCCTGTGTGTGTCGGGGATCTTCAGTTGCTTGTTTCTTGGGAGCTAGCTTTAGTGGCATCAAACCGCCTTTGAAATTGGGATGTTAAAGTTAAAACGACAAGCCTAAAACGATAAAGCCTAAAACGATAAAGCCGTAGAGTTTAACTCGGCGCTTGGACTCAATCCGAAACTACGCGCGCCTGACCCGCTCAATTTATGGTGGCTGCGGTTTCCAGATCGATCAGCTTCCAATCGCCCTTGATAATGCCAGCGCGAATCTGTCGTGCTGTCTTGCCCTGCTTATTCATCGTGTAAGTGTAATAAAGTTCTTTGAGGCAAGTTCCACACTCGGCGCCGTGCGTGCTCGAAAAGCAACTGTGCAGGCTTTTGTGTCCCATGCTGCGATCACAATAGCAGTAACACGGTTGCTGATAGAGCACCTTCGGAATCTTCGCCGCGAGTTCATAAGCATGCGTCTGATACGGAAATTGCGCATTCGATCCCCACAACTGATCCTTGGTTAAGATCGGCGCAAGCTCCGTTCCCGCCCCGGGAGTGCCCGCATTAAAATGCGGCACGCCCTGATCGGATTCTGACTGAAGCCACGGTGCCGAGACCACGGTGACCATCAAGAACAGCAAAATAGACGCGAAAATACGGGTACGCATAGGACTTAGCCTCGGACACTATATTTTACCTGAAGAGGCGGGATTGGCCAGTACACCGCGCACTATCGAACTAAAAGCAGGGCGTCCACCGACAATTCAACGTCGCGCAGAATCGAGCGGAGAAGGCCCGGCCCAATTGTTTCACCGGCATGCACTGGCACCGTGGTTACTCTCCCATCGGCATGCCGCAGAAAAAAGTGACTGCCACGCGTCCGCAAAACCTCAAATCCAAGTTTCTCGAGGAGACGCACCAGTTCCTTGCCTTTCAGGCGTGGAAGGCGAGTCATACCGATATCTGTTGGATACCGATGAGTTCCAAGGAAGAGCTGACGCGTTTATCCTCAAGGCAAAGCTCAACAACTTCCCGAACTCGCTTCATGAGAGTGTCCAGATTCTTTGCCTGGGTGTGGCAGCCACGCAAGGCGGGAACGGAGGCGACATAATAGCCGTCTTCGTCTCTCTCGATGACAACGGTGAACTTTCTTTGACCTTTC